>JAANMX010002481.1_pt1 | contig 18118 bp, 13 predicted proteins | sample 7279681 | NCBI WGS metagenome assembly JAANMX01 (sample SAMN14094542, study PRJNA606508) | bioreactor metagenome | isolation source: A lab-scale SPAN reactor treating ammonium-rich wastewater day 351 | place: Ireland: Galway | collected 2018-01-01
GCCACCGCCACGATCAGCGTGAGGATGATGAACATCATGCGTTTTTCGAGCTGCACGGCGGCAAACCAGGTGCGGTTCTGCTGGGTCCAGTCGCGGATCAGCAGGTCGCCGCTCAGGGACTGTGCCAGATCCTGCGCGACGGTGCGCGCCTGGTGCAGGTCGCGCAGCTTCAGGCGGATGCCGGTGGGCCCTTCGAGGCGGAAGATGCGCTGCGCGTCTTCGTGGTGCAGCAGCACCAGCGTAGAGTCGTATTCGTAGTGGCCCGAATCAAAGGTGCCGGCCACCTGCATCTGCTTGACACGCGGCACCACACCGGCCGGGGTGACCTGGCCGCTGGGCGCGATCAGCGTGACCACATCACCCGCGCGCACGCCCAGCATGCGCGCCAGCTCTCCGCCCAGCACCACGCGGAACTCGCCCGGCACGAGCTGCTCCAGCGCCTCGCCCTGGCTGCCGGCCACCAGATCGGTGACCTCGGGCTCGCGCGCCGGGTCGATGCCGCGCACCAGCGCGCCCTTCATGTCTTCGCCACGCGCCAGCAGCGCCTGCGCCGCGACAAACGGCGCTGCACCCACCACCTGCGGGTGCTGGCGCGCCTCCTGCAGCGTGCGCGCCATGTCGGGCAACGCCGCGCCGCCCGGGGCAAAAATCTCGATGTGCGAGACCACGCTGAGCATGCGGTCGCGCACCTCTTTCTGAAAGCCGTTCATCACGCTGAGCACGATGATGAGCGCCGCCACCCCGAGCGCGATGCCCAGCATGGACACGCCCGAGATGAACGAGATGAAGCCGTTGCGCCGCGTGGCGCGGCCCGCGCGGGTGTAGCGCCAGCCCAGGGCCAGTTCGTAAGGGATTTGCATGAGCCCGCGATTGTGGCATCCCGCAAAATACCCGGCATGTCGGACACCCTCCATTTGCTCATCCCCTACGCCGCCGGCGCCTCCGAGGCCAGCCAGCAGGCCCTTGCCGGCCTGGCCCTGCCCCACCTGGAACGGCTGCTCGCGCGACTGACGCTGCACGAGAGCGACCTGGGGGACGACGACGCCTTCAGCGCCCCGCACGAGCGCGCGCTGGCGCGCGCGCTGGGCCTGCCCAGCGCCCCCGGCTGCATTCCGTGGGCCGCGCACCACCTGCACCAGCAGGGCCGCCACGACGAGGCTGCCCAGGACGCCTGGGCCTTCGTCACGCCCTGCCACTGGGAGGTGCGCACCGACCATGTCACCTTGGCCGACCCGGCCCAGCTCCAGCTGACCGAAGACGACTCGCGCGCCCTGCTCGCCCTCATGGCACCGTGGTTCGAGGGTGACGGCATCACGCTGCAGTACGACCAGCCGACGCGCTGGCTGGCGCACGGCGAGTTGCTGGCCGACCTGGTCACCGCCTCGCCCGAACGCGTGCTGCACCGCGACGTCTCGCACTGGCTGCCGGGCGAGCAAAAGTCACACCCGCTGCGCCGCCTGCACAGCGAGATGCAGATGCTGCTCTACACCCACCCCTTCAACGACGCACGCGAGGCCCGGCGCCTGCCGCCTGTCAACGCCTTCTGGGTGCATGGCGCGGGCCGACTGCCCCAGGCGCCGCAGCCCCCGGCCCCGCCGCCGGTGGTCGAAGACGGCCTGCGGGGCGCCGCGCTGCGCGAAGACTGGGCCGCCTGGAGCGCCGCCTGGCAGGCGATCGACGCCGGTGCGCTGGCGCGGCTCGATGCGCATGTAGCGCGCGGCGCCACAGCGCGGCTCACGCTGTGCGGCGAGCGCGGCGCGCTCACCTGGCACACGGCACCGCGTTCGCTCGGCCAGAGAATTTCAAGCATTTTCCGACCTCAGCGCTTTGCGGACGTGCGCGAACAGCTATGAAAATAATAGCTAGAGACATCCCACCCCGGGCCGCCTGGGCGCTGGAACAGGCCGGCATCCACCCGCTGCTGGCGCGCCTGTACGCGGCCCGCGGCGTGCAGGCCAAGGACGAGCTGGACGACGGCCTGGCGCGACTGCTGCCGCCCAGTGGGCTCAAGGGCATCCAGGAGGCCGCGCGCCTGCTGGCCGACGCCATGGCCCAGAACCTGCGCCTGTGCATCGTGGCCGACTACGACTGCGACGGCGCCACCGCCTGCGCCGTGGCCGTGCGCGGCCTGCGCCTGCTGGGCGCGCAGCAGGTCGACTACCTCGTGCCCGACCGCGTGGTCGACGGCTACGGCCTGACCCCGCCGATCGCCCGGCGCGTGAAGGAGCGCGGCGCCGACCTGCTCATCACCGTGGACAACGGCATCGCCAGCTGCGAGGGCGTGGCCCAGGCCAAGGCGCTGGGCCTGGCGGTGCTGGTCACCGACCACCACCTGCCGGGCAGCGAGCTGCCGCAGGCCGACGCCATCGTCAACCCCAACCAGCCGGGCTGCACGTTCGAGAGCAAGTCCATCGCGGGCGTGGGCGTGATGTTCTATGTGCTCCTGGCGCTGCGCTCGGAGTTGCGCGCGCGCGGCCTGTTCGACGTGGCCAGCCAACCGAAGCTCGACCCGCTGCTGCCCCTCGTGGCCCTGGGCACCGTGGCCGACGTGGTGCGCCTGGACACCAACAACCGGCGCCTGGTGGCGCAGGGCCTCAAGCGCATCCGCGCGGGCCAGATGCAGCCCGGCATCGCGGCGCTGCTGCGCGTGGCCGGGCGCCAGCCGCCCCTGGCCACCACCTTCGACTTCGGCTTTGCGCTGGGCCCGCGCATCAACGCCGCCGGGCGCCTGGCCGACATGACGCTGGGCATCGAATGCCTGCTGACCGACGACGCCGCGCGCGCCGACCACCTGGCGCAGCAGCTCGACGCCATCAACCGCGAGCGCCGCGAGATCGAGGGCGGCATGCGCGAGCAGGCGCAGCTGCTGGCCGAAAACCTGTTCGAGGACGGCGAAGAACCTCCCCCGGCTATCAGCGTGTTCGACCCCGACTTTCACGAAGGCGTGGTGGGCATCGTGGCCTCGCGCGTCAAGGACCGGCTGCACCGCCCCACCTTCGTCTTCGCCGCCAGCGGGGCGCCGGGCAAGGAACATGAACTGAAAGGCTCGGGCCGCTCCATCCCCGGCTTTCACCTGCGCGACGCGCTCGACCTGGTCGCCAAGCGCCACCCCGGCGTGCTGCTGCGCTTTGGTGGCCATGCCATGGCGGCGGGCTGCACCGTGCCCGAGGACCAGTTCGAAGTTTTCGAGCAGGCCCTGGCCCAGGTGGCGCGCGAGTGGCTGGACGCCGCCACGCTCACGCGCCGACTGGAGACCGACGGGCCGCTGGCCCCCGAATACCGCCGCACCGACCTGGTGGACACGCTGCACCGCGAGGTCTGGGGCCAGGGCTTCGCGCCGCCCACCTTCAGCGAAGAGGTGGAGGTGCTGAGCCAGCGCCTGGTGGGCGAGCGCCACCTCTCGCTCAAACTGCGCCACCAGGGCGAGCCGGTGGACGGAATCTGGTTCGGCCACACCGACCCGTTGCCCGGGCGCGTGCTGCTGGCCTTCCGCCTCGATGTGAACGAGTGGAAGGGCGAGCGCAAGGTGCAGTTTCTGGTGGAGGGCGCGCAGTTGAAGTAGCTCCCCTGTGGCGCTGCGTGCCTTCCCCCGAGGGGGACGCCGCCAGCGCGGCGGGGCTGCCCTTGCGCGGCGGCCGCTGGCGCGGGCCGCGGCAGTTTCAGGCGCCGCGGGTGCAGCCCGGCCCCGGGGGGGACCGATGCATCCGCACCGGCAACTGCTCAGTGGTTGGCGTTGGCGGCGGCGTGCGATGCCGTGAGCAGCCGGTCGGTCAGGGCGATGGCCAGCGCGCTGAGCAGGAACACCACGTGAATGATGGTCTGCCACATCAGCACCTTGAGGTCGTAGTTGGCGGCGTTGATGAAGGTCTTGAGCAGATGGATCGAGCTGATGCCGATGATGGCCGTGGCCAGCTTGACCTTGAGCACGGAGGCGTTCACGTGGCTAAGCCACTCGGGTTGGTCGGGGTGGCTTTCGAGGTTCATGCGGCTCACGAAGGTTTCGTAGCCCCCCACGATCACCATGATGAGCAGGTTGGAGATCATCACCACGTCGATCAGCGCCAGCACCACCAGCATGATGATGGTCTCGTTCAGGCTGGTGATCTGCACGTCGGTTTTGTAGCCGATGCTGGTGATCAGGGCCTGGAGGGCTTTTTCGCTGCCAAAAACGGCCTCCAGCAGGTGCACCAGCTCCACCCAGAAATGGAACACATACACCGCCTGTGCCGCGATCAGCCCCAGATACAACGGCAGCTGCAGCCAGCGGCTGGCAAAGATCAGGGCGGGCAAGGGGCGCAGGGCAGCGTTTTGGGGGGTGGGTGAGGACATGGTGGGTCGGAAGGTGGACGGGGCGCAGATTGTAGAAGAGCCCCGCCCGGCCTGCTTGCAGGCTCCGCATGCCACCCCCGTTGGCCTATGGGGGGCATTCAATAGTTCGCCATCAAAAATGCCTATGAAGCCCTTCCGCCGGCTGCATCAAGCTATGTTTTCAATAGCAATACAAGTTTTCCAAACGGATCAGAAGCTTTCCCAGTCGTCCTCGCCTCCCTGAGCCTTGCGCGGCGCGGCCGGTGCTGCGGGCGCCGCCGCGATGCGCGGAGCCGGCGTCGCGCGGGGGGGGTGGGGGTCTGTCTGGGGGGCCGCGGCGGGTGCCGCCACCGCCGGCCGTTTCACCGGTGCTGCCACCTTTTTCGGCGGGACCGGGGCGGCACGGCCAGCGGCCGGAGCCGGGCGCGGCGCCTGCACGCGTGGCGCGGCCGAAGCCACGGTGCCCACGTTGAACACCGCCACCACGTCGGTCAGGTGGTGCGCCTGGTCGCGCAGCGAGGTCGCGGCAGCGGTCGATTCTTCAACCAGCGCGGCGTTCTGCTGCGTCATCTGGTCCAGCTGCGTGACCGCCTGGTTGACCTGGGCAATGCCGTCGCGCTGCTCGGTGGACGAAGCGGTGATCTCGCCGATCAGATCGCTCACACGCTGCACGCTGGCAACGATCTCGTTCATGCTCTGGCCGGCCTCGGCCACCTGCTGCGATCCGGTCTCGACGTTCTCGACCGAGGCGCCGATGAGCAGCTTGATTTCCTTGGCCGCCTCGGCGCTGCGCCCGGCCAGGCTGCGCACCTCGCTCGCCACCACGGCAAAGCCCCGGCCCTGCTCGCCGGCGCGGGCCGCTTCCACGGCTGCGTTGAGCGCCAGGATGTTGGTCTGGAAGGCAATGCCGTCGATCACGCCAATGATGTCGGCGATCTTGCGCGAGCTGTGCGTGATCTCCTGCATGCTGGCCACCACCTGGCCCACCACCTGGCCGCCGCGCGTGGCCGCCTGGGCCGCATTGGCGGCGAGCTGGTTGGCCTGGCGCGCCGTGTCGGCCGACTGCGTGACGGTGGCCGTGAGCTGCTCCATGCTGGCAGCCGTCTGCTGCAGATTGGAGGCCGTCTGCTCGGTGCGCGCCGACAGGTCCTGGTTGCCCATGGCGATTTCAGTAGAAGCCAGTGTCACGGCGTCCACACCCGAGCGCACCTCCCCCACCAGCGTGCGCAGGCGCACGACCATCTGCCCCAGCGAGCCGAGCATGTGGCCGAACTCGTCCTTGCGGGTGGTATTGATGTCGCGGGTCAGGTCGCCCGCCGCAATGGCATCGATGGTGGCCACGGCCTCGTCCAGGGGGCGGGTGATGGAGCGCACCAGGAACAGAGCCATCAGCACACCGATGGCCAGCACCGCCACCGCAGCCGCCGCACCCATCAGCGTCGCGTTCTGGCGGGCGTCATGGGCAGATTTCAACGCAGCGTCGCGCTGCGCTTCCTGCACCTTGACGAAATCCTGGATGGCCCCCAACAACACCTGCGCGGCCGGAAGAAACTGCTGCTGTGTGAAGACCTGTGTGGCCGCGCTATCGCCTGCGGCCTTGATTTCGGGCACCTGCTTCAAGAGGGCGAGGGCTGCGGAGCGCGCGTGTGACACCTTGTCAAAAGCCTGCTTCTCGACCGCCTGCGTTGCGGCCTCCTGGACCTGCTTCTGCAACTCGGAGATGCGTGCTGAATCGGCGCGGGTGCGCTGGGCAAGCACCTTCTCGGCCTCGGGGTCCGTGACGTTGATGCCCGCCAGCGTACGCTCCATGACCACCTCGGTCAGCCCTTGCCATCGTGTGGCCTTCGTGATGGCGGCTTCGTATTTTGCCGTTTCATTGAAGGCCTGGAGCATGGCCTGCGTCGAGATTTGCTGAACGAAAAACGCCACCGCCAGCATCATCGCCAGCAGCCCGAGGATGATGCCCCACAGCCTGCGCGAAACACGGATATTGTCGAATTGCATAGTATTTTTTCCTCTCCCACCTGGCTTGCAATAAGACACGTATTGTCACATTTCTCCGCCCTCGCCTGCACCAGGCCCATGCCGGATAGCCTCCAGCGCCTATCGGTGCGAACCCGTAGAATGGGCCGGTGACCACCTACACCAACGCCGACCTGCACTGCCACTCCGTCGTCTCTGACGGAACCCTGGAACCCGAGGCGCTGGCCGCACGGGCCAAGGCCAACGGGGTCGAACTCTGGGCCCTGACCGATCACGACGAGGTCGGCGGCCAGCAACGCGCCGCCGCTGCCGCCCGCGCCCAGGGCATGGCGTATCTCACCGGCGCTGAAATCTCCGTCACGTTCGCGGGCACCACGGTGCACATCGTCGGTCTGGGGTTCGACGCCCAGGACGAGCGCCTGTTGCAAGGGCTGGCGCGCACGCGCGGCGGGCGCGGAGAGCGTGCCCAGGAAATGGCCGAGCAACTGGCGAAGGTGGGCATCCCGGGTGCGTACGAGGGAGCGCTGCACTATGTGGGCAACCCCGAACTGATCTCGCGCACCCATTTCGCCCGCTATCTGGTGGAAGCGGGCGTGTGCAAGGACACCTCCGAGGTGTTCCGCAAGTTTCTCATCGAAGGCAAACCCGGCTTTGTGCCCCACCGCTGGGCCAGCCTGGGCGACGCCGTGCGCTGGATCCAGGACGCGGGTGGCGTGGCCGTGATTGCCCACCCTGCGCGTTACCGGCTCAGCGCCAATGAAGAGTTCGCGCTGTTCTCCGAATTCAAGCAGCACGGCGGCCAGGGCGTGGAGGTGGTTACCGGCAGCCATTCGGCGGCCGAAGCCGTGAGCTACGCCGCCATGGCGCAAGAGTTCGGTTTCGCAGCGTCGCGCGGCAGCGACTTCCACAGCCCCGACGAATCCCATACCGATCTGGGCATGCTGCCGCCGCTTCCCGGCCACCTCACCCCCGTCTGGGATCTGCTGGCCGACCGAATCCAGCCCGCACACTGACCATGGCCCAGTATTTCGAAGTCCACCCCGAGAATCCGCAACCCCGGCTGCTCAAGCAGGCCGCCGCCCTGCTGCAAAAGGGCGGTGTGGTGGCCGTGCCTACCGACTCCAGCTACGCGCTGGCGTGCCACCTCGACGACCGCGACGCCGCCGACCTGCTGCGCCGCATCCGCCAGGTGGACGACAAACACCATCTCACGCTCTTGTGCCGCGACCTGTCGGAGCTCTCCAGCTATGCGCGCGTGGACAACCGCCAGTACCGTCTGCTCAAGCTGGCCACGCCAGGCGCCTACACCTTCATACTGGAGGCCACCAAGGAGGTGCCGCGCCGCGTGAGCCACCCCTCGCGCAAAACCATCGGCCTGCGCGTGCCCGAGCACAAGGCACTGCAGGAGTTGCTGGCCCTGCACGGCGCGCCGCTGCTGGCCACCACCCTGATTCCGCCCGGCGAGACCGAGCCGCTGAACGACGCGCACGAAATTCGCGAACAGTTCGAGCATGCCCTGGCCGCCGTGGTGGATGCGGGCGCCTGCCCCTCCGAGCCCACGACGGTGATCGACCTCACCCCCATGGGCACGGGCGGCGACCCCGAGGTGGTGCGCGAAGGGCGTGGCAGCCTGCAGGCGCTGGGGCTGTAGCCCCCACAGGCGGGGCCACCACCCGTCGTCTGAGACAATCGCGCGGTGGACCCTTCCAATCTCATCCAAACCGTTTTGATCTACGCCCTGCCGGTGCTGTTCGCCATCACGGTGCACGAAGCAGCCCATGGCTACGCGGCGCGCCACTTTGGCGACAACACCGCCTACATGATGGGGCGCATCACGCTCAACCCCATCAAGCACATCGACCCGGTGGGCACCATCCTGATGCCGCTGCTGCTGTACTTCGCCACATCGGGGGCCTTCCTGTTCGGCTACGCCAAGCCGGTGCCGGTGAATTTCGGCAACCTGCGCAAGCCCAAGCAGCACATGGTCTGGGTGGCTCTGGCGGGGCCGGCATCCAACTTCGCTCAGGCCGTTTTCTGGGCGTTGGTGCTCGTGGCCCTGGTGGGCATGGGCATCGACGAGCGCTTCTTCATCGAGATGGCCCGCGCCGGAGTGCTGGTCAATCTGGTGATGTGGGCCTTCAACCTGTTCCCGCTGCCGCCGCTCGATGGCGGGCGCATTCTGGTCGGCCTGCTGCCCTGGAAGCAGGCGCACATGGTCTCGCGCATCGAACCCTGGGGCTTCTTCATCGTCATGGCACTGGTGATCGCCGGCGTGGTGGGCGCGCTGTGGCTGCGTCCGTTGATGGGCCTGGGCTACAGCGCCATCAATCTGTTGCTGACACCGCTCACGGCGCTGCTGAGATGAAACACCCCCTGAGTCGCCTTCGGCGCCTTCCCCCTCTCTCGCTTCGCTGCGCGACGCGGGAGGGGGACTCCCCCAGCGCGGCGGGGCGGCCCTTGCGCGGGGGATCTGGCCCGGGCCGCGCCAGTTTCATGGACTCCGTCCAGTACACGACACCGTGCAAGGCCCGTTTGCCTTTTCTCTTCTTTTCTTGCTGATTTCGTTCCCATGAGCACCACGCGCTTTCTCACCGGCATCACCACCACGGGCACGCCCCACCTCGGCAACTTCGTCGGCTCCATCCGCCCCTCGGTGCAGGCCAGCCTGCGCCCCGGCGTGCAGAGCTTTTACTTTCTGGCCGACTACCACGCACTCATCAAGTGCGAAGACCCGGTGCGCATCCAGCGCTCCACGCTGGAGATCGCCGCGAGCTGGCTGGCCGCCGGGCTCGACCCGGAGAAGGTGACCTTCTACCGCCAGTCGGACATTCCCGAGATTCCCGAACTGACATGGCTGCTCACCTGCGTGACCGGCAAAGGCCTGCTCAACCGCGCCCACGCCTACAAGGCCGCGCAGGACAAGAACGCCGCTGCCGGGCGCGAGCAGGACGACGGCGTGACCGCCGGCCTGTTCATGTACCCCGTGCTCATGGGCGCCGACATCCTGATGTTCAAGGCCCACAAGGTGCCCGTGGGGCGCGACCAGGTGCAGCACATCGAGATGGCACGCGACATGGGTGCGAGCTTCAACCACCTCTACGGCGAGCACTTCGTGCTGCCCGAGGCGGTGATCGACGACAACGTGGCCACCCTGCCCGGCCTGGACGGCCGCAAGATGAGCAAGAGCTACGACAACACTATTCCGCTGTTCTCCAGCCGCGAGCAACTCAAGAAGCTCATCGGCGGCATCCTGACCGACTCGCGCGCGCCGGGCGAACCCAAGGACACCGAAGGCTCGGCCCTGTTCCAGATCTACCAGGCCTTCGCCACCGAGGCCGAGACCGCCGCCCTGCGCAAGGCCTACGCGGAAGGCATCGCCTGGGGCGACGCCAAGCAGGTGCTGTTCGAGCGCGTGGACCAGGTGGTGGCGCCGATGCGCGAACAGTACGAAGCACTCATCAACAACCCCGCGCGCATCGAGGCCACGCTGCTGGCGGGTGCCGAACGCGCGCGCCAGATCGCCACGCCCTTCATGCGCGAGCTGCGCTCGGCCGTGGGCCTGCGCAGCCTCGTGCAGGCCGCCGCTCCTCAAAAGGCGGCCAAGGCCGCCAAGGCCGCCCTGCCAAGCTTCAAGCAGTACCGCGAGAAGGACGGCAAGTTCTACTTCAAGTTCGTCGACGCCGACGGCCGCCTGCTGCTGCAGAGCACGGGCTTCGACGCGCCCAAGGAAGCCGGCCAGGCCATCGCCCAGCTGCAGCAGAACCCGCAGGCCCTGCAAACCCTGGCCGCGCGCCTGGCCCCGGTGGACGGCGTGGCCGCCGCCGACGTGCAGGCCGCGCTGCAGGCGCTGGCCGATGCCGCAGCCGCTGTCGCCTGACGAAATCGCTCCTTTTTTGATAGCTTATAGCGATTGATACATAAGCGCTACAAGCCAAAAAAGCTTCAAACCTAGTCCCGGTAGCGCAGAAGCGCCCACAGCGTGGGCCGTTCGCCCGCGCGCAGCCCGGTCTGCACCGTGCCGGTGAAGCTCCAGCGCCGGTCGGGCGACTCCCAGCCGTGGGCCAGCGCCAGGCTCCAGCCCGGCGCGCGGCGCAGCGCATTCGCTTCATCGCTGAAGCGCTCGCCGCGCCAGGTCAGGCGCAGCAGCGAGAAGCTGCGGCCGACATGGCGCCAGGTGGTCTGGCCCAGCAGCACATGGCGCGCGAAACCCGGCAGCGGCCGGCCCGCGAACGCCGCGCCGGTGTTGCGCGAGCGGGTGTACACATAGCTGCCCAGCACGCTCCAGCGCGGCCCCAGCAGGTGGTTGGCCGAAACGCTGGCCTGCGCCAGGTAGCCCTGGCCGAAGACCGGCGTCTCCTCGTAGGTGGCGAGCGAGGCCTGCGCGTTGAGCACCACGGGCGCGATGGTGGCGAGGTTGTCGAACAGCGCGCCGGTGTTCTGCGCGAACAGCCGTCCGCCGTGCGCCACCAGGTTGTCGATGCGCTGGCCCGACAGGCTGGCGCCGAGGAAAGTGCGCGCATCCGCCTCCCAGTCGATCTGCAGCGCGTGCTTGCGCGCCAGGCTGCCGGCCAGCAGGTACTGGTAGTCCACGGCGATGGCCCCGGTGGCCACGGGCGAAAGCGTGTGCGTGCCCGGCGCGCGCAGGCTCTCCTGCCAGGCCCAGTGCAGCGCGCGGCCAGGGCCCAGGCGCAGGCTCGCGCCCAGGCGCGGCAGCAGCTGGCGGCGGTGCGCGGCCCCATCTTCGAGGGGCGGCAACTGGTCGTTGCCGGCCGCGTCGGTGAAGCGGTCGAGCTGGCGCGCATCAAAACGGGGCCAGTAGGCCTCGGCCATCACGCTCCAAGGGCCGGAACGCCATTCGCCCGCCACCCAGGGCATGTCGTAGCGCTCGGTGTTGCTGCGCGGCGTGGCGATCTGGGCGTCGGAAATGGCGCTTCCGGTGTCGCGCTCCACGCGCTCCCAGCCCAGGCTCAGGCGCTGCGCGCCCCACTGCACGGTGTGGCGCAGGAACAGGCCCTGCTCGTCGCTGGCGTAGCGGTAGTCCTGCGGCCCCCAGGTGGCGTCGTCGAGCACCAGGGCCGAGGTCTGGCGGCCCGTATGCGCCTTGAACCAGGTCTGGCTGTCGGCCGACCAGCGCCACGAGGCCCCGGCGTCGGTGCGGCGCGTGCGCGTGCGCGCGCTGTTGTCGAAAGTGATGCCGTTGCCAAAATCCAGCCCCTCGGGGTAGCGGTAGCGCAACGTGGTGTCGCCATGCAGCAGGAACAGCGCCAGCCGCTCGCTGGGCCGCAGGCCCACGGCCAGGTCCACGCCCGGTGACGAGAGCCGGTAGCGCGAGCTGGCCGGGCCTTCGCGCGGCCACATCTGCACGTCCGTGGCGCGCAGCAGCCAGGCCACGGGAAGTTCCCCCGCCAAGAAGCCCCGGTGGCCCACATCGGAAGTGCCGTTGTGGCGCAGCGGGTTGCGCTCGGCGCTCACGCCGGCCGTCCACTCGCGGCCCTCGGTGAGCATCAGCGGCGCACGCCGGTCGCTCGCGCCAAACACGGTGGGGTCGCTCAGGTAACCCTGGAACAGCTCGGAACGGCGGCTGAAGTCGCTCTCGTAGCGGTCGGCCAGGAAGAAATGGCTGCCCGCCCACAGCGGGTAGTACGACTGCTGCGCGTAGGCGCGCGCCCAGTGCTCCAGGCCGAAGTCGCCCAGCGCCTTGCCCAGGTTGGCCGAACCCTGGCTGTCGGTGGCCAGCGGGTTGAGCGACTTGAGGTAGGGCAGGCGCACCAGCGCCTCGCGCGCTGCGGCCATGGCCGCCTGGGGCTCGCCGCTGTCGTTGCGCATCTGCGCCTCGATCTGCCAGGGCAGCGGGTCGTTCGGGTCGGCCTGGCGCGCGCGCTCCAGCGCATCGAACGCGGCCGCCGGCTCACCCAGCTGGTATTCGGCCACGGCCAGCCAGACCTGGGCGCGCGCGTGGCGCGGCTCGATCACCAGCGCCTTGAGCAGCTGCGTGCGCGCGGCTGCGGCATCGCCCTGGCGCAGCGCCAGCAGACCCGCGCCAGCCAGGGCCACGTAGTCGTCGCCGGCATGGGCCAGCGCTGCGTCGAAGTCCGCCCGCGCCGCGTGCAGGCGCAGGGCCTCGGTGGCGGCGGTGGCGCGCTCGGCGCGGTAGCCGGGCTGGCCGGGCGCCAGCTCCACCGCGCGTTCGAGCGCCGCACGCGCCGCGAACAGGTCGCCACGCTCCTGCTGCGCCCGGCCCAGGCCTGCCTGGGCGGCGGCCTCGGCGTCGGCATCGGGTGCCTGTGCGACGGCCTGGCGGTACAAGCGCAGCGCGGCGTCGCCCTGGCCCTCCAGCCGGTGCCAGTCGGCGTCTGCGAGCAGCAGCGCCGCGTCGTCGGGCGCCGGGGCGCGGGTGGCATCGAGCCAGGCACGCGCCTCCTGGCTGCGGTCCAGCGCCATCAGCAGCCCGGCGCGGCGTGCGGCGGCGCGCGGGTCTTGCGTGCGTTGCCAGGCGCGCTCCAGCCGGGCCTGCGCGGCGTCGGGCTGGCCGTCGGCCAGTTCCAGCTCGGCCAGCAGCCGCTCGGCCAGGGCGCCCCCCTCGCCACGCGCAGCCAGTGCCCGCAGTTGCGCGCGTGCCTCGGGCCAGCGGCCGGTCTCCAGGGCGTCGGCCACGGCGGCCAGCGGCGCGGCGCCAGCGCTGCGCAAGGCTGCAGCCCAGTGCGCGACATCGAGCGCGGAATCCATCACCCACTGCACGCGCTCGCGCGGCTGCACCAGCAGGCGCTTGACGGGGGCCTGGCCCGGCTCCACTGTGGCCTGCTCGGACGGGCCGACATCCACCGCACCCAGGGCATTGGACACGGCGATGCGGCCCGACAGCACCGTGAGCGTGGTGCGCCCGCCCTCCTCCACTTCCACGTCCCAGTCGGTGCCGCGCACCACGGCCAGGGCGGCGGGGGTCTGCAGTTCCAGCGCCGCCGGTGTCTTCTTGGTGCGCGCCCACAGGCGCCCGCCGACCAGCTCCAGCAGCGTGCGCGCGGGTCGGGACTCGCACAGGCGCAGTTGCGCCTGGGCCGCCATGCGGATCTGCGTGCGGTCGGCCAGCAGCAGCGCTGCCGAGGACAGCGCCAGCGTGCGCATGTCGGCGCCCGCGTCCAAGGTTTGCGACAGCGCGGCGGGCTGCCAGGGCGCGGCCCCGGCCGGCCGCGTCTCGCCCCGGCCCGACAGGGCCACGACCTGCGCCGCCGGCTGGCCCGGCTCCAGCACCACGCCAGCGCATTGCGCGGCGGCCTGCGCGGTGCACAGCAGCCCGGCAGCCAGGGCCAGGGCGTTCTTCCAGAGGCTGGGAGGGTGCGGCATGGTCTCTCTCCTTCCGAATCAGCTTTTGTCGAGCGCGCGCGGAAGCAGCGGCATGCCATCGCGCAAACGTTCCTGCAGCTGCGCCACTTGCGCCAGCCATTGCGGCGCCACCTGGGCCGCGCGCACCTGCCAGGCGGCACAGCACGGCAATGCTTCGGCACGGCGGCCCGCGAGGGCATGGCCGCGCAGCGCCTCGGCGACAGCGGCCAGCTCCGCGTCATCGCACGGGGTATAGACATCGATGCCGGTGCTGCGCCCGGCCAGGCGCACGCTGTCGAGCCACAAAAGCAGCGGTCCCTCGGCCCCGAGGGCGTCGCGCGTGGCCCCCGACAGCAGAACCAGCGAGCCCAGCGCCTTGTTGGCGCCCTCCAGCCGTGCAGCGGTGTTCACCGCGTCGCCCACCGCCGTGTAGGTAAAGCGCGCCTGCGAGCCCAGGTGCCCCACGGCGGCCTCGCCCGTGTGCAGGCCAATGCGCAACTGCACCTGCGCGAAGGGCGTGCCTTGCCAGTCGGCGCGCAGCGCCGCCATGGCGGCCTGCATGTCCAGCGCGCAGGCGAGCGCGCGGCGGGCATGGTCGGGCACGGGCAGCGGCGCGTTCCAGAAGGCCATGACGGCGTCGCCGATGAACTTGTCGAGCGTGCCGCCATGGCGGTGCACGCAATCGGTCATGCGCGTGAAGAAAGCATTGAGCGCCTGTGCCACCGCCTCGGGCGGCAGGCGCTCGCTGGCGACGGTGAAGCCCGCCAGGTCGGCGAACAGGAGCGTGAGCACACGACGCTCGCCCTGCAGCGGCGGCCCGGCGTTGGCATTGGCGAGTTGGTCCACCACGGTTTCGGGCACGTAACGCGCAAAGTCCTGGCGCAAACGCTCCCGTCGGCGTCGCTCGCGCCAGTAGCTGTCGGCCGCTCCCACGTTGAGGTGCAGGGCCAGGCCTGCCAGCGTGGGCAGCGCCGTCCACCACACGCCTGCCATATAGGCCACTAGGCTGGCCAGCAAGGCCGCACCGGCCAGCAGCAGGCTCACGCCGCTGGCGCGCCAACCATGCCAGCGCCGCGTGATCAGCGCCGCCAGACCCACGGCCAGCAGGGCCTGCAGCGCCGGCCCCAGTGGGTTCGCCGGAACGATCCAGTCGTTGGCCAGGCCGTTGATGAGGGCCGTGGCGTGCAGCAGCACCCCGGACTGCGCACCCTCTCCCAGCAGGCGCAGCGGCGTCGCGAACTGGTCCACCCCCCCGACCGGCGTGTGCTGGCCCAGCAGCACAATCTGGCCACGCAAGGCGTCTGCAGGCAGGGAGCGCGCCGCATCAAGGGCCTGGGTGTAGTGCGCATAGGGCAGCGCGACTTCGGGCGCGTAGTGGCGCAGCAATGCCCCGGGAGGTGGGGGCGTGACAGTGCGGCCCGCCGCCCGGGCCAGCACGCGCCACAGGGCGTCGTCCAGGGCCGGAGCAGCGCGGACCACACCGTCGTCGTCCACCGGCATCGCCACGCTGCCGTGGCGTACACCGGCAAACACCGGCTCCACACGCTGCCGGTACTGCGCCACCTGCGAGCTGTGCACCTCCACGTCGGCGCTGGCCAGAACCACGGGCAGATCACCCTGCAGTGCACGCGCCAGGGCTTCATCGTCGTCCGGCGACTGGGCTGCGCCAAACAGCAGGTCGATACCCAGCGCAGCCGCGCCCGACTGCGCCAGCACCTCTATCAGTTGCGCATGCAGCCGCCGAGGCAACGGCGGCGACAGGCCCAGCGCGGCCAGGCTGGGCTCATCGATGCCCACCACAACCACTCCGGCGCCGGGGTGACGCGGCGCCGTCAGGCTGGCCAGCAGATCCTGCTCCAGCCGCTGTAACGGCAGCCACAAGGGCGAAGCCCACAGTCCCGCCAGCAGCAGCAAGCTGCCCAGCAAGCGCAGCGCCCAGGGGCGCCATGCATCGACCAAGAACTTCGTGTGCGTCATGTCCCTGCGCCCATCAGATGCTGCCGGCGGGAGGCCCAAACCCGAATCAATCTGTAACCCACTGTAATCGACTTCACGCCCACCGGCCTTCGGGTATGCCACGGGTCGGTGCGCCAGGCGCGTTGCCTACACTGTCGGGCACCGCTGCTGGAATCTCCGACGATGCGCCCCACACTGCTCGCCCTTATTTTTCTGGCGGCGCTTGCGCCAGCCGTCACCACCGCCATTGAACCGACCGCCGAACCCGAACGCAGGACCAACTCGCTGGGCATGGTCTTCGTGCGCATTCCGGCCGGCAGCTTTCTGATGGGTAGTGCCGAGCCGGCCGCCACACTGGCACGCGACTACCCTTCGCTCGAGCGGCGCCGTTTCGATCTGCTGGCCGACGAGGCGCCCGTTCACAGGGTGCGCATCCGCCGCGCCTTCTACCTGGGCCAGCACGAGGTGACGGTGGGGCAGTTCCGCCGCTTCGTCAAATCCTCGGGCTACCAGCCTGAATCCGAGGCCGACGGCACCGGCGGCTATGGCTACAACCCGGCCTACGACCCCGCCACCACCGTGCGCGGAGACGCCTTCGAGGGGCGCGACCCGCGCTATTCATGGCGCAACCCCGGCTTTGCGCAAAATGACGACCACCCGGTGGTGAACGTGACCTGGAACGACGCACAGGCCCTGGCCACCTGGCTCAGTCGCACCGAAGGCCAGCGGTACCGCCTTCCTACAGAAGCCGAATGGGAATACGCCTGTCGCGCCGGCACGCGCACGCGCTATCCGCATGGCGACGACCCCGCCAGCCTCACGCGCACGGCCAACACGTTCGATCAGGCAGCAGCCCCCTACTGGGAGCGCTGGCGCGCGCATGCGCTGCCGGGCAGCGACGGCCATGCCTTCACCTCACCCGTGGGAAGCCATGCGCCCAACGCTTTCGGGCTGCACGACATGCTGGGCAACGTCTGGGAGTGGACTGCGGACTGGCATGGCGACACCTACTACGGCCGCTCACCCCGCAACGACCCGCAGGGCCCCGCGACAGGCACCGTGCGGGTGCGCCGGGGTGGCTCCTGGCATACCTGGGCCTTTTATGCCCGCTGCAGCTACCGCAACTGGAACAGCCCGGACACCCGCTACACCCTGGTGGGTATACGGCTTGTACGCGAGGAGGGACAGCAACCCCCTCGCTGAAGCACAATGTCACAAATTCTCCGGCCCATCGCCGCCCCTGCCATGAGTGAAACCACGCTGATTCAGTTGGCCACGCCCTCGCAACGCTCGCTCTGGCACAGCCTTGCGGCAGTGGTGTGCACACTCGTTGGAACCTACCTGGCATCCCGGTATCTGCAGGGCACCGACGCGCACTCCGACGTGCTGATCTGGATGGAGCAGGTGCTGTTTTCGATTTTGCCCACTGTCGTGGGCATGGTCATCATTCTGCTGTCGTGGCTGACGGACGATGCACGCACCCACCGCAAACCGCCATCCTGGGTCATCACCACGGGCGTGCTGTCCTGGTTCAGCCTGGGCCTGGCGATGTTCGGATACCTGTTCCTCACGCGGGAGGGCCTGCTGCGCTGGATCGCCATGGCGCAGTTCGCATTGCTGCTTCTGCTGCTGATCCAGGCACAGGCACTCGGTCTCATGCTGTCAACCCATTGACACCGTGGGCGCGGGCCAGGAGCGACAATCGTCGCCATGGAATGGGACTATCCACACCCTTTTACGCTGCCTGCCGTGCCCCAGGCGAGCGACATTGACAGTTACAACCACACCAACAATGCCGTGTATGTGCAGTGGTGCGAAAAGATCGGCTGGGCACACTCGCAGGCGCTGGGCCTGGGCATGGCCGATTACCAGCGCCTGGACCGTGCCATGGTCATCCGCCATGGCGAGTACGACTACCTCCTGCCATCGGTGCTCGGCGATGCGCTCACCCTGGGCACGTGGATTGTGGCCAGCGACGAGAAGCTGACCATGGAGCGGCGTTTTCAGCTGATCCGCAACCGCGACGGCGCCACCATCCTGCGCGGCTGCTGGCATCTGGTCTGCATCGAACTGGCCAGCGGCAAACCCAGGCGCATGCCGCCAGAGTTCTGCCAGATCTATCTGGCGGCCATGGTTCACACCTGACGCCTGCTCTGAAGCACCGGACAAATGGGGGTGTGATAGTGACATGGAGCAACCTATTTACCAAAGTTGCCACCACCCCGTGCCTGCCATGGGGTAGCAGGAGGCGTTTCCAAAAAGCAAAAAGCCCTTGGAATTCAAGGACTTAGTGCATTTGCCAGCGGGTAGCTGGCGGAGAGGGTGGGATTCGAACCCACGGTACGCTTGCACGTACGCCTGATTTCGAGTCAGGTACATTCGACCACTCTGCCACCTCTCCAATGTGTCGAAGCCCTCGATTATAGCCAGATTTTCAGGGCTTGAGCACGGCGGTGCCGCCCAGGTAGGGGCGCAGCACCTCGGGCACCGTCACGCTGCCATCGGCCTGCTGGTAGTTTTCCAGCACCGCCACCAGCGTGCGGCCCACGGC
>JAANMX010002483.1_pt1 | contig 18116 bp, 8 predicted proteins | sample 7279681 | NCBI WGS metagenome assembly JAANMX01 (sample SAMN14094542, study PRJNA606508) | bioreactor metagenome | isolation source: A lab-scale SPAN reactor treating ammonium-rich wastewater day 351 | place: Ireland: Galway | collected 2018-01-01
GAGCGCCACGACATCCCGGTGGTGCAGATGAGCTACGAGTTCCGCGGCGGCTACGCGGCCGATCCGGCCGGCAAGCCGGGCATGGCCAGCTTCACCATGAGCCTGCTGGACGAAGGCGCAGGCGAGCTCGACGCGCTGGCCTTCGCCGACCGCGCGCAGTCGCTGGGTGCCAACCTCGGTGCCAGCGCCGGCCTGGACAGCAGCAGCGCCTACCTGTCCGCGCTGAAGCAGAACCTGGAGCCGTCGGTGAGCCTGTTCGCCGACATGCTGCGCAAGCCGCGCTTCGGGCAGGCCGACATCGAGCGCGTGCGCGGGCAGTGGGTCGCCGGCATCAAGCAGGAGAAGGCCAACCCGAACGGCATCGTCCAGCGCGTGCTGCCGGGCCTGGTGTTCGGTGCCGGCCATCCCTACGCCGCACCGCGCACCGGCAGCGGCACCGAAGCATCGATCACCGCCCTGACCCGCAATGACCTGGTGGCCTACCAGGCCAGCGCCCTGCGCCCGCAGGACGCCACCCTGGTGGTGGTGGGCGACACTACCCTGGCCGAGATCGTGCCGGTGCTGGAGCAGCACTTCGGCGACTGGAAGGCCGCCGGCAAGGCCGGTGTGTCGGCCGCGATCCCGGCCGTGCCCGCGCAGAAAAAGGCGCGGGTGTTCCTGATCGATCAGCCGGGCGCGGTGCAGGCCAACATCGTTGCCGCGCAGACCCTGCCATCCAGCGCCGATCCGAAGACCGTGCAGTACGACATGGCCAACATGATCATCGGCGGCGACTTCACCGCCCGTCTGAACATGAACCTGCGTGAGGACAAGCACTGGTCCTACGGTGCCCGCAGCGGTGCCGGCAGCGCGCTGGGCCAGCGCCTGTGGAGCGCCTCGGCACCGGTGCAGATCGACAAGACCGGCGAATCGGTGGCGGAAATCCAGCGCGAGATCGCCGACTACGCCAGCGGCAAGGCACCGGCCAGCAAGGACGAGGTGGAAGGCATGGAGAAGGTGCTCACCCTGACCCTGCCCGGTGCCTACGAGACCGCCGCGGCGGTGATGAGCACCATCGCCGGCAACGTGCTGTACAGCCGCCCGGACGACTACGTGTTCCAGCGCAAGGCGGAAATCGAGGCGATGACCCCGGAGCAGGTCAACGCCGCGGCCAAGCTGCTGGATCCGGCCGGCCTGACCTGGATGGTGGTGGGCGACCTGTCCAAGACCGAAGCCGCGGTGCGCGCGCTGAACCTCGGTGAGGTGACCGTGCTCGATGCCGACGGCAAGCCGGTGGCGGCGAAGAAGTAAGCGCCAAAGCACCCCCTCCCAACCTCCCCCTGCGCTGCGCGCAAGGGGAGGAGCTTGCGCAGCGAGAGGCGGAGCGCGCGGCTCTGCTCCCTCCCTTGCGCAGCGAGAGGCGGAGCGCGCGGCTCTGCTCCCTCCCCTGCCTGCAGGGGAGGGTTGGGGAGGGGTCGCTTTTGCACGATTCAGACGCGCCGGGCCACAATCCGGCGCGTCTTTCATTTTTCGGGAACCTGCGCATGCCCCTGCCGATCCGCCTTGCCGCCGTCCTGCTGGTGCTTGCCCTGCCCGCCTGCACCTTCGTCAAGATGGCCCCCGGCGCGCAGCAGGTGAAGGTGCTGTCCGCCGCGCCGAGTGGCTGCGAGAAACGCGGCGACGTGGCCGTCTCCATCACCCACCGGGTGGGCTTCTACGAGCGCGACGCCATTCGCGTGCGTGACGAACTGGAACTGCTGGCCCGCAACGAAGCCCCCGGCCTGAACGCCAACCGGATCAGCCCGCTGGGCCCGCCGGAAGACGGCAGCCAGCGCTGGGCGATGTGGCGCTGCAACTGAATACGGAATCGTCCGCGGGCGTGATTTCGCTCGCAGTTTTGACTGTACGCCGCCGCATGGTTTGACAAGGCGCTATCCTATGCGGTTCCGGTGCCGCCTTGGCACCCGTGCGAGTGTCCCGCCATGCTGTTCCAACACGTCTCCATTGCCGGTCTGGCCCACATCGATGCGCCGCGCCGGCTGTCGTCCGACGAGATCAACGCGCGCCTGCGGCCCACGCTGGATCGGCTGGGCATTCGGGTCGACGTGCTCGGCGACATCGCCGGCGTGCACGCGCGCCGACTCTGGGACGGCGACGTGCAGGCCTCCGACGCCGCCACCCTGGCGGGGGTCAAGGCGCTGGCCGACGCCGGCATCGACCCCGACAAGGTCGGCCTGCTGGTCAGTACCTCGGTCAGCCGCGACTACCTGGAGCCGTCCACCGCCTCGATCGTCTCCGGCAACCTCGGCCTGCCCGACACCTGCCAGAACTTCGATGTCGCCAACGCCTGCCTCGCCTTCATCAACGGCATGGACATCGCCAGCCGCATGATCGAGCGCGGCGAGATCGAATACGCGCTGGTGGTCGATGGCGAAACCGCCAACCTCGCCTACGAGAAGACCATCGAGCGCCTGACCCGCGACGACATCACCGAAGCCGACTTCCGCAACGAGTTGGCCACCCTCACCCTCGGCTCCGGTGCCGCCGCGATGGTGCTGGCGCGCACCGAGCTGGCCCCGGGCGCACCGCGCTACAAGGGCGGCGTGACCCGTGCCGCCACCGAGTGGAACAAGCTCTGCCGCGGCAACCTCGACGGCATGATCACCGACACCCGCCTGCTGCTGATCGAAGGCGTCAAGCTGGCCGCCAAGACCTTTGAAGTTGCCAAGCAGAAGCTGGGCTGGGTGGCCGGCGAGCTGGACGAGTTCGTCATCCACCAGGTCAGCAAGGTCCACACCGCGGCTTTCACCAAGGCCATGGGCATCGATCCCAAGAAGGTCATGACCATCTTCGCCGAGCACGGCAACATCGGCCCGGCCAGCGTGCCGATCGTGCTGTCCAAGCTGCGCGAAATGGGCCGCCTGAAGAAAGGCAGCCGGGTCGCCCTGCTGGGCATTGGTTCCGGCCTGAACTGCTCGATGGCGGAAGTGGAGTGGTGAGATAGCGGAAAAGGCCGCGTCCATTTCGCCAGATGGGGTGATGCGGAGTGGCTTTGGCGGGTTTTCACGAAGCGCAAATTGACAATCAAAGTCTTTTAACTAGTCAATAGCGCGAGTTCAATTTACAATCCAAGCATGGCACGACCAGATCGCTCTCCCGAGATCGAAGTCGCCCTGCTGCGTGCGGTGGGTGAGCACCCCCGCGATCTGGTCAGCATGGTGGCGGCACAGCTTGGACTGTCCCGGCAGCGGGTGCACCAGCAGGTGCAGGTCTTGGTGGCCGGAGGGTATCTGGTCAAAGACGGCACCACCCGACCGATGTACGCACTGGGTGCGAACCGGCGGTTCCGACAGACCTACCCGCGCGCCAATCTGGCCGAGGATCGTGTCTGGTTTGGGGATATGTTGCCGCTGCTGGAGCATCTGCCGCGCAATGTGCTGGACATCGCCCAGCATGGCGTCACTGAGATGGTCAACAACGCCGTCGATCACTCCGAAGCCCGCAGCGTGACGGTGGCGATGGCGTGCAGCGACGGACAACTGCAGCTGTCGGTCGTGGACGACGGCATCGGCATTTTCCGCAAGATTTCGCGCGCACTGGCATTGCCGGACGAACGGCTGGCGCTGCTGGAGTTGTCGAAAGGCAAGCTGACCACCGACCCGCAGCGCCACAGCGGAGAGGGCATCTTCTTCACTTCGCGCATGTTCGATGCGTTCCGGATCGTTTCCGGCGGGCTGGCCTTCGATCACGAGGCCAGCCTCGAACTCGACCTCTTGGACGAAGCCGGGGAAACCCAGGGCACGCGCGTGGACATGCAGATCGCGACATCGTCGCCGCGCACGGTGGGTGAAGTGTTCGCCGAATATTCCAGCGGACCCGACGAATACAGCTTCGCCCGCACGGTCGTCCCGGTGCGGCTGGCCAAAGTGGGCGACGAACTGCTGGTGTCACGCTCGCAGGCCAAGCGACTGTTGCAACGGGTGGAACGGTTCCGCCACGTGGTGCTGGATTTCGCCGACGTGTCCGGCATCGGGCAGGCGTTCGCGGACGAAATCTTCCGCGTGTTCGCCAATGCCCATCCGGAAGTCGAATTGATCGCGATCCATGCCGTGGCGGACGTGCAGCAGATGATCCGGCGCGCCGAGGTGTTGCGGGACGAGCAGAACGGACAGTTGCCGTTGCTGTCGTGAGCCGCGCCGCCCTGCTGGGGATCGGCTCGGGACTGAACTGCTCGATGGCGGAAGTGGAGTGGTGAAACCGGCCTTCCGGTTGGGGAGTGCAAGGAAATTTTCGTTTCCTGGGTAAATCTGGAAGCCAAAGAAAAATAATGCTATCTATCTTTCCTTGCGAAGAGGCTTATCCGCCATAAGGAAAGTCCCATGCCTGACAGGATCACGGGCCACTATGTGCCCGGCTCATTGGCCGGGAGCCGCTATCAGGCGTTCATCCCCGATCCGCTGCCGCCGCATCCGCCGCTGGCGTTCGATGCGGAGTTGATTGCGCGCAAGGAGCGTGCGGATCAGGCATTGGGGCGTCTGGACGGCATCACCCTGATGCTGCCGGACCCGGAGCTGTTCCTGTACCAGTACGTGCGCAAGGAGGCGCTGCTGTCCTCGCAGATCGAGGGCACGCAGTCGTCGCTGTCCGATCTGCTGTTGTTCGAGGCCGACGCGGCCCCCGGCGTGCCGCTGGATGATGTGGAAGAAGTCTCCAACTACGTGGCCGCCCTCAAGCACGGCCTGCGCCGTTTGCGCGAGGAAGAATTCCCGCTGTCGCTGCGCCTGATCCGCGAGATGCACGCGCTGCTGCTGCGCGGCGGGCGCGGTGCCAACAAGCAGCCGGGCGAATTCCGCAAGGGGCAAGTGTGGGTTGGTGGGCCATCACCCGCGCTGGCGCATTTCGTGCCGCCGCCGCCGGATGCACTGCCCGATGCATTGCCCGCGCTGGAGCGTTTCCTGCACGAGCCGGCAGGCCGCATGCCGCCGTTGGTCAAGGCCGCGCTGGCGCATGTGCAGTTCGAGACCATCCACCCCTTCAGCGATGGCAACGGCCGCCTTGGACGCCTGCTGATCGCCTTGATCCTGTGCAGTGAAGGCGTGCTGCGCGAGCCCAGCCTGTATCTCAGCCTGTACTTCAAGCGCCACCGCGCCGGCTACTACGAGCGGCTCAACGACGTGCGCATGCGCGGCGACTGGGAGGGTTGGCTGGGCTTCTTCCTGGATGGCGTGGCCGATACCGCGCAGCAGGCGGTGGAGACGGCGCAGCGCCTGCTGGCGCTGCTTGCGCAGGACCGGGCGCGCATTGCCACGCTGGGCAAACGCGCTGGCAATGTCGGCCTGGTGTTCGACCAGTTCGCCCGGCGGGTGCTGTTGACCGTGCCGCAGGTCGCCCCGCAGCTTGCGCTCAGCCCGCCCACCATCCGCGCCGCCGTGCGTGCGCTGGAAGACCTTGGCATCGTCAACGAAGTGACGGGCCAGCAGCGCCATCGTGTGTTCGCCTATCAGCAATACCTTGAAATCCTCAGCGAAGGAGCGCACCCGCTGTGACGATGGGCATCGACAAGCACGCCGACGCCTTCATCCAGCAATGGCAGGGCGTCACCGCCAGCGAACTGGCCACCTCGCAGAGCTTCCTGATCGGCCTGTGCGAACTGCTGGACGTGCCGCGCCCGCACCCCACGTCCGCGCAGGACTAGCGAGCGCAGCGAGCTTGCACTCGCACAAGGGCAACCCCACCCCAACCCTCCCCTGCAGGCAGGGGAGGGGGCGGAAGCGGTTGCCCCGTTCACCGTGGCGCAAGCCGACGCCGCCGCTTTTCTCCCTCCCTTGCAAAGCAGGGGAGGGCCGGGGAGGGGTAGCGAGCGCAGCGAGCTTGCACTCGCACAAGAGCAACCCCACCCCAACCCTCCCCTGCAGGCAGGGGAGGGGGCGGAAGCGGCCAAGCGCGCCTTCGACGAGGCCATCCTCGAACGGCTGGTGGCGCTCAACGCCGAGCGCGCTGCCGAAGAAGCGCGCGGTCTGGTGCGCTGGCTGCGCCCCGGGTTCCAGAACCCGCAGGCGCGCCCCGCAGACGCCCCGGCCCCGGAGCAGGGCACGTTCGAGGCCGGCACCGACGACACCAGCGACGACAGCGCCGCCGCCGCGCCTATCGCCAGCAAGCCGCAGCCCTGGCCCAAGGACACCGTGGAGCAGGTGCGCGCCGTCGCCGACCTGCTGGCCGCCAGCCCCGCACCGCTCACGCTGGACGCCATCGGCGAGCGCTTCAGCGCCCGTGGCCCGTGGAAGAAACGCCTGCCGCAGCTGCTGGACATGCTGGTGGCGCTGGGCCGCGCCGAACTGCGCGCGGATGGCCGCTACGGGGCTGCGCGGTGATGGGACAATGCCCGCCCCGGCCCGTCGCGAACCGCTGCCCGCCATGAACTGGCTCTACCTTGCGCTGGCGATCCTTGCCGAAGTGATCGCCACCTCCTTCCTCAAGGCCAGCGCCGGCTTCAGCCGGCTGTGGCCGTCGCTGGCGGTGGTGGCCGGCTACGGACTGGCGTTTTTCCTGCTGTCGCTGACCCTGCGCAGCATCCCGGTCGGCATCGCCTATGCGGTGTGGTCGGGGGTGGGGATCGTGCTGATTTCCCTGGTCGGCTGGCTGGCGCTCGGACAGAAGCTGGATCCGCCGGCGCTGCTGGGCATCGGCCTGATCCTAGCCGGCGTGCTGGTGCTCAACCTGTTCTCGAAAACGGCTGCGCACTGAGTAAAAAAAATGTGACAATGGTCGCATTCATGTTTTCGGCAAGCTGCCGGTAACGCGTTAGACGCTATACAGAATTGAAACAGGGGATCCCCTAGTGAAGACACAAACGGAATCGACCTCCGTCGCCGATCGGTTTTATGCGTCCGCGCGTCAACTACGGAATGCCGTCACAGCTTGTGGCGCTCGGCGTTGGTTGCAGCGAGGGGTGGCCGGGCTGCTGATGGTGCCAGGGCTGGCGTTGGCAGCCATTACGCCGACATCCATCAACATGCCCGGCGATATTGGCATGGGGATGCCCGCGCAGATCCAAGTCAATTGGACGCGGTCTGCTGCCGGAGCAGGCGATTATTTCACCATGGTGCTGCCTGTTGAGATTGACCTCGCGGCGTCTCCATTGCCGGCGGGCTGCACCTATGATGCCGGGCCGCGTACTGTCACCTGCATCGTGCCCGACGGTGGCGTGGGCGCGAGCGGAAGCGTCACGCTGGATGTGGTGGGCGCGGCAACGGGCGCGTCCAACGTGACGGCCGTCGGCAATTCAGGTAACTCTGCAGCAAAGTCTTTCACCGTTCAAAACAGCGGTGATCTCACCGTCGGTAAGGTCAAGTCGTCGCCAGTGGGCGACGCCGTCGCGGGTGGTGTGGTTAGCTTCGTGCTGACGCCCAAGATTGCAGTGGGCGGCAACAATGTGCCGGCCGGCTCCAGCATCGTCGTGATCGACCAATTGCCGGGTACGGCCGCGCAATTCACTCTGACCGCGCGTTCGTTCAGTGGCCCGCTCACGCCTTCTTGCAACACGGTTGGCAGCGCCAATACCTCGCGCACGCTGACCTGCACCTACAGCGGTGCCTTCACCATCGCCCAGCTTAACGCGAGTTCGATCACCGTTACCGGCACCCAGAACGCCAACGGGACGTTCACCAATATTGCGTCGGTTGCCTCGGGGGATGCGACCTATCTGGATCGCGTCACCAACAACAACCAAACCCAGGTCAACTACACCGCGCAGCCGGGCACCGACCTGCGCGCGCAAGGCACATTCCCGGCCAGCTACCAGGAAACCGGTGCGTCTCAGAATCTGGTGTTGACCTACCAAAACGGTGGTCCACTGCAGGCCGCGGCAGGCGGCACGGTTCAGACCATCATCCCGGCGGGCTTTGGGCTGGGTGCGCTACCCGCTGGTTGTACCAATGATGGCGCGGGGACGCTGTCGGGCATCAGCGGAACGCTGATCACCTGTACTGCAGGGGTGGTGAACAATGGCAGCAGCCAGTCGTTCACCTTGCCGCTGACGATGCCGTCTGCGCAGACGGCTGGCAATTTCCCGGTTGTGGTGACTGCGCCTGCGGGGATGACCGATTCCAACCTTGGCAATAACAGCATTTTGCTGCCGTACCAAGTGCGCGATGCGTTCGCCGATTTGCGGCTGAACAAGAGCAAGTCGCCGGGAAGCGGGCCGATCGCGGCGGGCACGCCGATCACCACAACGCTGACGGTCACGAATGATGGCGGCAGCCTGAGTGCTGCGACCTACGATGCTACCCATCCGCTGCGCGTCGTAGACGATGTGCGGCCTGAGGAAATCAGCGGCGGTACGCTTGCCGGTGTCACTGCAGGCTGGGCGTGTAGCGTGAATCCGGGTGCCGGTATTACGCCGCGTACGACGCGCGTGGAATGTTACACAACAGGAGCAGGCTCGCTGGCCATTGGTGCATCAATGGCGGTGTCGTTCCAGACCACGGTAGCGGCGATCACGGGTCAGATCACGTTGGAAAACCAGGCTTGCACTGGCGCGACTGCACTGGCGCGTTTGTCTTTGGCTGCGACAGATGGCCCGCAGCCGGCGGATCCATTTACAGCCAACGACTGCGACAGTGCTGGTGGGCAGCTGGTGGCTACGGATGTAGATTCGGGCAATGCCGCTGTGAATATCGTCAAGGAATCGACGGTCGATGGTTCGACTTGGTTTGACCCGGTGGCCTCGGCACCGACCTTGGTGCAAGCCGATAACGACATGTCATGGCGGATCACGATTACCACGCCCAGCGGCGGCAGCCAAGCCACGATTCCTGCGCTGAATTTGACCGATACTCTGCCGGGCATTCTGAATGCGACCGGTAGCCCAGGTAACCCTGCACACAACTTCGTGACGCCAGCCGTGACGGTCACGGTGACGGGGTCTGGTTATGCGTCACACAACTGCCCGGCAACGATTGCGGCGGGTAGTGCCAATCTTAATTGCGCCTTCACCAATGTTGCGCCAAATGCCAACATCGTGGTGCGTTTCGACGTGCAGCGCCCGTTGGCGTCTGGTTTGCAGGCCAATAAGGCAACCTTGACTTCGCCGAATGCGATCCTGAGCTGGGACCCTGCGACGGGCAAAGTGGGCAGCGATTTCTCGGATGAGGCGGCCGTCAACGTCGCGGCGCGCCACGATTTGGCGATGACCTCGAAGACGGTAACGCCGCTCACGCCAAAAGTGGGCGAAATCGTGACGTTTACCCTGGGGGCGCAGAATATTGGGCAGGGCAGCGTGCCGATTGGTGATTTCACCATCGTCGATGACCTGTTCACCGGCGTGCCGACATTGACGGGCATTGCTTATGATTTTGTCGGTGCCAGCGGCACAGATATGAACTGCACCACCAGCGCGCAGCCGGGCGACATCACCCGGATTTCCTGTGTGAATACCACGGCTGTGTCGCGCTGGAATGTTCGCACCATCACCATTCAGGCACGCATCAAAAAACCTGCGGGCAGCCTTGGTGCTGCCAATAGCACGCTGTATTCGGGAGTCACCAATAGTGCGCGTGTGAATCTTGGCGGTGGTCTGTGCGAATACCGGCTTGAGACCTTCACGGCCCCGGTGCAGACGTCATCGAGCTGCAACGATCTTGCTTCGATCTCCAATAATACTAAGAACGTCACTTTCGACGTGAAAGTGCCTGCGATTGATTTGCAGCAAAACAAGACGGCGATATATCCGGGCGGCCAGACCTCGTTCCGTCTGGGGGATACCTTGCGCTATCGCTTCTCGGTGCGCAATTTCGGCCCTTCGCGTGCCGAAGAAATCGTGATGACGGATATTCTCGATCCGATTCCCGCCGGCTTTACCTTTACCCTGAATGGGTCGGGGGCTGCGGCGGTTGTTGCTACGAACACAGGTAGCGCGGATGCGGGTTACAGCTTTGTCTCTCGGGCCATTAGCTGTACGCAGGCGAGTGCTAACGCCAACGTGGTTTGCCAACTGAATCCAACGCTGGCGGATAGCTGGCTGGACGCAATGACGATGGTGAACTTCGACCTGACGTTCACCATGACGGGGACTGCTACCGGCCCAGTGGTGTTCGGGGATCGTGCCTACGTCTGTGCCGACGAAACCAATACCTATGAATCTTCCGGCAAGTGCACGTCTGATCCGGCTCTGGCAGGCAATAACCTTGCGGCCCTGAACGAAACGATCTTCCCGCCCGCTGATCTGAGCGTTATCAAAACTACCCAGACGGCAGGTCCGGTAAATGTGGGTCAGCCGGTGGAATACCGAGTGGTGTTGACCAACAACGGTACCGCCACGGTCGAGAAGATGCGCCTGGTGGATCAACTGCCGAGTGCGTTCGAGTGGATGACCACGGGTGCGCAGCAGCCGACGGCAACTCCGGCAGGTGGGGCGACGCTGTCTGGCGTGTTGGCAGTATCTGCCAGTGTGCCCGCCAACGGCACCGACAACGTTTGCTTCATTTCCGCAGGCCCGGCCACAGTGACAGCACCCGCGCAGCAGCAGACGATTACCTGCGACGTGGGCGGAAATTTCCCCGCTAACGGGCAAGTCATCGTGACCCTGTGGGCGCGTCCGAAGTCGGTTGTTTACGACGGTTCGGCAAACGCGCCGTTCTTGACCGATCGCACCAACAACGCACAGGTGCAACCGGGTCGCGACAGTGGCGGCGGCGAAGTTTCGGTGGACAACAATCCGGCGAACAATACCGCCTCTTCGCAAGTGCAGGTGCAGAACAGCAGCCTTGCGGGTCGCGTGTTCCATGACCGGAACGACAACGGTGACCAAGACGGCACCGGCCCCACTGACGATCACGGGCTGGCGGGTGTGACGATCACCCTCACGGGGACCGACGCCTACGGCAATCCGGTCAGCGCCACCACGACCACCAACGCAAGTGGCGATTATGTGTTCAACGGCTTGCCGCCGTCGGATGCAGCGGGTTACACCATTGTCGAAACGCAGCCGGCTGGGTATGACAACGGCCAGCCGCAGCCGAACACGCCGCGTCCGAACCGCAATGGCACCAGTACCGGCGTTGCTCCGGTGGCGGGCGGCTACGCCGTGTCCAATGCAGCAGGGACAAGCACCATTGGCGGCATCGTGCTGGCCGGTGGTGCAGTTGGCGTGCAGTTTGACTTCCCGGAGACACATCTGTATTCGCTGTCGGGTTTTGTGTTCGCCGATCGCGTGCGTGACGATGTTTATGCGCCAGGTGGTCCCGGTGCCGACACACCGATTCCCGGCGCGACGGTAGAGCTTCTGGTCTGGGACGCAGGGGCAGGTGCTTACGTTCCGGCGGCAGGTGGCACGACGACGACTGCAGCGGATGGCAGCTACTCGTTTGCGAACCTCAGTCCTGCCAATGTCTATGCTGTGCGTGAATTGTTGCCAGCGGGTTATCTGAACCTGTCCAGCGCGATCAAGCCGGGGCTGATCAACGGCGTGGCGTGCGCAGCATGTGTAACCCAAACGGATGCTGCAACTAACGTCGACATGATCACGGGCATCCAGCTCACGGGCAATGCCACCAATTTCAACTTTGGTGAAACTGTCCCGGTTTCGGTTGCGGGTACTGTGTTCTTCGACACTGATAACGAGGGCACCCAGAACAACGCGGCCGATGTCGGAATTAGCGGTGTCACCATGGTTCTGACCGGAACCGATGATCTCGGGAATCCGGTGAATGTGAGCACAGTGACCGGTGCAGATGGTTCGTTCTCGTTCACCGGCTTGCGCCCTGGCACATACACGGTGACGGAACCAACGCAGCCAACCGGAACTCAAAACGGCATTACCACGGCTGGCACCGTAGCGGGCGCAAGCAGCGGGACTGCAACGCCGATTACGACGACACCGAGCGCAGTCACCACGATTGATCTGACAACTCCTGGCAGCGCTTCCATCAATAATTTGTTCGGTGAAATCCCGCTAGGCAGTTCCATCGTCGGCAAGATCTGGCTGGATGCGAACGATAATGGCGTGATCGAGCCGGGCGAAAACGGCATCGGTGGCGTGGTCGTGGAATTGACCGGCACTGATATCGCAAGCAATCCGGTGACACGCACCACCACCACACTGGCGGACGGCAGCTATTCGTTCACCAACCTGCCGCCGGGGAATTACACCGTGACCGAGCCGAGTCAGCCGGTTGGAACCCGCAATGGCGAGACCTTGGCAGGAAGCACTGGCGGAACGGCCACGCCGAAGGCGACCACGCCGTCGGCAATCACCAGCATCCCGCTGGCAGCGAACCAACATTCGATCAACAACAACTTTGGTGAAATTCCGCAGAACAGTTCGATCTCGGGACGCGTCTGGCTGGATCTCGACAATGACGGCGTGATTGATCCGGGTGAAGAAGGCATTGCGGGTGTCACCGTGCGTTTGACGGGCATCGATGCGATGAGCAACCCGGTGTTCATCGAAGTGGTAACCGATGCGCAGGGCCGCTACAGTTTCGATGGCCTCTCGCCCGGTACTTACGCCGTCACCGAGCCGACCCAGCCAACCAATACCTTCAATGGCGAGACGGTGCCGGGCAGCCTTGGCGGCACCGGAACGCCGGTAAGCGAACCAGTGTCGTCAATCAGCAGCATTGTGCTTGGTGCCGATCAACATGCCCAAGACAACAATTTTGGTGAAATTCAAAAGGCTTCTATTGCCGGTCGCGTCTATAACGACAGCAATGACGATGGCCAGGTGGATCCGGGGGAAGTCGGCATTCCTGGTGTGGAGATCGTGTTGACCGGGACAGATGATCTCGGGAATCCGGTGCATCTGACCACCACCACCGATGCTGACGGCAACTATCATTTCGACAACTTGCGTCCGGGCACATATAAGGTGACCGAACCGACGCAGCCTGCGAATACCGCCAATGGTGAGACGACCCCGGGCAGCAACGGTGGCACCGCCACGCCCAAGACCACAACGCCTTCGGCAATTGATGGCATCGTGCTGAAGCCGGGCGATACGTCGATCAATAACAACTTTGGTGAGATCGGTGATTCGCCCGACATGTTGGTCAGCAAGTCTGTTGTGCCGGCCACCCCGGTCACCGGCAATCCGGCCACCTACACCATCGTTGTGCGCAACGGCGGTCAGCGTCCGAGCAATGGCGAATACGTTGTGGAAGACCGGCTGCCGGAAGGCTTTGTGCTGACAGGTGCTCCGACAGGCCAAGGCTGGGTCTGCACCGGGGCCGCGGGTGATGTCCGCTTCAGCTGCCGCAGTAGTGCAGTGCTGGCGGCGGGAGAAACCTCCGCAGCAACGATTACTGTCCCGGTGCGGGTGGGCAATAGTGCCGGTACTGTTCATAACGCAGTGCTGATCGAGGGCGGCGGTGAGTACGACTTCCGGAAGCCGACGCCGGAAGAGCGCGATGCGTTCGAAAACAATGTCCCAAATCTCCCGGTCTGCGATTCGGCGGTCGTCCACAATGCCTGTCAGCTGCCGAGCGAAGTGGTGTTGGCGTGGCCGAACGTGGTCGTCAGCAAGTCGACCGACAGCCCCGTGTTCACGGTCGGTCTGCCGGCGAACTATCTGATCCGTGTGCGCAATATCGGCGAACGTGCAACCGATGCGGCATACACGGTGGAAGATCGCCTGCCGACAGGCATCGTGCTGGCCGGGACACCCTCTGGTGACGGCTGGAATTGCACCGGCGTGCGCGGCGGCAGCACCTTCCAGTGCAGCAGCGATCGCGTGCTGGCGGCTGACGCCACACATCCGGGCACGATCAAGGTGCCAGTGGACGTGCGTCCGGAAGCGGTTGGCCACGGTGCGGTCAACAACGCGGTGTTGGTCGCTGGTGGCGGTGAGCCGTCCGATCGTGGCCCGACGACGGACGAGCGTACCGACTTCGAACAGCATCCAGACGCTTTGGACGAGTGCGACCAGGCGATCAGTCAGAATGCCTGCCGAGTGCCCAACGATGTCCAGATGCCGACAGAGCCAACAGTGCTGCGCATTGCCAAGCGGGGTGACCGCTCGGTAGTCGAGATCGGTGACAGCTTGGTGTACACGATTGATATCCGCCATGTTTCTGGTGCCGGCCTGTATCAGGTTGACGTCATCGATCGCCTGCCGCGTGGCTTCACCTATATCGAGGGAACTGCGCGCGTGGATGGCGCAGCAATCCCCGATCCGCAGGGCAAGCCTGGGCCGACACTGGTGTTTGCGGTCGGCGCGTTGCCGACGCAAGGGCAGAAGGTGCTGACTTATCGCGTGCGTGTGGGTGTTGGTGCGGCGCAGGGCGACGGTATCAATCGTGCTCAGGCCCACGGCTGTCAGGCGGAGACTTGCGTGAATCCGGACACCTATACCCCGGTGCCAGGCAGCTCGCCGTCGAATCCGACCGAGTATCGGGTGACGGTCACCGGTGGCGTATTCACAGATGAGGGATGCGTGGTTGGCAAGATCTTCATGGACTGCAATCTCAACCATGTGCAGGACAAGGAAGAGCTGGGTATTCCCGGTGTGCGCTTGTACTTCGAGGATGGCACTTGGATGGTGTCCGACTCGGAAGGCAAGTACAGCTATTGCGGTCTGCCACCACAAAGCCACACGCTGAAGGTGGATCCGTCCACTCTGCCGACAGGTGCACGCCTGACGACCAGCAGCAACCGCAATTTGGGAGATGCCGATAGCTTGTTCATCGACCTCAAAAATGGGGAGCTGCACCGCGCCGATTTCATCGAGGGCAGCTGCTCCAACTTGGTGATCGAACAGGTCAAGGCGCGTCGTGCACAAGGTGAAGTGCGCGCGCCCGAGACCGAGACCGGCAAGCCGCAGCTGCGCTTCGAAAGCAAGCCGCTGCGTGCACCACAGCAAGGCACCGACTCGTCCAACCAGCGTCCAATTGTCGAACCGCGCCCGCTGGAGGGGCACGGAGCGAGCGATGGCCTCAATGACGAATCGAAGGAGGTGCAACCATGAGTCGCTCAGCCTTCGTCTGCCGCTCCCTGACAGAAATCAAGCCGATGCATTCGCAACATCATCCGATCAATCCGTTGGCCCTGGCATTGGCCTTGGTACTCGTGCCGGGCTTGTCGCTGGCGCAGAGCACGTCCACTGATCGGCGCTTCACGCCGGTGTTGGGGCAGGGGACGCCGCTGTACCCGCAATCATTGGACACCCGCAATCAACCGGCGCAAGTGCTGCACGCCCAGCCCGGAAACGTGGATTACAGCGTCAACGCGTCAGTCGAGCGCGTGGTGGTCGAAATTGACCGCAACGGCGTGCCCGCAGACGGGCAGTCGCCGGTGCATGTGGTGGTCATGCTGCAAGGTGCCGACGGAAAGCCCTTGGCGGGAGACGCATTTGCCACCATCGAAAATTCCGGTGGCCGCCTGCTTCTTCCGGAAGGCCGCACCGATGAGCTCGGCCCTGGTCACATGGATGCGGACCGGGTAACACCTGGCGCGCAGCTGAAAGTGACCAATGGTCGCGCCGAGTTTGACCTGCTCGCTCCGCATGATCCGCAGGACGTGCTGCTACGCATTACCGCAGGCGGCCAGACTGCCGAGGGCGTGGTTGGATTCGTGCCGGAAATGCGCGATCTGATCGCAACAGGTTTGATTGAAGGGATTATCAATTTTCGCCGCAATGGCAGCGGCCTGATCACCAATAGCCAGCACGGTGATGGGTTTGAACGCGAGATCCGGCGTTGGGAAAAGCAGTTCAACAATGGAAAAGCCAACGGTGCAGCGCGAGCGGCATTCTTCGTCAAAGGGACGATCAAGGGCGAATATCTGCTGACTGCGGCATATGATTCCGACAAGGATGTGCGCGCACGCTTGCTGCGTGATATCCGGCCGGAGGAGTTCTATCCGGTCTATGGCGATGCCTCGCTGCGCGGCTTCGATGCGCGCTCTGCAGAACGGCTGTACGTGCGTGTCGACAAGGATCGCAGTTACCTGTTGTATGGCGATTTCCAGACGGGAAATAGCCTGACCACACAGAGCGGTGCGGACGTCAACAACGGAGCGCCTGCGCGCTTGCTGGGCACCTACAATCGAACTGCCACAGGACTTGGCTGGCATTTCGAAAACCAACGCGTGCGTGGCAACGTGTTTGCCATTGAGGATTCGCTGCGGCAGGTGGTAGAGGAGCTTTCTGCGCAGGGAAGCGGGCCGTACGGGCTTCGTAACAATGCCGTGTTGGAGGGCAGCGAGCGGGTGGAGGTGATCGTGCGTGATCGCAACCAGCCGTCGCGCATCATTGCGGTGCGTCCGTTGGCACGCCTGTTGGATTACAGCTTTGAGCCATTCTCTGGCCGCATCCTGCTGAACAGTTTTCTGCCAGCATTTGACAGTGATTTGAACCCGGTATCGTTGCGCATCACCTATGAGGTTGATCAAGGCACTGAAAAGTTCTTGGTCGCGGGCGTGGATGCGCAACTCCGAGTCGGTGAGAGTGGTGAGGTCGGTGGTTCTTATGTCAAAGACCAGAACCCGTTTGCCGCATTCGAGATGGGCAGTGCAAACATCGGTTACCGCTTCGGTGAGCGCACTTGGCTGGTGGCCGAGGCCGCGCGCACGCGTAGTGAGATCAACACCAACCCAATCAACCAGTACGGGACGCCAGCACTGCAAGGCAGGAGCGGATTGGTCGAAGGTGGGGCGTGGCGAGTCGAATTCGGCCACATTGGCCCGGTGTTCGATCTGCGCTTGTTTGCTGGTCAATCGGACCCGGAGTTCAACAACCAGGCGTCGCCGTTGTATGGCGGGCGCGGCGAGTACAACATTGCAACGCGCTGGCGCGTGGGTGAGCGCGCCGAATTGTACGCAGAAGGACTGCGCAGCGAAGATCGCAACCCGAACGGCGGTGAACGCAATGCCGGTAGCGTCGGTGCACGATTCAAAGCGACTGATCGGCTGACGCTGGATTTTGGTTACCGCGCGATTCGCGAAACCGTGGGGGCGTATTACACGTGGGCCACGCAGTCGGGGTACGGCAATATCGGTGGGCTGTTGGGTGGGTATGCCACTGGATCGGCGGGTGGGGCGCTTGGATTTGGTCAACAGCCGCTGGATCCGCTAACTGGCTTGCCGATGATTTCCAGCGGGAACACCAACGATGTTGCGAGCGGGTTGCCGGTAGGCACCAAGTTGTCTTCGGACATGTTGCGCATCGGTGCTGGCTTCAAGGTCAGCGAGCGCTTCAGCATCGGCGGCGAAGTGGAGCAGGATATCCACGGCGAAGACCGTAACCGACTGGCGTTGGGCGTGGACTACCAGCTGCGTGAACGCAGCCGTCTGTATGGCCGCTATGAGAAGCAGACGGGCATTAGCGGCGTCAACGGACTAACCCAGGATGGGCGCGAAGCCGATACCGTGGCAGTTGGTGTGGACACCAGCTATTTCCGCGACACGCAGCTGTTTTCGGAATACCGGCTGCGGGATGCAATCGCGGGTCGCGACATTCAGGCGGCTTCGGGCATTCGCAATCAGTGGGATCTTCGCGACGGCTTGCGCTTGAGCACCTCGTTGGAACATACCAATGTGATCTCCGGCAATGTCGGCGATTCCACTGGGGCGGGCTTTGCATTGGATTACACGGCAAATCCCTTATGGCGGGGTAGTCTGCGGGTGGAGCACCGCATCTCTGATGACGTTGCAAGTACTCCGATTGACGATCGCTACGACACCACGCTGATACAGGTGCTGGCTGCGCGCAAACTGAATCGTGATTGGACGCTGTTGGCGCGCAATTATCTGCTGCGCACCGACTATGCGGCGCGTGGCGACGTGCTGCAGGATCGCTTTCAGGTGGGCGTGGCCTACCGCGATACCGATACCAATCGCGTAAACGCGCTTGCTCGCTATGAGTACAAGTTGGAGAAGGACGAAAGTGGGATGGGGGTGGATGTGTTTGCGTCCAATACTGGGCAAGACATCCGTACCCGCGCACACATCTTCTCGGCACATGCCGACTGGCATCCAACGCGGCCATGGTGGCTAACGGGGCGCGTTGCGGCCAAATGGCAGCAGGACAGTTTCGCCTATAACGATGGTCGGCGCGTTGACGATGATTTCAACGCCGTGTTGCTGTCGGGTCGCGTGGTGTACGACTTCACCGAAAATTGGGATATAGGTTTACTGGCGTCAAGCTT
>JAANMX010002487.1_pt1 | contig 18089 bp, 15 predicted proteins | sample 7279681 | NCBI WGS metagenome assembly JAANMX01 (sample SAMN14094542, study PRJNA606508) | bioreactor metagenome | isolation source: A lab-scale SPAN reactor treating ammonium-rich wastewater day 351 | place: Ireland: Galway | collected 2018-01-01
AAAATTCCTATACAATCAAGATAATTTACCATAAGAGGCTCTAGAGTATTTGTCATTGCGAGGGGGTTTTTCCCGAAGCAATCTTTTCTCAACTATTCAGGAGATTGCTTCGGACAATACCCTCGCAATGACACGTTAAACACAACACGGACAAACCATGTCCCTGTAGGAATCATTTGTCTGTACCACTCTGAAAGCCGCTTACATACAATGAAAATTCCTCTGCAATCAAGCTAAACGCTACCCGACTTGTTCCCAAACCATGTCCTCATGTAAATGGGGAAGAGTTTGGGAACAAGCCACTACAAGCCACAAGAACCATCATAGACCCGAAGGGCTGAAAGTCTATAGCACGGACTGTACAGACGCATAATAATGCGTCTCTACGTTTGTCCGTGTTGCCGTCTTTAACTTGATACATATGCCCTTTACCCCCGCCATCGGGGGACAGTGCTTGTCCCCCTCCGTGAAGGGAATTCATGGAGAGGCAACACGTTTGAATTTCCTATGCATTTAATACGGTTACAGATACCTTTATGAGAATTATGGAAATACCTGATACGAGAACCTTGATCAGGAATATTTCTCTGTAAGTTATCTACCGGTATTGTTTCCCGTTTTATTGATTACAGCTTTTATACCAAATTATACCAGGACTTCACCCTCTTTTGCCATAAGAGAAGAATTATTTATCACCATATATCATGTATCTGGTATCTGGCGTTCGGGAGGTTTTCTTTTAAGCTGAGCAGTATTCAGGTGGTGGATTAAGCAGGACAAATTCACCTTTTTCTTTTCCGAAGGTTTTTACCGGGGAGATTCATGTAACCCCCTCAAAATCTATGGATACTCGTGAAAATCTCTTGAATGTCAGATATATAGTGTAATATGTAAGAGCAACTTTATTATTGGCCAGTACCCGAAGTATCGTTCTTCTTATTGGGCGGCTTTATCTTTGTAGTTGCAGTATCCGCTATTCCTTTTTCGGCGCAATACTTTTCAGGAAGAGATGTGGCGCCTGTTGAAGGTTTCACACCTGAACCATACGTATTTGCATACACCTGGGTAAACTCGGCACCAAACAAAAATATTTGGGCTGAATAATAAACCCAGATAAGGATAATAACTAAAGAACTGGCTGCGCCGTAGGCGGATGAGACACTGCTCTTTCCAAGGTATAAACCAATCAAAAACTTACCCACGGTAAATAACATCGAGGTGATTGCGGCCCCAAGCCAAACATCACTCCAGGCAATTTTTACATCGGGCAGGATTTTATAAATCATCGCAAAGAGGAGGGTAGTAATCCCGAAAGAAACAATGAAGTTTACACTGTGCATGATAAAGGAAAGTTTCGGAAATATTTCGTTCAGAAGGCCGCTGAAGGCCGATAATGCAGCACTCATTACCAGCGATATCAGAAGTAAAAAACCGATTGCCAGTATCATGGCGAAAGAAATGACACGGTCTTTCATAAAGCCAATCACACCACTCATTGGCTTGGGTGTTATCTCCCATATGGTATTGAGGGCATCCCGAAGTTGGCCAAATACAAATGTCGCTCCCAGAAATAGAGTAACAAGAGCAAATATCGTTGCGATGATACCTGAAGAGGTATTCCGTGCACTCATGATCATTCTCTCTACTGCATGTGCGCCTGCTTCACCGATCAAACCTTTCATTTGATTCACAATCTCTCCCTGCGCCGCCTCCTGCCCAAATATAAAACCGGCAATAGCAATCACCATAATTAATAAAGGAGCAAGAGAGAATATTGTGTAATATGCCAACGCAGCGGCTAAGCGAGATGCCTTATCCTCATTCCATTCAAGGTATGTATTTTTGAGTAAGATCCAAATAGGACTGTTCTTACTCCATTCCCATAATTTATTTCTAACCAATACTGAAATACCTTACTATTCATGGATGATACATAAAGAGAACTATTATCAATGGATATGAGCACATGAGAACAATCACCATGACAGAAAATCACAAAAATGCTTATGGGTTTAATACGGTGTTATTGGCGACTAGCGAACCACAACCAGTCGCCTCTTACACCTTATCAAACTCATCGTTTTCTCTGCCAGGGAACTGGATTCATATGAGTATTTCTGGAATAGGATTATCAGCAGTATCATTACAGACTTTTATAAGGAGATACTATTGATCAACTCTATCCTTCGCCAATTCTAAACCTGAGAACAAACCTCTGTTCAATACCCGACTTACATTTACCTATTCCTCTTCCTCCTCTTCCTGTCCCTGGATTCTTTCGGTTCTTCTGTCTACGTCACTACTTCTCCTCTCTTCTCTGGCTGTTTCGCCTACAACAGTAATCGTTAGCGGAGAACTAATCTTTTCTAATCCTGTGTATTTCGTACTGGCAGAGATATTTCTTATATTTATATTAAACGTATCACCATCCCGCTTGCTCGGAGACGGATAAACAGTAATCTCCCGATAGGCAAGATCATTGGTACTAACATCCGGCATGAGTTTAGAAGTGTAATATCCCATATCCGCAGCTTCCAGATCACGTTGTCTTTCTACATTTTCTACTAATCCTAAAACATCTCCGTCAATATCAACCTGGAAATCTGACAGGTATCCTGAGGTTAATTGAATAACAACCGATTCGGTTGGCAACATCTCATATTCGCCTTTCAGATTTGGTATAATTACCTTCTCTGTCGGCGGTCCAGGTTTAATAACCCTGTGAAGTCCGGGTGATTGAGCAGCCGGAGCCCTCTTAGCCATGGTGCGGTCTATGGCACAACCTGCAGTTACTACGAGAAATGCACAAGCAAGTCCTACTATTGTATTTTTACTCATTACGTTCTTTCTCTTCATTTCTTTCCTCCTTTCACATCAATAATGGCAAAATTTCCCTACAAATATTACGGTGTATATCTACAATAGAGTGACATACAGTATATACTATACCTATGCCCTGTCCTGGTATATTCACCAGAAGCTTTTCTTTTACAAGCCTCCTTCTTTTCTACCTCCTTTCGTCAAAAATATTGAATAAACTTTTGGATACAGAAGAGTTTCTTTCTCATCAGGGTGTGATAAACTCCCCCTCACTTCCATAAACAATCCCAATATCGTTTTTCGCCCCTATCCGGTAATAGTACGCTGTTCCAGGTGATAATCCGCTTATCTCGATACGTATTGCCGTATCAATCGATCCATCGATAGTCTGGGTTGAGGAGGTAGTATTATATAAACCGCTACCTGTGCCGTATTCGAACCATACCGCAGTTGGAGACTGATTCGCATTTACTATCCCATTCAACATCGCGGAATTGGCTGTTACATTTGTTGCAGCCCCGGTTGTTGCTACCGGTGGTATAGCCGCAGTCGTGGTCGGCCATGTCCCTGTCAGTGAGTATGTTAAATTTTCATCGTAATCGCCTGAACGACTTGCGACCTCCAGGTAATATGTCCCTATCGTGGTTGCGTTATAATTTATGGTATCCACACCCTTTGTATGTAAAGATGTGGAGGCTATCAATAACCGTGAAGGATCATAAAGGCGCATATTATATTGCTTGTTCCTTGGCATATCGAGTTCAAGCGATACTCTTCCGGGGCTAGCTATCATTATCTTAAAATAATCGACATCTGAAGAACTGCATATCCTTCCATGATAGCTGACGCCAAGAATTATTGGTCCATAGGCTGTATCCATGTTTTCATTAGGCTCGTAGGAGTCTGTACAAGGGGAAAAAGTAGATGCCCTTCCATAGGTAATCCCCGCCTCATTCTGTGCTACTATTCTATAGTAGTAGAGTATCGCGCCTGCTAAGTCTCCTATATCAATACGTATCTCTGTATCGCCTGACCCGCTTATTGTTTGCCTGGGCGAATTCCTGGTATACTCTCCTTTATCCGTGCTATACTCAAACCACACAACGGTATTCAAGCCGTTAGCATTTACTACCCCCTGTAATGTTGCCGAGTGCGCCGTCACATTTGCCGCTCCCCCCGTTACCGCAGCAGGCGCAATAAATGGGGTGGAAAGATTATTATCAAGCTTTGCTACAAAGATATCGTAATCGCCGTTATAAGAAGCATCATAAGCATTGCCCGTGACGGGAAAGTTTATTGATTCAGTCCAACCGGACAGATAGATATTTCCGGCAGGATCCATCACCATAGAGTGACCATACCCGTAATCACGCAGAGTTCCCCCCAGGTATGTTGCTGCAAGAAGATTTCTTAAATCACTACTTACCTTTGATACAAAAGCATCGGTAGCGCCGCTGAGAGCAGTATCATAAGCGCCGGTAGTCACAGGAAAGTCTGGCGAAGTAGTATAACCAGATACATAGATAGCTCCATGCCGCAAACTTCTGCTTGAATCTATGGTTACCGACTCACCATAATCATAACCGGACCCGCCTAAATAGGTAGATCCTAAAAGACTTGCCAGATCCCCGGGAAACACTGATATAAAAACATCGTAATAACCACCATGTGCAGGAGCAAAAACACCGTATGTTGTTGGAAAGTTTGATGAATAGGTCTGACCAACTACAATAACATTTACATCTGCATCTACGATTATAGACTGACCATAATCGTAATCGTTCCCTCCCAGATAGGTAGATGAGAGAAGGTTTTTTAAACTTCCGTCAAATTTTGATATAAAGGCGTCAGAAGGTCCATCCAGAAAGATATCATATGCATTTGCAGTAGTTGGAAAGCCTGACGACCACGTATTACCAGTAATATAAAGGTTTTCATCGGAGGCTATGGCTATGGAAGAACTATAATCATAATCTTTTCCGCCCAAATAGGTAGATGCGAGGAGTTTTGTCAGATTCCTGTTCAATTTCGATATAAAAATATCGTAATAACCACCATAAGAAGTATCATAAGAACCCTTGATAATGGGAAAGTTTGATGAAGACGTCTCGCCCGTTACAAATACATTTCCCTCCCGGTCTGTAACTATGGATTCTCCTCTATCATCAGAAGATCCACCCATATATGTGGATGCATTGAGTATGGTTAAATTCTCAGATAACTTTGATAGAAAGAGGTCGGAGTTTCCGCCATTATAAGAAGTATCAAAAGCATCGGCGCTTGTTGGAAAATCTGATGATGCGGTTAAACCAGCCACGCATACATCTCCGCTGGAATCTACTGTCAGAGAATGAAGATAATCATCGGAGCTTCCTCCTAAATACGTGCATGCGATAACTTTTGTCAAATCACCATTTATTTTTGCTATGAAAACGTCAGAATTACCACGATGAGAAGTCCCATAAACACCTGTACTTGTTGGAAAATCTGATGATTTAGTCCAGCCACCTACATAGATACCTCCATCTGGACCAACAGCCATTGAATAAGCAATATCATGAGAACCTCCTCCCAGGTAGGTAGCTGCCAAAAGAGGGTCTATAACGAGTTCTTTTGTTCTATCATAGCTTGCCACCTTGAAACCGTAGATAAGTTGAGGAATTGTAAGCTGAGAAATTTTTTCCTTTGAATTCTGACTTCTGGATTCTGACTTCTGGATTCTGTATTCCGCATCAATCTCCACCCGTTTTCCCTGAATCTCCTGATACGCCACAGGTTTTGTGAACAGAACGGTTCCGAATGCTGTTTCTGCCTCAAGCTGACCTTTCTCATTCACTTTCAGGGCATTCGCCCCGTTGAGTTTTATCTTTATACTGCCAAGGTCTGCATAGGGCTTTACATGAAAGAGCTTTTCAACATTAGCTCCACAAGCCTTTAATTTTAACTCTACCCCATTGTATACTTCTCCGAAACTGATATATTCATATGCTGAGATATTCTCCTTCCACAGAGATGGGTCATTTCCCTTAAAATAATTCACCTGTGTTGTGGCCTTTCCTTCTCCCTCTGCCAGAATACTATTTCCATTGAAAATTTCTTCTTTTAGCGTCAAACACCCTGAATCTTTCTCATCCAGGTCAACGCGGTGCATATTCCATTTCGATGAATCGGGATAGCCTTGTTTTTTATCATGAAGATTACAGATCTCTTCCAATAAGCTGCAGGGAGGCAGGAAGAAATAAGAGAGGATACGGGATCGGCTGGCAGCATCTTTTATGGGATAGAAATGGAAAGGCATTTTATGAAAAGAGGATAAAGGGTTTGTATCGGAATTGCCGTAGTCCCCCGTAATACTATTTTTAAGATTCTTTAAATCTCTCAAATACGTATCCTTTTTCCCTTGAAACGCAGACAGAGAATACATAATCTCTCCCGCTTTCGTAACGAATAGAGTTCCACCAGGAATATGTGCATAAAATTTTACCCTTTCGTTAACCTGACCTTTATTAGCTAAGAAAGGTATCTGCATTCCTTTGATCTTTTGGATAACTTCTATCTTTGATGGTTGGGCTATACATTTTTGCTCATGTAAAAAAGATCGTATGAGAAATACTCCTAGCAAAAGAATCACCGGTGCTGTAAAAACTTTACTTACCCTCTTCATCTTGCAGCTTTCTCCTCTTTCTGTTTAAGGGGCATACAACAGATCATCTTTGTCTTGATTATCCTTCTTCACAAGATTACATAGTCACAAAAAATGTACCACGAAAGGGAAATATCGTTTACTTTGTCATATTTTAGTAAAAGTCAGGGTAAACATAAAAAGTAAACAGATATAAGATAAGGCTTTAACCCTGACATAAGTTTTTAACAAAATGTGTCAAGCCTATGGATAACTTTTCCTGGAACAGGGCAAGAAAAGGAACAGAATAGCAGATAAAATGTAACCTATTACAGAAGTGTGTCGTCACAAGGAGTGTAACCGTCACACGTTCTGTAATATTACTATCAGGAAATGGCCCCATACCTCTTACCAATGAAGCAGGCTTCTCTTCCAAAATAAGCACAGGAAAGACCTTTACTTCATTCTGACATGGAGCATTATTTCAATGCTCAAAAGAAGGAAGAAGAAAAAAAGAGGATATATTTATCATCCTCATATTTCCCTGTTATTTATACTTTGTAATGGATCGGCCGGAACCGCCAATAATAATGCCGTAAAGGAAAAAACCGACAGCGGTAAGCGCCAAATATGTCCATGGGTTATCATGGATTTTCTTATCAAAGGTAACGCTCATCTCTTTTAACTTTTTTTCTCCGCTTGCCATAGCCTCGCCCAAATTTTGTTTTGTTTTTTCCAGTGTCTCTTTGAATGATTCCGTTGCTTCATCCATCATTTCTTTAATATTCGAATATCTTTCACTAATCAATTGATTCAGCTCTTCTTTCTTTTCTTTTGCTACTTCATTCAATAGTGCAAGGGCTTTATTCATTTTCTCGGCGCTACTATGCTCCATCCCTTCTCCGCCAATATTCTCTTTTGGTCTTTCTGGAGTTTGATAATTCATAATCCACACTCTCCTTTCCTATTTTTCTTGTCTTTATAGTATCATGAGGCATTTCACTTTGAGCGTTTACATGCTGCTTCAACAGCATAACCTAAAAGAAAACCAGCAGCGGCAGCAATACCTACCGATAGCCATGGATTTTCATGAACCCTTGTATCGATTTCTGTCGCCATTTCCTTCGCTTTTTCTTCTCCACTCGCCACAGCTCCACTCATCATCTCTTTGATGTTCGAGTATTTTTCTCCAATTAATCGATTAATCTCCCCCTTCTTTTCTTTTGCTTCTTTATTCAAATATTCAAGGGCCTCTGCTATTTTATCTTGATCCTTGACACCGCCTGCTTTGGTTTGATCCATTGTTTTATCCAAATCTTTGATACCGCCTGTTTTTGTTTGATCCATGACACTATCTCCTTTCTCAGTGTATTCATGTATTTTAAACATCTTTATCCAAGACTTTATGCATCAATTTGTTCGCTTTTGATAATTTCATCCAGCTCCTTTGTGAGGCATAATAAATATAAATTCCCAGGGGAATAAGAAAGTAACAAATACCGAGTACAAACACGGTTAATAATTTCACATCTCTGCTCCAGGGCATATAATAGAAAAATGCTAAATGGATAAGCAAAAAACCGTTAACCATGCAAATGAAAAGAACCAGCAAGAGAAATAAACCGAGATATGCAAACCGGGCAATTTTAACACCTTTAATATAGTACATAAGGGCTTTGATCTTGACGAGATCCACAGATTCCTGCTTGTATTGCTTCAACAGATCAGTAAAAATAAGCAAGACAAAATTAAAAAAGACTTTTTCGATCTTCATAATTCATTTCCCCTTCTCATGACCTTTCTTTTTGTGTTGCTTGATCACGGTTCTCGCAGCTACTTCCTTTGCTCGCTTGCCATACCGGCCCGATTTTTGTGCCTTTTCTTTAATATGTTCATATTGACGTTGTTCTTTGTCACTCACATTCTTTATAGACTTTTTCTTTGTCGGCATAATAAAAACTCCTTGGTGGTATTCTTATAAGTAATAAATCGCCATTTCTTGAATTAGCAATAAAAAAGCCTTACTACAAAGATATTCACTAAAAACACCTCGGCAGCAAGGCTGTCTTTTCCTATACTTCTTTTCACTCTTCCCAAGACCCTTTCCTTTGCGTCCTCTGATTACTCAGAGTTTGCCCTTATCCGTACTACATTTTATCTTTGGTAAGAATCCTTATTGCATATTGCTTAACCCTTCTCCGAATACATTGCAAGCGAGTAATCTTTTGAAGATGCTGCATCTGAAGGGATATATTCTTGAATCTCTTCAAGAAAGGAGGGGAACCCGACAGATGCAACAATCTTTAAGTATTTCATGAAACTCTTTAATAGTTCTTTTCCGTCTTCTGTATCTTTTCTATTTCCTTCTCTCCGTCTTTTTTCTTTACCTCTGTCTTTTTTTCTATCGTTTTCCCATCATCTGTTTCCACTTCTTTCTTCTCTTTTTTCTTTTCTTCATAGTGATGGTCTGCCATGGCAGAACCAACAAACGGAGTATTTACAATACCAAAGCCAAAAACAAATGCCCCTGCCACTAAACTAAGACTGAGTTTTTTCAACATCCCTTTTCTCCCTATCAAAAAGTTTTTAAACTTCTGAAATGACCCTCAACAGCACTGTCTGACGCAGTATATTTTAAGCAAAAAGTTTGCCAAAAACCATGAATACCAAAATTTATTATCGAGATATCATTGATACATAAACATAAATTATTTAATTACTTATGACAAAACAAGTATACTTCATGGTTTTTTTATCCTTACTCTTACGAAAAACCGACTATCATTCTTTGCATGCATACTCATACAAAGACATTGGATTCAATCTTAAATATCATAATAATAAATTCTTATGATATCTTCTATATGGCTGTAAAAACATACGTTCAATAGGTAATTGCATACATTGTGGTATTTATGTGGTATGGATACGGGCAAAGCCAATATATCTTTACAGGATTTTGCGCATGCATCCTCGCCCCTATCGCTTTTCAACATTTCAACCTTTTACCCTTTTCGCTTTTCTCTGTGCAATTTGTGTTCTCAGGTGTTCTTTCCATAGATAGGAGGTTGATTTCTTTAGTTCAACCAGGGAAAACCATCCCTGCGGATCGGAAAACCACCGGTTAATCCTTAAACCTGCCTCATCAACCATTTTTTCAGCGCTTTCCCTTCTGAATTTCCGTGATATTTCTGTACGGATTGTTTCATCTTTTTCTATTTCAACCGTTAAATCTAATTTTTTTATCTTTACCGAGACTGTACGATTTGCCCGCAAATGCATTTCGATCTGATTCTTTCCCCCATTAAAAAAGGCAACATGATCGAAATGATCTCTATGAAAATTTGCATCGAGTTCTCTGTTTACCACACTGAGAATATTTTTATTAAATTTAGAGGTAATACCGGGAGGATCATTATATGCAAGTTCTAATATCTCTTTGGGCTTTACCATGTCCAAACCTAAAAGGAATCGATCATTAGGTCCCATGAAGCGAGCAATATTTTTTAAAAAAACAATGCTCTCTTTTTCCGTAAAATTGCCAATAGTGCTTCCAAAAAAAATGAATACCTTGTTGCGATCCAACGGAATTTCCTTCATATGTTTTGTGAAATCAGCAACGATGCCTAACACCCGTAAGTCAGGATATATAGTTACTAATTCCTTTAAGGCCTTAACGAGTAACGCTTCACTTACATCAACCGATACGTAACGGATATCAGCCAGGTATGATTTGTATGCTATATCAAGGAGGGTTTTGATCTTTACATTTGCGCCGGAACCAAGTTCAATAAGATCCCCTTCCGGAAAATTTTCTATTATTGCGGAAGCAGTATCCTGTAGAATCGATAACTCTGTATGTGTTACATAATATTCTGGCAAAAGACTAATCTCTTCAAAGAGACGAGAGCCGTAGGTATCATAAAAATATTTACTTGGAATATATTTTTGCGTGGCTGTTAATCCCTTTAAAACATCGTTCTTTAAATCGTTACTATACGTATCACTCATACAATTTTTCACTTCAATACGATCAATACTGGAAGCGCTATACATAGATAAAATCTCCTCTCTCACACAACTATTACTCTTCATAATAACAATTTTTCCTTATACCGTTTTCCGATAGGCTTTTAACATTATTACCGTCTGCATCTTTCAATATAAGCAAAGGCATCGGTAACCCCCATATGCATCAAATTAGGACTTCGGCAACTTTGTTTGCGGTCACACGTAGGGCGAAGCATTTGCTATCCAGAATATAGGCTGCATTCAAATGTAATCTCAGCAAATGCTTCGCCCCTACAACAAACATTGAAATTCCTATGCATCAAGAGATTGCTTCGGACAATACCCTCGCAAATGACACATTAAACACAACACGGACTGTAGAGACGCATTATTATGCGTCTGTACAGTCCATGCCACCCTGAAAACCGCTTACATACAATGAAAATCCCTCTACAATCAAGCTAAGAATAGTGTTCCATGGAAAAGGAGGTATCCCCCTGGAGAAAAAGCAACGTGTGTCCCTGTCTCCTTCTAATCCCCCCTAACTCCCCTTTAGAAAAGGGGGAAAAAGAAGTCAATCTTTCATAAAGGAGGGAACGAGGGATTTCCCCCTTTTCTCAATCACTCACACATTTCTCCCCTTTCTAAAGCATCCATCATTTCCCTCTTTTCTAAAGGGGGACTAAGGAGGATTAGATGTATATGGCGATAACCCCTCCTGGTTGTCTCTCCTTAACGGCATGGAATAAAACGAACAATGTTTTTCGAATCACGAATTACTTTCCTGAGAAGAAAGAGAGTCGCCTCAACCTCTTTCCCGCTATTTTCAACACCAAGAGAAAACCTGACAGAACAATGCGCCTCTTCTTCAGACAATCCCATCGCAATAAGAACATGCGATGGTTTAGGAGAACCGGAGCGACAAGCAGAGCCTGAAGAAATGGATACACCGTTTTGGTCAAGAGTCAGCACAATTGATTCCCCACGCATGCCGGGCAAGATTATATTCAGGGTATTCGGAAGTCTCTCAGTTCTATGCCCGTTTAATGTCACTCCAGGAAGTAGTTCCCTTATTCCGTCTTCGAGTCTGTCACGCATGTTTCTTACCGCATCCATCTGTGCAAGATTTTTCAGAGCAATTTCTGCTGCTTTGCCAAACCCTGCAATTCCTGGTAAATTTTCAGTCCCTGCCCGTAATCCATATTCCTGCTTCCCGCCATGAATAAGGGGTTCAAGGTTTGCCCCGTTTCGTATATAGAGTGCACCGGCGCCTTTCGGACCATGTATTTTATGGCCTGACATCGATAAAAAATCAACCTCAAGGGTTTCCACATCAATCGGGATCTTTCCTATTCCCTGAACACAATCGGTATGAAATAAAGCCCCGTGTTCCCTCGCTATACGCGTAAATTCCTTAACGGGCTGTATTGTTCCGGTTTCGTTGTTTGCGGTCATTATGCTTACGAGACAGGTTTTATCAGTAATTGCATGAGCCAAATCTTCAGGGTTAACCATTCCCGCACGGTCTACGGTAAGATAGGTCACCCTCATACCATTTTTCTCCAGCCACTCACACGTCGCAAGCACCGATGGATGTTCTATCTGTGTCGTTATGATATGGTTTTTCTTCCTTTTTATATTCCAAAATGCAACACCTTTTAACACCAGGTTATTCGCCTCTGAGCCGCTACCGGTAAAGAGAATGCGCCGGGCTGTACAGTTAATCAATTGTGCAATGCTTCTGCGGGATGCTTCCAGGATACAAGAAGCGTCTTTTCCTTCTTTATAGATGCTTGAAGGGTTTCCGTAACAATCTCCCATAGATCTCATCATTACTTCAAACACCTCTGAATCAAGCGGTGTTGTGGCATTATGATCAAAATAAATGCGTCTTCTCTTCTCTTTTATCTCTTCTGCAGACGCGGCAAGTTCGGCGTATGGTGGTCCATACTCGCCTGAATCTATCCTGACGGATTCCTTCTGCTCAGAGATTTTTCTTACATCACACAAAAGCGCTTTATAAACAGGAAATCCTGAGATAGGATCGTAACGCTTAAGATCTGTCAACTCATTGATATTACACTCCTGCCACGCCTTTGGTCCCAAAGGGCCGCCACCACCCATATTTGCATCTATGGTACCCTGTATGATATCATCGGTAACAAGCGCCCTCATAGGGACCTGTCCACGTACTGTTTGGACAGTAACACGGTCACCACCCTTAATATCGCGCTCCCTTGCATCATGAGTATTTATGGTAACTGTCGGTTCCGGTCGTTCCTTATACAAACCTGGAATCGCATGGTGCTGTGAACGAAAATCCGTAGTTACCCTTGATCCTGAATTAAAAATAAGGGGAAACTTTTTGTTCGTTTCTGGTTGGGAGCGGGGACCTTCCCGGGGTTCCGTGTAGACAGGTAACGCATCATAGCCATGCTCTTCAAGTATGGTGGATGCTATTTCAAATTTCCCTGTAGGGGTATCAAATCCTGGTCTCCCGTCGGACCGCAATAGTCCTTTCTCCCATTTTTTGTATTGCATCATTACGGTGGGAACCTGTACTGTGCCACCGTTAGCACGTACATCTTCCAGGGTAAATCCTGACGCTTTTAAAACATGACGGAGAAGTTCTTCCTCGTTTTGAGGATACAGATACCCATAGCCTAAACGGCGTGCAAGTTCTGCCATGATAAAAAAGTCATTCCTGGCCTCTCCCACCGGCTCAACAACCTTTTCCCGTATCCGAAAGACGGGGCCGTATATCATATATGATTCTATTTCATACAGAGTCGTACCGGGAAGCACGATATCTGCATAGGCAGCATCCGCAGTAAGCTGACGGTCTATACAGACAAGGAAATCCAGGGCATGCAAGGTCTCCCTCCAGACCTTTGGCTGCGGCCAGGCGGTTATAAGAGAAGCGCCGAGGATAATGAGGGAACGAACCGGATAGGGCTTTCCCCGTATAACCGCATCAGGAAGGGACATGGGATGAGATTCTGAACGATACAGGCTATAGACAGGAAACTGATTGCGTCCTATTGTCTTGTGCAGATCAGGATTTGGAATATGGCCATCCCGGTTCAGGGGAAATTGATTCTCCCTCATGGAAAAACAACGCCCACCCGGAACATCGAGCTGTCCGGCAAGCGCCCACAGCACATGAGTAGCGCGTATGGCTTGCACTCCGCTATCGTTGTACTCAAGACCACTGTACATAACAGGTGATGCACCATGCGCTTCAGAGATACGTCTGGCAAGCGATTGAATCTTTTCAGCCGGAACACCCGTAATATCTTCTACAACCTCAGGACTAAAGTGTTGCACGTACCGTGAAAATTCATCAAATCCTCTTGTCCAGTCTCTTACAAATACCTCATCGTACCGCTCTTCTTTTATAAGGACATTACACATACCAAGGGCAAGCGCTCCGTCAGTTCCTGAACGAACAGGAACCCACTCGGCATTTGTTAACTTTGCTGTCATAGTACGGCGAGGATCGATTATGATTACCTCTGCACCACGTTCCCGTGCATTCAGTATTCTCTTAAGATCCAGAGGAGGGCAATCAGTAGCCGGATTTGCGCCCCAGACAATAATAAGCCCGGCATTTTCTATATCCGAGAACATATTGATAAGCATGCCGCCCATGGTTATATGAGGAGCTATCATTGCAAAAGAAACATAACAGAGTGACCCTACGCCCATGGTATTTGGCGAACCAAAAGGAAACAATACACTGGAAGCTGATGAGACAGCAACTCCTTTCGGTTGATAAATATCACACATGGATAGCTCAAAACTTCCACGGCCAGTATAAAGTGCAGCGGCTTCAGGACCAAAATCTGCCTTAATCCTGTTCAACTTTTCTATGATAGTATCGTAGGCCTGATCCCATGATATCTTCTCAAATTCATACGTACCCTTAGGCCCTTTCCGACGCATCGGATAGAGAAGTCTGTCCTTCGAGTACACAATATCAGCAGAATATTCACCCAGTTTACAGATAATACCGAGACCTGAGCTCTCGTCAGGCCGCACTTTATCAATTCTTCCTTCTTCGTTATAGGTAACAACAATCCAACATCCTGCAGGGCAAATACCGCACAGCGCACGTCTTTCTCTTGCTATTAATTTCTCCTTGAAACACATTGTTTTTCCCTGAAATATGTGTAGGTATTCAAATTTTTACCTGATTACAGACTGGCAAATACGGCATGGATTCAGTGAAAAGGTTTCTGATACTTTGTCCAAGAACTATAGTTGCTCAAAATCAAAATTGGATTGAATTACCAAATGTCGTTCCCCGTATCATGTATGGGGAAAGCTCTGCAAAGGTAGAAATCCATGTATTCGTATTATTTTCCGGATTCCCACCGGCATTTGCCTGTTCGGAAGTGGAGGCAGGAGTGATACAGGGGATTAAATTCTTCCTGCTCAATTTTCGTATTTTGTTTCGGGCAACCACCAAAAGCTTATACTGTGAAACAAAAGCAAGCATAAAGGGAAGAAAAATAAAGGCGTGTATTTTCAATTGTCGCATGTAAACCTCATAACATAATACCAAGAAGTAAATTACTAAACATTTTTGAAATACTGTATACTATCGATACATAGGTACAATACTATTCCCTATCCATAAGAAAAATGTGTTCCAAATGGATAGAAACAGGAAAAAATTTGGAAATCTTATGAGAAGTTTTTCATACTCTTTTGTTTTACAAAAAACGAGATAATTTTAGCATACCCTAAAGAAGATAAAAAATGATGTAAGCTGTTAATAAGTAAGGAGTTTATGCAATGTATATTTTCATAAATACCGGTAAAAGGTGCTCCATATGCAGGGAAAGATTATAAGGCTCACGTTGTAACCCAAATTCGGAAGACATAAAGTATTTGATAATCACTATGGAAAGCAATGTGTAACATGACACAGGGGTGTAACAGAGGAATGTGTGACATGGCAAAGAATTGTATGGAATGTTATATCATTCAGATGCAATGGTGGATTCACTTCGTTTAATCCACCCTACCGGTAATTCTATAATGAGTAGGGTGGGTTAAGCGGCATATGCATCAAGCGAAGAATAGTGTTCCATGGAAAAGGATGCTATCCCCCTGGAGAAAGAGCAATGTGTGTCCATGTTTCCCTCTAATCCCCCCTACCCCCCTTTAAAAAAGGGAGGAAAGAAAGATACATTTAGAAAAGGGGGGAAAGATGGAAGGATTTTTTCTTGAGAAAAGTTTGTCTGATCAAACATATCAAACTTTTCCCCTTTTTCTAAATCAAATATTTCCCCCTTTTCTAAAGCATTCATCATTATTTCCTCCTTTTTTAAAGGGGGACTAAGGGGGATTATGGGTGGTTTGCTATTTAATTTTACCACCCCTCAATAATTATATCCTTCTTGACAAGAGAGCATATTTACTATTTATTGGAGAAATAGGAATGCAACGTATGAATTGATTTTGGAGGAAAAAATATGGAAAACAAACATCAAATCAACCTTAACATCTGGAGCGATTATGTGTGTCCCTTCTGTTATCTTGAGGAACCTATCTTAAATCAGATTAAAAAAGAGTACGCCGATACGATCCATCAGGAATGGCGGGCTTTTGAACTCAGGCCCGATCCTGTTCCTACCCTTGATCCCCAGGGTGAATATCTTAGAACTACCTGGGAACGCGCCGTCTATCCTATGGCTCAGATGCGGGGCATGGCGCTACGGCTTCCGCCTGTACAACCCCGGAGCCGCAAAGCACTGGAAGCGGCAAAGTTTGCCCGTACGAAAACACACTTTGAGGCTATGAACCACGAAATCTTCCGTGCCTTTTTTGAAGATGGATCAGATTTGAGCGATATAAACGTTCTGCTTACTATTGGAACATCGGTAGGATTAGACCGTGATGAACTCCGTAAAGCTCTGGAGACAAACCAATATACAGAGCATATTCTGAAAGATGAAAAACTCGCCCGGGATTTGAGAATTACTGCAGTGCCAACAATCCTCATCAGCCGGTTAGATCAGCCATTGGAGCAGGCGATTGTGCTTACTGGTGCCCAACCATACAAGATTATCCGCACCAACATTGAACATATCATATATGAAGAAGCATCAAAAGGCACAGAATAAACAACTTTTCACAAGCATTCGATACAACCAATTCTTTGCTATGAGCTTTGTGCTGTGAAGAATGAGATTACTTAGGCGCGAGCTTTTTGAAAAGTTTTTCCAGAAATTCAAAAGTATCTATTGGATGGATCTCGATTTTGCAAAAGTCGTGAAGCGGAGACAATAATTCATACAACTTTGTAGCAGTGTCTACATCAAGAAGAAAAAAGCAGCCGCGCGCATCAACAAAGACACCGCCTTCTATCATGTTACCAGATGTACATATCTGCCGGACTTTTTCTCCAAACACTTGCCGGACACGCAATACCTCATCCTCGCGGGTAATTGTATCAAATGCCTTTGCCGTTACAAGAAATCTCATGCTTATTACCTCCCCATTTTGGTCTTATGATAATGCACGATAAAGAGAATGAACCTTTTATTATTCAGGTTTGATACCTTATTTTGAACCTTTAGAAACCGGACGGTTAGGATCTGTAATCCAATCGCTCCATGAACCGGCATACAAACGGGCATCTCCCAAACCAGCATAAGCTAAAGCAAGAAGATTGTGAGATGCCGTAACACCGGAACCACAATAAAAAACGGCACGTTCAAATGGCACATTACCCAGGAGGGTTTGAAAGCGGGCTTTTAACTCTTCCCTTGAAAGAAACATACCTTCCGGATTCAGATTATCAGCAAACGGGGCAGATATTGCACCGGGAATATGACCAGCTATCGGATCAACTGTTTCATGTTCGCCCCGGTAGCGGTCAGCACTCCGGGAGTCCAGTAAGCGAAAACCAGGATTATTCAATATACGTAAGACATCGTTGGCATCAAAGAGGAGTTCATTCCGAAGTCGAGGGGCAAAAGTGCTAAACTTTCTATCCTCTACACCACTTTTTACCGGATAATTATTCTTTATCCACTGTTGCCAACCTCCGTTTAAGACCGCGGCATTATTATGACCTACCCAGCTTAGCATCCACCATAGCCGTGCTGCTATTGAGCCGCCTTTGTCATCATATGCTATCACCTGGACATCGGAATCTATCCCCCACTTTGATAAAGTTTGAACGAATGTTTTTATGTTTGGTAATGGATGACGGCCTGTTTTACCCGGAATAATCTCACCTGATAAGTCCTCATTCAGATGAGCATAGATTGCGCCGGGAATATGGGACTGGACGTAATCCTTACGGCCACGCTCAGGATTATCCAATGAGAAACGGCAATCAATAATGACCCAATCCGGATTGGTAATGTGGTTAACCAGTTCTGAAGCTAATATAATGGTCGTATAAAACATACAAATATCTCCCGGGAAAAGTGTCGCATACCTTAAGCGATAGTCAAGTTAAAGACGGCAACACGGACAAACGGAGTTTGTCCGTGCCACCCTGAAAACCGCTTACATAAAATGAAAATTCCTATACAATCAAGATAATTTACCATAAGAGGCTCTAGAGTATTTGTCATTGCGAGGGGGTTTTTCCCGAAGCAATCTTTTCTCAACT
>JAANMX010002488.1_pt1 | contig 18084 bp, 9 predicted proteins | sample 7279681 | NCBI WGS metagenome assembly JAANMX01 (sample SAMN14094542, study PRJNA606508) | bioreactor metagenome | isolation source: A lab-scale SPAN reactor treating ammonium-rich wastewater day 351 | place: Ireland: Galway | collected 2018-01-01
GCTTGCCGACGCCCTCTCCGAATTCGGCATCGGGGCTAAGACCGCGGCAGGATATGGTGTGTTCAAGAAGCCCAGTTGATCTCCTGATGGACGGTGCAGTGAGCAAGCCGAACTTAGCGATACCGTTCGCGGGTTGCTAAGGGCTGGACACAGGCCGCGCACTCGCACTACTTGCGTCGGTGAGGAGCTGATGTATGGAAGGGCGGGACGCCGCATTTACGATCCTCGCGCACAACGCGCGCTCCCCGCGCGACTCCCGATACGGTTGGATTCAACCCGGCGTGCCGCGCTTTCTTGTCGAAGGTGATCGCGTGCAGCTGACCGCCGCGATCCACAACGGAACCGACACGGTGCAGCAGGCGACTGTAGCGTTGGATGCCGACGACCCCGAAGTGTCGAGTGAAACAACCCAGCAGGTGACGATCGGCGCCGGGGGACAAGCACGGGTATGATGTGAGCGGTAACCGCTGGCGAGTCGGCTAGGGTTGACATGACGTGCAGAGTATACCCTGCACGTCATGCTGAGCGACAATACGCCGTACATGTGGGCGAAAGGCCGTTGGCTTCTTGACACCGTAGTTACCCCTGCAAATGCAGTGACCAACCTATCCCTACAAATTCTTGACCCACACGTTGAGCTCGCGGTGCTTGCCTTTTTCACGATCACGACACTCGAACCCGATGCGTTCGTAAAAGATATTCGAAGGAAGCTCCGCTGGGCATTTCAGGAGAATACACATCATTCCACGCTGACTACAAAGCTTCCGAAGTCGCGTGACCAATGCGCGGCCGACTCGCTGTGATCGGTATGGCGAATCCACGGCGATATGATACAACGTCGTCTGGCCGTCGCGACGATGGTGGTAGTGCACGGCCCCTACGATCTTCCGATCCCGTATTGCGACGAGCACTTCGCCCAGCTCGATGGCTTTGGCCAACGACGGACGCAGTACGAATCCCAGTTCGATGCGGTGACGGTCAAAGAGCGCCTTTATGCTGTTGATGTCTCTTTCCCCAGCGGGCCGAACTCGAGTGCGTGTCATTGACCATCCTTGGGCTGGACCTGCAAGCGGATGAAGTCTTTCTCATAGAGGCCGCGTAGTGAGGCCCAGAACGCGCCCTCATCGGAATCGTGTTCTCCTTTGAGATCCACAACGTCGATTTCAGAACGGCCCTGCAGCTGTCGTTCGAGCTGCTGAAGCAGGCTTTGCTCGGCTTCGGTTGGCTCGATAGCGCCCACCTGACCACGCAGCGCGTCCACAGCCCTGGCGAGGTCAAGACTCTGACTTGCTACAGATTGGATCTCTACGACGAAGCCAGAGCACGACTCTTCGAAATCGGCGATGATCGAGCGATCGCCTGCGAAGTCCTCCATATCGTGAATTGTTGATCCCACCTCTGTCAATTGACCCACCAAATCCGCGATCTGACCTCCGATGTGCTCTCGTTGAGAGGCGGCAAGTGACGATATCGCCTTGGTTAGGCTGTCGGCGGTTTGGCGTGCTCCCTTGACGAGCGTGCTGATTCGCTTGATCGCGGCTTGGATCAGTGTTTGGGCTTGCGAAATGACTTCGCTCTCCGAGTTTCTTGGATCGGCCGGATTGAACGCTATGTCACGCCATGTTGCCCGCTCCAGCAGACCCGCACCTGAAAGGAGCTCCCGATACTGGTCCTGAAACACGTTGAACGCATCGCGCCGCTGACGACGTATATTGTCGAAGTTGGCATGGATTTCCTCGATCCTCTGGGCGAATTTCTCGTGCGCGGCCAAAGCATCGAGACGCCGAGACTGGCTGCTGATCTCGCCCCGGATTGCGGTCGACAATTGGTTGAGCGCGTCGCGAATGGGCGCAACCTCTGCCGGGTCTTCATTTTCGAGTTCGCGTTCGATTGCGCCGCCACGTAATACCAAATCACGCCAGCCATTGAACTGCTGGTACATCGATGCGAATTGATCGATCAAAGTATTGGCTTCGTCAGCAGCGGTTCGATATTGCCCTAACGATCGTGCTTCGTTGGCAAGTTGGTCATAACCGATCACAGCCGTGTTCAGTGCGGATGCAGCCTTAGCGATATTTGATCGGCGTGACAGCACTTCCTCCCTGATATGCTCGCCCTCCCGGCGCAGTGCAGCCATGAGCGCGTTGACCTGATCGCTGTACTCGACAGTGTTGTCAAGTGGTTTAGAAAGACGGGTTAGACAATCGTCTGGGAAGGGCTTCACCATGATCTGCTTAACCGAGTCGCGCAGTTGTCGGTGTTGATCCTCCGCGTACTTCTGCACATCGCTCTTACGCGTGTTCAACGTTCGTTGCAGCTTCGCCACCTCGTTGGGATTGGGCGTCTTTTCTTTGCCTAGCTTGACAAGCAGCGGCCGCAGCACGTCTTGGAGGTGTGATTGCCACTCGGCAAGCTGGTTACTTTCGAATGCGTTGATGAGGATCGCAAGCTCGCGCTCGACCTGCCGCAGCAGTTCTCGTACTTCGTCAAGGCTGATCGACTCCGAATGTACCTCGACCAGCCAGCCTTGTTTCTCCTCGGCTAATCCGCGTGTCTGCAGCAGCTTCAGCAGCGCCTCGGTCTCCTCTTCAAGATAACCCAGTTCAGCGGCTTGCCGGATCAACCAAGCGATATTCAGTTGGTGAATATCAACAGTTCGACCGTTTCGGGTAACAGCGTCCTTCTTATCGGAAGCCGCGAGCCACTGAACGATTTCCTGCTCAAGCGGATGTAACGTGAAACACACGATTCCATCGTCTGATCCGCGGAAGTCCTTGACGATCTTCAACAAGCTGGGGAACGTGCGTTGGAAGCTGTCGAGGCCGGTGTTGCTCATGGATAAGCGTTTTGCGACCTGATCTTTCGGTTCCTCAACTTCGAGTTCTCCCTGTCGTTGACCCGGAAGATCTAGGCTTCGCAGCGCGTTATCGTACTTGTCAATCGAGCTTCTCCAGTTCTGTGCCGCCACGAGCGGGACGTATGCCTCATAGCGTGCCCGAAGCATGAATGCTACAGCGGCCTCGGTGATCATTGCGCCGGCAGCTTCCACCGGTTCACCCACCTGCTCGTTAAAGAGGCTCGCCTTCAGCGAGTCGAGCACTGCGGGCATGAAGCCAGACTGGATCAGGCCCTCTTCTCGTTTGGGGACATCTCCTTGTTCGAACTTCTCTTGGATGAGCTGATAGATGTTGGAAAGCACCAGCGGGGTGAGTTCGTAGGGTGACCAGACGTCCTCAAGCTGCTTCTGGAGGGTTTGCAGGGTTGAGGTTGGGGTGATGTACATTAAGTTGATGGGGATCAACGCCGTGCGATCACCAATCTGTTCGATAGCGTCGGCATGTTGGTGACGTTCATCGGATGGTAGATCGGCATGGATACTGAGCCGATATTCGATGCAGATATCACCGTTGATATCGGCGTCCTTGATGGCCTCGTTTTCCTGCAAGATGCGTACATGCACACGGCGTTTGGGGAACTCAGCCCTGATGGAGTCGAACGTGCCTTCGAAGATCAGGGAGCGATTGAGGATATAGCTGCGCTCGCGCTGGTCAACGAGCTTCCACTTAGCGGCTGTGAAGACGTGCTCGCGCAGTAATGCGATAAACGCGTCCTCCGCGCGCTCATAGGTAATGCGCGCGTGTTCGTTATAACCCAGTCTGAATTCGCGCACAGTCGCCGGCAGCCAACTGGTTCGCTCCTTCTCTTGTGCTAGGCCGATCAGTGCGACCGCGCCTTGCTCAATCGAACCAGAACGCACGATATCCCCGATAGCGACACGCATGAGATCGGTTAAAGCCTGCTCATGGCCGTACTTCCGCTGGATGGGCTTGGGCACGCCATCGGTCGGGTAGGCCGCCGCGAGCTTGACGGCAGGCGCAAAGTAGTCGAGGTTGTGACGCACGCGATCGTCACTCAGCGCACGCCGTACTGCGTTGCGGATCTTGTCGTTTCCTGCGAAGGTGATAGTTTGTTCGTCGAGGAAGTCGGTAATCAAGTCGATCGGTGTGTAGGGCTTCACATGCCCCTTCGACTCGAGGTAACGGCCGACCATGCGGCGGAACACGTTGATGGCTGTGCGAGGGCCGTCCGAGATGTCGGTTCGCGCTGTGATCTCGCCGAGCGCGAGCAGTGTTTCAGCGTCGACGATTTGCTCTTGCTCTTTCTTGAAATCGAACCGCTTAGCCATGAGATCCCACAGATTCGGCGCGAAACGCCTGTCGTACAACGTCGAGAGGTCGATCTGGAGGTCCTTCATCCGGTGCAGCAGATCCGTGCGGCGATACGTATCTCGAATTAACGCCAACTCCTCGAGTGTAATCACCATGATGAAGCCGAAACGCCACCCCGAATTCGTCGAGGCACGCGTGTTGAGGAGTTGGATAATCTCGAAGAACGGCGCGATGGGATCGCCGCCCTCTTTCTGCTTGACGCGGAAATACTGCTGGATCTCATCAGGCATGACGACGAGGCCCTCAAATCCGGCGTCTGTAGCGATGCGTGTGGCTTCCTCGAAGAACTTGATGTAATGTGGGGCTTTGAGGTCGAGCAGCAGCAGGCTGTCACGCCAAAGGCTTTCGACCTGTTCTACATCAATCCCACGCTCGTTTGCGATCTGTTCAAGGCTGCGATTTACCGTTGTGGCGTATAGGGTCTCAAGGTCATCAATCAAGGCCGGCCGAGAACCTGCGAGCTTGTATTTTAACCAGCCGTAGACTGCGTCAAGCAGGTCGGGCAGTTGAGACATGGTAAACGGGGGCACGATGACCAGATTCGACTCCTGTGCCCGCTGCCACAGATAGAGCGCGGTGGTCGTCTTGCCGTAACCGTAACCCGCGGTGATATACCCGCGCGGAACCTTGCCGTCCTTTACCTGTTTGATCAGGCGGCGCTCAAATTCCTCAACGCTCAGATGTCCGTCACCGCCTTCGCCGGCTTGATTGATCGGGAGATATGTGCGGACGTGATAGAGATAACCCGCTTCGACTTGTTCCGGTCGATTTTTGAGGTCTTCCGCGCTAACGGTAGGGACGACTTCTTTCTTTTCGAAGATTGCTTGTAGGCCTTCGAGGCTCATCGCAGAAAATCCTCCAGCGCCGGCCGCTTAAGCAGGCGCACATAACGACCGTAGAAACCGGCCTCTTCACTTGAAACGATGATCGTTGGATACATCGAAATTGCCCAATTCAGCGCTTGATCGAATGCGTTGGGATCAAGCAGACAGACTCTGCAGATGTCGTCGCGCCGACTGTGACTGAGCAGAATGTCAATGTCTATAGCGTCGAGTTCGTCACGCATGACGTAGCCGAGAGCAAGCAGGATGAGTTCCGGCACACAGAAATCACGCCGGTTAAAGACTCCCGCGTCAATGACAGGGGGCCGAAGCGCTTCAAGCCACTTTAAGACTCCCCTCAAACTCTTACGGCTGAACGATACACCCTCCGTCACTGAGAGTTGCGATGCGAGCGATAACTCCGCCTCGCTGATGATTTCAGAAACTTGTCGATCTAGATAGTCGGATGATAACTCGATCGACTGGGCAGTCCAGTAGGCATCGCAGCATCGACGATATGCCCATGACGGAAGTGCTTCATCCGCCTTAGCCTCGTTCCACCCGGTATAGAGAAGGAAGTGGAAAATGTCCCCACGCAAGGATTCTTTGAGATTCGTGAACGCCGCACCTAACGGTGATAAGCCAATCCCACTTGACTCAACAGTGAGCAGTCCCATCAGTACTGCCATTGACTGAATCTCAGTCCGCGAACTAATGCCGCGCTCGTCGGCAAATGCCAACAGATCGCCTACACTTCCAAATACCTTGTCCTCATTCGCGATTGCGAAAATCAGATCCTCAACGGATTGTGGATTGGCTTCAGGAGCAACATGAACTGCTAGTTTGCCAGCCATTTCTCCACCTCGTTTCGATATTTCGGCGAGCCTTGTTTGTAGATGGCACGAACTTTGCTCAATTCATCTCCGTTGATCATCTCAACGGTCTCCGCGAGTACAACGAGGTTGTGTACTGCGCGATACATTTTGCTTGATCGAAGTGCATCTGAATTTGAGCATAGGTTGCATGTGTGACCGGTGATGTGCTTAAGTTCCTCAAAATCGTCTTCGGTAATGCCCTTCTGAAGCTCAGATATGCTGCTCTTGTAGGTGATATTGTGTGCTCGCATGAACGGCAGAAATACCTGTCCGAAACCAGCCGCTTTCAACCAAGATGACGAGTCAAACGAATCCGCCCCAATTCCCTTGAGCATAGCGGCGATAGCAGGAACACCTAAGCCAAATAGATGAACCCTAGTGTTGTGTTGATGAGCTACCTTGATGACATACGTTGCCAGCTCGATGGCGCTTTGTGTCGCGACGTTTACTTCATTCTTGGTTCCCATTGTCCCAAAGCTGCCAAATCCAATCTGTGAGACTCCCATGGTGAGGTACGTCGATAAACACTCATCAATCTGTCGTTGATTACGACCATGTACCACAGGCATTGCACGAGCTTTGAGATCATCCGGAAGGTACTCGAAGAACAGTTTGCTTGTGCGAACTGTTTCACTTACCTTGTACGCGACTTCTTTGTCACTATCTCGTCCAGTAGGAACGTTGTCAGGCAAGACGAATGTCTGTGCCCATGGATTCGCGAGAAAGACCTCGAGAAGAGGGTAGAACAGTTCTTCGTATGTGACGCGACCCGTTTGGACGTAGTAGCCACCGCTGTCGAACATCACTCGCGTACCGCGCTGTGACATCTCATTGACGAGATCAAGAGATCCCCTGTTGGCAAACAGAGGGGTAATCAGCACGTGCCTGAGCGGATTGAGCGGATGCTCAGCCATCGATAAATGCTTCTGAATCTTGCGGATATCGCTAGGGCATACTGTGAGAGAGGCAACAAATTCAAGCCGATGATGAGTCATGTTGGATAATCCAGACGTGTCGGTCATGCGCCACGCGACTTGTGCTGGCACAGCCTTTGCTGAAGTTTCAGTAGATCAAGGACGCGTGTGAGCCATAATTCTGCCGAAACAGCCATGAAGTCCTCACTGGACATCAGGATGCCGGGATGGATGATACGATTAATTCTCCTGACGTTGTATCCACTTTCAGAGAATGTATCAAGCGTAGCGACATCACACGATGTGACGAATACGAACACGAAAGTATGGTGCATCGCGAGTACGTCCGCGAAATCTGACCCAAACAGGAGCGAATTCTCAGATCTTGTGAGGGCATTGATGAAGTAATCAGCGTATACGGTGGAATATCCGGATTCTAACGCCCGTAAGTTCACACTCCAGCCGCGCCAGTCTTGAACTTTACCATGTTTCTCGCCGACGTAGCGTCTGTTACGCCAGACATGGCGTTTAACGATACCCTCCGGACTCGTTCCAACAGGAAAGAGTCGCTGCGCGGTTAGTGCGAGGACGTCGTACATCCGCTGAGATACGTCGTCCGGAACGCCGAGAGGGCCGGCTTTTCGAGCAGAATCGTGCGACATCACAATTACAGTTCGAGAAAGCCGATGCCATCCAAACGGGACGCGTCGCGACCTGGCTCTGAGGGCCGCGGCCTCGGGATTGCGATGTCGTTAAGGCTCACGCTGAGGGTTTCCAAGACCTCTGCGCCGAGGTTGGTGATCGACCAACCCTGCTCGTTTTGTAGGGCGCCGAGCGCCTCCAGTGATCTTAATCGCGCGCGCATTTGGACGCCGGTTATCTCGGCCGTGGATGACAGCCGGCGGCGGATTTCAGGCGTACTGGATCGGCGTATCTGCGCAACCAGCGCCAGCGTCTCGGGTATCAGCGTCACGCGATCCACCAGCGCGCGAAGCGCGTGATTGCGAACTTCTACGGTTCCGAGGGTCTCGGCTACCGTCACGAGGGCGAGTTGACTCTGTGAACGGTGGAAGTCGATAGCGGGAAAGATCCCGAGGGCATACCACAGATCGCACACGTACTGCGGCTGAGCATGGGACGCCATCCGGGGTATCAGCTTACGCCAAACCTCTTGATAGGTGAGAGGCGCTTCGTTTAACCATTCACGGGTCAGAATGAGCAACTCAAAGATCCTGTCGGATCGTTCTTCGCTCGTGATCGGCAGATGGATTTGCGTCAGGCGTCCAGCACGATCCCCCGGCAGGGCCGAGCTTGACGAGTGGGTGTCTGTTTCTGGTTGACTGTCCGCCGCGTGAATCTGAGGGCCTTCTGCTGTCTGCGTGATGTTCGCAGGTCGGGTCTTCCGAATCCGCTGAAGTTCAAGGCCGATCTCCAGCGAGCGCTTCAACGCGATACGCTGCGCGGGGGTGAGGTCTTGATGGAACCGGTGCTCTTCGTCATCCAGATAGGCCTTCAGCACTTCCATGTCGCTCTGAGGGAGTTTCACGAGCGTAAGGGCCACTCGCCGTCGCATCTCTTCAACCTTCATCTTGAAGCGCAAGGCAAGTTCCGCCGACCGCATCGGTGGGTAGCCGGTTCTGACCCCGCATTTGAGCTTGAGAAGGCGCGCCTCGCCGGCCGAGAGAGCGCTATTACAGAGCGATTCGAATAGATCAAAGACAAGTGAACCTACACCGGACACTACTTATTAGCCTCTTTACGATTGATTCCACCGCTGGTGTTACACTTACACTATATTATCGAACGATCGAGCGCGAATAAAGAAAGATGGAGATATCTATCACCCACTACTCAAGCGCGAATGAGATTGAGTCGGAGCTTCAGCAACGCTTTCAGCAAGTAAAGTGGATTGGTGAACTCGATCTCTCGCGAGAACAGCTCGACATGCTCGCCGGCGCGCTTCGAGCGTATGGAGAGCGTGACGGCATGCTGAGCATCAAGCGCATCGACGGTTTTCCTCCGCACACCTTCGTGACGTCGATGGTGTTCACCGCGCGCTACGCCGAATTTGCAGACGATGAAACGCCGGCGTTCTGGCGCAAGTATGCACAGATGGTCTGGGGCTTTGCGGACGCTGATCAGCAATTCCAGAAGGTCTGCCGGGAGCATTTTCGCCGGGTGCGTGCGCTGCTCGAAGAGAAGTACGACCTCTACTTCCCGCACAAACAAGACGCGTTCGGACAAGACGTTGTCGGTGGGATCTACACCCATGCGATTATCCCCAGCTACCTCGAAGACGACTTTGCGAAGTGGGTGGTTGAGCGCTTCACCAAAGAAGCGGACTGGACAGAGTTGGGCGAAGCGTCGATTGAAGAGATCACGGCTCGGATTCGTGGACACAACTCGTTGGCGTATGTTCGCAAACGCTTGCGGCACTTCATCGAGGACGACTCCACAATCGAGACGGCCGCCCGCCTTATTCAGACGATGGCGCTGGCTGTTGATGAAGTGACGCTGGGCAAGCGTGCCGAGGACGTGGCAGAGATGCTCTCACGGGTGGAACGCGCGGTTTGGGACGAGCTGCGCCCGCTGTTGATCGAAGTCCAAGACCGTCAGATGAGGGCATCGACGCGACGACCCTCGCGTATGACCGCGAAAGCGCAGCTGACTTGGGATCTCGCGCAGAACTCAAGAGCGTTTGCACTACGCGTGGAGTCGTTCTATGTGTCTGGCGAGACTGCGCCAGATCGACTTGTTTGGGCAGATTCAATTGCTGGCCTGAGTCGCTATTCGCAGCATGTCGAGGTCTATCCCACGCGTACGGAGTCAGGCTGGCTTGTCGAGCACGCGTATATCCCTGACGTACAGCCCGGCGGGTATGCTGCCGCGGTCGCTTGGGTTGAGCAAGAGGATCGCGTCCTCGGTGAGCCGCTTGTCGTTCCAGCGCTTCCAGAGCGTGACTTACTGATGTTCGAGATCGACGCCGATGATCGATATGCGCAGCTTATTGACCCAATGCGCGTCAAGGATGGACGATATGTCATTTGCAGCGCCGTCCAGCCCCGCCTAACGCAACCGCAAAATGAGTCAGAGATCGTTTGCGAAGCGCAAATTGCGCCATTGGCGCCGTTGGCAGAGAAGGGTCTGACTTTTGCCGGCATCTATCAATTGACGCTGCCAGCGATGATCCGGATCGACGACGATACGGTCTATCTACGCTATCGCCGCAGTAGTCTGCGCGGGAGACTCGAGGGACACAGTGTCGTTGGTATTGCGGCGTGGGCCACACCTGTGTTTACGGACATGCCCCGGCTGCGAATCACTTCGGGATCACGGTTTTTCCACCGCGATGACTTGGCAGCAGTCCGTGTTCGGTTGACCGCTGATACTGGAACCCCGCACGAAATAGTCTTGGGGCCGGACAATACCACGGAAGATGGGGATGATCTCGTTGTTGACCTCAGCCGTCCGATGCAGGGTGTCTTTGGCAACATCGAGCTTAACGTCCTTCGAGACGTTTCGCGCCTTCTTCCCGATCCGTTGCGGTTCGCGCTGCTGCCGACAGGGGTTGTAGTCGAGGGGCCGGCTTCAGACGGTTACTACACGATAGATACGCCTCCACGCATGACGATTTCCGGAATCTCATCGGAAGACGTCGAGTCAAGCTATGGAAAGATCAACCGTTCGGACGATCGGGTCAGCGTTGAGTGGCGTAATCCATTAGAGCCTACAACAGTACAGCTCATCTTCGATGCTGTGCGCGTCCCCCTGACATGGGATGTCCAGTGGCGTCATGTTTGGATTGATCCAGGGGCGGCCCGGCTCATTCGTGCGGATCTAAATGCGACGACTCTGCGAATCCGAGGGGGGCGGTACGAGAGGTTCGCTATTCATACCGAACAGTGGGGTCGTCGAGAAGTTGAGCTGGATGCCCGCGGGAACTTCGAGAAAGTCCTATCGCGCAGCACCCTAAGGGATTTACTGCTGGATTGCCCGGTGTCTCGTGTTGCAGTCACGGCATCCGATGGACGTACGACGTGGCCGCTGTTCACGTTCATCAAAGGCGAGCTAGGTGACTTCGATACGCTCCCGCCGCTCATACAAATTGCTGTCCATACCGCGCGATATGCTCCAACACAGCCGGGGGGACGATGGCTTAACACCGGAATCGAACCGGTCTCTCTGCTGGCCCTGCCACCGGACAAGTTATCGGTCGTACCGTCAGCGAACGTCGGCGCTCTCGGGCCGATCCTTGAGGCGATGAAGCAAGCAAACGAAATGCCCTATGAGGCGCTGGCAGGTGGGGCCTTCCCTGAAGCGATTCCCCTGCGGTTGAGACTCGCGAACTCGACACAATGGCTATCGATTGCATCGAACAACATGCCGAGTGGCGATGGGGAAGGGACTGGCGAAGTCGCCCTCTCTCCTGCAGACGCTGGCCGGTCGGTCGAACTGCCTGTGAAGTTCATTGTTCGCTGGACGCATCGCGAGTCAGGATGTGAGGTGACGCTGCATCCGCAGGCAAGCCATCAGCGACTTCTTCAATGTACCGAGTGTGGAAGCCTGCTAGTGGATAACCTCTCTGCCAAAGCCCGTCATAGCCATGGCCGGGGGTTGAACGTTCGCCACAACGACCTGTCCCATCCGACAGGCGCGGAGCTTGAAGTAGATTCGGCGGAGTGGATTCGCGAGGGCTGGTCACCAGACCTGAGTCGTGTGGTCGATCGCGACGTGATACGCACTTACCGAATGCATAGACAGCGTTACGAGCACGAAGGCTCGCCAGATCCGCTATCGGTAAATGGATACCGTGCCGCAGTCGACGAGTGGGTACGAAGCCTCTCGAACAGCGTGCGTTATGATGCACTCATTTCGCTCAAGGATTTGCGGATCGGGTATGTCGCTGAAGAGATCGTTGGCCAAGGGAACGGACTGGACGACGGGTTAGTCAGAAGAGTGCTTCTGGTCCTCATGCGTGCATTGCCTGAGAAGCCCGACGATTCGTGGTACCGGCTTGATAGAAATCTGCTGGCGATGGCGTTTATCTGTCGCACGGTGGCGCGAGGTTTGAAGATATGGGAACAACTGGCGAGCAAGGATGTGCTGCTGCCTAACTTGAAGTTAGCCATTGATGCGTGCCCGACACTAACGGCGTGGGCGTTCGCGCTGACGGAAGCCTACCTCAACCAACTGACGAAGCTCCAGACTATAGGAATACAGCATGAATCCGATTGAAGTGACTCGCAGCCTCAGGAACAGCATCGTCAACTATTTGTTAACCACGTTTGACGTCAATCGCGATGGCACACAGGCGAAGCTGCACGATGATCTGCGCCTTGCCTTCAAGAGCCATGATTCACTTGTGAAAGGCCCCTTCCTAGAGTTGACGCCTCCATACGTCAAGGGGTGTTCACTTCGCGCGCTCGTAGAAGACGGTGTTGTGGAGCCTCAGCTTCTTGATCTTGACTGCTTCCGGCGTGGTAGGCCGATCCCGCCCGATGTCCCTCTATATGCACACCAAGAGGCGGCGATTCGCAAGTTGTCCGCGGAACACCGCAGTATCGTCGTGTCGTCTGGGACGGGCAGTGGCAAGACCGAGACTTTTTTGATTCCAATCCTCAACGATCTCCTGATCGATTCGACACCGGGGGTGCGGGCGCTCTTGATCTACCCGCTCAATGCGTTAGTCAATGACCAGCTTGACCGCTTGCGGGATTTGCTGCGTGGGACGGAGATCACCTTCGGGCGTTATACCAGCGAACTTGAAAACAAAACCAGTGACGCGGTCAAGCGACTTAGAGGGATAGACATTCCCGAAAATGAGGTAATTAGCCGCGAGCAGATCAGGCGCGAGAACAAGATCCCTCAAATCCTTATCACGAACTACGCGATGTTGGAGTACTTGCTGCTGCGACCCGAAGACTCCGTGTTATTCAACTCGGGCGCGTGGCGTTTCATCGTGTTGGATGAGGCGCATACCTATACAGGCGCGAAAGGAATCGAAGTCAGTATGCTACTGCGTCGTTTGAAATTGCGACTCGGTAAGCATCCCGGCGATATTCGGTGTGTGGCGACAAGCGCGACGCTCGTCAACGACGATGCCTCGCAGGCGATCAGTTTCGCGTCAAATCTGTTCGGAGAGGTGTTCGAGGCAAGCGACATTGTCAGCGGACAAACAGATATGTCAGACTCTTGGGAAACCGATGAGCCTGAGATTTGCCCGGATCCTGAAAGCTACCTTGATGCACGTATCGGTGAACTCATCAACAACCTTCAGTTGGATCCCGAACTGCCACCTGAGTTGATCCTGAAGAGTCTTGCAAATGTCAACGATTCCGGTGGCACGTCAATTCTTGGTGAGACTAATAGGACGCCTGATGGGATATCTACCGCCAAGGCGTTTCTTTACGACTTAATCCGGCGGAACAAGCACGCCCGCCGCTTGCGGTCTCTCCTTCTTTCCAATAAAGATGAGCCGATTTCGGTCGATCAGGCGGCCGAGGAGGTATTTGCTTCCTCGACACTTTGGCGCAGTAGTGATCGTATCAACGCGCTCTATCGGATTATCGAGCTAGGGCTGCAAGCGCAATCGGGCGCTGATAAGCCAGCACTGCTACCAGTACGTTTCCATGTGTTCGCGCGTCCGCCACAGGGTGTTTGGGTGTGTCTCAATAAGAACTGCCATGGGCGCGAACCCGGCCAAGACACCCCATGGAGTCGAATCTTCACGTCGAATCGTGACACATGTGATCGATGCGGGGCTGCCGTATATCCGATCTCGGTGTGCAGAACGTGCGGTCAGGTATATGTCAGTGGATATCGCGATGCGGATGGAAGGCTTCAGTCCGAATCCAGTGAGCAGTCCGAGGACGAGCATTGGTATCTGACTTGGTCGGAGATTTCGCAAGACGAAAGCCTAGCCGATGGTGAGGATGATGAGGAAACATCCACCAATCAGGGGGCGAAGCCTGAGGCAGCGGAGATGACTCAGTCACGGGTTGAACTGTGCCTTGAATGCCGCCGCACAAGTCGTTGTCAATGCGCTAAACCCAAATTTGTGACGCTCTACCGTGTCGATCATACGACAGCCACCAAGAATGGCACGGGAACGACACCTGTCCCCGAACTTACCTGCTGCGCGCGGTGTAAAGACAACTCAAGGATCAAAGGATCCGAGATCGCGACACCGGTCAAAGTGACCGGTAGTGGCCCGGTCAGTGTGTTAACGAGGGAGCTTTATCGCAACCTCAGCCCCAGCCGTAATGAGAGTATTCTCAAGAAGCCGGGTGGGGGACGCAAACTCCTCACCTTTTACGATAGCCGTCAGGGCGCGGCACGATTCGCCGCCTACCTTCAAGATGTCGTTAACCAAGACCTCTATCGTTTCATGGTTCCACAGGCTGTCCGTACCGAGACTGAGGCTAGAGGTCACTATCCAGACTTTAGAAACGTTAGCTTGCGATGCGTGAATATCGGGTGGGAAGAACTGCGCGTGTTCCAAAACGACGTCACGCTTCGTGATGACATTCAGGATTCGTTCAGGCTGACATCAAATCAACGCGACCGTCTTCTGAAGGGAGTTCAGGCGAGGCTGCTTGCCGAGATCACGACAAATCTCCGCAGCCGGCAGTCTCTCGAGTCGCTGGGACTCATCACAGTCACTTACTTTGAAGACGATCCGGACGTAGCCGGGCTTGCCGAGAAGACGGGGCTGACTGCCGAACAAGTCGTGCTGCTCGTGCGTTATCTCCTTGACAGCTTGAGAAACGAGAAAGCAGTTGAACTACCACCGGATGTGCTCGCCGATGATGAGGTCTTCGGCCGGCATAGTGCAAATCCTTCAGTAGTGAATGGAAAGGCGTCTAGTCGAGAGGTACCGTGGGTGGGAACCGCACGACACCGTCGTTTCCGCTTGATCGAGAAGGCGTTGACTAGCGCACGTCGGCCGGCAACGGAAGCCGCCGTGTACAAAACAGCCGATCAACTCTGGGACTGGAGTCGTGAACAGCGAATCCTCATTGGTAGTCCCTCTGGTGGGTATCGATTATCGCTCTCCCACATCTTCTTCAATAGCCCACGGGATGGATGGTATCGGTGTAATCAGTGCCAGCGGCTCGGTTATCAGGCCGCGGCGCTTCCGTGTCCACATCCTACCTGTCAAGGGACGATGAGCGTAGTTGAAAGTCTTGAGGCGGCAGTTGGCAACAACTACTACTATCAGGTTCTTGGAAAGGACATGATCCCACTACGTGTCGAGGAGCATACGGCCCAGCTTGACTCGGAAAAGGGGCGTTCCTATCAAGACCTGTTCAAGCAAGGTGACATCAATGTGTTGAGCTGCTCGACCACGTTCGAGATGGGGATTGACTTGGGTGACCTACAGTCGGTTTTCATGAACAACGTGCCGCCGACGGTTGCGAATTATCGACAGCGGTCGGGGCGGGCAGGCCGGCGCAGTGGTAGTACCGCATTCATCCTGACTTGGGCCACGGATCGCCCGCACGATCAGCTTTACTTCGAGAATCCGCTGCCGATTATCCGAGGACATGTCAGAGTCCCTGTGATTCACCTTGAGAACGTTGAAATTCGGAGGCGACATGCGAACGCGATCCTGCTGTCTGATTTCTTGCGCTATCGTGCCCGGGGGGGTGGCAGCGGGGATTTTGACTCAGTCGGGGCCTTCTTCGATGCCCAGACCACGGGCGATCCCCATGTGCATCATTTGGAGGCTTGGCTCAATGCAAGAAAGGGCCCGATAGGCGCACAACTTGAACGCTTCGCCAGAGCACTCGGCATCGATACTATCCAACACGATGTAGTGCGGGAGTTCACAAATGCTATAACGACTGAACACCAACACTATGATGAGGTGACGGCGTACTACCATGACATTGAGGACAAACTCGCCAATGAGAGAAAGTACGATGATGCAAAGGCGTACAAGAAACTGCTCGACCGTATACGCAAAGATCGGCTGATCGACTATTTGTCGAACCGCGGCGTCTTGCCCAGTTACTCATTTCCTCTCGCCACCGTTGAGATGCGCCTGCCGCTTAAATTCACCGATGCGCACTTACGCCTCCAGCGTGACTTGCAATACGCCATCAGCGAATTTGCCCCCGGATCAGAAATCGTCGCGGATAAACGCATTTGGAAAAGTGGTGGGCTTGAGTTCTTCCGGGATTCTCCGCAGCGCCATGATTACAAACTGTGCAGCACCTGCAATCACCTTGAGATGGCGTCTGATCCCGGCGTTCCAGTGATGAAGACGGAATGTCCAAAGTGCAAAGAACCATATGGTATGAGTGCCTCGGGCAGGTACGTGAAGCCTGATGGATTCAGGGCGACGAGTGACAGTGGAAAGCCCGCAGGTCAGTACGTGAATCGGCCATTTAATACCATGCGCTCGGCGCTGTTGTTGAAGACTGAACCGAATTTGGAGGAACTGGGCAACCTGATCCAATACGGTTATTCCCGTGACGGAGAGTTGTTCTTCGTCAATGAGGGGGAATCCGGCCGTGGGTTCCGAGTCTGCATGCAGTGTGGGACGCACGTCACGAAGAAGGACGCCAAACGCTGTACCGGCTACTATCGTGGAGTCAAGTGCGAGTCGCAGCAGCTAGAAACGATACGCCTCGGCCATATTGTCCCGACAGATACCTTGCATTTACGGCTGCGCTCGTCCGCGAATGTCAATGTCTCGCCACACGACAGAGTGTTCTGGAACTCGCTACTCTACGCGTTGCTACATGGCGCGAGCCGAGCGCTTCAGATCGAACGCCAAGACATCAGCGGGCTGCTCTATCCGGTGTCAAACGACTCTGGAGGCTGGGAATCGTCGATCGTGCTCTACGACACCGTGCCGGGTGGGGCCGGCCATGTGCGCGATATCAAGGATCATTTCACCGAGGTCGTACGCGAGGCTTACGAGATCGTCAGCTCGTGCCAGTGCGATGAGAGCACAAGCTGCGTGCGCTGCCTCCGCGACTATAACAACCAGTATGTTTATGGGGACTTGCGACGCGGATATATCGTCTCCTATCTCGAAGCTCTGCTGGCGGATCTCGAAAACTCTAGCGACGTACAGGCGGGCTGGGTTCGCGTGTCTGCGGTCAACCGTCCGAGCTGGTTGTCACAACGCATTACCCACGCCGAGCACGAAGTGTGGATCGCCGCCACGTCGTTCGGGTCAAAGACATCTGAAGGACTGCGCGAATCATGGGTCGATACGTTCCGTGAGTTGGTGAAACGCGACGTTTGCGTCAATCTTTTACTGTGTGAGATCCCGAAACCAACGGCAGAATCTCGCGAGGATCTAAGCCTGGCACGTCATCTGCAATCGTTGTTGGACGAACGGCCTGGCAAATTCACTGTTGTTCAGATCAACCGTCTACCGGATACCCAAATCCTGATTGATCCGGGCCATCACCGTGAGCGAGCTGTTCGCCTTGACGAGGTTGATTTTGACCTGACAATGGCTCGCCGCGGATATTCACTTGCCTCTTCTACGTCCCCGCATATTGTGCAGGATGTACTCGGTGTGATGTCTCGGCTTAAGGAGAAGGGGCGTATTATCAACCCGTCTGAGCTAAATGCCCCAGCCAGCACCACAGTCTACAACGTGCGGCGTACGACGGGTAAGCGCGAGTCCGATATCGCGCCGATCACGGAGTTCTTCGCTCAGCCAGTTACAACGATGACCATTCATGATCCGTATCTAATCGATCGCGAGCGACTCTTTAGTCGAGTTAGCGCATATATCGACTTGGCGAAGGCTGGCGGAGCGCTGGAGCATGTCGTGATTCGGACGGACGATGCAAACCGGCGTGGGGGCAGCTTAAAGGAGCAGACTAAGGCGAAGGAATCGCTTGAACAGCGTTACGCCGACATCCGTATCGACCTTATTCGCAAGGGCGCTGAACATGATCGCTGGATTGAAGTGACCCGTGCCAACGGTGAACGCGCGAGAATGTGGATCGGGCGCGGGCTGGACTTTATCCGTTCAGATGGCACGGTCGAGTCCACCTTCATCGTGGTTGAAGATCCGGTAGGTTCGTGATCATTTTCTGGGATAGTCGGGTGTGAGGGAGTCGTCACCGATGCGTGTGTTTTTCCAAGCACGGGCGGATGGGACGAACCGGTTGAGGCGCTTGCCCGGTTTGGCACGGTGGCCGCGCACGTTATCACGGGTTCACGCACGACGATTTGTGCGACCAACCTCTAACAGGGCCGGATGTAGCACGAG
>JAANMX010002491.1_pt1 | contig 18072 bp, 14 predicted proteins | sample 7279681 | NCBI WGS metagenome assembly JAANMX01 (sample SAMN14094542, study PRJNA606508) | bioreactor metagenome | isolation source: A lab-scale SPAN reactor treating ammonium-rich wastewater day 351 | place: Ireland: Galway | collected 2018-01-01
ATCTTCTCGCGGTTCGAGAAGCTCGACCTCATGTTCCTGGGCTTCATCAGCTTCGTGCTCGTCGCTGATGGGCTGAGGATGTGTTAACAGGCCCTAGTCCAGTGGATCAGGCGCACGCCGCAGCCCATACCTATGTATGGACAAGAAGGGCAACGACGCGCGTGGTGCTTCTTTGAACAGGCTCTGAGGGTTCAGAGTGCGGAAAGGGGCACGGCCCACAGCCCCTCGCCAAAGGGCACGGCGTGTGCCCCGTCGTAAAGAACGATGCCGGTAAGGAAGTCAGTGCCCGTCTGAGCCTTGAGCTTTCGCAGGCCCTTGAAGTCTTGCGCCTGCACGGTGGCGGCGGCCTTGACCTCGATACCGATGAGCTGGCGCTGAGAGTTCTCCAGCACGAAGTCCACCTCCACCTGGTCTTTGTCGCGGTAGTACGAGAGGTACCAGGACTCGTCGCTGAGCGCCAAGGCCTTGCGCAACTCGGCGTACACCCAGGTTTCCAGGGTGGCGCCCCAGCGCTCGCGGTGGGTGATGAGCATGTCGGGCGTGAGACGCGTGAGGGTGGCTTGCAGGCCTGCATCGAGAAAATGGAGCTTGGGGGTTTTGATGAGGCGGCTGTTCTCGTTGCGACTCCAGGCGGGCAGGCGCGCCACCAGAAACAGGCGTTCCAGAATGCCGATATAGCGATCGGCGGTTTTGCCGTTCAGCCCCAGTTGCGCCCCCAACTGGGTGTAGTTGAGCAACTGGGCGCATTGGGTTGCCAGCACGGCCAGCAGCGTGGGCATTTGCGCGAGCTGGTCGATGTGGGCAATGTCCTGCACGTCGCGCTCAACCAAGTGGGCGATGTACGCCCTGGCCCAGGCCTGGCGCCGCGCCAGGGTGGGGCGCGCACGCATCTCGGGGTACCCCCCTGCCAGGGCCATGTGCAGCACGTCGCTGCGGGCCTGCTGGGCGGGCCAGTCTTGCACCTGGGCGTGGTGCAGGAAATCGTTGGCACGGCTTTGTAGTTCAGCCTGGGACAGCGGCAGGAGAGCATGGGTTTCCATGCGACCTGCCAGGCTGTCGGCCATCTGCGGCAGAGCCAGGATGTTGGCCGAGCCAGTCAGCAGAAAGCGGCCGGGACGACGGTCCTCGTCGATGGACATCTTGAGCGCCAGCATCAGTTGGGGCGCTCGCTGAATTTCGTCGAAGACGGCCCGGTCCAGCGTGTTGACAAAGCCTACAGGGTCGCTTTGCGCCGCAGACAACGTGGTTGGATTGTCCAGCGTGTAGTAGCGCATTTCCCCGGCCAACTGTCGAACCAGCGTGGTCTTGCCACTTTGGCGCGGGCCATTGATCAAGACCGCTGGCGTGTCTTGCAGCGCTGTTCTGACCGGCCCGGCAATGTGCCGTTCAATCAGGCCCATGAGTGCGTCCAATCTGGAAAATTGTATCGTCCATTATGGATTATGAAATCGTCCAATTTGGATTATTGAATCGTCCAATCGGATAAATGCAACTTCCAATCCACATTCTCTCCTCTCAAACCACACTGCGCCCGCCCTATTCCACCACCGTCAGCTTGGCCACCGACAGCGCCAGCCACTTGGTGCCGTGGCGCGGAAAGTTGACCTGGGCGCGGGCGTCGTCGCCCGTGCCCTCGAGCGCCAGCACCTTGCCTTCGCCAAACTTGTTGTGGAACACCGCCAGGCCCACGCGCAGGCCGTGCGCGGGCAGTGCTTTCTGCACCGGCACGGGCGGGCTGGCGAAGGTTTCGGATTTGAAGCCAAATTGGCCTCTAGCGCTTGATGGATAAGCGCTTACAGCTCCCATATTAGGAGCAAAAGAACCAAAGCCCTGTTGCTTGGGCGTGATCCACTTGAGGGCACTCTCGGGCAGTTCGTCGAAGAAGCGGCTCTTGAGGTTGTAGCGCGTCTGGCCGTGCAGCATGCGCGTTTGCGAGTGGCTCAGGTACAGGCGCTTGCGCGCGCGGGTGATGGCCACGTACATCAGGCGGCGCTCTTCTTCCAGGCCGCCCTGGTCGCTCATGGCGTTTTCGTGCGGGAACAGGCCCTCTTCGATGCCGCCGATGAACACGGCGTCGAACTCCAGGCCTTTGGAGGCGTGCACGGTCATCAGTTGCACGGCGTCCTGCCCGGCCTGTGCCTGGTTGTCGCCGGCTTCGAGTGCCGCGTGCGTGAGGAAGGCGGCCAGGGGCGAGAGGGTTTCGCCGGTGTCGGCGTCCAGAATGCCGGGCACGGCCGGAGCCATGGGTGCATTCAGGTCCAGGCCCTGGCTGGCGGGGCTTTGCGTGAGGGGGCTGCCGTGTTCGTCCAGCGGCAGGGCCACCGCGTCGCGGCCAAAGCCCTCCTGCGTGACGAAGCTCTCGGCAGCGTTGACGAGTTCTTCAAGGTTCTCGATGCGGTCCTGGCCTTCTTTTTCGGTGCGGAAGTGTTCGATCAGGCCGCTGGCCTCCAACATCTGCTCGATGATGCGGCGCAGGTTCAGACCCTGGGTCTGCTCGCGCAGCACATCGACCATGGCCACAAAGGCGCCGAGGTTGGCGCCGGCCTTGCCGGGCACGGCGCTGACGGCGTCGTGCAGCGAGCAGCCCGAGGCGCGGGCAGCGTCCTGCAGCACCTCAATGCTGCGTGCGCCGATGCCGCGCGGCGGGAAGTTGACCACGCGGATGAAGCTGGTGTCGTCGTGCGGGTTCTCCAAGAGGCGCAGGTAGGCCAGCGCATGCTTGATTTCGGCGCGCTCGAAGAAGCGCAGGCCGCCATACACGCGGTAGGGCACGGCGGCGTTGAACAGCGCGGTTTCGATCACGCGGCTCTGCGCGTTGCTGCGGTAGAGCACGGCGATCTCTTTGCGCTCGAAACCGTCGTTCTTCACCAACTGCTTGATCTCGTCCACCATCCATTGCGCTTCGGCGAAGTCGCTCGCGGCCTCGTACACGCGCACCGGCTCGCCCGCACCCTGGGTGGTGCGCAGGTTCTTGCCGAGGCGCCGGGTGTTGTGGCTGATGAGGTGGTTGGCCGAGTCGAGGATGTTGCTGTAGCTGCGGTAGTTCTGCTCCAGCTTGATCTGCCGCTGCACGTCGAACTCGCGCACGAAGTCCTGCATGTTGCCCACGCGCGCACCGCGAAAGGCGTAGATGCTCTGGTCGTCGTCGCCCACGGCGATCACGCTGCCATGGGCCTCGAAGCGACCGTCCACCTCGTCACCCGCGAGCTGCTTGAGCCACAGGTATTGCAGGCGGTTGGTGTCCTGGAACTCGTCCACCAGGATGTGCGCGAAGCGCCGCTGGTAGTGCGCGCGGATGGGGTCGTTGTCGCGCAGCAGTTCGTAGCTGCGCAGCATCAGCTCGCCGAAATCAACCACGCCCTCGCGCTGGCACTGGTCTTCGTAGAGCTGGTAGATCTCGACCTTCTTGCGCGTGTCCGGGTCTTGCCCCTGCACGTCGCGCGGGCGCAGGCCCTCTTCCTTGCAACCGGCAATGAAATACTGCAATTGCTTGGGCGGAAAGCGCTCGTCGTCCACGCCGTGCTGCTTGCACAGGCGCTTGATGGCCGAGAGCTGGTCCTGCGTGTCCAGGATCTGGAAGGTCTGCACCAGGCCCGCCGCCTTGTGGTGCGCGCGCAGCAGACGGTTGCACAGGCCATGAAAGGTGCCAATCCACATGCCGCGCACGTTCACCGGCAGCATGGTGGACAGCCGCGCCACCATCTCCTTGGCGGCCTTGTTGGTGAAGGTGACGGCCAGGATGCCGCCGGGCGTGGCCTGGCCGGTCGAGAGCAGCCAGGCGATGCGCGTGGTGAGCACGCGCGTCTTGCCCGAACCAGCGCCGGCCAGGATGAGCGCATGGCCCGCAGGCAGGGTGACGGCAGCGAGCTGCTCGGGGTTGAGCGATTGGAGCAGGGGAGATTCGGACATGGGACGATTGTAGGAAGCCCGGCCCCTGAAAGCGTGGCAGAGCCTCTACTTCGGCGCTTCGAGGATCACTTCCACATGCCGGTTCTGCGCCCGGCCCTGCGGCGTGTCGTTGGGCGCCAGGGGCCGGGTGTCGGCAAAGCCGGTGGCCCGCATGCGTGCCGGGTCGATGCCCTGGCTCTGCAGGTAGCGCACCACGCTGGCCGCGCGGCCGGTGGAGAGTTCCCAGTTGGAAGGGAAACGTTCGGTCTGGATGGGCACGTTGTCGGTATGCCCTTCGACGACGATGCGGTGCTGCGCCACGCTGCCCAGCACCGGCACCAGACGGCCCAGCACGGCCAGCCCCGGCCCGCTGAGGCTGGCCTCGCCCGAGGCGAACAGGATTTCGCTGCTGATGCGAAAGCTCACGCTGCCCTGGTTCACGATGACTTCGATGTTCTTGTCCAGACGGTCGAGCGGCAGCCCCGCGAGCGGATCTTTCTCGGGCTCGGCCGGTGGCGGCGGCACCGGCGGGGCGATCGGCGGCACGATACTGGCGTGCGGGGAGTGTTCACCCACCGCCACGACCGGCGACGGCGCCTGCTCCGGCAGGCCCCGGGTGCCCGGGCCGGCAAACGAGAGCATCACCACCATCATCACCAGGATGAGCGTGATCACATCCAGGTAGGTCAGCAGCCAGCCATCCTCTTCGGTAGCGGCCGTCAGATCCAGGTGCCAGCGGGCAAAGCGCCCGGCCGGAGGGTTCTGGCGCTTTGCGGGCCGGGGGTGGCCGCCATGGGCCGCCAGCGCCCCCAGGCGGGCCAGCCTGCGCAGGGCTTCGGGGCTGTCGGACAGTGCGTCTTGCGGCGCCGGGGTCGGCTCCTGCATTTCAGCTCCCTTTGCCAGGCCGTGGCGCCGCCGTCTTGGCTGCAGCAGCAGGCTTGCGCCCGTCAAAAATCTCGTCGTCAAATTGCACGATGAACGATTTGAGCGTCTCGCGCATCAGCGCCGGGCTGCGCCGCTCGCTCATCATCGAGACGCCCTGCATCACCATGTTCATCAGCACCACGCGCTGCTCGGTGCGGCGCTCCAGTTTCACGGCCACCGGCTTGAACAGCAGGTTGGCCAGCAGGATGCCGTAGAACGTGGTCATGAGCGCCACGGCCAGCTGCTGGCCGATGATCTGCATGTTGCCGTCGCCCAGCACGCCCATCAGGTTGATCAGGCCCACCAGCGTGCCGATCATGCCGAACGCGGGCGCGAAGTTGGCCATCACGCGAAAGAGCTGCGCCTCGGCCGCCTCGCGCGCGCGCAGCCGCAGGATGCGCCACTGCAGCAGGTCGAGAATGTCTTCCTCGGGAGCCTGGTCAATGACCAGTTGCACCCCCGTGCGCAGAAAGGGGTTGGTGACGTTCTCCAGGGCCTTTTCGACGGCATGCAGATCGTCGTTGATCCACAGCTTGGAAATGCGGACAAGTTCCTCGATGTCGTTCTTGATATAGGTGCGCTCGTTGCGCAGCACGGTGGCAATCAGTCCGAAGACGCGCAGCACTTCCTTCAGCGGGTAGCTCAGGAAGGTGGCGGCCAGCGTACCCCCCAGCACGATGCCCAGGCCCGGCCAGTCCACATACAGGCGTGGGTCTTCCGCCGCAAAGAAAATCACGATGCCCAGCAGCACGAAGCTGGCCACGATACCGATCAGCGATGACGGATTCATTCAGTTACTCCTGCGCGGGTATTGTGCAGCAGGCCCCCACTCCCGGGGGGTCTCCTGTCGGCTCCCGGACGGGCGCTCAGGCTTGTGAGAACATCCTGCACCACCCCACCGCCACACTGCCATGAAATCTCTTGCCCATGCATTGGCCACCGTGATGGTGCTGAGCGCTCCGCTGGCACTGGCGCAGGCCCCTTGCCGCAGCAGCGTCGCGCATCCTCCGGCGGCGCTGTTTGAACGCTTCATCAGCGCCGATTGCGAAGCCTGCTGGAGCGACCCCGCCACGCCCGCACCAGGCCCCTCGGCGCTGGTGCTGGACTGGGTGGTTCCCGGTACGCAGGGCGACGAGGCGCCGCTGTCTGCCGCCGCCCTGCGCGATGCGATGGAACGGCTGACGGAACTCGGCCGCCACCCGCCGGCCCGCACCGACGTGCACACGGCCCCGGTGAACAGGCACCCCAAAGCGCATTTGCGGGTGGGCCTCGGACCGGCGGTGAACGACTATGTCGGCGCCACCATGGTCTTCAGCCCCACCACCTCCCCAAAGCAGCATCCGCACACCTGGACCTTTCACCTTCTGCTGGTGGAGGCCCTGCCGCCAGGCGCAGAAGGCACACCGGTGGCGAGAAACATCGTAAAAAACATGCTCCAAGGCTCATGGACAGAGCCCGACAAGCTATCAACAAGAGAGGGCTTCACCGGGTCTGAACTGCGCCCCATGCGCATCCCCGAGGGGGCCCTGCCCGAGCGCCTGCGCGCGGTAGGCTGGGTACAGGACGACCAGGGCCGCGTGGTGGCAGCGGCGCAGTCGGTATGCCAGTGAGTGGAGCCGCGTGATGCGGCCCGGTGCATCGGCGCGTAGAATCAATCACCGGGCCCAAGTTTCTTGCTGCCCGGTTTTTTGTGCCTGCGCACCGCAGGGTTCGGCATGCGGCCTTGACGGCCCTGCCCACAAGACCGGTCTCCAGGCCAAGCGCCCATCGCGGCGGAAATCCGTCTGCCGCGACCTTTCACAGGAGCTTGGAATCTTATGGAAATCTTCGACTACGACAACGTTCTGCTGCTGCCGCGCAAGTGCCGCGTGGAGAGCCGCTCGGAGTGTGACGCCAGCGTCGAACTGGGCGGACGGAGCTTCCGCATCCCCGTGGTGCCCGCCAACATGAAGACGGTGGTGGACGAAAAGATCTGCACCTGGATGGCCACGAGCGGCTACTTCTACGTCATGCACCGCTTCGACCTGGACAACCTTCAGTTCGTGCGCGACATGCATGCCAAGGGTTGCTACGCCTCGATCTCGCTGGGGGTAAAAAAACCCGACTATGACACCGTCGACAAGCTCGTGGCCGAGGGCCTGTGCCCCGAATACATCACCATCGACATCGCCCACGGCCATGCCGACACCGTACAGGCCATGATCGGTTACCTGAAAGAAAAGCTGCCCAAGGCCTTCGTGATTGCCGGCAACGTCGCCACCCCCGAGGCCATCATCGACCTGGAAAACTGGGGCGCCGATGCCACCAAGGTCGGCGTGGGCCCGGGCAAGGTGTGCATCACCAAGCTCAAGACAGGCTTTGGCACGGGCGGCTGGCAGCTGTCGGCGCTCAAGTGGTGCGCACGTGTGGCCACCAGGCCCATCATTGCCGATGGCGGCATCCGCAGCCACGGCGACATCGCCAAAAGCATCCGCTTCGGCGCCAGCATGGTGATGATCGGTTCGCTGTTTGCCGGCCACGAAGAGTCGCCCGGCCAGACCGTCGAAGTGGATGGCGCGCTCTACAAGGAGTACTACGGCTCGGCCAGCGACTTCAACAAGGGCGAATACAAGCACGTCGAAGGCAAACGCATCCTCGAACCCATCAAGGGTCCGCTGGCCAACACCCTGGTGGAGATGGAGCAGGACGTGCAAAGCTCCATCAGCTACGCCGGCGGCAAGAAGCTCATGGACATCCGCAAGGTGAACTACGTGATCCTGGGCGGCGACAACGCGGGCGCTACAGAGTTGTTCGTTTAACGCTAGATGGAAGCTTGGCTCCATGTAGCATGAGAGCTACATGGACATAGAAAAAAACACGATGGGCTACCCTTTCCGGGTGGTCTATCCCTCTCAAAAATTCCTTGAGGCGAGAGGTTTTGGGCGGGTCGCCGACCTGCCCGTGATCATGGACAGCCGTCCCGGCTATTACCGTGTAGCCAATCAATTTCTGATTGATGTTGGTCTAGGGGAGTGGAGCGTTGCGACACGAGGACTCGAACTCCCGTCAACCTTGCCACCAACAAAAGCCACCATGCGTAATTATGCTCACTGGCTTGCCAACTATCTTGAATATTGCCAAATCCGAGGCAAGGACCCACTAAAGGCCGACTACAAGATCGATCTAATTCAAAGCTATCAAGGTGAAATGAGTACCGGTAGCTGGTCCAGAGATAATACAGGATTAGCGGCAAAAACAATCAACTCACGCGTCGATGTAGCCTGCATGTTTTTACAGTGGGCCGCTGATAAGGGGCTGCGCGAACCCTTTCATATTCAGAAAGCAAAACGGACATACACCGTCAATAATCCAAATTCAAGTGGATCAAAGGTTACAAATACAGTAGAGGCACGACGGGGAAAAATAAGACCTGGCAAGCGCCGGCTTGGTTTTCCCACCGCCCATTCAATCGGCTCATGGTTGACACGCATAAAGAATCGCTGCCAAGTTGAGGGATTAATTGCAGAGTTAATACTTGAAACCGCAATACGCCGGTCGGAGGCAGCAGCTTGGCGCATCGATACTCTTCCATTGGAACCCGAAGAATGGCAGGTTGTTAATCCGGAAAAGCCGATCGAACACCAAGCTGTCAATGTTCTTCTCCGGTATGCAACCAAGGGGCGGGGCTACGGAGAAGACCATGGAGACAAGATTGGCCCTGAAGGCCAAATCCTCCTACCAATGCAAATGGCACTTCAGCTTCATCATTACCGTCAGAAAATCCGCCCTAAGGCGATAACTATTGCACTTCGGAAGACAAAAAATGCGCGCGAGGCAGAATTTCTACGTCAAAGCATGGTCCATCTTTTTATTAACCCCAAAACAGGGGAGCGTTATACCGGTCAAAAAATATATGATTTCTGGACCAGAGAGGGAGTACAATGCCCACGAGGGTGGTCACCACATTTAGCAAGAGATTTTTGGGCATGTAGTGTGCTCTGGAAACACATTAATCACCAAAAAATGCTAATAGACAAAGCCATCCAGAGCAATGCCGACTCATCCGTACTAAAAATCCTTGCCCTCGACATTGAAAGCTACATCCAATTAACAATCCAGCGCCAACTTCGGCACGTCTCCAGAGAGACTACCCTAATTTATCTACAATGGGTTTCCGACCGCCTTGGCGTGAACATGAATTTCTACGAGAATTATAATGAGCAAATCTCCGAGGAAATTATACCAAAAGAAGACCAAGCGTGAGCATTCGAAAATATAATAAAGATCATCTGAAAGAGCACGCTGGAGTTGTGTTGCTGGAGACAGGCCAAACACTCGCCCCCCAATCAAACGATGCGCTCGTCTATTGGATCCAACACGAGGACTTGCCCTATGAGGTAAATCTCCAATCCTTTGCTAATGGGCAGAATAAATCCCATCATAAAAAAGGGGGAGGTAGAAAATTTAAACCATTTTCCGGCAGACCAGAGCTTATACAGCAGCTTGCCCCCGCTCTACGAGAGGTTCTTTCATACTGCACGAAGGGCACCGCCAGGGCTTACTTAATTTCTCTCCGCGAGTGGTGGCGAATCATGGATTCGGTAGAGGCCGCCGCAGCTGCCGCGGGACACCCGATGAAGCGCGTCGACGATGTGCGGTTATTGACCCAAATTCACTGCCAAGCAGCTCGTAGCAGCGGCATGAATCGTAAAATATTCGGGACATTTCGAACACTAGTCGACACCACTCTAACGGCTCTTGGTGCCCACAAAACGTACTGGGAAGCACCTGAGGATCAACGTTTAGAAAAACGTATTCCATCCCATGAGCAACGCACCGCTCTTCGCTTTGAAGTGAAGCGCACTTGCCGCAAAGTGCTAGAACTATGGGCGCAGTCGGATAGGATTTCCGAAAGCGACACTGAGCCGGAAGACCTAGAGGAAGCCAATATCTGGAAACAAATACGGTGTTTTCGCATGGCTCAAGAGACAACAGGGAAAGCAATACCCTTAGCGAGCGATCTAGCGGGCGCTATCCCTCGCTGGGCCCGGAATTCCAGAGGAAACCTTGAATCATTTCTATGGCAACCAATCTTTCCATCGCACCGGGACGCAGACGCCGTGTGGCATCAATGCCTTTTAAACACCGGATGGAACCCTTCAACACTGACAACGCTGGACGCCACGAAAAGTATCCTATTTGACCATTTTAAGGATGACATTAACGATCCCCACCAACGTTTTGTACTGAGCCCTCAAACCTACGAACTTGTTGGGACAAAAGGCCGCGCACTCGGCAAAGAGCAAATCATCACCGGCCAATGGAAAACACTAGACGCTCCCGGCCACCTTATCAAGAAATACTTGGAACGTGTGAAGCCCTTGCGAGAGGCTTTAAATAATGTGCTTACAGTCAAAAAGACAGAATACGAGCAAATGGGAGATGCGAGCTATAAAGAACTAGCCGCAAAATATTCAGAGATCCAAAAAATCGAGCAAGGTGTGCGCAGTGTTTGGTTATATGTCACTCGATGGCAAACCATATCATGGATAACCGGCGAATACAGTACAAGCGGTTTTATAGAGGGAAAGCCAACAACATATTTAGGCGAGCTCGTGCACGCACTCAACAAGAAACGACTTTCCCAAAACCCTCTCCGGGAAAAAGATGGTTTAACCCCACATCAAACCATACCCCACGTGAGGCCTAAAGATTTTCGTGTTTGGTTTGCTGACTACGTATATCGATCCAGTCGCGGCAACATTCTTCACGTAAAAAGATCGCTCAACCATTCTAGAGTCAGCACAACGCTCTCCTATATCAGCACAAATGTTCTTAACCAAGAATCATCAAATTCAGCTCGTCGTTTTCTTAATATTCTGATAAGTGAGCTAGACACAGGCAGAGTTGACCTAGCAATACTTGCGCACTTGTATCGGCACGGAGAAGTAACTAGCGACCAAGAAGAAATCCTCGCTAAAGCGCGTGCGCTGCCAAAGAGCAGAATGAATGTGGCATGCAAGGATTCGCTTCATCCGCCACCACATCTCAAAGCTACTCCAAATGCCCAGTGTGACGTGCAACGCTGCATGCTCTGTGTAGAGCACGCAGTCCTGTTGCCAGAATCACTCGACGGTTTAGCCATGCGTGTTGAGGAACTGAGAGCGCTGCAGGGCGTCCTCCCCTTAGAAACATGGATCGATGAAATGTACAACCTTGAACTCAAAAATAATCTCATTGCGCTAAGAAGGTTCGACCTCAACCTTACCCTGCTGGCACGAGAAAAATGGGCGCACGCGATTGCGACAGGAGATCACTATGTGCCCGGTCTCCCACTCGCATCATCTCCAGAATTGATGGAGTTGGTATGAGCGGTTTAGCTGCATCCCCGCTTCCCTATACCGAAGTCGCGCCGGCGCTCTTCCCACTTGATAGTCTGCAGCGTCTGGACAAAGCGAGTGCCTTGCGATGCCAAAATTTGCTAGGGCACGGCAGTACCTTTGGTCTTTGGGAGACGCCAGAGACAATGGTCCCGCACATGAAAACCGACAAGCGTCTTATTGATTTGCGTAGGCAAATCCTCTTGTGCTTGCCTGAGGAAGCGCGTACCTCTTCGATTCTTGATTTGCTGCTGGACGAAGCAGTACTGTGGTTGACACGCCTTGCGCTGTTGATGCGTCTTGGCCCGGCCGGATTGTCTGGCACAGCGAAGCGTAAGCCACTCGACGCGAGCACGATTGCTCGACTATTGCTGCAACACATCAATAAGCTGCTCGCGCTTGGCATAACTCGGCGATTAGAAGACAGTGTCACCTCCAATGCGGGCTTTATCTCAGTGCTAACCGCGGAGGATTTGCACACATGTTGTTCAAAGGAACCGCTGCGTAATGAGCTGAAGCGGTTAACCCAACTTCAAGCTCTCGACCTCTGGACGGACGCTCCATCTATGCGAGAGTTCAAGGGAAAGATAACCCCTGTGCGCGGCGTTGTAACGCCAAGACAACCGGAACGCAAATCCAATCCTCATCCCCCACTGCCCGACGAATACATGGCAGTAATGGGCCCAAGAGTGCTCTGGATAGTCAAAGACTTGGGGCCCAATTTTATTCAGTTGATAGAAAATCTGACAACTCTGCAAGGGCCAATCAAGAAACGTATCCGTGAATATTATCTCGACCACCAGTGGCATGACCGTAATGGAAAAGTAATTGAAAAGCCACCCTTTCCCATACGGCACGGCAGTAATCGTGGAAGGCACCTAAGAGACAGTTCTACGTTCGATCCCTGTGAGTGGCCACCCAAGAACTGGAGCAGCATCCAAGCGTTGGCCACCACCCTGCAAGGTGCTCACCTCTGGATCGCACTGCTGGTCATGGCAGCGCGCATTGGCGAGGTCGCGACACTGGGGCGTGACTGTGTGGAATTCGCGGAAGACGGACAGTTCTACGCGAACGGGAAAACTTATAAACCATCACGTGCAATAGGAGGCGAAGAACGGGACTGGCCAGCTCCAGATATTCTCGTGGATGTCTTTGCGCAGCAAGTCAGGCTGGTACAAGCCAGCGAGCGCTTGGCTAGACTCCTCAAAAATACCGGGGGAATGTTAGAGGTAATAGGAGATAGCTCCCATCTGTGGGCATCCCTTGGCGCAAGCAGTACTGCCGATGCGACAGAGAAGCTAGGGTGTTACGAGAAGAGCCTACAAACCCTCGCCCGGCGGCTTGAGTTGACGGCCAAGCCTGGAGGAAAAAACCTCCATCCCCATCGTTTCCGCAAAACGTTAGCACGAATCGCTGGCTTGGCTATCGACGGAAGTCAAAAGGTGCTAATGCTGCTGCTTGGCCATGAGGAAGTGACCACAACGCTGGGATATATGCAATCTGACCCGGCGTTCGCCAGGGAGGTCCATGACATCACCCGTGAGCTCAGGATCATGCGTGGCATGGAGCTCATCGAAGATATTCACACAGCCCTACATGATACTGACAGCCTTCCATACGGCGGTCACGGCGGCGGCGGAGCCCCGGTCCTCGCCGACTCGATCCGAGCTTACGAGGTAGAGCTGCACCGCACTGGCAAAGAATGGGGTGCAGACACTTCGCTTGAGCTCTCAGTATTGCTTACAAACAACGGGGAGAGCGCCCGCCTTATTAGCGCCAACGTGGTGTGCACCAAGGTAGCCGGTGAAGTCGGCCTTTGCAGCACGAAGAAGGGGGCAATAGTTGCAGGCAACTGCCAGACAGAGTGTCGCAATCACATTGAGGATAAAACCGGACGTCGCGACACTGAAAAGGTTATCCCTATTCTCGTCCGAAACGCGCAGGAGAACATAGCGAACCGCAATTGGCTGCCACTGCATCGCGACAAGAAACAGTTGGAGCAGGAACTCCAGCGATATGACGACATCGGCAACCATTGGCGCTCGAAACCTGAGGTCCAAGCAATTCTGGAAACTACCGCATGAGTGAGGCCCACAAGATTGCGGCACGACTCCGCGGCGAAGCTAGAAGCGCAGGGATTGAAGCGCGAGTGCACGAGGCAATGGCAACCATGCAACGGGAGATGCATGCCAACAATGGCATCTATCCGGGAAACGGAGGTGCTGTAAGCATGAACGAGGTGGCTAGGAGAGCGAACATCTCTGAAACAACCTTTTTCTCTCCTAAGCAGAAGGAACTTGGCAAGCTCGTCAAGACTTGGGTGGAATCACTCAAGAATAAGGAGATTGTTGGGCGCAAAAAAGTCCAACGAACACTCTTGGAACGCTCAGAGGACTGGCGGAGAAAATATCTGGCCTTGCAAGATTCCCATATTGCTACCGAGCTAGATCTGCAAGATGCAAAAGTGCAATTGCAAGTCGCGCAGGAGTCATTGGCCGCGCTGAACACAAGATACAGAGATCTTCTCGCACAAGTGCGTGCAGGTGCTACTTTGAAAGTAGCGGCATTGCGGAAAGGAACAACGTAAACGCCAATTTCTCCCCATTTTTATACCGCCCGCGGATACGCCAAAGAATGACTCTGACCTGCTCTGGGCCATCGAGACAGCAATTTTGGCAGACGGCGTTGCAGGTCTTCGCGAAGACGCTGCTCGAATTCCACCGAGATCGATGACCGCTTGGTGCCAAGCAGCGCGAGTACGCTCGCCGGCGGCCATCGCTGCACAGCAGTCGCTACACGCAATGATTCGCGTTCTGAAATCGATACGGCTTCCCTCTAGGGGTTTCTGCGCTTTCCCGCTCGTAACTGCCCTTCGGGCATGATTAAACGAATGCGCCAAAATAGTGCAAACACCACAAAACATCAGGAGGGAACATGGGCAGACGCAAGAAATCCAGTCCGCTGGAAGATGTTCTGGACTTGCTCGCCATGCTTCCCTGGGTGTTTTGCGCCGCGATCGGATGCAGCTGTGATCGACGTCAGTCACGCGAGAGCGAGCTGCGCCCGGATATAGCCAGCACAACCAGAGATCCAGCGAACCAGGGCGGCTTCGTCATCGAACGTCGCTGAGTGGCGTCGATCTTCACCCGAGGCAGGCAACTGCCAGCTTGAACCCATCGCGAAGTGAATCTTGCGAAGGTCCAACGTCCTGGGTGACTCGACGACGGTAGCGGTCGCCGCCCACGGCGCTGGCTGGGTCTGCGGAACCCAGGGTGCCGCCGTCGCTGTAACGGGTGGCGGGGGCACGATAGTGTCGCTGCCGCCCACCTGGTCGATGTTCCAGTGGGGCTGTGCATGCAGACGCGCCTCGTTGCGAGGGTCCCACTCCGCTCGAAAGCGGAGTGCCGATGCCTGAGGCGACGGGCCGGTGTGGACTTTCAGGCTTACGTGGGTCAAGCCACATGCTCCGCGGACATGCTCATAGTCCAGTGCCACTTCCAGGTAGGCGCCCGCGGAGGCTTCAGCCGACTTGATCTGTAGCACCGGGTATTGCTGGCCTTCGTCCCGGTACAGCGGAACGGCGTCGGCGATACGCAGGCTTTCCCCGCGTGCGATGCGGAATTCGTACGCTCGCAGATGCTTCCTCTCCAACTGCTTCGCCAAGGATGCTGCGAGCGTCGAGCCGAACTTTTTGATGTTGTCAATCACGAAACCGCCGGAGCCCGCCAGCTGGGCGGCGGCTTGGGCTCGTGCGCGGTTCATCCTTTGAGATCGCTGGCGATCAGGAACAGGTCTTCGACCAGCCGGTCCAGCAGCAGTTCGTCAACTCGCTCCCCCCTTCCGATGGCTTCGCCCATCACCGCCAGGCTCTCCACTTGTTCCGTGAGGCGCTCATCGCCCATGTCGACGAATGGCATTTTGCTGATGAAGCGCTTGGACAGGTTGAACTGCCCCCCAGCCAGGTTGTTTGACACTGCGGCAATCAACTTGTGTGCCACGCCAGAGGACATGATCGCCACGACGGCATGACCGACCTGGGCGGTTGCCATCAATGCAGACAACGGTTCCCAGCAATAACCTTGGACGACAACGAACTCGCCGGTGTGATCCAAGGCGAATGAACCCGCGTCACCAAAGTAAGTGGTGACAATCTTGGGTGTCTTTCGCATGAACGCATCCCGCCTTCGGGTCAGCTGCCACCACGTGGACTTGTCGATGCCTGTGCGGCGGAGTAGGGCTGCCTTGTGCGGTACTAGGTAGGCCTCGGCGTAGCGCGGCACCTGGCGAAGCAGTTCCTCTTCAGATGCGATGGGCTCACAGTCGTCGCCGTAGGGGTAGAAGACCCACTGCCCATCGAAGATCTGGCCGTTGCGGATTGAAGCGTTGACGATCGCCTTGCGGAAGAGCGTGCGCTCCTTCTTGGGCAGTTGCCGATGCTCGGTGTCGGACAGAAGGAACGCCTCATTCAGACCGGTGATGGTGCCCTGGCTGATGTTGTAGACCTTGTCATGGCTTGGCAGCTTGGCTAGGCGACGCAGTAAGCGAACGGAAGACAGAGGGCGCGGAGCCCAGCTCTGTTTAGATCCACTGGGGCTCGTGTAGATGCTGTAGCCGGTACGTTCGATCTCGACGTCACCAATCGTGGGCAGCCAGTCCAGGCTCCGCAGGGTGCGCAGTGCGCGGTCAGAGGAATCGGGTGTGTGGTCAGCCCAGATCATCAACGCACCGGCAGGAGCGCTGCCGCCTCGCGGCGCGTCCGCAGCCGCCTTGCTGGAGACGTACAGACAAACGTCCACGGTGGCTTCCGCAAAGATCGACTGGTTGCCCAGACGTACCAGCACGCGCTTGTCGGCGATCGAGTCCAGGCGCGAGCGGAGTGGTTCCGCAGAATCTCCGTCCAACATAGAGGCCGGCAGTACGGCGCCCAGCAGCCCGCCGGGCGCGAGACATTCGGCGCCCTTAAGCAGGAAGGCAAACGCTAGGTCCGGACGCGCACCAGCCAGATCCTTCAATGCGTTTTCCAGCACCTTGCGTGCTTCGATCGGCAGGGAGCGCCACGAAGCATAGGGAGGGTTCATCAGGCAGATGTCGACGTCGGTCGGCCAGTCGGTGCCCAGCGCGTCACAATGCTTGATGCTGACACTGTTTGCGTTGACCAGCCCCCGCGTCTCATGCGCCAGAGCGAACCTGGCCATCAGCACCGCAGGCAAAGAAACGTCGTACCCCTCGATGCGCAGGTGACCCGCGTAGCCATGCAGCGTTAGCTGCCTCACGCATTCGCGCAGGAACTCGCCACTGCCGCATGCTGGGTCAAGGATAGTCAGATGGGGCCGGGCCAGTACCTCCGGCGTGATGCATTGCTCCACCAGCGTTCGGACCAGCGGTGTGGGTGTGAAATAGGCACCGCTGAATCGCGAGGCCTTGCCCATTACGATGAGGTCACTCTCTTCGAGGAAGCTCATCTGGGGCGACACCATTACCAGGTTGTGGGCCTCTTGGAAGATGCGCCCCATTGCATGGCGGATGACCAGCGGAATGCTCGGCCGCTTGTCCTCGGAACGTGGAGCCAGCAGATCACTCTGCACACGGTCCCGACTCTGAGTGCTGATGCGGCGCCAAGCATCCTCGCAACGCGACAGATCTGGCCAGTCCACATTGGCAACAGCCGCCGCCGATGTTCCTGCCGAGGCCTGATGCAACATGTACAGGAACGCTTCCAAACCCGCTGACTCGTCGGGCAACATGGAGCGGATGCGGTGATAGATGCTTAGCGCGTGCGCGACCACCGAACGATCACGTGGTGCCTTGGCGGTTTGCAGATAGTTCTGGAACGCGTCCAGGTTATTGACCACATCGGCCGTCGACGAGCGCAGTACCTCGGCTTGGTCCCAGCGGCTGACCTCCACTTGGCTGCCTTGAACGCGGACGTAGTGATCCACGTCGACAGACCAGGCCACGTCGCGGCGGTCCTTGGGTTCCGTAACTTCGTCGCGCACGTCTAGGCAGAAATTGCCGTGCGCACCGTTCAGCATGACGAAACGTCGCTCGGACGCCTCCGCCTTCAGCGGAACGGGCAGGTATCCCAGTGTTTTGCGCCAATCGTTTTCTCGGAACAGCTCCATTGCAGACTATGCCCTTCTACGCCGCGTACGTGGCGCGAGAGCCGTCGGACCGAAAGGCAACAGCATCTGCGTCGCCTCGTCGTCGCCCAGCGCAATCAGCACGCGTTCGCGCAATTCCAGCGCGAGCGCATGCAGCGGCAGCGCGATTCGCGTTCGCGAATCGGCGTTCGGATCAAGCGCATGCGAAGTGAGTTTCATTGTTTCTATGTCTATCCAAACGGCCTCGCTACCCTGAGTGAGGAGGCGAGGAGATTCCTTACACATCACGAAAAGCGCTTCGAACACCGGAACCAACTTGCTGACGTCCACCCCGAGCTGATCAACCAGCCGCTTAGTGATCAGCAGGATCAGGACTTCGGAAAAGCTGTAGCAAGGACCGTAGCCACGCCGCCCCGACAATTCGGGGTAGGTGCGCTTCCAGTACCGCAGTGTCTGCTCGTTCACGCCCAGGACAGTGCGAACCTGATGAGGGGACAGCTTCATGTTTAAACAGTTGTCGACAACAGTTTAACGCGGCTTCTTGAAGAAGTACAGCGGTTTCTGCCGCTCGCCGTGAGCGCGACTCACAGCGTAGACCGGCAGCAACAGTGCTGTTCAAAAATACGAGACTGCTGGCTCATGAAATGACCCAGCAGGGCGCACGGAAGAGCTCAGCTCCGATAGCGTCCGGCTTCCTTTCATGCGCATTCCACTGATGGCGGACAGTGATTCCATTCCCATCGCGGACAGCGTTCCAGGCGATGGCGGACACGCTGCGCGAGTGTCCTGAGTGACGTGCA
>JAANMX010002495.1_pt1 | contig 18064 bp, 19 predicted proteins | sample 7279681 | NCBI WGS metagenome assembly JAANMX01 (sample SAMN14094542, study PRJNA606508) | bioreactor metagenome | isolation source: A lab-scale SPAN reactor treating ammonium-rich wastewater day 351 | place: Ireland: Galway | collected 2018-01-01
CACTTGCGCCTACTGCGGCATCAATCCCGGAGGTCTTTTAGTGGACGGCGGACAACTTACCCTCGCCGACACTTTGATTGAGAAGAACAATTATGGGATCTACCGGCGGACTAGCGGTAATGTTTCCGTCACTCAAAGCTCAATTAAAGAGAATACCTCCTACGGCATATATCACACCGGCACCGGGACAACGACCGCCACTTCAAACTGGTGGGGAGATCCGAGCGGGCCTTATCATCCGCAAAACAATCCAAACGGACAAGGCGACAGAGTCTCAAATAATGTGGAATTCAGCTCCTGGTTAATTGAGGATCCTTTTTGGAAACAATTTATATTTCCCAAAAAGTAGCTATCTTACAACTTTCATTGGAATGTTCTCGTCAATTTCAGCCGACCGGGCGTAAATTATTATTCTATTTCCTTCCTCGGCGCCCGTCTTGCCGATATAGTAGCCGGTATTGTAATCAGTTTTGTCTTTTAGGTGCCCGTCTTTTGGGTCAATTGGCATTTCGGCAATATATTTTGGCACTAAGCAATCATACAGATCAATTTCTCCTTGCGAGCTTCCAGATTTTATAACTGTGGTTGGCAAGCCATTGTCATCCTGACTTGTTAGAATTTCTTTTTCTACTCCGTTGCAGGTAAAGATGCCTCTATTTTCAGCCATATTTTGGCCGACAGCATTTAAAATAGCGTGGATTGCGCTAGCCCTCTGCGTGTCGCGGGCTTGGGCGAACTGATGCCCCGGATTAATAGCAACTAAAACTATGCCAGCCAAAATGGCCAGAATCCCAATGACTATTAGAACTTCAATTAGAGTAAATCCCAGTTTTTTATTTTTTTCCATAAAAAAGACAAATCGCCGTTTTTAAATTTTAATTTTTGGCAATATTCCTTTTTTATTTTACTGCTGATTCTCCAAGAACTCCAGAACCGCTGTGTTTATAAGAATTGTTTCTACAAAGATTTCAGCTCGATTTCTATCAGCACCCGGGTATTCTTTAATAACCTTTTCAACTTCTTGCTCCAAGATTTTCGGGTCAGCGGTAATTTTTTCCACAGCGGCTATTTTGTTCAGAACCAACTGGCTTTGAGCCCTTTTTTCTGCCTGTGGACGCCAATCTTGCCTTATTTTCTCTTCATCGGCCTTAGTTTTTTCCAAATAATCTTTAAATGACATACCGGCGACTTCTATCTCTTCTTTAAATTGCGCCAACATCTTTTCCAACTCTCCTCTTACTAGAATTTCTGGTAATTCAATTTCTGAATCTTTTATTATTTTTTCTAGAATTGCTGTCCTTTTTTTGTTTTTTTGTTGGTGCTTCTTTTCTTCTTTTAAATTTTGTTTGATCTTTTGTTTTAAGTCTTCTAAATCTGTGAAATTTCCAAGCTCTTTTACGAAATCTTGATCCAATTCCGGCAATTTCCCATCTTCCTGTTTTCGGGCCTGTCTGACTGAATCTATTACCTTTTCAACTTCGTCATCACCAACTTCAGGATCCTCCTCAATCGGATTTTTGTCTTCCGAAGCGATTTTTTTGTAGTCAGCTAATTTAACTTCCGGCACTATTGAGGTTTTAATTTTTACACCAAGCTCGTTGCCTAAAGCCAGTTTTGTAATGGTAACTTCCGGCCGACCTATAGCTTCAATTTTGTGTTCCAACAAAATTTGCGGATAAATTTCTTTAATAGCTTCTTCAGCGGCGTCTTCGAGAATCCGAGCTTCGCCGACTTTTTCAATAATCATTTTTTCCGGCGCGTTTCCTTTACGAAAACCGGGGAGCTCCAAGTTTTCTTTGTATCTTTTTACAATCTTTTTTCTCTGCTCCGCTAGTTTTTCTGCTGAAATTTGCAGGTCAATTTCTATCTCGGCGTTCCCGAGTTTTTTTATTTCCAATTTGTAATTTTTGTTTGTCATCGTCCAGGCACTATATACTTTCTGCTTTTTATTTTCAAGTTTGGGGTTTAAACAAAAAATCCCGCAGAAGCGCGGGATTTTTTGTTTCAGAATAGAGTATAGAGTTTTGTTGTTAGATTTCCTCGATTTCTCTTGCCGCGGCTTCTAGCTCGGCGTCCAGATTGCTAAGGTCTGTTTTTTCGAGATCAGCTTCTATCGATGCCAACTCGTCTGAATCGTCCAAACTTCTAAAGTCTCCCAATTCGTTTTCTATATCAGTAACCGATGGCTCATTGGCCGATGGGCCTATTGGACTTTCATCGTTGATAAAGAAGTACAAACTGCCGACAATTATCAAAGCTAGGATAATAACAAGGCCGATTGTTGGGCCCCAAGATTTGGAGTCTCCAGATGATGTTTGAGAGTTTGCGTTTTGGTTGTTTTCAAAATTATCCATAAAATTTTTTTAACTTTTTAATTTTATTGTGACCTCATACTTATGACAACCTCCACAAGCGCCTGATGAGCTTCTTGTATTGTGTTTCTCAAGTTGTGGACGAGTTCTCTAATTCTAGCAAATTCTTCCGTCAGGTTTTCTCCTGTCAAAATTTCTTGGTAGTTTTGGGATACTGTCGTTAATTTGGCGCTAGCGTCTTCGATTTTTGTTCTGGCTTCGGCCAAAAGATTTTTAGCTTGGGTTAGGTCTTGGCCTTCAGCTTCACTTTTTTCGATTCTTGATTCAATTCTGTCCGCCAAATTATTTAATCTCTCTATTGCGGCAGTCATTCTGGTCAGCATATTACTCATGTATTTTAGGTAATTTCTGACGCGCATTTCAACGCCTCTTTCAATCTGCTCTGGGCTCATTGTTCCAGCTAGTTCTGCTCTGCTGACAGCTCTTTCAACTAGAGCCGGAGAGACATTCTTGCTTCTCAAGCTAACCTCCTCTTCTTGCATTGAGACCGCCAAACACCTTCTCTGAAGCTCTGATGCTCTGACTGTTTGACACTTTTCCAAAACTCCAGAAATTCTAGGAAGATCTTCTTGATATCTAGTGAAGTTGTTCAAAAGGAGTAGGGCATCAAGTGTGTTGACTGTTCTGTCGTTATTTAAGTCGGCTGGGCAACTTGTGCTAACCGCAGGACAAGGTCCGAACGATTCGACTAATATTTTGAAGTCTGTGAAATCAACGTGACCGTCGCCATTAAGGTCGCCAAAGATTCTGTCTTCTGGCGGTACCAAAGAGGCAATTTGAGTTAAACTTGCCCGACCAGGCATTGCTCCGCTTCTGATTGGCGAAACTGATGCCGGATTCATTCTGGAATCGCGGATAACTGGATTAACTCCTTGCACATTTTCTTCTGGGACTGGAATAATATTCCCCAAAGTTCTATTGATTTCTTCGTTTATCCTGTGGGAAGGCGCTTCTTGCTCAACTTCAGCATAAACGGCTGGCGCTGAAAAAATCAGCCCCAAAGACAAAACAAAAATGAAATTTTTTTTCATATGGTTTTTGTTAAAATAATAAATTTAAACTTATAAAAAAACTCGTTACTTATTACAAAGACGTAAATATCTAAGTTTTCTTACTTCCGGTCTTCTGATTTATACATTTCAACCGAGCGTAAAAATGCTTTTTGCGCTTCGTCTTTGCCTTTAAATCCAAGAATCACAACTTCTTTGTTTTGCAGTTTTTTGTAAGTTGAAAAGAAATGCTCGATTTCTTTTAGAGTGTGCTTGTTTATGTCTGCCAAATCGTGTATTTCGGAAAAACGCGGGTCATCAACTGGAACGGCAATAATTTTGTCATCGCTATCCCCGCTGTCTGTCATATTTAAAATTGCCACCGGTCTTGCTCGGACTAAAACGGAAGGCAAGAGCGGAAAAGTGGTTAAAACTATGACGTCCAAGGCATCGCCGTCATCCCAGAGTGTTTGTGGAACAAAGCCGTAGTCCATCGGATAGTCTTGAGCGGTGTGCATTGTCCGATCCAGAGCGATTAAGCCGGTTTTTTTATCAATTTCGTATTTATTTTTTGAGCCACGCGGAATTTCAATAATCACATTCATTTTTTCCGCTGTCCCCGGGTCTATGTCGTGGAGAAGATTCATAATTATTCCGTATTTATATTTTTATTATTCTGTAAGGTTTTCTTTGATCTCTGTTTCTCCCGTTGCATCCGCTTCCGCCAGATTTTCGCCTTTGGCAGACCTGACATCTATTTTCCAGCCGGTTAATTTGGCGGCCAGTCGGACATTTTGTCCGCCACGGCCAATTGCAAGTGACTGTTGGTCTTCCGTAACAAACGCTATCGCTTTGTTTTCTTTCTCATCTATCTCAACTTCCATGACTTTAGCAGGCGACAGGGAATCTTCAACAAATTTTTTCGGATCTTCAGACCATTCTATTATATCAATCTTTTCTCCGCCAAGCTCGGACATTACTGTGGAAACTCTGACTCCGCGCTGGCCGACCATCGAACCGACTGGATCTATGTGTTCGTCAATTGAGGCGACTGCGATTTTTGAGCGCGAACCGGCTTCTCGGGCGACTGTCTTGACCACTACTGTTTCAGCGCTGATTTCCGGCACTTCAGCTTCAAAAAGTTTTTCCAAAAACTTCGGGTTTGTTCTGGAGAGTCGTAGAAAAATACCTCTAGCACTTTCTTCTACTTTGTAGAGATACGCCCTGACTCTTTCTCCCTGTGAAAATCTTTCTCCTGGTATTTGGTCTTCAAAAGATAAAATTCCAGTTGCTTTACCAACATCTATGAATATATTTCCTCTCTCAATTCTCTGAACCGTTCCACTGACGATTTCCCCTTCTTGTGCGCCGTATTCTTTAAGAACCGCCACTTTTTCGGCCTCTCTGATTTTTTGGATTATGACTTGTTTAGCTGTCTGTGAAGCGATTCTGCCGAAATCCCCCTTAGATTCAAGAGGAAAGACCAATTCTTCGCCGACTTGCGTGTCCTTCTTAACTTTTTTGGCGTCCTCAATCCAAATATGGTGTTCCGGATTGAATAATTCTTTAACTGGTTCTTTTTCGTCTTGTTGTTCAGCTCTGATTTCCTCTAATGCTTCCTTGTCGGCAACTGCGGTATTTTCATCCACAACTATCTTTACTTGGAAAAATTGGGCTTGGCCGGTTTGCGGATCAAACTGGGCTTTGATAATTTGACCTCGTTCGCCGTATTCTTTTTTATAGGCCGTGGCCAAAGCCGACTCTATGGCTTCAAAGGCCTTTTCTTTCGGCACACCCCTCTCTTCTTCAAGCTGTTCTAAAACTGAATTTATTACTTTTAGGTCAAACATTTATTTTATTTATTTTTCTAAAAATTAAGTCCGCCGGAGGGCGAACTTCAAGTGTCTTTATTTTACTCTTTTGCAATTTATTAGTCAAATTCGGGGTGTAAGAATGGGTGTAATACAACGTCTTCATTGGTGGTCGAAACGAAAGATTACTTTAGATTTTACTTTATAAACAAAGTTAATTATGAAAAATTCAAAATTTATTAGAGTCAGTTTTTCTGTGGTTTTGGTTTTTGTCTTGGCTTTCGTCGTGTCTGGTGTGGTTTTTGCCCAATCAGACAATGATACGGGAGTTAATGACAGGGCAAAATCGATTGAGCCGATTTCAGTAATGCCGGTAAGTTTGCAATTCGGCAATATTCTTAGAGTCGGTTCAGACAACGAAAATGTCAGACAGTTGCAAGTCAATCTTAAACGCTTGGGTTATTTCCCAGCTGAAGTTTCTGAAACTGGTTTCTTTGGTTCAATAACCGAAGAAGCGGTTAGAAAATTTCAGATTGCCAGAAGTATTCCTGTTTCAGGAATTGCTGATAGTGTGACTCTTGGCGCTTTGATGAAAACTGCCAACCCAGCTAGAGTTTCTGCCGAAAGTCTTGTTGGTACACGCTGTCTTGCTGATTGGAATAATGACGGCCTCGTTGATACAAGAGATTTACTGGCTTTCTTGAACGCCTGGTCTGCTAAAGACATCTCGGCTGACATAAACAGAGATAACGTTGTAGATCACCTAGATTTTGGGATGTTTGTCAGAGTTTGGAATCAGGGCTGTCCCGCACCAAATCTAGACAAATGTTCTTCAACTGACTTCAACAAGGACAACGTAATTGATACTAGGGACTTAACCTCTTATCTAAACGCTTGGACTTTGAGAGACATCTCGGCTGATATGAATGGCAATGGCTCTGTTGAGCAAGAAGATTTTCAAACCTTCCTTGATCTCTGGAAAGAGTGTTCTGTAAGATAAATACCAAAACTTGCTTGACTAAAAATACGAAACAACCCTGCCTTTAGGCGGGGTTGTTTCGTATCTTCCTTTTTTTGATATTTAGTGTTAAATTTATTTTGATGAGAATAATAAAGGCTCCTCAGGGCAAAGCCACAGGGTATTGTCAGAACTCGCTTTACTCGTCCATTCGCGCGACAGAGCCGCGCAGTATTGAACCTATATTAGCTCCTCGGCCGTCGGCACGACGGAGTCGGCCTTTGGCCAGACGAAGTCGGCTCGGAAATGTGAAAGCTTTGCTTTCCCACTTCTCTCGCTCTACGTCGCTAATAAAAGGAAGAGTTTTTGTTTATTTTGCTTTTCCCGTTATTTTTTCTATTCTATTTTCTGTCGGTCTAAATTCTGCCAATGCCCAGATTGGTGGTGGGGTTCCAACTTTTACAAAACTTTATGGCGCCGCTTGGTCTTCTAATATAGGCTGGATAAGTTTCAATTCTTGCGAGGTGGATTTGTCGGAAGGAGCGGAGGACTGCCCACCGGGGGTTTCGTATTCTGTCCAAGTAAATAATGAGACAGGCCTTATGACCGGCGCCGCTTGGTCTCCCAATGTTGGCTGGCTACAATTTGGCGGTTTGTCTGGTTTTCCCGATGGTGGTGGAACCGAACCGACCAATGCCAAAACTGTGCTTTCACAGGGAGCGTCCTTCGGGAAGGTTGAGGGCTGGGCTAGATTTTTAGCTGGTACGGATGACCCGGATGACGGCTGGGATGGTTGGGTTTCAATGTCAGGAACTAATTATCCATCCCCGCAAAGTAATGGTAACGGCGGAGTAACTTATAATGCGGAGCTCGGTAAATTACTTGGTGCTGCTTGGGGTGGGCCGGTTGTCGGTTGGATTTATTTTGGCGATACGACGGGTGATTGGCCGAATGTTTGGTATGGCTTGCCAGACGCAGTGCCGGACGAGTTTGATTATTCTCTAGACTCTTCGTCTCCTAATTATGAAATTTCAATTCCTGCGGGTGGATCAGGAGATGTTACTGTTTCTATAGATTTAGAGAGTGGGGAACCAGAAAGCGTAGAATTGTCGTATCCGGTAAATCCCAACGACGGCATCTCTGTTTCTAAAGTTGGTGGTGATGAAAATCCTTGTGTACCAATGGAAAATGACAGTTGCGAGATTATTCTCCGAATAAGTGTTGGGGGTGATGTGGAGGAAGGAGAATACGAATTTATTGTTTCCGGAACTCCATTAGATAAAAACACAACGGTGAGATTTTCTGTGCCCTCTCCGCAACCGCCACCGCCGGTCGTAAATTGCTCGGCTGAAGGTGGAATAGCCGGCGGGAAATTCTTCTTTTTAGACGAAACGCCAGTTAATTGGAGCGCTTCCATATCTATAACAGGAGAGGGTGAGCCGGAAGAGCCGGAATATGTTTGGCGGAGCGATGGTATAGTTGTGGCTGATTGTGATGATGACGACGAGTGCGAATTGTCTTATACGACCGTCGGTCCAAAATTGACTGAAATATCAATTGACGGCGGTTTGGAATTCTATCAATGTGACCCAATATTTATAATCCCGAGAAGTATCTTCTTTATAGAAATTTAATAAAAAACTATGGTTCATAAAGTTTATTCTGAAGAATTGGAAAAGAGATTAAAAAGAGTAAAATGGTATTATCTCGGACTTTTCTCTGCTATTTCTGTTGCCATTATTTTATTACTTATAGTTATTAGGTCCGAAACCCGTTTTTTTGTTGAGGTGCAGGAGACGAGGGTTAGTTTGACAGCTGAAGAAAGGACAGAAATTGAAAATCGACTACTGGCTGGTTGGGCGAAAAGAGATTTGGGTTTTAACGAGCGCAGGGAGATCGAAATAAAGGTCTTGGGGGCGGATGTGGAAGCTAAAGTTTTGTCGCCAGAGGAAAGAGAAAAAATTGAAGAGCGTTTAAAATGATTAAAAATTATAATTTAATTTTCAAGTCAGACTTGAAACTTTAAAAATTATGAAAAAATATTTAACAAGCGTAAAAATTGTAATTCTGGCCGGCGCATTATCGGTCGGAGTCGGTTTTGTCTTGGCACAATGGACACCACCAGGGCAACCTTTTCCGGATGGCAATACGCCACCTCCGGTGAATGTTGGTTCAAGTGAACAGGTCAAAGAAGGTTCTTTTTGGGCGAACTTTATCGGCTCACAAGGTCCGGCTTATGTTGCTGGAAATTTTGAAGTCGGCAGTCGGCTGACAATTGCCGGTGGTGATCCGGAAGCTACTAAAATTTTAGTAGCTGAAAACAACGAAGGGCTGGTGGCTTGGAGCAGTGTCAGTTCTTTTTCTTGCGAGAGAAGAACAAGCACTTCTGCCAATTCTTCAACCGCTTCGGTCTCCTGTGTGCCAGGGGAAATTTTAACTGGCGGAGGCGGGGATTGTGGTAATCGGACCATAAATTACTCAAAACCCCATGCAACTCAAGAGAGGTGGGAGGTCAAGTGCGCACAAATTGCGACTTCGGTTTCTGCAATGGCAATTTGTTGTGAACCAAATTTGAGATTTCTTGATGTTGGTGAGCCAATGCAACCTATTTAAAAAAATGTGAACAAAAAACCCCGCTTTCGCGGGGTTTTTTGTTATAATTCAATTGTAGAAATTTTTCTTAAACATTTTTTATGCACGTTAACTCGGAACAATTAAAAGAATTTATCGTTGACTCCGGTCTAATTTCTCAAAAGGATTTAAAAGAAGCGGAAAAAAAATCTAAATCTGAAAAAAAACAACTGGAAGACGTGCTTCTTAAAAATAATTTGTTAAATACCGATGAGCTTCGGAGGATTCAAGCTATGATGTTGGGTATTCCTTTTGTGGACCTCAAAAATCAAAAGATTGATTTTGAAGTTTTGTCTCTAATTCCGGAGCCGGTGGCTAGAAGTCACAGCATTGTGGCTTTTCGAAAGACTAAAGATTCTCTTGAGGTGGCAATGCTTGATACTGATGATTTACCAGCGATTGATTTTGTCAGGAAGCGGGTTGGCTTGAAGATTCTACCCCGCTTGACTAATGAAGAGTCAATCAGAGATGTTATTCTCCAGTATCAAAAATCACTTAAAGCTGAATTCGGAGAAATAATCAAAAAAGAATCAGATTCTCTGAAAATGGTGACAGAAGGCGGACCCGAGGAGATGTCGGGCGACGATTTGAAAAAGCTGGCGGAGGATTTGCCGGTCGTAAGGATTGTTGACACTCTTCTCAAGCACGCAATTATTCAAAAGGCGTCCGATATTCATATTGAACCACTGGAGAGCCAAGTTGTTGTTCGTTATCGCATAGATGGAATTTTGCGCGATGCGATGGTTTTGCCGAAAAATGTCGCTTTAAGCATAATTGCTAGAATAAAAGTTCTTGCTAACTTGAAATTGGATGAAAAGCGCTTGCCGCAAGACGGTCGTTTCAGGATTGATATGGCCAGCGAGAAAGTTTCTTTTCGCGTCTCAACTCTGCCGGTGTATTACGGAGAAAAAGCTGTTATGCGCCTTTTGCGCGAGAACGCCTCCGGTTTTACTTTGGAATTACTTGGTTTTCACGGTGAGGCCCTAGAAAGAATTCACACTGCCACACGGCTTTCAAACGGAATGATTTTGACCACCGGTCCGACCGGTTCCGGAAAAACCACAACTTTGTATTCGGTTTTAGAAATTTTGAATACCCCGGATGTAAATATTTCAACTATTGAGGATCCAGTTGAATATCAAATGAATAGAGTGAATCAAACCCAGGTCAAACCGGAAATTGGACTGACTTTTGCTGCCGGATTGAGAACTCTTGTCCGTCAAGATCCAGACATAATTATGGTTGGCGAAATTCGAGACAATGAGACAGCTTCTTTGGCGGTCAACGCCGCCCTGACTGGTCATTTAGTGTTGTCCACTTTGCACACCAATTCGGCTGCGGGCGCTATTCCTCGTCTGATCGACATGAAGGTTGAGCCGTTTCTTATTGTTTCAACTGTTAATGTTGTGATTGCTCAACGCTTGGTTAGAAAATTAACGGAAAAAAGGGAGAAACATTTTCTGACTCAAGCCGAATTAGACAATTTAGGTAAAATGGTTGATCTGGAAAGAATTTTGGATTTTCTTAAAGAGGAAAAAATTGTTGACGCAAAAGCCGATTGGAAAGAAATTCCTTTTTTCAAACCAAAGCCGGGTGAAGAATCGGAAGATGGATTTAGCGGTAGAATCGGAATATATGAAGTTTTAAAAATTTCACCTTCTGTAAAAGAATTAATCTTACAGAGTAAAACCGACAAAGAAATAGAAGAGCGAGCTAAAAAAGAGGGAATGATGACAATGATTGAAGATGGGATTTTTAAGGCGGTTCAGGGTTACACCACTATTGAAGAGATTTTAAGAGTTATTTCAGAATAAAAATAAAATGAAATTTAATTTCAAAGCGATTAAATCAACAGGCGAGCGTTATGAAGGTGTCAGGGAGGCAGTTGACGAGCGCTCTCTTTATAGTGAATTGAAAAAAACAGGAGATACTGTGATTTCGGTTTTTGAAGTTAAAGGTAAAAAGAATAATTCTTTGGTGGCGAATTTGTCCGGACTTTTTGGACGAGTTGGAGCGTCTGAAAAAATAAATTTTGCGAAGAATCTCGGTTCGATGATTGATTCGGGGTTGCCGATGACGCGCTCTCTTTCGGTTTTGGAAAGGCAAACTAGAAACAAAAAATTCAAAACAATAATTTCACGGATTCAACAAGGCGTTGGTCGCGGTGAATCTTTGAGTGAGTCGGTGACGCAATTTCCCGAAGTTTTCTCGCCCCTCTTTGTTTCTATGGTTAGGGCGGGCGAAGAAAGCGGAAGTATTGCTAAATCGCTTAAGTCTGTATCTGAACAAATGGAAAGAACACGTCTTTTGGTCAGCAGGTTGAGGGGGGCAATGATTTATCCGGCAATCGTAATCTCGGTAATGCTTATAATCAGTGTTTTGTTGCTTATCTTTTTGGTACCAACTTTGACCCAGACTTTTTCCGAGCTTGATCTGGATTTGCCCTTGAGCACCAGAATAATAATTGGCTTAAGTAGCTTTCTTAAAGAAAATACTTTCTCTTCTTTGCTTATCTTGGTTTTTCTAGTTTCTTCAATGGCTTTTATTTTCCGGACGAAAGGTGGTAGAAGAGTGTTGAGTTTCAGTTTTCTTAAAATGCCGGTGATTTCAGCTTTGATAAAAGAAAGCAATTCTGCCCGCACAGCTCGCACGCTTTCAAGTTTATTATCCGCTGGAGTTGATTTTTTGGTTGCGATTCAGATAACTCAAGAGGTTGTTCAAAACCCCTTCTACAAAAAAGTCTTGAATAAAGCCGAGGAGAATGTGAAAAAAGGCGATTCCATTGCTTCGGTTTTCTTGGAAAAGAACGCTCAGAATTTGTATCCGCCTTTTGTCGGCGAAATGGTTTCTATTGGGGAAGAAACTGGGAAGCTTTCGGAAATGTTTTCCAATATCGCCGATTTTTATGAAGAAGAAGTCAATCAAAAGACCAAGAATTTTTCTACGATTGTTGAACCGGTTTTGATGGTGTTTATCGGACTCTTTGTTGGTATTTTTGCTGTCTCAATGCTCGGGCCGATTTACTCGCTCGTTGATGCACTGTAGAATAACAATCAGTTTTTGTGCAGAAGGTTTAGCTTGTTATGTCAAAAATCAAAAATCAAAAATCTTTTTTTAAGCAGGGTTTTACTCTTCTTGAAATTCTTGTTGTCATCGTTATTGTCACTATCTTATCGTTTATTTCCTACGCTTCTTTTGCTGCTTTGCATAAAAACAGAATATTAGAAAAAGAAGTGGGCGTTGTAGTTTCCGTGTTGGAAGAGGCGCGCTCTCTTTCAATTTCTTCAAAAGATGCCTCACAATACGGAGTTTTTTTTGAAGTTGGGGGCAATACAATAGCTTTGTTTTCCGGAGCTAATTATTCTCCCGAGTCGCAAGGCAACAAAGTTTATATTTTAGATGAACTAGTTGTCATTTCTGGAGTAAATTTGGTCGGTGGGGAAACTGATGCAGTTGTTTTCCAAAGATTGACCGGCGCGACTGATCAACACGGAACAATTGTTATTGCCCGCACTCAAGATTCAGAGGACAATATTACTATCGCTGTCTATCCGACCGGTGTAATAGAGAGATTAGAGTAATCAATATCTTTATGAAAAATAGAAACGATAGAGGGTTGACTATTGTGGAGCTTTTGGTAGCAGTTGCGATTATAATGGTTTTTATAACCTCAATTGCTTATTCGTACTCGACTATTTTACGTTTAGCTTTTAATAACACATTAAGCATTAAAGCCGCTTTTCTTCTTGAAGATACGGTAGAGGCGGTAAAATTTTTGAAAAGAGTCAACTGGCAAAATAATATCGCCGCCCTTGATTCAGATCAGGATTATTTTTTGAGTTTTACAGGTAGCGGTTGGGAGGTAGTTTCAGAAAATATTTTTATTGATGGGATTTTTGAGAGGAAGTTTGTTTTGGAAGATGTTAATCGCGATTCTGACGGTCGAATCGTTGAATCACCAAGCGGTACCCTTGATGCTGGCACCAAAAAATTAACCGCTTATGTTTCTTGGCAGAAAAGTAGTGCCACTACCACGCGTTCTATTACAACGTATCTATCAGATATATGAAAACAGGTCTCAAAAAAACAAAATCTGGTTTTTCTCTAATTGAGATGGTGATATATATTGCTATTATGGCTTTGATTCTCATTGTTATCGTCAACACTCTTTCAGTGATGATCTTGTCTCAAAAAAAGATAAAAAATCATAGAGTTATAGAACATTCAGCTTCGGTGGCTTTAGAGCGTTTGACTCGAGAGATAAAGAGTTCCAAGAGAATTAATTTTGATCAAAGCGTGTTTGGTTCTAATCCCGGCCGGCTTGTACTTGAAGTCGAAAATTTGATGGGTGAGTCAAGAGAGATTGAGTTTTTTGTTGAGGATAGTATTTTAAAATTCAAAGATGGTGACTTAATCGCGCCGTTAATTGATTTGCGAGCCACGGTTGGAAGTTTTTTGCTTTACAGCTTGTCGGAAGATGGTGCGCAGGCCGTCCGGATTGCTATGACAATAGAAGCCGGCTCTGGTGAGTTTGCTAAGACCGAAACATTTTACGCTAGTGCTTTAATGCGTAATTAAACAAGTTTGTTTTATGAAAAAAAATAGAAATAACGACTTATCACTTTGCCGAGGCCAAGCTGTCTTGATTGCTGCTATTTTCTTTTTGCTTATTTCTTCTGTTGTAATTTTTGGAATTGCTATTCCGATTTCAAAGCAAATTGCCGTGGCCTCCGACCTTTTTAAATCAAAAGAAAGCTTTTTTCTGGCCGAAGGCGGGCTGGAAGATGTTTTTTATAGATTGGCTAATGGGCATGAAGTTTTGTCATCCGAGCAATTTAACTTTGGTGATTATAATGTAAATATTGCTATTACTGATGCCGGTCAAAATAAGGTGATTGTCGCTGAAGCGGACAGAGGGTCTTATTTTCGTAAAATAAAAAGCGAATTATTTTTAGGTGAAGGTAGCTCGTTTAATTATGCCGTCCAGTCAGGAAACGGAGGTTTTCGTATAGAGGGTGGGGCGACCGTGAATGGCAATATTTATTCTAATGGTGATGTTATTGGTCTTAGTGGTGTAACAGTAACCGGCTCTGTCGTAGCGGCAAGTAGCCCGACAGTTTTTCCCAATCAATCCAATAGCTCTCCATCCATTCCCCCAAACGACCTAACCTTCGGTTCTTCAAACGGCAACCAAGATTTCGCTCAAAGTTTTCGGCTAAGTGAATCTGGTGCTATTTACAAAGCCAGGATGTATATGAGAAAAAGCGGAAATCCGAGCAATATTACCGTCAAAATTGCTTTTGACAATAATGGTCTCCCAGGCGCAATGGTGAGTGGTGCACAGGTAACATTACCGGCCGGTTCGGTCGGCACATCTTATGGTTGGGTTGAGGTGGTTTTTGGTTCTCAACCATATATACAAGCCAACACTACTTATTGGTTGGTCTTAGACAAAGCCAATAATTCTGGAAGTTATACAATTGGAGCAAATACTGATTATGCGAGCGGTGTTGGCAAGGTCGGGAGATTTGGTTCGACGTGGAACGACACCTTTCCTTCGGGGTTAGATGGCTATTTTGAAATATTTATTGATGGCTTTGTTTCAAAGATTGAGGGGGAAGGCGGTAGTCAGTGGTATCAACCTTTTAATATAAACGGCGACAGTTGGGCAAACACAATTATTCAGACTAGGACTTATGGCACAATGTATTGTCAAAACTCAATTAATAATTATCCAGGACCTAGCGGAACCCCATGTGACACATCTCGTGCTGATCCTGCGCCTCAAGGTTTCCCAATTTCTGATTCAAATATTCAGTCATGGAAGGATGAGGTTTCGGACTCTATATCTAACAGTGATTTATGGGAGCAGAGTGAGACAATGACTGTGCCGTGGAACGGGATTAATAAAAACACCCCTCTCAAGGTAAACGGTAACTTAACCATTAGTTGCAATAACGGTTATCAAGCAGTTTTCAGCGACCTTTTGGTTACTGGTAATATGAGCATAGGTTCAAGTTGCACGACAATAATAAATGGGTTTTTGAAAGTGAACGGCAATTTATCTATGTCTGGTGGAAACACAAACATTTTAATGCCGGCTAAGACCGTCTGGGTTGATGGCAATGTTGATTTTGGAACAAAAAAATTTAAACTCCATTCGTCATATCTTGGTGACAGTGGAATAATTTTAGTTGGTGGTAGGGCAAATATTGGTGGCAGTTTTGTTTTTGAGGGTTCGGGACAACCAACAAGTTATCCAATTTTGGTTTCAACAAGCTTATGCCCGTTTGATGCATCGTGTGGGGGAAACCCAGCTATAAGTGTGGCCGGTAGCGCTGGGGCTGCGGTTGTTGTTGCCCCTTACGGAACCTTGCGGCTTGCGGGTGGTTCTGGGGTAAAAGCGATGGTTGCTCACCGAATTGAAATTTCCGGAAGCGGAGAGGTGAATTATGAGTCTGGACTAGCTGACATAACATTCTCTTCAGGTCCGTCAGGTGGCTGGAATGTGTTAAATTGGAGAGAAATAGAGTAGGCTGATTTAATATATGAAAAAGATAATAATTGGTAATTGCCCCGAAAAATTTAAAATCTTTGATTTTTTAATTTTTCGAGGGTCCCGTGATGTTCGAACCTTTTTTGTTAGTAAATATTATACTAGTTAATTAGATTTTAAATTAAACGGGGTCCTCGAAAATGTAATCTCACTCTGTTCGAACATTTTCGGGAGAAAATGAATTAAATATGAAAAAAATAATAATCGGCAACTGGAAAATGAATCCTGCTTCGGTAGTTGAGGCCAAGCGGATTTTTTCCGGTATAAAAAAGCTGGCAAGAGATTTTAAAAAAACCGAAATTGTTATCTGCCCGCCGTTTGTTTTTCTTGTTTCACTTTCGACTTCCAACCTCCAGCTTTCAAACTTAAAGCTCGGCGCTCAAAATGTTTTTGAAGAAGATCCAAAACCCGGCAGTCGGGCTTTTACCGGCGAAACGAGCGCCGCAATGCTGAAAGGTTTAGCTGTTGAATATGTAATTTTAGGTCATTCTGAAAGGCGGGCGCGTGGCGAGACGGATGAGGTAGTTAATAAAAAAATAAAAGCCGCTCTTAAAGCCGGCCTTACGCCCGTGGTTTGCGTTGGAGAAAACGAGCGCGATAGTGATGGAAAATTTTTTGAGATTTTAAAAAATCAAATTAAGAATACCTTTGCCGGACTAAAGAAAAATGATTTTTCAAGAATAATTTTGGCTTATGAGCCGGTCTGGGCGATTGGCAAGAGTGAAAGAGATAATCTCAAAGGTGCCGATTTGCATGAAGCGGTAATTTTTATTAGAAAAGTTTTATCAGAAATTGTCGGTAAGCCGGCGGCTTTTAATGCCCGAATTATTTACGGAGGGTCGGTGTCTTCGGCTAACGTCGCGGATATAATTTCAAACGGTCGGGTTTCCGGAATTTTACCAGGCCGAGCCAGTTTGGATCCGAAAGAGATGAAAGAGATCTTAATAATTCTTGAATCATTAAGATAAGTTCTAAACTCTAAACTCTAAGTTCTAATCAAGATCAAAATTCAAAGTTTAAAGTTTCAAAAATGAAAAATCAGCATTCAAAACCGTATGATTTGGAAGAAAGGACCTTCCAGTTTGCAAAACGTTGCAGAGATTTAGTAAAATTATTACCCAAAACTATAGGAAATATTGAGGATGCAAAGCAATTAGTCCGTTCTTCCGGATCAATCCACGCTAACTTCATAGAATCTATCGAAGCGATTAGTAAAAAAGATTCTTTACATAGAATAAAAATTTGCCGTAAGGAAGCTAAAGAAAGCCGTGGATGGTTGCGTTTAATTGATACTAGAGATAATTCAAAGAACGAGAACGAGCGTGTCGCCCTCGTTCAAGAAGCATTAGAACTTATGCGTATATTTGGTTCCATAGTTACCAAGCAAGAATAATTTTGATTTTGTAGTTTTGAACTTTAAACTTGATTAGAGTTTAGAACTTAGAGTTTAGAGTTTTTGAAATATATTTACTTCGATGAATTTTAAAATAAACAGAATATCAAAAGCTAAAGGGTTAAAAGACAAAAAGGTTCTTCTTAGAGCGGATTTTAATGTTCCGCTGGAGAACGCTCAAATAAAAGGAGATTACAGACTTCAAAAATCTTTACCGACAATTCGCTTTGTTAAAGAATCGGGCGGCAAAGTCGTTCTTTTGAGCCATCTTCAAGATAAAGACAAAAATATTTTGAGTTTACGCCCAGTTTTTGAGTATTTGAGAAAATATTTTCCGGAAATTATTTTTGCCTCGGATTTTAGCGAGCTTAAGATAGCTATTCAGAATGCCGGGGCCGGAGATTTAATTCTTTTAGAAAATTTAAGGAATTGGCCGGGTGAAAAAAGTTGCGATGAAAATTTTATTAATGAACTGGCTTCATTCGGTGATATTTATATAAACGATGCTTTTTCGGTCTCTCACCGAGAGCACGCCTCAATTGTCGGTTTGCCGAAAAAACTTCCGAGTTTCACTGGATTTTTATTTGAGGAAGAATTGAAAAATTTATCGAAAGTTTTTTCGCCCGAACACCCCTTTCTTTTTATTCTCGGCGGCGCAAAAACCGAAACCAAACTTCCACTCTTTGCAAAATTTATTAAAACTGCCGATTATATTTTTATCGGCGGTGTTTTAGCCAACGATTTTTTAAAAGCCCGAGGATTTGAAGTTGGAAAATCCCTTGTTTCAAAAGGCATAGAAGAAGAAATCATTCGGCTTTCACAAAACTCAAAAGTTATTCTTTCTCAAAACGTCATTGTCGGAAACAAAGATGTCTCGATTAAAAAATCTATTGGCAATGTTTCGGAAGAAGATGCGATAAAAGACGTGGTGGTTAGTGACTTAGAAGTTCTTGAGCGAGTCATTCAAAAATCAAAATTTATTCTTTGGAACGGCCCAATGGGGAATTTAGAAGAAGGTTTTTTGGAAGGTACGCAGAAATTAGCCAAGTTGATTTCTCAAAGTCCGGCCAAATCAATTATGGGCGGTGGAGATACAATTTCAGCTTTAGATGACTCCGTTTTGGAAAAATTCAGTTTTGTCTCAACCGCCGGCGGCGCGATGCTAGATTTTTTAGCAAACGAGACTTTGCCGGGGATTGAAGCGCTTGAGCTAGGAAATTAGGCGCTAGGCGCTAGGCGTTAGGAATTTAGTAAGAAAAAAGCCCGGCGTCCTTGCGTCGCCGGGCTTCTGGGGTCTCGCGTAACGCTAGTGCGCGCTGACGTAACCCCATCGCCCAACCTCACTTTCCTGCAA
>JAANMX010002500.1_pt1 | contig 18041 bp, 9 predicted proteins | sample 7279681 | NCBI WGS metagenome assembly JAANMX01 (sample SAMN14094542, study PRJNA606508) | bioreactor metagenome | isolation source: A lab-scale SPAN reactor treating ammonium-rich wastewater day 351 | place: Ireland: Galway | collected 2018-01-01
CCCGCCGGCAGCTTCGCCTACACTTTTCCATCCGGCATCCAGCATCTGGTATCCAGAATCTCTCTACCGAATGGCAGTTACATCACCAATCATTACGACAACGTAGCCCGGCAGCTTTTCACCAAGCTCAACAATTCCAGCCACACCACGCTCAACAAACACGAATACGTTTACAACGCCGGGAATCAGCGCACCAAACACACACGCCCGGACAGCAGTCACCTGACCTTCAGCTACGATCCCATCGGCCAGTTGACCATCGCGCGGGCGACCAACTCGGGCGGTTCGCTCATTACCGGAGAAACCAAAGGGTATGCGTACGATGCCGCGTGGAACTTGAATCGCCGGACCAACAACAGCAGCGGCTCGACGCACACGTTCAACGTGGACGTAAAGAACCAGTTGACCAACGCCACGCCGGTGGGCACGCAGACTTACGACGACAACGGCAACGTGCGGTATGCCGCCGGCACGTACAATGGCTTTGCCTATGACGACGAGAACCGGCTGGTGGACTTTTATTACTACTTGGGCGGATACGATGGCGGCGGCGAGCCGACCTCCTACGACGATGTGCGCACGAGATTTGTCTACGACGGATTGGGGCGATTGCGGCAGCGCGTAGAGTACACGGTCGGCGGGTTCTTCGGTTGGCAGTGGACTGTGGCTTCGGATACCCGCTATTTCTACGACGGAATGCGGGTGATTCAAGAACGGAACTGGAACAACACTCCAACGGTGAGCTACACCCGGGGGACTGATCTAAGCGGGAGTCTGGGAGGCGCGGGTGGGATTGGAGGCTTGTTGAGCCGTACCGCGCACAGCGGGACTGGGGGCACAAATCTGACGCATGCTTGTTACCACGCGGATGGCGGTGGGAATATCACGTATCTGGTGAACAGCAGCCAGACGATGGCCGCCAACTACCGGTATGATGCGTATGGAAATCTCGCCGGTGGAGGCGGGAGTCTGGCAGGTCTAAACGTGTATCGGTTTTCAAGCAAGGAACAGCACGGCAACAGCGGGCTGTATTACTACGGCTACCGCTGGTACGCGCCCAACTTGCAGCGGTGTCTAAACAGAGACCCTTTGGGGGAAGCAGGGTTTGAAGTGCTGCGTGAAGTCACCGAATGGGACGCGGTGCAGAAAGTCCTCGAAATGCTGGCAGCCAAGGCCGCTGCCGCTGCCGGAGCGAACCTGTATTCCTACGCGCATAACAACCCTGTGGATCAAGTTGACCCGCTAGGCTTGGTTTCGCTCCCCCCGGGCTGGACTGGTCCTGGCAGGCCCTACAATCCGAGTTGTAATCCGTTTGGCCCTCCTGCTCCCCCGCTTGGAGTTCTATGTCGGGCAGCGTGCGCAGCGGCAGCAGCAGCGGGTGCTGCACTGACGTGCCCTACAACTGGACCGGGTGTAGGGGGATGTGCAGCTTTCTGGGCAGTGGTTGGATCACTGTGCGCGGATGCTTGTCCCTAATACACGACCAACAATGATGCGAACAGAAGCAAAGATTGTCTTGATATCATTTGCCAGCATTGTGTTTGGCATTCTTACGACATGGCGCGAACAAGTGCAGAGCTTTCTTGGGAGATCGGTCCTCACTGCAATCGCGGTAGCACTTTTATCATTGGCTATCGTAGCTCTAATCCGTAAATCCAAGAATGGGGAGAATTGATCGTCACTTCGTTACAGTGTCCCGCCAAAAGGTGTGAGCGAATTTAGCGCGCATCTCAGGCCGGCGCGTTCGATGGATTGAAGGTTTAATGGCGTGCGAATACAACTACAACAACGCGGAAAAGTGGACCTTGGCGGCATAAATGGCCGCAGAGCCCAGCGAGGTATGCCTACACCGCCACAGCGTCGCCCATCGTGCCGGAGGCCTGACGACCGCTTTGTCCGAGATTGGCTAAATCGGGATCCGATTGGGGAGTTCGGTTTCAGACTGCTACGTCAGGCAGTGCAGAACATGGAATTGGACGAACCAAACCTCTACGTCTTCCTCAGCAATGGTCCAGTCGGGCGGGTTGATCCGCTCGGGTTGAGTTGGTCTTCGACTGGAGAGGCCATCTGGACTGCTCTAGGCTACATAGTTCCGGGTGGAGAAATCCCGGCAGCGGCCATGGCTGCCGCTGATTGCGCTAAGATTGCGATAATCGCCAGGTTCAAACGAGCCTGCGAGAAGTGCTATGCTGATCCTCCAGATGATGACGAGGACTGCAAGATTTGCGACGATCACGAAAAGGTAAAAGAGAAACTCCAGCCAAAAGGAAAATGAGTATGAAATCGAGACACCTTTTTTTAACCTTGGGAGGCAGCATTCTGTTGATTGCCTCGGCAATGTTGGCGCAGACCTTGAAACCTCGGGTGTTGGTCGAGCGAGAATCACTGAAGGTGACCGGCTCGGAAACCTTTCCGCATGACTTGTCATGTGAGATTTTCGTCGGCACTCGGAGGTATCCTCATTTCAGAACCGAGGGCAAAAGCAATCTGCTCAAGACGGTCTCTATCGATGTGAATCTGGCAACCACTGTGTCGGTGGTTCGTAAAGACATGGAAAACGACGCCTATGTGCTGTATTTGTTTTCAGAGGACGACGAGGGGAAGGTGTTTGGACTCTTTGATTTGAACTTGGACGGCGAATGGGACGTGAAAAAGCAAACGACCAGGAAACGGAACTTGATCATGGTGAATAAAGCCTGGGTCCAAGTTGACCGGATAGATGGCCTTCTCTCAAGTACGCCAACAGCGGTCAGCGACAAAGGACGATATGTGTTTCGCCAAGCCTGGGTGTCCGCCTCGCAGTAGGATATTTGTCGTTGGCCACGTGGGGCCGCGGAAATAGTATTCATGTTGCAAACTAAGACGGCCCGTGGAGCAACGACACCGTGACCAACAGTTAAAGTCGTTGAGCACCACTTCCCGTCGCACCAAGGCCGTGCGCGTGCTTGACGCCCGAACCCGTCGCTGCGATGGTCCGCACGCTTGGCGCAGGATTTCCAAGTCCCGGCGGCAGGCCGTCTGTTCGCCCGGGTCGCTGAAACTCCCGCCGTGCAATCCCTTGCCCGGCGACTGGAGTCGGGCGGCGCGTTGTCTGTTTCGGGAGTGCCGGTGGCGGCACAGCCATTCTTCGCGGCGTTGTTGCGCGAGCTTTTTCCCGACCGCCCCATCGTCGCCGTCACCGACAACCTCAAGACGCAGGAATATTTTCAACAGGATCTGGAAACGTGGGCGCGGGTTGGATCTACAATTCAGAGTCCACCTTCCACCGCCGTCCCATCCTCCATCCTCCATCCTCCATCCTCCCCGCTCTTCTACCCTGCCTGGGAGGTTCTGCCCCACGAAGCCAGACTCCCGCACGCCGACGTCATCAGCGACCGCCTGCAAACCCTCGTCGCGCTCGTTTCCGACTTTGGACTTCAGACTTCAGACTCGAGACTGATCGTCACCAACGTCACCGCTCTGCTTCAAAGAACCTTCCCGCCCGGCGAACTGACGCAACGCACGCGCACCCTTCAGCGTGGCGACCGGGTGAATCCGCTGGACCTCATTGAATGGCTTGAAGAACAAGGCTACGAACCTGAAGCGCAAGTCACCCAAAAGGCCGAGATCGCCCTGCGCGGCGGCATTCTCGATGTCTTCCCGCCCACGAGTCCCTGGCCGGTGCGATTGGAATTCTTTGGGAATGAACTCGAATCACTGCGCGAATTTGATCCACTCACACAAATTTCGCGTGGAGAGATCACGAGCATAACGCTGCCTCCGGCTGGCGAGTTGGGGATTTTGAAACGTGCGGTGGAGCGCGGGCTTCAGCCCGCTTCAACGTCCGAACCAGAACCGCCTGCCCGGCTTTCGTCGCCCGCTAGTAATCGCACGGTGACGCGGTCTGAAGGCCGCGGCCCTTTCGCCACCCTGCTCGATTACCTGCCGCGCGAAACCATTTTTGTTTTGTGCGAACCGGAACAACTCGCCGTCCACGCCGACGACTACGCCCGACAAATCCCGCCGGATGATCCGTTCTTCGTCGCTTGGGAAAACTTTCTCACTCAACTCGACCGGCGCGGAATGACGCGGATCGATTTGCGTGAGAGCGATGTAAACGGAGCGCCGTTCTCCGATCCGGCGCGAATCTCGTCAGGAATGAATCAACAAGCCGGGTCGGAGACCGGCGCTCCAATCTTCACCTCGCTCGACGCCTTTCGCCCACTCGGCGAACGTCCGCCCGAACTGCAGGTGGCCGAAGCCCAACGCCGCGAATTCTTCGCTCAACTGCATCGCTGGCTGCGACAGGGCTATGCCGTTCATGTTTTCTGCAACAACGACGGTGAACGGCAACGCTTCGCGGAAATTTGGGCGGAGCACGGCTTCGGCGTAGGACCGGCGTCGCGCCTGTCTCCATCTTCAAAAGGCAAACCCGCTGCTGATTCGCCTGCAAATGGTGGGAAAACTGATTCTCCCGATTGGGAAAAAGAAATTGGAGACAGGCGCGACGCCTGTCCTACGCTCCATATCGGCACGCTCGCTCGCGGTTTCCTTTGCGACGACGCGAAACTGGTTGTCGTCACGGACGCGGAGATTTTCGGGCGCTATCGTGTGCAACGTCCGCGCCGGCTCAAATCCCCGCATGCGGCGGCCATGCGTTCGGCGCTGGAAATTGATTTTGCAGATCTGGAAGCCGGCGACCTTGTGGTGCATCTCCAACACGGGATCGGACGTTTCCTTGGATTAAAAAATCTACCCGCGACGACGAGGGACCATCACGCATCACGCATCACGCATCACGAAACCGAGTGTCTCGTCATCGAATACGCCCCCAGCGACACCGGCAACGAACCGCCGAAACTCTACGTCCCCGTCACCGAGGCGCATCTGGTCAGCAAATACGTTGGCGCGGGGAAGCTGCGTCCGCCGCTCAACACGCTCGGCGGTTCGCGCTGGCGCAAGGCCGTGGAACAAACCGAAGCCGCGGTTCGCGACGTCGCCGCCGAGTTGCTGCAAATCCAGGCCGTGCGCGAATCGCAACCGGGACACGCCTTTCCGCCCGACGTATCCTGGCAACGCGAGTTCGATAGTTCATTCATTTACGAGGAAACGCCCGACCAGTTCAAAGCCATCAACGACACGAAGTCCGACATGGAACGCGCCAAGCCGATGGACCGGCTGATTTGTGGCGATGTGGGCTTCGGAAAAACGGAAGTCGCCATCCGCGCCGCGTTCAAGGCCGTGATGGGTGGCAAGCAGGTCGCCGTGCTGGTTCCCACGACCGTGCTGGCCCAACAGCACTTCAACAATTTTCGCGAACGCATGGCGGATTATCCCGTCCGCATCGAATTGCTTTCGCGCTTCCGCACGCGCCGCGAACAACAGGGGGTGGTCAAAGACCTCGCGGCGGGCGCGGTGGACCTGGTCATCGGCACGCACCGGCTGATTCAGGAGGACATCGTGTTCAAAGACCTCGGTCTGGTGGTGATTGACGAGGAGCAGCGCTTCGGCGTGTTGCACAAGGAGAAATTCAAACGCCTGCGCACGCTGGTGGATGTGCTCACACTCAGCGCCACGCCGATTCCGCGCACGCTCTACCTCGCGCTCACCGGCGCACGAGACATGAGCACCATCCAGACGCCGCCGCATGATCGCCTGCCGGTTGAGACCATCGTGACTGAATACGACGAGCGCGTCATCCGCGACGCCATCCACCGCGAACTGGCTCGCGGCGGTCAGGTTTTCTTCCTGCACAACCGCGTGATGACGATTCAGACGATGCAGCAGAAACTCCAGCAACTCGCCCCCGACGCGCGCATCGTCGTGGGCCACGGCCAGATGAACGCCGACGACCTGGAGGAAGTGATGACGAAGTTCGTGAATGGCGAAGCCGACGTGCTGCTCTCGACGACGATCATCGAAAGTGGTCTCGATATTCCGAATGCCAACACGATCATCATTGACCGCGCGGATCGCTTTGGCCTGAGCGACCTCTATCAATTGCGCGGGCGGGTCGGCCGTTACAAACACCAGGCCTACGCTTATCTGCTGCTGCCACGCCACGCGCGTCTGTTGACCGACGTTCGCAAACGCATCAGCGCCATGAAGCAATACTCGACGCTGGGCAGCGGCTTCAAGATCGCCATGCGCGACCTGGAGATTCGCGGCGCGGGCAATTTACTCGGCGCAGAACAAAGCGGCCACATCACGGCGGTGGGCTTCGAGCTTTACTGTCAGTTGCTCCAGCAGAGCGTCGGGGCGCTCAAGGGCGAAAAAGTGAAGCCGCGTGTCGAGGTGGCGGTGCGGCTAGATTTTCTGGACATGCACGCCTCGGTCAAAGTGGCTCCGGATGTAGGGCAGACATTCTTGTCTGCCGGTTCGGGCGACTTTCCAGTCGCCCGTTTCCGAAACACGGAACGGGAAAGCCCGGTGAACCGGCAGGCCGGCAAGCCGGCCCTACCTGACCCGGCCGCAGCCGCGCTCCCGCACAGCTACGTTCCCGAACCGCAACACCGCATCGAAATCTACCGCAAGTTGGCCCAGGCCACGGACAAGCCGGCGCTGGAGGCCTTCCAAATGGAATTGCGCGACCGCTTCGGTCCGCCGCCGCCACCGGTCGAGCTGTTGCTGGCCGTCACTGAACTAAAGCTGCTCGCCGGCGAAAAAAACGTGACCGTCATCGAGGTGAAGGAGGACAGATTGATGCTCACGCGGAACAACGACTTCATCACGCTGGGCGGTAAATTCCCGCGCTTGACGAAGAAGGAAGCAAAGGCGCGTTTGAAGGAAATCAAGAAGCTGTTGCTGGCGCTGTGAGCATATTCACCGGGGTTCCGCGCGGGCTTCAGGTTCAGTCACTCCCGCCGGATGAGGGCACCCGGTCTGCAATCCCACAAAGTCGCGCGTTTGCCGGCCGGGTGACCACACCCGGCGTGCCGCTCCGGGCCGGAATCAGATTTGCTGCAGGCCAGCGCATTGAACCCCTTCCGCTGTTTCCACCAGACCATGGAACGTCGGCGAAATATGACTCGACAAACCCGGCGCACCCCCGAAAGGATGTCATCGTCACCAAAGAACATGCGCCGAAATGCCAAACTATCCCGGAGTTCTCTGGTCTGCATCTGCGTTGTGGTGGCTGCCTGGATTCACCCGGGCTGCAAACCGAAGGAATCAACCATCCCGCCAAATCAGCCGCACGATTCCAGCAACGTTACGATCCAGACGGAACTGCAACGAGCGGTGGATTTGCCGCTCGTGCATGACCCCTCGCAACGGCCGCTCCCAGTAAGCCGGCCCGCCGTGGACGCGCGCCGGTGGGCCTTGCAGGCGTTGCAGGACGGTTACTGCAAGACCTGGCGCGCGATACCAACGCGCCCGTGGACGAAGTCTTCAATGCCGCCAACCAGTGGGTTGAATTCAGGCGCGGAAAAGCCTGGACCGACTACGTCATCAGGGACCTCCTGCCCATCCTGGAACCAGGTTGGGAACACACGGAGCGGGGGTTCCGTTTTCGTGGCCGGACGGAAATTCGGTTTGCTTGGGGCGAACGCGGTGGAGGTTACGCCAACACGGTTCCCGAAGCCGGCTGGGAAGGTTTCAGACAACACCTTGAGCAAGCCGAGGGTTTCCTTGCCAAGGCCTGGCAGATGAATTCCAACGCCGCCGAAACCGCTTACTTGATGATGCGGGTGGAACTTGGCCAGGGCCGCAGCCGGCCCAGAATGGAAACCTGGTTCAACCGTGCGATGTCGCTGAACACCAATTTCTATGACGCTGCTTCCCTGATGTCATTCTACCTTGCACCCAGATGGTACGGTTCGGAAGCTGCCGCGCTAAAATTCGCTCGTTCGTGTACGACTTCCCCGCAGTGGGGTGGCCAGGTGCCGTTGGTGCTGGCGGATCTTCACCGCAGTCTCGCGTGCTACTACAGTCAGAGCAACTCCCCGGCGTATTGGCATCGGCCGGCGGTCTGGCGGGATGTCCAAGCCTCATACGAACGGTTTTTTGCCCTCAATCCCGAGGCGGTGAGTTGGCGGCACAATTACGCCAACGATGCCTATGACTGCGGCCAGTACGCTGAATACCTCCAGCAAGCCAAGCGGTTCACTGCTGGGACGAATCACACGTTCTTTGGCGGAACCGAAAAATTCCTGGAAATGCTCGAACGGGCCTCTGCCGCCACTGCCCGGGCCTCGCCGTAAAGATCGCATCGTTTAGCCGAACAGGTTCGCTGGCCGGGATACAGCTTGACTCGCCGTAACGTGACCCGGGGACGAATGATGCCCATTGCTTGTTTGCAGAAGGCCGTTATGCTCAGACGCAACCAATTCCATGTGGATGACTCTCCCCTTCAACGGTAACCCCGCGGCCTTCCTCGCCATGACCAGCTTCACGCTTTGGCACATACGCTGCGTATGATGGTTGCCAGCACTGGAGACGCTCGCTATCGCGCCGGGCGACGACCACGAAAAACTGCTGACGCATTGCTTTGTCCTTGGGTTTGTGGGCTGCAACGGGTATTTCCTCGTGAAGCCGCATGAGTGACGTCACCCAAATCCTCCAAGCTATTGAACACGGTGACGCGAAGGCCACCGATGAACTGCTCCCGCTTGTGTACGAAGAACTACGCCGGCTCGCGGCGCACAAGATGGCCAACGAAGCATCCGGCCATACGCTCCAACCCACAGCGCTGGTCCATGAGGCGTATTTGCGGTTGGTCGGACCGGGTCAATGGCAGCAGTGGGACGGGCGCGGACATTTCTTTGCGGCAGCAGCGGAAGCAATGCGACGCATCCTTGTGGAGTCGGCCCGGCGCAAGAAGCGACTCAAGCACGGCGGCGAATTGCAGCGCGTGGACGTGGCTGAAGTGGAATTGCCGCTGCCCATGCCCGACGACGAATTGCTCGCGCTCGATGAAGCCCTGGATCGGTTGGCGACCGTGGATTCACGCGCGGCGGAAGTGGTGAAGTTGTGTTTCTTTGTCGGTTTGACACAGGAACAGGCGGGCAAAGAACTGGGCGTCTCATTGGCGACGGCGGAGCGGCTGTGGTCGTTCGCCCGCGCCTGGCTGTTTCAGGAAATGCAGAAGACCCGCGACGGATCGGAAAGATAATCCTGAGGGGTTTCAGCGGTTTATGTCGCATAGTGTAGCAGAGGCGGTGTCGCCTTCAGAAAGCATTCATGGCCAGCGCGGACCGACTAATCGAAATCTTCAACGAGGCCAAAGACCGGCCGCCTGGCGCGGAGCGCGACCAATATCTGGCCGAGGCCTGCCGCGATGAGCCGGCGTTGAAGGAACAGGTTCTCGCGCTGCTGCAGGCCCACGAAGGCGCGGGCGATTTTCTCCGGCACGCGCAACTCCCCCAGCCCGCCCCCGTCTTGACGGAAGAGCCCGGCGACCAGATTGGCCGCTACAAGTTACTGGAACAAATTGGCGAGGGCGGCTGCGGCGTGGTTTACATGGCCGAACAGGAGACTCCGGTGCGCCGTCGCGTGGCACTCAAGGTCATCAAACTGGGCATGGACACGAAGCAGGTCATCGCTCGCTTCGAGGCCGAGCGACAGGCGCTGGCCATGATGGATCATCCGAACATCGCCAAAGTGTTGGAAGCTGGCGCGACGGAAACGGGGCGACCGTTCTTCGTCATGGAACTGGTGCGCGGGATCAAGATCACAGACTTTTGTGACCAGAACAAACTCGCGACCACGGAACGGCTGGAGTTGTTCACGCAGGTTTGCCAGGCCATCCAGCACGCGCACCAGAAGGGCGTCATTCATCGCGATATCAAGCCCTCGAACATTCTGGTGACCTTGCATGACGACGTGGCCGTGCCCAAGGTCATTGATTTCGGCATCGCCAAAGCCACCGTCGGGCAGCTCACGGACAAAACGGTGTTTACCGCCTTTGCGCAATTCATCGGCACGCCCGCTTACATGAGTCCGGAACAGGCGCAGATGAGCGGACTGGATGTGGACACGCGCGCAGACATCTATTCCCTCGGCGTCCTGCTTTATGAACTGCTCACCGGCAACACGCCCTTTGATGCGAAGGAACTGCAGGCGGCGGGGGTGGATGAAATGCGTCGGAAGATTCGCGAGGATGAACCGCCCAAACCTTCGACCTGCCTGAGCACGATGCAGGCAATGGACCTGACGACGGTGGCCAAGCGGCGGCACGTCGAACCGCCCAAGCTGATTCACCTGATTCGCGGCGATCTCGACTGGCTCGTGATGAAATGTCTGGAGAAGGACCGCACCCGCCGTTACGAGACGGCCAATGGATTGGCGATGGACATCCAGCGACATCTGGACAACGAGCCGATTACGGCCCGTCCTCCCAGTCGCCTGTATGAGTTCCAGAAAACCGTTCGCCGGCACAAGTTCGGGTTCGCAGCGGCGACAGCGCTCATCATCGTGCTTGGACTGGGCGTTTTAGCGAGCACCTGGCAGGCGTTGCGGGCGACGCGCGCGGAACGGGAGCAGATCAAGTTACGCGAGGAAGCCGACATCGAAAGAAAGATCGCCCAGACCGAAGCGGCCAAGAGCCGGCAGGTCGCCCGGTTCATGCAGGACATGCTCAAAGGCGTCGGTCCGTCAGCCGCGCTCGGCCGGGACACGACAATGCTGCGGAAGATTTTGGAACAGACCGCGCGCCGTCTGGCCGAGTTGAAGGGACAACCTGCGGTGGAAGCGGATCTGCGGACGACGCTCGGCAACGTCTATCTTGATCTTGGCGAATACCCTAACGCCGCCGCCATGTATCGCGAGGCGCTGGCCTTGCGCAGGAAGTTGTTCGGTGACGAGCATCCCGAAGTTGCAACCGCGCTTGATCAGGTGGCGGCCGCGCTGAGTCAACAGGGGCGTAAAGCCGAAGCGGAGACGATCTTCCGCGAGGCGCTGGCGATGAGGAGAAAGCTTCTGGGAAACGAGCACATGGCCGTGTCGGACTCGCTCGACTCCGTGGCTCGAATCGTCGAAGCCAAGGGCAAGCTGGTTGAAGCGGAAACCCTGTGGCGCGAGGCGCTGGCACTGCGCCGGAAGCTGCTGGGCAGTGACAGCCCTGGTGTGGCCTACGTTCTTCACCCGCTGGCGTGGACGCTCAACGGGTTGGGCAACCGCGTCGAAGCTGAAGCCCTCTCGCGCGAGGAATTGGCCATCTGGCGGAAATCAGTCGGAGAGAATCACCCCAATGTCAGCTGGGCGCTGGCCGACTTGACCATCTTTCTGCGCGAACAAGGCAAACTGGCCGAGGCGGAAACCACCATCCGCGAGGCCTTGGCCATCTTGCGGAACCAAACCGCCAGTAACCCAGGCGCGACGATCGGCGCTCTCCGTCAACTGGCCTGGGTGCTTTATCATCAAAGCAAACCGGCAGAGGCTGAGGGGGTATCACGCGAGGCGCTCGCGATGTGCAGAAAGCTGTTCGGCAACGAGCATCCCGAAGTAGCCGCCACGCTCGAGGGCCTGGCCACCTTTCTCGAGGCGCAGGGAAAGTCGTCCGAGGTTGAGACGACTCTTCGCGAGTGCCTGACCATCCGCGAGACTAAACTGCCTGACACCTGGCTGACACTCCACACGCGGAGTCTGCTTGGGGGCAATCTGCACATGCAAAAGAAATACACCGAGGCCGAGCCGTGGCTGCTTTCCGGTTTCCAAGGCATGAATGCGCGAAAGGACAAGGGTTCGGGCAACGACCGGTATATGTGGGAAGCCCGTCAACGCCTCGGGCAACTCTACCAGACCACAGGCCAGGCGGAGAAGGCCGCAGCCCTGTGGCGCGAGGAACTGGCGGCGCTCCGAAAAGCCCATGGAAACGACAGTGCGGAAGCGGCCAACTCACTCCAACATCTCGCCCTTTTCCTGCGCGACCAAGGTCAGCTCGCCGAGGCGGAATCCGTGGCTCGTGAGTCACTGGTGATTCGGCGAGAACGGTTGGGCAACGAACATCTGGACGTCGCTTTCGCACTCCACCTGCTCGCCTGGACTTGCCATCTTCAAGGGAATGACGCGGAGAGCGAGACGCTCTCGCGCGAGGCGCTGGCGATCAAGCGAAAGCGGTTGGGGAGCGAACACCACGAAGTGGCTGCGACGCTTTATGACCTGACAGTTTTTCTTCGCGATCAAGGCAAGCTGGCCGAAGCCGAAATCACCGCGCGCGAGGCGTCTACGATCCGACAGAACGAACCCAGCAACGCCCGTCGCGACCTGACGGCAACGCTGTCGTTGCTGGCCGATGTCCTCAAGCGGGAAGGCAAACTGACCGAGGCCGAAGCCGTGTGGCGCGAGGAATTGACATCGCGCCGAAAGGATCAGGGCGACGACGGTCTTGCGGTAGCTCATTCGTACCACCAACTCGCCGCTTTGCTCCGCGACCAGCGGAAACCCACCGAGGCGGAAACCATGATTCGGGAATCCCTCGCGATCAGCCGAAAGCTTCTCGGCAACGAACACATCGAAGTCGCCCGCACCTTGGACCTGTTGACCTACATTCTCCGCGATCAGTTCAAGCTGGCCGAAGCCGAAGCCACCGCGCGCGAATTGTTCGCGCTGCACCAGAAACTTTCCGGCAACGCCAACCCTGACACAGCCGAAGCGTTGAAGAATCTCGCCGAGGCGCTCGGGCGTCAGGGGAATTATGCCGAAGCCAAAGCCCTCTTTCTCGAAGCGGCCAAGGATGCCAACGCTCATACCTTGAATGAAATCGCGTTCAGGCTGGCAACCGCCGCTGCTCCAAAGCTCCGGGACGGGCCAGTCGCCTTGATTCTGGCGGAAAAGGCCGTTGCCGGCACGAACCGCAAAGACCCGCTGATCGTGGACACTCTGGCGGCCGCGTATGCCGAGGTCGGCCAGTTTACAAATGCAGTCCGGGTTCAACAAGAGGCTATTGCCTTGCTACAGGATGAGAATCAGAAACCCGGTTATATCGAACGACTGAGGCTCTACGAGTCGGGCCAGCCCTATCGCAATCACGGTCAATTGGCGGAATTGACCAAGGCGCTGCTGGACGAGCAGAAACCGTCGGAGGCGGAAGCAGTGGCCCGGGAGTGTCTGGCCCTGCGCGAGCAACTCATCCCGGATGACTGGCGGACGTTCAATGTCCGAAGCTTGTTGGGCGGCAGTCTGCTCGGGCAGAAGAAATACACCGAGACTGAACCGTTGTTGCTTTCTGGTTATGAAGGCATGAAGCAGCGGGAGGACAAGATCGCCGACGCCGGCAAGCCACGCCTAAAGGAAGCTATGCAACGTCTGGTGCAACTCTACGAAACCACGGGTCAATCGGACGCAGTCGCCCAATGGAGCAGGAAGTTGGCGGAGTTCGACCGGGCCGAAGCTGAAAAGAAGCCCGCCGCTCCCAAGCCGTAGCGAGGCGGCACTTCCGAAACGCGCGAAGCATCCTGGAGTGCGGCGGGAAGCGAAGCGCCACGCCGCTTTGGAAGTTCATTCAGCAACCGAAAGCGGTGTCGCGGCTGCGCTTTGCCACCGCACTCCAAAACGCCGCCGCGACATTGGCCATTCAACCGCGCTGTACCGACGTCTTTCCAGGCAATCCGCCGCGGGCCAAAACTTTTTTGAGGGGTTTCGCCCGCCCATTCCGCATGACTGGTTGAAAGGCCATCATGCTATGAACAAACCATTCCCGGTCCGGACGATCATTCTCGCCGCAACTCTCCTGTTGCACCTGACCGCCCTCTGCCTCCACTCGTACGGCGCAGCCGGCGATGTGGACCTCTCCTTCGATCCCGGCTCGGGCGTCAATGGGGCGGTGTACGCCGTCGCCGTGCAACCGGATGGCAAGGCCATCATTGGCGGTCAGTTCACCACGGTCAGGGGCCTGATGCGCACCAATCTCGCCCGACTCAATGCGGACGGCAGCGGCGATCCGACGTTCAATCCGATCCCGGCCTACAACCCGATTCATGCGCTCGCGCTGCAAGCCGACGGGCAGTTGCTGGTCGGCACCTTTCTCAAGTTTACAGTCTGTGAGGATGAATACTGCGACGACTATTACGAATCCAGCGTGGTCCGGCTGAACGCCGACGGGAGTCGGGACGACAGCTTTCAACCCGCCACAGCCCAGTACTATTCTGATTATGGCCAGTTCTCATCCCTCGTGGTGCAACCGGATGGCAAGGTGTTGGTCGGTGGAACTTTCACCTCGGTGAATGGCACGAACCGGAATTTTATTGCCCGACTCAATGCCAATGGAACGCTCGACCCCAGTTTCAATCCCGGCACCGGAGCCAACGGTCTCGTCACGTCCATTGCCACGCAATCGGATGGCAAGGTCATTATCGGCGGTCATTTCACCACCTTGGACGGAACGAATCGCCAGCGAATCGCGCGCCTCAATGCCAATGGCAGTCTGGACGGCAGTTTTGTTCCCGACGCCGGGATTCGCGGCGGGGACTCATCGTGGATTGAATCGGTGGCGCTCCAGTCCGACGGCAAAGTTTTGGCAGGCGGTAATTTCACCAACACGTATGGCAACTGCATCGCGCGATTTAATGTCAATGGCACGTTGGACAGCAGTTTCAATTCGGGCACGGGCGCGAACGGCGCGGTGTCGGCCGTGGCCCTGCAACCAGACGGAAAAGTGCTCATCGGCGGCGGCTATTTCACGGCGGTCAATGGCACGAATCGCAACGGCATCGCCCGCCTCGATGCCAACGGGACATTGGATGTCAGCTTCAATCCCGGGACGGGAATTACTGATTATTCCAGTTGGGCATTGAAGCTCGCCCTGCAAGCTGATGGCAAGGTGTTGGTCGGTGGCAATTTTACGACGGTCAATGGCGCGAATCGCAATCACATTGCGCGACTCCACGCCAACGGCAGTCTCGATGAGGGATTTGATCCGGGCAGCGACCTGGGGCGCGCGGTGTTCTCCCTGGCGTTACATGCGGATGGCAAGGTGCTGGTGGGCCGCCCGCTCGCCGCAGGCGACCCTTGGCCCGTGCCCATCGGGGATGGGCTCGCGTTGGTCAATGGCACAAACCAACTCGGGAGGGCGCGGCTTCATGCAAACGGGACTCGGGACAGCGGATTCATCTCGACGCCATTTGATCCGCCGTTGTCGGCGTTCTTTCACACAGAGGATTGTTTTCCCGATCCCAGCTTCGGATGTTATTATGGGGTCGTCGCCGCTGCGGTATTGGCACAGGCGGATGGCAAAGTGCTCGTCGGCGGCAACTCCGTAACCACGATTACCGGAGAGTTGTTTTTCTATCAAGTTTACCGCCCTCTGCTGGCCCGCTTCACCGCCAGCGGTGCGTTGGAGAGCAGCTTTGAGCCGGTCATCGGCTCTGAATTGAACGCACTGGCCCAACAGCCGGACGGCAAAATTCTGATCGGCGGATACTTCTCCACCACCAATGACACGCACCGGAACATTGCGCGGCTGAATATGGATGGCAGTCTGGACAACAGTTTCAATCCCGGCGCGGGAGCGAACGGGCGTGTTGCTGCGATCGCGCTGCAATCGGATGGCCGGGTGCTCATCGGCGGCGATTTCACTGCGGTGAATGGCACGAACCGCGATGGCATCGCCCGGCTGAATTCCAATGGAAGTCTGGACGACAGCTTCAACCCTGCTCCGGCTGTGAACGGCTATCCAAATCGAATCAGTGCCGTGGCGGTTCAACCTGACGGCAAAATGCTCATCGGCGGTGACATCACCGCCATCAACGGCACGAACCGCGAGCACATCGCGCGACTCGAGGCCACCGGGAGTTTGGACACCAGTTTCCATCCCGGCACAGGACCGGACGCGCGTGTTCGCTCGATCGTGCTGCAACCCGATGGCAAGGTGCTCATTGGTGGCGATTTCACCACTGTGAATGGTGTGCTGCGTCTGTATGTCGCCCGGCTTTTCGGCAATTCCATCGCGCCTGCGCTGAACATTACGCAGTCCGGTGATTTCATGATTGTCTCATGGCCGTCTGCCGCGACTGGTTTCGTGTTGCAGCAAAGCATCGATCTGAAGAAGCCTAATTGGACCGCACCGCCTGAAACCGTCACCGACACCGGCACAACCAAGTCCATCAGCGTCAGCCCGGCGCCAGGCAGTCGCTTCTTCCGGTTGTACAAACCGTAATCGACGCTGCCAAACCGACCCCTCCCAACCCATTGACTGTTTCTGTCACCTGCCTAAGTATGTGAAGCCAATTCACATGAAACAGCCCGCTGATTTTTGGGATGCGCTGGCGCCATTTCACTCCGCGATCGAGAACAACTACTTTGATCTGCCCAGCCTTCACCACATCCGGTCTGAACTTCGCGAACCGGTGCTGGTAGTGGGCGCCGGTCAGGGGTTGATCGTCGCGGAGTTGCAGTCGAAGGGATTCCAATGCGACGGCGTGGATTTCAGTGCCGAGATGGTCCGGCGTGCCAGGAGCCGCCGGGGAATCATTCTGATCCAGGCCGATGCGTCAGCGATGCCGCTGGGCGATGCCACTTACGAAACAATCATCTACGCGACCGGGGTGATTGATTTCAACAGTGATGAAAACGCGATCCGCTGCATTCTCCGCGAGGGCCAGCGAGTGGTGAAGCCGGGCGGGAAGATGTTCGTCGCGTTTTACCGACTCAGTCCGGCGCTCGAAAGCTTTCTCACCAAACTCGGATTGTTGAGCGGCAATGTCGTGCTGCATCGCCGAAGTTTGGAGACGTACCTGCTGACCGGGCCGCAGATGTTTCGCTGGGTGATGAAAAACTCAGGCACCGGCTGGCTGGGCGCTGCGGCACTAATGCTCCGGCTGGCGACCTTCGGCACAATTCGCGAGAAGGCGACCACGTTGAAGATGCAAAGAATCGTGCGAAAGATGAAAGACCCCCGGGCCTTTATTCAGGCGGCATCGGAAACCCAGCCCTACCGGAACGAAGTCGAGATCAGAAAACTTTTTGACCGTCTGAACATTCCGATTCAAGAGCTTCGGACCCTCGCGACTTGCTGGATCGCGCGGGCGACACCCGCCGCTTCAGTGGGACCGGTCGCGTCAAACTGCCCCGCCCCCGAGCGGGAGAAACCAGAGCAATCTCATTGACGACTCTCTCCATGTCTATGTGTTCCATCTGAACCGGTCCGACCCCAATGCAGTCAGGACGTGGGCTTCCGGCATGGCGCAGCGGATCACTTCGGCGGACAGCGGTTGTTCAGAGGGAGTGGGCGTCATGGCAGTAGGGTCATCGCCCAATCGGATGGCAACGTGCTCATCGGCAGCGATTTCACCACGGTCAATGGCGTGCTGCGCCCGTATGTGGCCCGCCGTTACGGTGGCTCTGCCGTGCCATCACTGAACATTGCGCGTTTAAATGCATTGATGATCGTCTCGTGGCCATCTGCCGCGACTGGTTTCGAGGTGCAGCAGAACACCAACCTGAGCGCAGGCAACTGGACTACGCCGACTGAAACCGTCACCGACAACGGTACGACCAAGTCTATCAGTGTCGGCCCATCGCCGGGCAATCGGTTCTTCCGGTTGTTCAAACCCCGAACTCAAGAGACTCGAAGTTCGGGAGACTTTGGCTGATTTGGCCGAGTGCGCGAGCCTTGCGCATTTCCGGGGAGCAGTCATAGTCCACTCCATTCACTCCATGTGGGCCACACTTGTTTTCACTGGAACAGCCGGGTTGTTCCTGTTCTGGGCAATCAGCACGCTCTGGCACATCCGCTGGGTGCGGCGGTTGCTGACGCTGGAGATCCTCCCACCAGCGCCGACGGAAAGCCGGATCAAATGCTCGGTGATCATCGCCGCGCGGGATGAGGCGGCGCGCATCGAACAAACGATTCGCCGTTTGCTCGCGCAACGCGAGGTGGAGCTTGAAGTCATCGTCGTGGACGATCGTTCCACTGATGGCACGAGCGAGATTCTCCGACGATTGGCGAAGGAGGATTCACGGGTGCGCGTGCAGCGCGTGGAGGTGTTGCCGGACGGCTGGCTGGGCAAGTGTCACGCCTGCCACGTCGGTGCGAGCGAAGCCACGGGCGACTGGATTCTCTTCACGGATGCCGACTGCTGGTTGAAGCCGGATGTGATCGCGCGCGCCCTGCGGGTGGCGGAACG
>JAANMX010002501.1_pt1 | contig 18038 bp, 6 predicted proteins | sample 7279681 | NCBI WGS metagenome assembly JAANMX01 (sample SAMN14094542, study PRJNA606508) | bioreactor metagenome | isolation source: A lab-scale SPAN reactor treating ammonium-rich wastewater day 351 | place: Ireland: Galway | collected 2018-01-01
GCAGCGACGGGAAGTTCGTCATCACCGGGGCAAAGGGGGAAGCCGGGCTTGTTCCGGGCAGTTACAAGGTCACCGTCAGCAAGCTCAAGGGCGGCGGCGCGGTGACCGACGAGGCGGTTATCGCCGCCCCGAGCGAGACCGAGATCGCGCGGAAGAACGATCTCCCGCCGCACTACAGCGACCCGACGAAGACGAAGCTGTCGTACAGCGTCACCGGCGACGGCAAGCCGATCGAGATCAAGCTCACCATGAAGAAGAAATGACCACCGGACGCCATCCGACCAGCCCGGAGCGCCAGCGCCGGGCTGGTGCGACGCCGCCCAACGGAAACCAGGTTCGGATGCGCAAGAAGCCGGCCGCGGCACCAGCCGCGGCCGGCTTCTTGAAGGAATGATCGTCCAGGCAGCCCCGTCTGACCTCAAATCTCACTCAGACCGGCGACGGCGCATCCAGGCACCAAGCCCTGCCGCGCCGCTGATAAGGAACAGCGCCAGACTCGTCGGTTCGGGCAATGCCGAGGGCGAGGGCTGAGGCGGCGGGTCGGGGTCATTGGGGCCGCTCCAGAGGCCGCTGTCGGGGGCGCGGCCGAGCAACTCGGCCCGGAACTGCTCCTGCTGGGCCGGGCTCAGGCGTGGGGCGGCGCCGTGGCCGCCCGCGTTGCGCTCGACCGCGGCGGGTCCGCCTTGGTTGTAGCGGTGGACCAGCTTGCGGATGGCGTCGGCGGTCAGGCCGACCCGTTGGTCGGCCTGGCTGGTGGACAGGGGCTGTTCGGGGCGGGCGAGCAGCCACAGGGCTTGCCAGCGCGCTTTTTGGCGGCCGTCCCGGCCGAGGCGGAAGCGCTCGGCCAGTTCCTCGTGGGCCAAATGGGGCATCGGTTGTACTCGTGACATCGCTCTCCTCCTGGGGTTCCCAGGATTAGAGAGCCAGAACTATCAAGGCGATTCCGTATGAAGCCAACGGCGGAGGGGGAACGCCCGCCCGGTCACCTCGCACCATCCGCCCCCCCTCTCTCCGGATTTTGTGAAAGATCTCCGGCCGCCGGCGCATAGACCCTGGGTAGAGCGGTCGGATTCCCTTCTTCGCGAGAACTCGCCATGTCTACCCCACTTACCTGCCCGTCGCGTGACGATCTGCAGCGGCTGCTCGAAGGCGTGTTGCCGTCCAGCGAGGCGGAGCGGCTGGAAGAACACCTGCTGAGCTGTCCCCACTGCACTGCGGCGGTCCCGACCGTCCAGGGCGGGGACACGCTGGCGGAGGCGATCCGCAGCCTCGGGAGCGCGCCGGCCACGCCCGAATCGGAGCCGGTCGAGCAGCTAATCACCCGGCTCGAAAGCCTCTGCGCCGCGGAGGCGGCAGCGGCCGCGTCCAACCAGACTGCCCAGTGGCCGGCGGGCAGGGCGGCCCTCGACGCGGCGGAAGGCCCGCGCGACATCCTCGCCCCGCCGCAGGGGCCGGGCGAGATCGGCCGCCTCGGCGGCTACCGGGTGCTCGAGATCCTCGGCAAGGGCGGGATGGGCGTTGTCCTGCTCGCCCACGATCCGCACCTGGACCGGCGGGTCGCGCTCAAGGCGATGCTGCCCGGCGTCGCCGCCCGGCCCGGCGCGAAGGAGCGGTTCCTGCGCGAGGCGCGGCTCGCGGCCGGGCTGCACAACGACCACATCGTCACCATCCACCAGGTCGGCGAGGACCGCGGCGTGCCGTTCCTGGCGATGGAGTACCTGCAGGGGACGTCGCTGGACCGACTGCTCCGCGCCGGCGGCCAGCTGTCGCTGGCGCGGTTGCTCCGCATCGGCCGGGAGATTGCCCACGGGCTGGCTGCCGCCCACAGCAAGGGGCTGATTCACCGCGACATCAAGCCGGGGAACATCTGGCTGGACGAGACCGCCGGCCGGTGCAAGATCCTCGACTTCGGCCTCGCCCGGGCCGAGTCCGACGACGCCAACCTGACGCAGTCCGGGGCCGTCGTCGGGACGCCAGCGTACATGTCTCCCGAACAGGCGAGCGGCGACAAAGCGGTCGATGCCCGGGCGGATCTGTTCAGTCTCGGGTGCATCCTCTATCGGATGTGTACCGGCGACGTCCCGTTCAAGGGCGAGACAACGATGGGCGTGCTGATGGCGCTGGGCACCCGTACCCCGCCGCCGCCCCGGCAGCTGAACGCGAACGTCCCGGAGGCGCTGTCCGACCTGATCGTGCAGCTGCTGCAGAAGGATCCGGACCGGCGGCCGCGAAGCGCCCGCGAGGTCATTACGCGCCTGCAGGCGATCGAGCAGAACCTGGACGCCACGGTGATCACGACCGACGCCCCGGCCTCGGCCTCCCCGCCCGCGGCGTCCGTCGAAACCGCCGACCTGCCCGCCCCGCCGCCCCCATTAGCCCCGGCTCCGCAACCGAGGAGACGGCGGCGATGGCTGGTCGCGGCCGCGGCGCTCGCCGTCCTGATACCGCTCGGCGCCTGGCTGGCGCAGACGGTGCTGAACCACGAGACGCCACACGGCACGCTGGTCGTCCAGATCGACGGCAAGGACGTTGAGGCCCGGTTCAAGAATGGCACCCTCCAGCTGTACGGCGCCGACGGCAAGCTGCGCTACACCATCACGCCGAGCGAGCGTAACAGGGAGATCACCACCGGCAAGTACCGGGTGCGGGTCGTCGGCGCCGACGGGATCCAGGTCGATACGGAGGAATTCACGCTCGCCCCGGACGGCCGGCGGACGGTGCGCGTCTTCCTGGAGAAGCGACCGCCGATGCCGCCCGAGGGCGTGGCCGTGAAGCCAGTCGTCGATCCGGAGCGCCGCGCCGCCGAGTGGGTGCTCGCTCGGGGCGGCCTGCTCGAACTCGCGGTCGCGGGGAAGCCGGCCCCGGTCAAGGTGATCAGAGGCCCACTGCCGAAGGAGCCGTTCCGTGTCGTCACGATCCGCCTGGAGAACGCGAAAGCCGTCGATGATAAGGCGCTGGACACGTTCCGCGACCTGGCAGAGCTGAAGTACCTGATCCTGCACGACCCCGTGATTACCGACGCCGGGCTGGCGCGCTTTGCGGCCTCGCCGGGGGCGGCGAACCTGCTCGACCTCCGCCTCCCTCGGTCCCGGATCAGCGATGCGGGACTGGCCGGATTCCAGAAGATGCGCCGGCTCGAGTACCTGGAACTCGTCAGCTGCCCCAGCATCGGCGACGCCGGCCTCAAGCACGTCCGGCACCTCCCGCTCCGCTCCCTCCACCTCCTCGGGACGTCGATCACCAGCGCGGGGCTGGCCGAGCTGCGCGGATTGAAGCTGCACTACCTGAACCTGAACGGGTGCAAGGGGGTCGATGACGCCGGGCTGGCCCACCTGAAGGAGACGACGACTCTCCACACTCTCTATCTCTACGAAACCCGGGTCGGCAACGCCGGGCTGGCGCATCTCGCCCGGAACACCAACCTCTCGGTGCTGGGCCTCGGGAGGACCCGCGTCACCGACGCCGGGCTGGACACCGTGGCCGGGTTCAAGAAGCTAACTTCTCTCGACCTCTCGGGCCTCCTGGTGACCGATGCCGGCGTGGCGAAGGTCGCGAACCTGCCCGTACTGGAGTATCTCTGCCTCACCGGGACGCGGGTCACCGACGCCGGGCTGCGGCACCTGGGCGACCTGTCGCGCGTGACCACCCTGAATTTGTCGAACCTCGCGGGAGTCAGCGACCAGGGCCTTGACCACCTCCGCTCCCTCCGCCCGCTGACCACCCTGGTCGCCACCGGGTCGAAGGTGACGGCGGACGGGGCGAAGAAGCTGGCGGCCGCCCTGCCGCGCTGCACGATCGAGTGGACCGGCGGCACGATCCCCGGCAAGGACGTGGACCGTGCGGTGGCCGAGTCGGTGCTGCGGGCCGGCGGCGAGGTGTGGGTGCAGGCCGGCCCGCAGCGCCACGGCCCCGTCACCGCCGTCGAGAAGCTGCCCAAACAGGCGTTCCAGCTGACCAGCATCCACTACGCGGGCGATAACGGCCGGGCGTTCGGCGACCGCATGCTCGAGTCGTTCCGCGACCTGCCCAATCTGCAAATACTCAGCCTGCCAAACACCGCGATTACCAACGCGGGGCTGGCCCGCTTCCTCGGCTCGCCGGCCGCGAAGACCCTGGTCGTGCTCATCGTCGATTACACCGCCATCGGCGACGCCGGCCTGATCCATCTGGCGAAACTCACCAGGCTGCAGCGCCTGAGCGTCACCGGCTGCCCGAAGGTTGGAGACGCCACGCTGCAGCTGGTGAAGGGACTGCCGCTTGGACAGGTGGGCCTGTCCGGCACGTCCGCGACGAACGCCGGCCTGGCACACCTGCGCGGCAAGAAGTTGAGGAAGCTCGACCTGTCCGACTGTCCGCGCTTCGACGATCGCGGCCTGGTCCATCTCAAGGAACTGACCACCCTGGAGTCACTCAACCTGAGCCGCACGCGCGCCGGCGACACGGGCGTGAAGGGGCTGCTGAAAAACACCGACCTCACCGACCTTCGCCTCTCCGGCACCCGCGTGACCGAGGCCGGCCTGGCGGGCGTCGCCGCGCTCCGCAAACTCGAGGTGCTCTGGCTCTCGGACCTGCCCGTGACCGATGCCTTCGTGGCGAAGCTGAAGGATCGGCAAGGGCTGAAAACGCTGCTGCTGAACAACACCCTCGTCACCGACGCGGCGCTGGAACACCTGCGCGGGCTGCCCGCTCTGATCTCGGTGGACGTGCGCGCGACGAAGGTGACGGCGGACGCCGCGACGAGGTTGTCGGCCGCGCTGCCGGCGTGCGGGATCACCACGGATACGGACTACTTCCCGGCGTGGGCGGCGGACAAGGCGGCGGTCGAGAAGCTGCGGTCGTTCCGCCCCACGCTCGTCGTCCGCCTGCCGGGGAACAAGTCGCTGCGCGTGGCGCCCGACGCGCCGCTGCCGTCCGGGCCGTACCGATTGGTCGCGGTGGATTTCCTCACCGCGAAGAGGGATCTGCCCGGGGACTTTGTGCCGCGCGTGGTTCTCCCGGCGGTCGGCGATTTGTCCGCCCTCAACACTCTCAATCTTATCCCCTTGAAGGTGCCGGTCCGTGTCGCGGATCTGAACCGCCTGGCCGACCTTCCGGTAGGACAGACGCTGGCGTATCTGAGCCTCCCGACCTGCGAGTTGAACGGCGAAACGCTGGCTGCACTCAAACGCTTCCCCAAACTCGCAGACATCTACTGTTCGGGGAAGACGGCAACCGACGACGTGCTCGCGCGGCTGTCCGGGTTGCCGGGGCTCGTGCACCTGAACGTCACGGATGTGCCGCGCCTGGGAGAGGCGGGCCGCAAGGCGGTGACCGGCCTGCCGCTGGCGTGGCTCGGGCTGGGCGGGAGCAAGGCGGTGGACCGCGACCTCTGCCGACGGATCGCCGCGATGCCGAAACTCGTCCAACTCTACCTGGACGACAGTACCATTGGCGACGAGGGGCTGGCGGAACTCGCCCAGTCCAGGACGATCTACACCCTGACCCTCCACCGCACCGCGGTAAGCGACGCCGGACTGGCACACCTGGCCGGATTGAAGAGTTTGAAGACCCTCCTTCTTCCGGGCACCAGGGTGACGAAGGCCGGCGTGGACAGGCTCGCCGTCGCTCTACCTCAGTGCGCGATTACCTGGAACGGCGGCGTGGTCGGTCCGGTTGAACCCACCGTGAAGCTGGCCCAATGGGTGCGGTCGAAGGGCGGCGAGCTATTCCTGACCGGCGTCGGCTACCTCACCGCCAAGCAACCTCTGCCCGACGGCCTGTTCGTGATCGAGCGTGTGCAGTTGTTTGACTACCGCCTGACCGATGCCGACCTGGAGCTGTTCCGCAACGTACCCTCGTGCATCTTCATCCGCGCCTATCGGACCGAACTGACCGATGCCGGCCTGGAAAAACTGAGCCGGCTGCCTCAGGCTTATCGGATGGGCGGGCTTTCCGTGTCCTCGCTCCGAGTGACCTCCGCCGGGTTCCCCTACCTCCTGGGCCTCCCCAACCTGACCGAACTCCACCTGACGAAAATGCGGGTGAGGGGTGCCGACCTCGCTCACCTGCGTGCGCTACCCGGCCTGACCGCCCTCGACCTGGGCGGGACGAACTTCACCAACGTCGATCTCGGTCACGTCGCCGGCCTGGGCCTGAAACACCTCAACCTGTCCAACACGGCTGCCGGCGACGCGGGACTGAAGCTGCTCGCCAAAACCAGCACATTACAGACCCTGAAACTCTACAATACGAAGGTTGCCGACGCGGGGCTGGAGCACCTGATCGGTCTGAAAGGCCTGACATTCCTGGAGCTGCGCGGCGCCAGGGTGAGCGCAGCCGCGGTGGCGAAACTGTCGGCGGCGCTGCCCGGGTGCGAGATCCAGGCGGACGCGGGTCTGTTCCCGGCGTGGGCGGCGGACAAGGCGGCGGTCGAGAAACTGCGGCCGTTCCAGGTTGTTCTCCGTGTCCACTTCCGGTCCGGTGAGTCGCGCTACCTCACGCCGGACATGCCGGTGCCGCCGGGGCCGTATCGGCTGGTCAACATCGGGGAGACGGCGCCCGCGGCGAAGATCCCGGCGGATTGGGCGCCGCGTGTGCTGCTCCCGGCCGCCGGCCCTTTGCCGGCGCTGACCATCCTCGACGTCCCGCCGCAGGCGCGCGTGACCGCCGAGGATCTGAACCGGCTGGCCGAGACGCCGGCGGGCAAGGCGCTGATGGCGCTGCACGTCTCCAGCTGTGAGCTGACGCCGCAAACGCTGGCCGCCTTCAAGCGCTTCCCGAAGCTGGCCAACCTGACCTGTTCCGGCAAGTCGGCCGCCGACGAGACGGTGGCGCGCCTGGCCGAGCTGCCGGCGGTGGAATATCTCGCGCTGGTTGATTTGCCCGCCCTCGGCGACCGCGGCCGGGCGACGCTCACCGGGTTGCCGCTCCAGAATCTCAGGCTCGACGGCGGCAAGGCGCTCGACGCGGATTTCTGCCGCCGGATCGCGGCCATGCCGAAACTCTTCTTCCTGCGAACTCTCAGCAGCTCGGTGGACGACAACGGGCTGACCGAGCTGGCCAGGTCGAGGACGATTCGCGAGCTGAACCTGTACGGCTGTCCGATCACCGACGCCGGGCTGGCGAAGCTGGTCGAGCTGAAGACCCTGACCAGGCTTCACGTCAAGAAAACCCGGGTGACGAAAGCGGGCGTGGAGAAACTCGCTGCCGCCCTGCCGCGGTGCTGGATCAACTGGGACGGCGGCGAGGTCGGCCCGCTCGACTCGAACCGGAAACTCGCGCTGTGGGTGCAGGCCAAGGGCGGCGAACTCACGCTCGTCGGGAGGAAGGACAACGTCCGGGCCAACGAACCGCTGCCCGACGGCCCGTTCGCGATCGAGCGCGTCAACCTGAAGGGCTACCGCCCGACCGACGCCGACCTGGACCTGTTCCGCGACGTGCCGTCGTGCGTGCAGTTCCACGCGGCCCAGACCGCGTGGACCGACGCCGGGCTGGAGAAGCTGAGTCGCTTCCCGCACGCCGGGCGGATCGCGGTGCTTACCGTCTTCTCCCCCAAAGTGACGTCCGCCGGGTTAACTCACCTGCCGCGCTTTACCGGCCTCCACGGCCTCGACCTCAACTCGGCGCGACTCACGAACGCCGACCTGATTCATGTGCAAAAGCTCTCCGGGTTGATCAGCCTCAGCCTGGCGGCCACGAAAGTAAGCGACGAGAGCCTGGGCCATCTCAACGGCCTGAAGCTGAACCGACTCAACCTGTTCGGCACGGGTGTGACGGACGCGGGCCTGAAGACGCTCGCCCGGCACGACTCGCTCCACCACCTGGGCCTCGACAGGACGGCCGTCACCGACGCCGGCCTGGAGCACCTGACCGGGCTGAAAAACCTGAAGGATCTGACCCTGCGCGGCACGAAGGTGACGGCGGCCGCCGTGACGAAGCTGTCCGCCGCGCTGCCCGCGTGCGAGATCAAAACGGACGTCGGCGAGTTCCCGGCGTGGGCTGCGGACCTGGCGGCGGTCGAGAAGTTGCGGCCGTTCAAGGCGTCGCTCGGCGTTCGCCTCCCGTCGGGCGAGGTCCGCCTCGTCCTCCCGAACCAGCCGATGCCGCCGGGTCCGTATCAGGTGACGCGAATGGACTTCAACGGCGCGCGGGACGTGCCCAGGGACTTCGTGTCGCGCGTGCTGATCCCGGCGATCGCGCCGCTGCCCGCGCTGGGCGGCGTCGATCACCTGCCCGCCAACGCGCCGGTGACCGCCAAGGATCTGCATTACCTGGCGGGTCAACCGGCCGGACAGACGCTGCAGTATCTGCACGCCCAGGGGTGCGAATTAACGGCGCCAACGCTGACCGAGTTCAAGCGCTTCCCGAGGCTGCATGAGGTGATTTGTTCCGGCAAACCGACGACCGACGCCGTCCTCACGCGCTTGCCCGAACTGCCCGCGCTGCGGCACCTGTTCCTCTCCGATCTACAGGGCGTCGGCGCGGCCGGACTCAAGGCGCTGACCGGCCTGCCGCTGACCGGCGTGGGATTGCGGAACGTCAAAGCGGCGGACCGCGACCTGTGCCGACGGCTCGCCGCGATGCCGGCGCTTACCTACCTCGCCCTGCTCGATTCCCCGGTCCAGGATGAATGGCTGGCGGACCTCGCCGACTCCGCGACGATCCGAACGCTGTACCTGACCGGCGTGCCGGTGACCGACGCCGGGCTGGAACGGCTGGCCCGGCTGAAGCCGCTGACGGACCTCATCGTTAACAACACGCGGGTGACGAAACCCGGCGTCGTGAAGCTCGCGGCCGCCCTGCCGCGCTGCAAAATCACGTGGGCCGGCGGCACGATCGGCCCGCTCGACCTCAACCACAAGCTCGCGCAGTGGGTGCAGTCGAAGGGGGGTGAACTCGCCCCGGTTGGAGGGAAGGGCTACATCCAGGCCGACCAACCGCTACCCGATGGCCCGTTCGCGATCCAGGCCATCAATCTGAGAAACCTCCCCTGGACCGACGACGCCGTGAACCTCCTCCGTGACGTGCCGACCTGCGTCTACCTTCGCGGCCCGGGCGACCTCACCGACAAGGGGTTCGAGGCTCTCAGCAAGCTGCCGCACGCCAGCCAGTTCGCCGCACTTGCCCTGATCAGGATGTCCAGGATGACGCCGGCCGGATGGGCGCATCTGACCCGATTCTCCAGCCTCTACGAACTCAGCCTGGCCAATACGTCCGTGACGGATGTCGAGGTGGTTCACCTCCGCAAGCTCCCCAGACTGACGCAGCTCAGTCTGCAAGGGACGAAGGTGACCAACGCCGGGCTGGCTCATCTGAAAGGGCTGAAACTGAATCAACTCATCCTGTTCCGCACGGGTGTGACGGACGAGGGGCTGAAGACGGTCGGCAAACTCGACACCCTTCAGCACCTGGGTCTTGGCGAGACGAACATCACTGACGACGGGCTGACACATCTGACGGGCCTGAAGAAGCTGACGTATCTGAACGTGGAAGGTACGAAGGTGACGCTCGCGGGCGTCAAGCGACTGATGGCCGCTCTGCCGACGTTGCAAATCGCCTGCACTTACGACGGCAAGCAGGACGCGGACCGCCAGCTTGCCGAGTGGGTGCTGGGCAAAGGCGGGACGGTTACCCTTTGGGGTAGCAAGGCCGTCGCGAAGGCGGCGGATCTCCCCGCCGGGCCGCTGCTCGTGGGGCGCGTCGCGTTCCTGCCTCAGACGGCCTACCGCGTGACCGACGCCGACCTGGAGCGCTTCCGTGCGGCCGAAATACTCCTCTGGTACTCGTTCGCGGCCACCGACCTGACCGACGACGGACTGCGGAAGTGGTCCCAGTTCCCCAACGCCGCCAAGGTGTGGTTCCTGTCGGTCAACTCGGCGCGCGTCACGGACGCGGGGCTGGCGCACCTGCAGCGGTTCGCCGGCGTGCGCATGCTCGGGCTGGGCCAGATGAAACTGACCGACGACAGCTTGAAACACCTGGCCGGACTCACCGAGCTGAGTCAGCTATTCCTGCAGCTGACGCCGGTAGGCGACAAGGGACTCATCCACCTGACGAAGCTTCCGCGGCTGAAGCGCCTCTCCCTGAACGGCACCAAGGTGACGAACGCCGGGCTGGAGACGCTCGGCCAGATGGCCGGGCTGCAAGCCCTCGCCCTCGACGCGACGGAAGTGAGCGACGTCGGCCTGGCGAAGCTGGCGGCTCTGTGGCACCTGCAGGAGCTGAGCGTGAAAAACACGCGCGTGACCGCCGCCGGGGTGCAGAAACTGGCTGCCGTGCTGCCGCGCTGCCGCATTGAGTGGGCCGGCGGCACCATCGCCGCCCGCGACGTGGAACGCGAGGTCGCCGGCTGGGTGATCAAGGCGGGCGGGACGGTCGATATCGCCGGCCCGACGACGCTCGCCAACGTGAAGGCGCTGGAGCGGTTGCCCCAAACCCCGTTCCAGGTGACAGCCATCCGTCACTCGATTGCCGACAAGAAGGGCGAGCGCTCGGTGGACAACAAGGCGCTGGACACGTTCCGCCACCTGGCCGAGCTGCGCACCTTGCAGGTGGTCGATTCGTCGATCACGAGCGAGGGGCTGGCCCGGTTCCTGGCCTCGCGGGCGGCTGCCAACCTGACTCATCTCCATCTCAGCCGCGCCTGGATCGGCGACGCCGGACTGACGTCGCTCCACACCTTGAAGCGCCTGGAGCGGCTGGAACTGGGCGGGTGCAACGTCGGTGATGGCTGCCTGAAGCAGTTGCCAGGGCTGCCGCTCCACACCATCATCTTGTGGGAGACCGGGATCACCGATGTGGGGCTGGCGCACCTGAAGCCGATGACCGAACTCCGGTCGATCGACCTGCGCGACACGGCAGCCGGCGATACCGGGCTCGCCTGCCTTGCTGGGAATACCGAACTCGAAGCCCTCCACCTGACCGGCACCAGGGTCACCAACGCCGGGATCGACACCCTCGCCGGCTTCAAGAAGCTGACCACCCTGGAACTTCAGAGCATTCCGGTGACCAACGACGGCCTGGCCCGGCTGAAAGACCTCACGAGACTGAAGACGCTCTGGCTCAACCAGTCCCGAGTGACCGACGCGGGTTTGTCACACCTGCGCCACATGAAGGCGCTGACCACGCTGTACCTCGGGAAGACCGGGGTGACGAAAGCGGGGGTGCAGGCCCTGGCGGCGGCGTTGCCGCGGTGCCGGATCACGTGGGAAGGCGGGCTCGTGGCGCCGCGCGCGGCCGCGGCCCAGCCAAAGCCGTAGAGGTGTTCCCGGTCCAGGGCGCACGCCCCGGCTCGCGATTTGCAGTCGCAAACTCGATAACAAGAAGGAGGGCGACAACGCGGCGCCTGCCCGCTGGTGCTGCCGACCGTTTCAGTCGGCCAGCCAGGTGTCGATCTCCGCGCCGATTGCGTCGCCGAGGGCCTCCAGGCAACCCGGAGCGAGCACCGCGATCGACTCCTGGTAAATCCCGCGGCCGTAGGCGTCCCGGGTCGGGAGATACGCGGGGCGCGAGCCGTTCGCCAGCGTGAGCACCATCACGGGCCGGCCCGGGAAGCGGGCGCGGAGCGTGCGCTGCAACTCCTGATAATGCTCCCCTTCCACTGCCAGCCACAGCGCGTCGCCCATCTGCCACAGCGTCACCGGCATGGGGAAGGCGACCCCCGGCGGCAGCGACCGGATCCGCGTCAGCCAGCGCGTCATCCGCTCGACCATCGCCCGGCAGTCGCGGGTCCGAGCCGGGTCGCCGGCCCGGCGAGCGGCGTCCTCCTCGGCCTGCCAGCGGGTGCGCTCCGCCTCCGTCTCCTCCAGGGATCGTAGCTCCGAACGATACGGCAGCGGGACGGTCCACCGGGTACAGCGCCAGCGGGCGAGCGGTTCCATGTCGGCCGGGTCGAGCAGGACGTGTTCCCAGGCGCCGAGCGTCGCTCCGGAGACGACCGGGCCGGCGTAGCGGAAGCGTGTCCCGGGCGGCGGCAGCGCCTCCAGCGCGGCCAGCGCCGCGTACCCGAGCTGGCGGCCGTTGCGGTCCGCGACGGCCGGGTCGCCCACGAACCCGTCGCGCGGCCCGAGGTCGCCCGACGCCCCCTGCAAGAAGACGCACGGTGCCCCAGTGGCCCGTTCGACCACCTCGCGCATCGCCCCGGGAAAATCGGGGCTGATGAGGGTGTTCTCCCACGCCAGCGTGGTCGGGTGGCAGGCGTAGTTCACCACTGTCGCCAGCACCTCACCCATCTCGCCGGTGACGCGCGCGACCAGCACCGTGTCGTCGGCCGGGCCGGCCGGGTTGAACCCGCACACGAACTGGCCGGTCCGCTCGTCCCACAGATCGCGGTGGCCGGCGAGGGTGCAGCGCCCGGTTCCGTAGGTGACGGTCGCCGGGCGCACGGCGTGACGCGCCTCGCGGACCGCCTCGGCGACCCGCAGCGCCGTCTGTTCCAGGTAGCCGGGGATCAGGTCGCCGCCCGGCAGATCGACGCGCTCCAGACCCATCAGCCCGGCCCCGTGGGTGTGCGAGAACGCGACCACGAGCTGCGCCGGCGCCAGCCCGGTGTGGCGGCAGACCGTCTCGGCAAAGGCGGCCATCTCGCGGTCCCAGAGCAGGCACAGGTCGAGCGCCACCACCACCTGCTCGGCGCCGGCGGAGGTGTCGTGGGACCGGAAGACGACGGCGGTGGCGGTCAGCGGGCGGTGAACGCCGGTGGCGCGGTCGTGAGTGGCCGCGCCCCACATCCGGTGGTAAATCCCGACCGGCGGCGTCACGTCGCGGCGCGCGACGCCGAACCGGCACAGGCTCTGGGGGGTGTTAACGTGGTGCATGAGGTTCGCGGTCCGTTTGGTATTGCTGCCCTCTTCCACGAGGGGAGAGGGCAGCCGAAGCGGACGGCTCCCGTGGGTCGTACAATCAGGTATCGTTCGCGCCCATCTCCCGCTTCAGGTACTGCACGAGGTTCTTCATCACGAACCCCTGCTCCGGGCAGATGTCCACGCGGGTGCCGCGCCGGCGCAGGGTGTCCGCGACGACCGGACCGACCGCCGCCACCCGGACACGCTCCAGCCCGCGCCGCAACTCCGCCTCGCGGCCGCGTTCCGCCGCCACCTCGTGGAGCCGATCGACCTGCGGCGAGCTGGTGAACACCACCGCATCGACACCGCCGGCCGTCATCTTGGCGATCAGCTCCCCGACCCGGTCGGAGTCGGCGGCGGGGGCGTACACGTAGGGCAGGACGGGCCGCGCCGTGGCGCCGGCCTTCTGCAGGGCGTCGAGCAGAGGCGGGTTACTTTTGCTGTAGAACTGCACGCCGACCGTCTTGCCCGCCAACGGCTCGCGCGTCAGAGCGGTGATGACGCCTTCGGTGGTCGGGGTGTCGGCGACCACCGCCGGGGCGAGGCCGACGGCGCGGAGCGCCTGCACCGGCTTGGGGCCGCGCGTCACGGTGCGCGTCCGGCCGAGCGCCGCGAGCGCTGCGTCGCGCAGCCCCGCGCGCTCCGCCAGACCGAGCAGCCGTCGCAGCCCCTCGCCCGTCAGCAACACAACGTAGTCAAAGCGTCCGGCGGCCAGCTCACGCAGCCAGGCGATGATGGGGGCCGGGTCGGGCGCGTCGAGGATGCTGAGCAGCGGGCACCGGAAGACGGCAGCCCCCTCCTTCTCCAACATCGCGGCCAGTTCTTCCAGCTGCCGGCCCTCGGCCAGGGCGATCGTCCGGTTCTGTAGCGGCAGGGTCACGGTCGCTCCCTTCTGAGCCCGCGGTCACGGTTTCGCCGCCGGCTTGGCGTCGTACTTGCCCATCACCTTGCCGACCAGCCAGTCGGGCAGCCAGCGTGTCAGCTTCACCAGCAGCGTCGTTCGCAGAGGGAAGTTGTAGACCTTGCGCCGCCGGGCCAGCGCCTTCGCGATGCGCCGGGCGGCCGCGTCGGCCTCCATCAGCCACGGCGGCCGGAACGGGAAGGCGTCCGTCATCGGCGTCCGCACGAACCCGGGGCAGATGGTCGTCACCGCGATGTTCCGCCGGCGCAGCTGGATGCGAAGACCTTCCAGGTAGGCGTTGATCGCCGCCTTGCTGGCGCAGTAGGCCGACTCGCCCGGCAGCCCCTTGTACGCCGCCAGGCTCGACACGGCCGCCACGTGCCCCCGCCCGCGCCGCAGCATCTCCGGCAAGACCGCCTCGATCGAGTAGATCATGCCGAGGACGTTGACCCGGAACATCGTCTCGACTTCCGGTACGTTCGGCGGATCCAGCGCGGTCGGGGTGCCCATGCCGGCGTTGGCGACGAGCAGGTCAACGGGACCGAGGCGGTCGCGAACCTCCGCCACCGCGGCCAGAGTCTGGGTGCGGTCGGAGACGTCGGCGGTCGCGAGCGCGGCCGTCCCGCCGCTCTTCGCAATCTCTGCCGCCAGCGCCTCCAGCCGGTCGCGCCGGCGGGCGATCAGCCCGACCCGGGCGCCCTGGGCGGCGAGTTCCTTCGCCAGCGCCCAGCCGATGCCGCTGGACGCCCCGGTGATGACCGCCACCTGATTCGTGAACCGCATGCCGTCTCCCAACCAATCTACTCGACCGGCGAAGGCGGACCGATCCGCGCCGCCGGTTGGTCTGCCCGTGCGTGCCGTGCCGGCTTTCCCTTTGCCTTTTTCCATTTTCCGCGCCCTCCTGGCCAGAGGGAGTGCAGGGACGCCCGGCGGGCCGTGGCATACTTGCACGGGCACGTCTTGGCGCCGGCGCGCGCCGGCGCCACAATTCTGAATGGTGGCGTCTGCGATCGAGGTGCCGGGAGATCAGGCTTCGCGCAGGGATAACCTGCACAGAGACAACGGGCCGTCCGAGCCCGCAGCGTCAGCGCGGGATGGGACACCACCCGCGCTGACGCTGCGGGCTCGGATCCAGTTATTCGTGCGCGGACCGTTAGCTTTCGCACGCACCGTCGTGCGCCCCATCCGAGGTTTGCTTCCATGAGTCGTTTCGGCATCGGTCCCCGCGCCCGGCCCGTCCTCGCCGTCCTTCCGCTGGCCCTCGCGGTAGGCGCCGCCCTTGCCCAGCCGGCCGCCCCGCCGCCTCCGGCACGCTACGACGTGACCCTGCGCTACCGCATCACCTCGCCGCGCGACCAGCACGTCGCCGTTTACGACGCGATGATCGATCGCCTGCGGCAGCAGGGGTTCGAGTTCGTCCCACCTCTGGATAAGCTGCCGAAGACCGACCGCGAGGATCCTACCAAGGAGCTGCTGACCGGCACCGTCCCCTCGGATCGGTTTCTGAAACTGCTCGAACTCCCGCACGTCGAATCGCTGCTGCTGACGCCCCCCGGGTTCAAGATGCCGGCCGCGCCGGACGCGCCGATCCTCGTCCGGCTGGAGCTGGCGTCGGGGTTCACGCCCGGCCGGCAGGCGATCCTCGCCGACCAGACCCAGGTGCTCCTCCGCGAGATCGGGTTTGTCGAGGGGGTCGGGTACGACCACCGCGGCTACACCGGCCGGCCGCACACGCGCCTGGTGGGCACCATCCCGGCCGACCAGCTACCGCTGCTGCTGCAGGATCTGCGCAACCAGCCTTCCGGCTGGCTCGGCCCGCGCATCCTCCCGGCGGACCTGCCCCCGCCGCTGCGCGAGACGACGCCCGTCGTCGTCACCGAGATCCTCCCCGGCGCCGTGCCTCCGACCGAGTTGACGTTTCCGCCCCCGCGCGGCGCCGCCGATCTGAACAAGATCGCGGACGACCTGTGGGCTCTCGTCGCCGGCAAGGCCACCCAGGACGAGGTGGTTCGCCTGGAGGTGATCCTCGCGTACACGCCGGACGACCGCGACCGCTCGTGGCAGGACGCCCTGACCGCCGCCGCCCCGAGCCTCTTCGTCGAGGGGCGGCTGGGCGCCTACGTCACCGGCCTGGCCCGCGCCGGGCAGGCGCGCGGGCTGGCCGCGCTGCCGCTCGTGTCCGTCGTCCGCCTGGCCCGTCCGCCGCGCGTGGCCGTCGATCCAGGCGTCCGCGTCGCGGCCGACAACGCGCGGGCGCTGGGGGAGAGTGGGTTGACCGCGCTGCACCGGCGCGGATTTCGCGGGCGCGGGGTGCGTGTCGTCGTCATCGACGGCGACTTCCACGGCCACGAGGAGCTGATCTCGACCGGCCGCCTCCCAGCCGGCACGCGGCACGTTGATCTGACCGCCCAGCGCAGCGCCGAGCTGTTCCCGGATCCGCTCCCGCCCGACCCGAAGCGTCTCGGCCACGGCACCCGATGCGCGCTGGCGCTCGCCCTGGCCGCCCCCGAGGCGGAGTTGACGCTCCTGCGGATCGACCCGGCAGCCCCGCACATGCTCCGCGAGGCGGCGGCGTACCTCAACGGCGAGCCGGTCACGTCCGCGTACCTGGAGCTGCGCCGCGATGAGCTGGTGGTCGCCGCCAACGAACTCAAGGCTCGCCGCGCGGCGCTGCTGGCCGAGCGGCGGCGCGTCCTGGAGACGTTCGAGGACGAGGCGGACTTCGACCGGCAGTTCGGTATCCTCGGGCCGGTCGGGGCGTGGCTGTACAGCGCCCGGCGCTGGCACGCCCTGCGGCTTGCGGAGTTCGAGCGCGACGAGCAGCGCTTCCGCCAGCGCGAGCTGCGTTACCTGCGGCTGATGGAGGATCTGCTCGCCCTCCGGGGGACGCACGTTGTCTCCTGCTCGCTGGCGTGGGCGGACAGCTACCCGCTGGGGGGCAGCAGTCCGCTGAGCCGGTGGTTCGACGACTTCTCCCGATACCGGGCGCTGTGGTTCCAGTCGGCCGGGAACACCGGCGGCCAGACGTGGGCCGGCCCGTTCCGCGACGACGACGGCAACGGGGCGATGGAGTTCGTCGGACCCGGTGCGATGCCGCCTGGCCGGTGGACGCGCGAGCTGAACTTCCTCGGTTGGCGGCCGTTCGGCGGCGATACGGTCCCGGACCTGCCGGCCGGCGTGAAGGCGCGCGTGGCGGTGCAGTGGCGCGAGCCGCACGACCCGGACTATTTCATCCGGCCGGGGGAGGAGGATCGCTACCGCATCCCGCTCGCGGAACTGCGGCTGATCGTGTTGCGGCAGCGTGACCCGGCGGGAAAGGCGCTCCCCGCGGACGCCCTGGACGTGGTCGCGGTTTCCTACGGCACCCCGCGCCGCCTGGACAACCAGCCGAACCGCTCGACCTACGAGATGGCGGTGGAGTTTCCCATCGCCAAGGACGGGCGGTACGCGGTACGGCTGGAGCGGCAAGTTCCCGCGCGCTGGACGCTCCTGGTAGACCCGCGCAGCGGTCGCGAGTGGGTGGGACAGGTGTCGGGGCTGACGCCGACCGGCCTGCGCCCGCTCGGGGTGGCCACGTTGCCGGCGCTGGAGAAACGGTGGGAGCTGAGCCCGCGGCTGTTCGTCACCGTGGCCGACGACGCGGCAGGTGGGAAGGGCCAGGTGGTGTTTCTCGATTTCCCGACCACGCTGGGCAACGTCGGTATGCCGGGGGACGCACGCTCACTGGTGACCGTGGGCGCGGCCGACCTGGCGGGGCGCCCCGAGCCGTACAGCGCCAAGGGACCGCCGCCGAATCTGGAGAACCTGCTCTCCCCCGACGTGTTCGCCTACGACCGCCTCGATCTGGGCAAGGATCAGGCAGGCGTCGCGTTCGGCACCAGCCTGGCGACGCCGTTCGCCGCCGGCCTCGCTGCCAGCCGCCTCAGCGCGGGCACGACGCGCGACCAGTTCCTGTCCTCGCTGCCCCGCCGGCCGGGCGGGCTCCTCACCATCCCCCGTTGATCGGATGCAAGGGATGAGCCGAAGCGACGACCGCAAGCGGCAGGAAGAACCGCCACGGCGAATCGGTATCGGAGCCCAGAGAAAGCCTGGGCTGGGTCGCGCGTCAGGGATCCCGGCAATCCCCGCAGAGCCACGTCTGCACACTCCCTGTTTTGAATCCGCACATCGCCGCAGCGCGGCTTGCGGGGTGGTGCCGCGGGCCGCTCCCTTCCATACAGTAGACTCGCTGCACAATAGAACGTCCAGGCAGTAGGATGGCAGGATGAGCCACAGCGACCGCTTGAAGCGCACCCCTGACGCCTTTCGCCAGCTGA
>JAANMX010002502.1_pt1 | contig 18035 bp, 16 predicted proteins | sample 7279681 | NCBI WGS metagenome assembly JAANMX01 (sample SAMN14094542, study PRJNA606508) | bioreactor metagenome | isolation source: A lab-scale SPAN reactor treating ammonium-rich wastewater day 351 | place: Ireland: Galway | collected 2018-01-01
ACCGTAATGAAAAGGAATGCGTAGATGCTGTAAAAGATCACCTGAAAGATACTGTTGATCGCCACGAGTCCAGCGGCATATTCGCGGTTTCCTTCGGCAAGCTCGTTCCAGACCATGACCATCGCGATGCACCGGGCAAGGCCGATCAGAATGAGACCGATCATGTATTCCGGATAATCGTGCAGGAAAATAATGGCCAATGCAAACATGAGTATAGGGCCAATAACCCAGTTCAGTAGCAGGGAAATCCCCAGGATCTTCGTGTTTTTAAAAACTTTAGGCAATTTCCGGTACCGCACTTTGGTGAAAGGTGGATACATCATGAGAATCAGACCAATGGCCAGCGGAATATTGGTAGTACCGTAGGAAAAGGTATTGATGATTGTAGAGGAATTGGGATAAAAATAACCAATCGCCACTCCCAAAAACATGGCCAGGAAAATCCAGAGGGTAAGGTTTTTATCGAGGAAGGAGAGTTTTTTCCTTTCGTGTGGTGCACAGTTGTTTGCTGACATATTTAATTTTATTTCAATTCAAAAGGAGTTATCAACTGATTATTTTGACGCCGCAGTATGCTGCAAACTGTTCAGTAATTCAGGAAGCAGATTTTTAACTGGGAGATAAGGAATTCCGAAGGTCTTTTCGGAAAGATGCTCTTTAATTTGTTCAATGATTTCCTTTTCAGCATCTGCGCGGCTTTTGAGTAACGGATCGGTGAGCCCGTTTACCATGGAGAGACTTTGGTTCACAATCCAGGCATATGGCTTTATACCCGCCCTTTTCAGGTCTTCCTGAAGTGCTGCGGCCTCCTGCATCGGCGTGGTTTCCGGAAGAGAGACGAGTAAGATCTTTGCTTTACTGCTGTCCTGTAAGGTCATATACGGCGTTCGGATCTTACCGTGGGTGTTGCTCATATTGCGCATAATATCGCGGTGATAGCTTCCGGCAGTATCAAGCAGCAACAGCGTATGCCCTGTTGGCGCAGTATCCATCACGACGAACTTGCGGCGGCTTTCGCTTATTGCTTTTGAAAAGGCGTGGAACACGGCAACTTCCTCCGTGCACGGCGATTTCAGGTCCTCAAGCAGGAGTTTGATCCCTTCCTCATCCAGATTCTTTCCTTTCTGCTGCACGATTTTATCAATATACCGCTGGGTTTCCTCCTTTGGATTGATGCGGTCTACAGTAAGGTTAGCGGGAATTTCAGGAAGCTGGCTGATGAAATCCCTGATATGTGCTGCAGGGTCGGTGGTGGTAAGGTGCACCTGCATTCCCTTTTCGGCCAGGAGCAATGCAATGGCCGTTGCGGTAAGGGTTTTTCCTACCCCACCCTTTCCCATGGTCATAATAAGGCCGGCCTGCTGATTGTCGGTAAGTTCCTCCACCAGCACATTCAGGTCCTTCAGATTTACATCCCCCGAAGGCTGAAGGTCTTTGACTGCATAGCCGGACTGCAGTTCAGGGCGGAACATGGACCGCAGTCTGTCCGGACCAAGGATATTGTAAGGCAGCAATGGGTATGAGTGCTTCGGTAGAACCTGCAGGTTCGCAGGCAAATTTTTAAGCTGCTCGTGGGCAAGAGCTTCCATTTTGAAGGCGAAAGTATCATTCCTGTCCACCGCCGTGAAGACTCCGTTGAGATAAAGTTCCTGATTTTCCATACCGAGTTCCCGGAGTTCATCACTGGTACGCGACGCTTCTTTAAGTGAGGACTGTTCCGGGCGGGACACGATATTAAAGGTCGTTTGAAACGCATCCTTCAGCCGCTCGACAACAGTTTGGTAACGCTGCCGGCTGCTCTTTAATGCCGAAGACGGCCCCAGACACGAAGCGCCCTCCGGATTTTCTTCAGTGAAGGACGACCACGCGGCCGGAAGTTCCAGAAGTCTTAACGTGTGCCCGGTAGGCGCGGTATCAAATACAATCACATCATAAGGTTCCCCACTGTATTCACCGGAAATAAACCGTGAAAATTCATCGAAAGCGGAAATTTCCGTGGTACAGGCACCCGAAAGCTGTTCCCTAATTTTAGCAATTTCAGCCTCACTGAGCGAATCCTTCAGCGGTCCGGTTACCCGCATACGGTAATCCTCTGCGGCCACTTCCGGATCAATATTCAGCGCAAAAAGATTATTGATGCCCTTTACGGGATTGATATGTTCGCCTACTTCGGTTTCCAGGACTTCAGCCAGGTTAGAGGCGGGGTCTGTACAGACCAGCAGCACACGTTTGCCTTCATCGGCAAGCTGTATCGCGGTGGCGCAGGCAATGGTGGTTTTGCCTACTCCGCCTTTTCCGGTAAAAAAGAGATAGGGAGTTGTGATCATGACTTCTTTTTTGATGTTGAAAAAATTAAAGTGATTTATCTGATAAGGCTCATCACATAATACATTTCGGCAGCGATCTCCAGACTTCTTTCATAATAGGTGCGGTCCATCTCATGAGTTCCGTCGCTGGATTTTGGGTCTTCAAATTTTACCGCCACGCGCTTTTCGGCACCCGCGATAAACGGGCAACCTGCGTCGGCATTGGAGCAGGTCATCACCGCGGCAAAACCGGATACCGGATTGAAGGCATCATCATATTTCTTGGAGAAACAGATGACGGGATGCGCATTCTCTGCATATTTTACCGCATATACCGGATTCTCAGTGTCACACAGCTTCTGAATTTCCATTCCCTGACTTTGGAGTGTTTCCGCTACTTTCGGGAACATGGCAGTGGCCTCTGTTCCGCCGGAGTAACAGTACACGTTCTGTATGTTAAAATGTTCCGCCATCACCTGTGCCCAGATCTGGGAAAGGTGACTTCTGCGAGAATTGTGGGTGCAAATGAAGTTCAGGTTGATTCTTTCCCCGGCATCAGATTTCTTCTGAATGAACTCAGCCAGAGGCCGCAGGATTTCCTTTCGTTCTTCGGAAACTGGCATAATGGAAATGACTTCAATGCTTTCTTTTAGATTTTTGAACATGGTTTTACTTTTTATAAGGTTATCGCTTTACACTCTTTACAGGGAGCTCAAACCCTAGCAGCAGCCGCCTCCGGGCGTACAACTTGCCGACTGTAGTTCTGAAAGTTGCACTCTTGGTTTCTCCTGCGGAATTCCACAGGCATCCTGGGCTAGACAAGCCGTGGTTTTAGCCGTGAGAACGAACTCGCTGCCGTTGAACTGCAAACCGAATTTGCCAATGGTAGACTGCTGGTATTCTACCTCGATTTCTACGTCTTCCAGGCCGAGTTGATCTTCGGAAAGGGCAATGATCTTCTTCAGTTTCTCAGCTTCCAGGCGGTGGTCGTTATCGGTAGAAAACCAAAGCTGGAAATTGATGGCTTTCTCGTCGCGGATCACGCCGCCACAGTCTATGAATCTTTTGTTGATCTGGCCCACTTCTGTTACATGGAAATGATCGGGAACCTGTTCGCCGTTTTCTAAAACGAAATGCAGTTCCTGCAGGTTCGTGAGAATGTTCTTGATTTCTGAAAGTCTCATAATGAATAGTTTTGAAGGTTATAATTTAACATCTGTTGTTTTGGAGGGTATCCATTTTATGGAAAATATGGTTGATGAAGGAGTCGAACTTTTTAATCGTTTCCTTATTGATGCAATAATTAATGGCTTTGCCATCGATGTTTCCCTGAATGATTCCGGCATTCTTCAGTTCTCTAAGGTGCTGCGAAACCGTAGGCTGCGCCAGAGGCAGCACCTCAACAATATCGTTGCAGATGCAGGTATTGGTGGTGAGCAGATATTCGATAATGGCGATCCGCGCCGGGTGGGCCATTGCCTTCAACAGCACGGCCATTTCATTCTGTTCATCTGTAAAATGTTCTGTTTTCGTGATTCCCATAACCGTATTCTTTATTTCTTAAATAATTATATTGCAATATTACGATATTTAATAATACGGTGAAATACTTTTGTTTAAAAAATATAATCATGAGGTATGGCAACAGGAACAAAATTCCAGCGCAACCTGCCTGTAAATGAACTGATAAAATAATCTTTTTCAGGAATTTAACACCAAAAATTCCGTAACTTTACTATGCAAATAAAACATGACGAAGTCAAACCTCGCGTTTTCTGTTCTTTATGCGTCACTGTTCTTCTCTACGGCCAAAACCCGGGGTTTTAAGTTACCTAATCACTAAAAACACATATGATGAGAACGATTATTGTACCCACCGATTTCTCGAATCCTTCCAAAAACGCGGCGCGCTACGCGCTGAACCTCGCCATCGGTCTTAAGGCTGATATCCACCTCTGTCATGCCTACAGCATTCCGGCTGAAAGTCCTATGATGGGCGAAGTTCCCTGGACATTAATGCAACTCCCTGATGTAAAGACTGACGCTGAAAAGGCACTGAAAAAATTAGCAAAAGCCTTAGAAACGAAAGAAAACAAAATCCTGGGCGATAACCCCGGCCTTTTCAAGCCTGCTATTACCTGGTCAGCGGAACAGAAAGATCTGGTGAGCCTTATTCATGAGAAGACAAAAGAAACCGAGGCCATGCTGGTGGTGATGGGCATGACCGGCAGTGGAAAACTGAACAGACTTCTGTTTGGAAGCAGCAGTCTTAAAATGATTAATGAAAGCAAATATCCGCTTCTGATCGTTCCCCATCATCACCGGTACAGAAAGATGGAGAAAATTGCGTTCGCTACAGACCTCAACAAGCGGCATCAAAAAACCGCCCAGTACGTCGCGAGGTTTGCTGAATATTTCGATGCCGAACTGATGGTCAGCTATGTCACCGGATTTTCCGACCTGATTGATGAAAAAGGGTATCTCCACAAAAAAGAGGAGTTTATCAAGAATATCGACGGAAAAGTCACTTACCTGCCCATTGAAGTGGTTGGAGTCAATACCGGTCTCGGGGTACTGAGATATAAGGACGTGGATCTTGTGGTGATGGGACATGAGCGCAAAAGTTTCTTCGAAAGAGTCACAACGGGAAGCCACAGTGCAACGCTGGCCCGTAAGGTTCAGATGCCGCTCATGATTATTCCTGAAGGCGCTCCACTGCTGTTCTGATGACAGTCCCTCCGGATTTAGTCCTGCAATCCATTTTTCTGCGGCAGACTGCAGCTTTGAAGATATTAACACCACCGTACTTCTAAAAACAGGATGGAGTTTCTAACACTGAAACCCGGAATCACACATGCCTACGGTACGGTAACACCGCAGCAACCGCCGTGTTTTTTTTCCTTATTTTATAGTGACGGTTCGCAGACGTAAATCAGTCGGGATTCAACGGAGTCCGGGTTTTTATTCCATTTTAGCAATCTGATTTACAACACATTAGTCAGCGCGATCAACTTTGTCCCCTATTTGTCCCCCCTCTGTTTTTGGTGTGTCCCGTTCACCACTGTACTTTTGAGCCTAATTTATTTAAACAATCACTATGAAAAAACGACTATCAGTTTTCCTGTTGATCATGCTGGGCATTTTCAGCTATTCGCAGGTTATTTTCAAAGAAACTTTCGACGGGATCAGCGGATCTACCACCGGCGGTGCGGGCACCTATAAATTCCCTCCGGGCTGGCTGCTCAGGAACGTCGATAATAAAACTCCTTCCGGATCTGTGGCGTATGTGAATGAGGCATGGGAAAGACGAGAAGATTTTCAGACCAATGTCATCGATTCCGTAGCATTCAGCACCTCATGGTACAGTCCTTCCGGGCAGGCCGACGACTGGATGTGGACGCCTAAAATCACCGTTCCCGATACCGGTGAAGATGTGGTCTTAAAATGGAATGCAAAGGCTTACGATCCTGAATTTCCGGATGGATATGAGGTGAGAATTATGCTGGACCCTACAGAGCCTACCGGCGGACCTGGAGTGATGGGCAACCAGCTTACCTCCTCGGTGCAGTTATTCAGCACTCCTGCTGAAAACACTGCCTGGACGGCCCGCAGCCTAAGCCTTAATGATTACAGAAACAAAACCTTCAGAATTGCATTCCGGAACAATTCTACCGACAAATTTATTCTTGTCATTGACGATGTCGAAGTGTCGGTCCTTATCAACACTGACGCTGCCATTACTGCGGTGAAGAATTATGAATATACCCACTATCCGCTCTCTCATTCTGCCGCAGGCATTCCTTTAAATGCCACCTTTAAGAATGAAGGGGCACTGGCTCTTACTGACGCAAAAATTAAAGCCAGTCTCATTGATGACCTGGATAATGCAGTCGCCAGTGTATTTTCATCGGCCATTACTTTAAATCCGGGACAGACAGCCACACCGTCTTTCCCTGCGATGCCGGTAACAGCAACAGGGAACTATCATATCCGGTATGAAGTGGCCTTGAGTTCGCCGGACCAGAATCCCGCAAACAACACCAAACAGTCGCTGGATTTCATGATCACAGAATCCACCATAGCGCGTGATAACGGTGTTCCTGCAGGTGTTTTAGGTATCGGTGCCGGTACTCTGGGTTATCTGGGCCAGGCGTTCACCACGAAAGTAACTTCTGTGGCAACAGGCGGAACGGTGAGTTTCGGAGGAAACGCAGAGGAGGCCAGCTACCGTCTCGCTTTATGGAGCGTTGATCCTGTCACCGGCAACCCGCTGAGCATTATTGCAGAAACGGCTACACAGACCGCAGGTACCGCAGCCTTTACCACTACCCTGTCTTTTGCAGGCGCACCGGTGGTCCTTGCGCCGGGTAGCTATGTGCTTACCGCGGTGGAAACAGACAAAACCCTGGCGGTGGTACAGACTTCGGAGGTTTTCACCCCGGGCACTACTTTTGTGAACTGGGCAACAAATCCTATGGGCACCTGGGCGCACAACGAGGATTTCGGAACAAATTTTGCCAAATCTTACGCCTTAAGACTCCAGGTACAGGAGGATCCCACGTTGGGAACCTCCGCGGCAGATCTCAACAAACTGATCAGCATTTATCCGAATCCGGTAACTGATGTTCTCAAGATCGCTTCAAAAGAGAAAGTACTGAATCTTCAGGTCTACGCTTCAGACGGTAAAGTGGTGAAGGTAAAATCTAACTCATCACTCGATCACCTGGATGTGACTCAGCTTCCTGCAGGGATGTATGTACTGAAAATCACCACCGCGAAAGGTGAACAGCAGGTGAAATTCATTAAGAAATAAGTGTTCTTTAAAATGATCAAAGGTTACCATTCCGGTAACCTTTTTCTGTGGAGGAAATTTTAAAACTGCCGGGATAATTTTCACACGGTCAGTAAACATTTTCCGGTCGTGAACTCCTGATCAGACTTCAAAAGCCCGGCGACGCCAATATATAAAGTATTCAATCACAGCAGAATAATAGTGAAAAATAAATTTGTCCCCTATTTGTCCCCCCTGCTTTTTTGTCAGAAAGCATGCATTCACTTTATTTTGCCGTCGGTTTTTCTGTGCAGGTTACCAAAGAATGACTGCTGAGATCAACCGTAAAAAATCCTTCCTCAAACAATCAATCAATTATTAAACAGTTAACAATGAAAAAACTTTATCTCCAATTATTAATGTCAGTTTTCCTGTTCTGCGCACAGCTGAACTTTGCCCAGACATTTACAGAAAGTTTCAATGACATTTCCACCCTGGCCGGAAGTGGGTGGATTATGCAGAACAACAGTGCTCCTGTTGGATCGCTAAGCTGGTTTCAGGGCACCGCAACAACCGCCCCAAGCCCCGGACCTTTCAACGCATACAATGGCGCTGAAAATGCCTACATTGCAGCAAACTATAACAATACATCAGGTTTGGGTACCATCAGCAACTGGCTGATCACGCCAAACAGAACTTTAAGAAATGGCGACGTATTCACTTTTTACACCCGCAAACCTACCATAGGACCCGCACAGATCGATTATCCTGACCGTCTGGAAGTACGTATGAGCACCAATGGGGCAAGCACAAATGCCGGAACCAATGCAACCCAGGTAGGAGATTTCACCACGCTGCTTCTCAGCATCAACCCCACATTGGTTGCAAATGTTTATCCTCAGGTCTGGACGAAGTATACCATTACCGTTTCAGGCCTCCCTGCGCCAACATCCGGAAGGATCGCTTTCCGTTATTTCGTAACGAATGCAGGAATTAATGGTTCTAATTCAGATTATATCGGGATTGATCAGGTAGATTATACGCCTTATGTCTGCCCGGCATTTACCATGACCCCTCCAGGAGCCCTTACCGGTGCGCAGGCAGGGACGGCCTACAGTACCCAGCTTTCCCAGACAGGAGCGCTTGGAGCGCCGAAATTCAGTGTTACGGCCGGGGCGCTGCCTCCGGGATTAACCCTTTCTTCAATCGGATTGATTTCCGGAACGCCAACTGCAACCGGAACATTCAATTTTACAGTTACCGTAAATGATGCAAGCGGATGTTCAGGATCTGCGAGCTATTCGATTACCAGTATATGCCCTTCCACGATGGCAACATTGGAAGACTTCCCGGTACTCTGCAGCAACAGTGGCCTTTATACCCTGTCCGGCGGTTTTCCTGCCGGCGGAACCTACAGCGGAACCGGAGTATCAGGCGGCCAGTTTGATCCCACAGCCGGAACACAGGTTATTACCTACGAGTACACCGATCCGTACGGCTGTACCTATACCGCAAGCAAAACCATCACCGTGAATCCGGCTTTAGCCATTACCGCGCAGCCCTCATCCAGCACTATTTGTGCAGGATCCAATACGGTTTTCTCTGCTGCTGCAGCCAATGCTACCGGCTATCAGTGGCAGGTGGATGATGGTTCAGGATTTACTGATGTTACCAACAGCGGCCCTTACGCAGGTGCCACGACTGCTACCCTCTCTATTTCCGGCGCCACGGCTTCTTATAACGGCTACCAATACCGTTTGGTTGCGACAGGACTTTGCACTCCTGCCATCTCCAACAGCGCTGTACTTACCGTGAATTCAGCACCGTCTGTAACGCTGCAGCCTGTATCACAGGCGGTATGTACAGGAAGCGGTACTACATTCTCCGCGACTGTCGCCAACGCGACCGGCTATCAGTGGCAGGTGTATAACGGTACAGGTTTCACGAATGTGAGCAACGGTGGCATCTATTCCGGTGCCACTTCCGCCACGCTGAACATTTCAGCCGTTACTCCGGCAATGAATGGATATGTTTACAGGCTGTCGGCAGCAGGAGTATGCGCTCCAATGGTAATGACCGGCAACGCGGTACTCACCGTAACCACCACTTCAGCCCCAACAGGCCAGGCGACGCAGAGTTTTAATGCCGGTGATGCGCTTAGTGCATTGACGGTTAACGGAAGCAATATCAAATGGTACGCTTCAGCAGTGGATGCGTCACTGCATCAGAATGAACTTCCGGCCCAGACCCTTATTGTAAACAACACCACCTACTATGCGACGCAGACGGTAAGCGGATGCGAGTCTGCGGCATCATTAGCAGTTCTGGCTTATAATGTTTCCCTGGGTACCGACCAGGCAACCGCAGCAGATAGACTTCAGGTGTATCCGAATCCTGCAGGCGAAACCGTAACCATTACTGGAAACGCGAAAATCAACAGGGTGGTAATCATTGCTGCAGACGGCAGAAAAGCAGCTGAAAAGAAAATCAATTCGGAGCGTAAGCTCAACATTCAGGAACTTACCCGGGGGGTATACCTGCTTCAGATCTTTACCGGTCAGGGAATCCAGACGGTGAAGCTGATTAAAAACTAAGTTTTCTTAGTTCATTATTAATGTACAGCCACTGCAGAACTGCAGTGGCTGTTTTTTATGTATTGCAACTTTGCAGAATGGTTACCAGAACCGCTCTTCAGGAAAAATATTTTCTGGAACAACTTCACAGCAGACGAGACCCACCCTCACCTGTTTTCATCCTGCCTCTTAATTCCGTTTGAAACTGCAGAACAGGAAATTCTGTGGGGTGTTAAAAGGCGTGGTGTGATCTTCTGTGATACAGCGGATTTTCTCAAATCCATTTTTAAGTTCGTTGGTAAGCGCCTCTTCGGTGTACTGCTTAATTTCCAGTCCGCTACAATTGGTGGGGCCGTTTTCCGAAAAGGTACCGATGATCATATACCCTGTCACACATTTCCTTGCGGTGTCCAGATACTTTGAAACCTGTTCGGGCGTGGTCAGAAAATGAAAAGCAGCCCTGTCATGCCATACATCGTATGTTGTGTCCGGTTCAAACTCCGTGATGTCGCTCACCACCCAGTTCACCCAGTTGGCCCTGTCACCTAAACGGAGCTTTGCTTTCCCCAGCGCTCTCTCAGAAATATCCAGAACGGTGATATTGTTAAAACCTTCATCCAGCAGATAATCCACGAGTTTGCTGTCGCCACCGCCGATATCGATGATCTTAGTATCTTTATTCACACCGGAAGATAAAATAAAGTCGAGCGAAGTCTGTGGGATTTCCTGTGTCCAGCTCACCTGGTCTGGTTCCTTGGTTTGGTAAACGGTTTCCCAGTGTTGTTTTCTGTATGTATTTTCCATTTCTGTGTTTTTTTAGTATATATTCGCCGGCAGTACAAGGTCAGCAGATAATCCACCCATGGCGTAATGAAGGGCCCCAATTTTCAGTTTAATTTTTAAGACCTTCTTCAGGCCGGCTGTTTGCACAACAACATATCGTACCACAGCGTAACAATGACGGGTTAGTACACGGTCAGGCATTGTTTCTTGCGATTCTGAATCCTAAATCGTCGATTCTGAAAGATTTGGGATGGCTTCTTCTCCGGTTCGTTGACATAACACTTCTTTCCCCGTCGTACCAGCCTCCACCCCGCATGATCCTGTAACTTCCGTACACGGTTTCATCATATACATCAGCGCACCATTCCCATACATTTCCAAGCATATCATAAATCCCCCACTTATTGGGTTTCTTCAGACCGGGTTCCCGGGGTCTTCCTCCGGAGTTGTCTTTATACCACGCAATTTCATCCAATACCCCATATCTTACAGCATTACTGCCGGCTTTACACGAAAATTCCCATTCCGCTTCAGTCGGAAGCCTGAAGCTATTTTTCGTTTTATCAAAAATCACTTCATCGTCAGATTTAATGAAATAACAGGCTTCCAGTTTTTTTAGAGACGACAACGCGTTACAGAACTGTACCGCTTCAATCCAGGATACATTTTCAACAGGCAGGTTCATTCCTTTGAAGGCACTGGGGTTATCATTCATAATGGTCTGATAAAAATCCTGAGTGACCGGAAATCTTGCGATCAGAAACGAATCAAGCTGCTCAGTCCACTGCTTTTTAATTCGGTCGTCACGCAGTTCAATCACGCCACTCGGAATTTCAGCGAAGTATTCTTCCAAATTCAGGTCATCCATCAGTTTACAGGGTGTTTTTAAATTTTTATACGGTTCCAAATATATACAAATATACTCACCAGATAAATATAGAGAATTTCAGCATCACCCTAATCTGCTGTATTTTCAAAATGCTGCTCCAGACTTTCTGCCAGAGTAATGAGAAACTTAGTGCGGCCGGTCTGCAACTTCTACTTTGCCAAAATCGAGCGCATCCTTTCCTCATTTACTTTGTCAAATTTCTAGCCGGTATCACAATACTTTGAAAAAGTTTTTGGAGGACTATCCCTTCGCCACAGAGGAGGATTTTTGTGTTTGGAGGTTTATAGGACGTCTTTTCAGGAGAAATTTTTATGGCACGAAGTGTTATTGAAAGTTGTGGTGGCTTAAACCAAACATTTCTCCACGGTTTTCAGATGCCCGTCAGTAAAGGGAATGTTGGGAATAAGCCGCTGTTGGGTGTTTAAGCCGGAATGCATTTCCGGCTTATTCTCACTTTTCTCATCAGAATCCTGAAATGCGGGCGGGTCTTAACCAAGCGGTGATGCAGGCGGCCAGTTTGCAGATAAGCCCCAAAAAAGGGGGAATTAGCCGCCCTTCCTCTTGTTTTTCCCGTATTAACCGCTATAGATTTAGCTAAGCATTCGGATCAGATGGATCCGTACAGAATGCAGCAAGCACATTATACTGTTATGAAAACTTTAGTAAAAATCTTCCCGATTATTGTAAGCAGCTTTCTCATTCTCCTGTTCATTGATGCTTCTGCAAGCAAGATGTTGGATTTCGAGAACTTTCAGGTGCAATTGGCGCATGAGTCTCCCCATATCCCCATATCGCCATGAACACTTATCATCTTGATCTTTTACAAAATCATCTGAAAAAAGCATTGGAGCGGTACTGTGAACTCTGTGATTCATCACCGGAACGGAAGTATTTTACCAATGAGACTGTTTTATCGCAAACTAAAGAAATTGTTCAGCACTATATAGGGTTGTTTCAGTCCCTGCATTTTTTGAATCAACAAACCCAATATTACCATCCCGGATTCATCTTTACCTATCAGGATGAAGAACAGCTTACTTCCAGTGGGGAGTGCGCCGAGATTGTGAAACTGCTCTCTGAAGCTTATCAGCTCATTGCGGAATCGGTGTCCAAAGACCGGTTTTTTGTGCCCATTCTTGTTCAGCAGATCAACTCAGGAAAAATTCATATTTTTATAGGAGTGGTGACCAAAAAGCAATGCCACTACACCCTTTCCGTTGTGGCTCATCAAACGGTTTACCCCAGCCCTCCGGCATCAATAGGAAACAGCCGGTACCGTTACCTGCTGAAACTGCTGGAAACGTATGAGCCTGATGAGTACGCGACTTTAGAGGTTTTTGTGAACAGCAGAGGCCTTTCTTACCGTCAGTTTCAAAAAGACAGCACTTCATTTTTTGAAAGTTCCTTTTACCATCATTATCTTAAGATTAAAATGATTCCTGTTCTCGAAGACCTCCTGCTAAGTTCGATGAGCTATAAGGAAATTGCCTATAAAAATGGCTTTGCAGGCTACCATCAGCTGTATACTCTGTTCCACAGAACCTACCATTTCCCGTTCCACCGGATCCCCCGGATCGCGCTGCAGCAGTAAATTTACCGCATTGATTTTATTATTCTGTTGACACTATTATACATATAAACGTCATTATTCTACATAAGAATGTAAATATTCTACATAAGAATGTAAATATTACACATACTTCTGCCTCTAAAGTACATGTATTTGAAAAAGGGATGTCGCAATTTTACATCATCAAACAGCGTCATGAAAAATGTTATAAAAATACTGACTATTGTCATAAGCCTCTTCTTCGCGGTTCTGTTTTCCTATGCTGCAATGAGCAAAGCCACCGGTTTCAAAAACTTCCGGGATCAGCTGGAACAGTCACCCGGACTTGAGGGATATGGAGAACCTATAGCTTACAGCATTATCGCACTGCACACGGTTAGTGCCATTCTGCTCTGCTACCGCCCGCTCCGGTTATGGGGTTTATGGATTACTTTCGGGATAACGACCGTTTTTGCAGGATATGTCGGGGGAATCCTCCTCTACAGCAATAACCTCCCCTGCACCTGCATCGGACTTTTTGAAAAGATGACGTGGAAAGATAATTTAGTTTTAAATATAGGATTAATGATCACTGCCCTCACCGGTATGATGACGGTGAAGGCAGCAAGATCAAAAATAAATAATGAAAAGGGTGCATCCTTTTCAGAGTAGAATGTCCCAGGCATTCATTAAACTTTGCAAACAGTGAATTCCTGTCTGCATCACGAAACGCAGAACGGTTGACGGACCGCCATGCGCCGAAGACCACCGTCTGCTTAAAAGGCAGACTACCCGACTTAATTTTAAACTTTGAGTTTTTATGGTAATCTTTTTTATCTAAAAAAGATTAATAATAAGCAAAAGTAAGAAAAACGATTAAGACCGTTGCTATACAGTGATTTGTAAAATTATAGTCTAAGAATGGAATGCTCTGTCTTACCGGTTTTGGACTTGAAATGACAAGGTTTGGTTACTAATTCGTTACTTGTTGATAGCTTGTAATTTTGTGGTAACTGATTATAATTCAGTGTTTTGCATTTGTTTTCATAATCCCTTGTAACTCAATGTAATTTAATTTTAATCATTAAACATTTGAGTTATGGAACAGACAAAAAAGTCAACGTTCAAACTACTTTTCTATTTGAAAAAGAATGAACTGAAAAAGAATGGAAATGCCCCCATTATGGCACGTATTACCATTGACGGAACAGCTAAAACTTTGGGAACAAAGCTAGAAATCAATCCAAATAATTGGAATTTGAAATTTGGGAGAGTTGAGGGAAAAAGTTCAGTTGCTTTAAACATCAATCAAAAGTTGGATAACATTCGTGGGCGCATCGACAAGATTTATGAAGATATGCTGAAACACGAAGGTTTTGCTACATCACAAAAAGTGAAACTGTCATTTTTAGGTGTCGGCGTAATGAATGATGCCATTTTAAAAGTTTTTAACGAACAGAATTCAGAATTTAAAAATTTAGTCGATAAGGGAGAACGTGCAGAAAGCACCTACTACAAATACAATATTGTTTATACTCACCTTTCAGATTTCATAAGCCAACGATTTCATAGAGACGATATGGCTTTCCGTGAGTTAACTGGCGACTTTATCAGAGAATTTGATTTTTATCTTCGATATGATAAACAATGTAGCCACAACACGGTTTGGGTTTACACGATGCCAGTTTTAAGCTTAATTGAACTGGCGATGAAAAAAGGTTTGATACGTAACAGTCCTTTTGAGGATTACGAAATCAGTATGGAAGAAACCGATAGAGGTTATCTTCTGAAAGAGAATGTTGAAAAATTAATGAAGTGCAAACCATCGCATCCTCGATATGAGCTGGTAAAAGATTTGTTTATTTTCAGTTGTTTTACAGGGTTATCGTATGTAGATATTAAAAAACTGACCGTTAGAAATATCCAATCTTTTTTTGATGGTCATCAATGGATTATCAGCAGAAGAAAGAAGTCTGATGTTGCATCCAATGTTCGCTTAATGGATATTCCAAAACGAATAATTGAAAAATACCAAGGCACCTCACGCAATGAATTTATTTTTCCGGTTCCTGGCAATACAACTTGCAATAATCACATTAAAATATTAATGGAAGATGCCGAGATTATTACTGAACAGAAAGTTACCTTTCATACTGCGAGACATACATTTGGAACAATGTTTTTGACCGAAGGTGTGCCTTTGGAAAGTCTTAGTAAAATGATGGGGCATAAAAATATTGCTACTACACAGATTTATGCCAAAATCACAAGCCAAAAAATTAGCAAGGATATGGATTTGGTTGCGCCTAAATTTCTTGCTATGGAAGAAGCTTTTTCAACAACTATTTAAACCATTTTTATTTTATCATTAGGCAGAACTTAACGGTTCTGCTTTTTTTTGGGCTTTAATTTTAAAAGCAAAAGCACATTTACTCTCCTCTGCATATCCCAACGCTGTAAAAGAGCTTTCTGCTTCTTTTGAAACAGAAAATTGAAAAATGCAATTCCCTTTCTCATCCCCTCGTCGATTTCATTTTTCAATTCCCTGTCGCAGGCTTTCTTAGCCTGTATTTAGTTCCAAAAAAAAATTATTAGAAAATGATTTTCCATAAGCAACCGGTAAAAAGGCAGCTAAGGTATAGCGGGCTGCCACCGCCCCTGTCCAACCAAAAGACTACGGCATAATGGCAAGGCAAAATGATGGCTTCGCCGAGTGGTAGTGTGTTGCCTTGCCACCCTTCGGGACTTATTCCGTTTCCTTTTGGTTTTTCGCTTAGCCCGCTAAGATTATCTGCTTTCTTTTTTCCGGTTTTTCTTTTGGAAAAATTATTTGAGAAGCGAAGCGAAACAAACCACTACGATTGCAGGAAACGAGAAAAGTGAACCTAACAAAAATGTACAACTTTTTAAAAATTATGGTTATGAACATCATTGGAAGACTGACAAAAGATGCGGAAGTACGCACATTGTCAAATGAAAAACAGGTAGTGAATTTTTCTGTAGCAACCAACGAAAGCTACAAAAACAAGCAAGGCGACCGCATAGAACAAACAACCTATTTCGATTGCGCTTATTGGATTTCTGCAAAGGTAGCCACACTACTCACCAAGGGTAAATTGGTTGAACTCACAGGCAGAGTAAGCACAAGAGCGTGGATAGGAAAAGACGGAGAAGCGCATTCTGGGTTAAACTTTCATACCTCGCAAATCAAACTGCACGGAGGTGGCAGGAAAACCGAAACCGTGCAAGTTACTGGAGAAGGAAAAACGGATGACCTTCCATTTTAATCAAGTATACAAATCATTTTTTAACATCAAAATTTTATCAAAATGGCACACAACATTAATTTCAACGAGAGAACAGGACGTTATTCATTTTTTAGCGTTCAGCAAAAAGCGTGGCACGGTTTAGGGCAAATCGTGGAGCAATTCCCAACCAGTGAAGAAGCGATTAAATACGCTGGATTAGACTATGAAGTCGTAAAATCCCCAATTTTCACTAAAAATTCGGGCATTATCGAAACTGCAAGCGGTATCGAAATAGGCAGTAGCGAATTGGAAGTACCTAATTATTTTGCCAACATACGAACCGATAACAATGCCGTTTTGGGTGTAGTTGGTAAAGATTATCACATTGTACAAAACCGTGAAGCTTTTAATTTCTTTGATGCTATTGTAGGCGGTGGCGAAGGTATTCTGTACGAAACCGCAGGCGCATTGGGCAACGGAGAACGTATTTTTATTACAGCTAAATTACCCGATTATATTCGTGTTGGCAATGGCGATGATGTTACGGAAAAGTATATTTTTCTAACCACTTCGCACGATGGTAGCGGAAGCATTACAGCCGCATTTACACCTATCCGTATTGTTTGTCAAAATACCTTAAATGCTTCATTGCGAAATATGACCAATGTAGTCCGCATCAAACACACATCGGGAGCAAAACAGCGTATCGAGAATGCCCACAAGATTATGGGATTGGCAAACACATTAAGCAATCAATTAGAGCGCATTTTCAACGATTGGGCAAAAGTAAAGGTAACAGACCAAGAAGTAAAAAAGCTAATTCAATTGGCACTTTGTCCGAACAAGGAAACTTTTGATTTGCTTAAAAAAGGTGCAGAAGATGAAATTTCAACCCTCTTTAAAAATACGGTTGATGATGCTTTTGCCTATGCAATGATAAGCGACACACAGCAAATGGAAACAACCAAAGGCACATTGTTCGGAGCGTACAACGCTGTTACAGGCTACTATCAGAATGTAAGAAATTACAAAAACGATGAAGCCAAATTGCAGAGTATTGTATTGGGCGGAACTGCCCAACTAAAATCGCAGAAAGCATTTGAATTGTGTACTGCATTTGCTTTAGACGGTGCGGAAATTTTAAATCTTAATTAATTAATAACAGGCTACCGCTTTAATCGGTGGTAGCCTACTAAAAATAAAAGTTATGGCAAATTGGTGCAATAATACGGTTGTTTTTGAGGGAAAACCTGAAGCAATCGAACAGATACAGCAGCTTTTCCAAATGATGAAAAGCAAAGAAGAAAAAGAAAAACAAGGGCAATTGCCCGATTTTGTTCCCGACACAAACGGCGGTTATTTCTTCAATATTTATTGGAATGAAAGCGATGAAGGCGTTTTTCAATATGAAACAAAATGGTCGCCTAATCTTGAAATTATTCAAAAGATAGCAAAACAGTACAAAGTAAATTTCATACAGGATTATGAAGAACTGGGCAATATGGTCTATGGCAGGGCAACATTTTCTGACGGGATTGTCACAGATATTTATTTGGAAGATGAAGATTTTGCCAATTATCATTATGACGAAGAAACCGACAATTATCATTTTGAAGGCGAAATTTATGAGAGTGATTATGAAATTTTGGAAACTCTTTTAGACCGAAAAATTTCCAAGAGCAATATTTAAAATTTACGATTAAATCGGTTCAGCAAAAAAGACACTTCCTTCCTTTGGTCGGAAATGTCTTTTTGCATTCAATAAAGATGCAACCCGTTTGATGAAAATGTTTGCTCCGCCATTTTATCAAACCAGTTGCGAGTTTTTTGCGTGGGATATTCGTTATCCCATTCTTTAATTTTGGATTGACTTCTTTTCTTTTCACATAGCGACCAAAGAAAAGAAGCAAAAGAAC
>JAANMX010002503.1_pt1 | contig 18031 bp, 11 predicted proteins | sample 7279681 | NCBI WGS metagenome assembly JAANMX01 (sample SAMN14094542, study PRJNA606508) | bioreactor metagenome | isolation source: A lab-scale SPAN reactor treating ammonium-rich wastewater day 351 | place: Ireland: Galway | collected 2018-01-01
TGGATCACCTCCTTTCTAAGGGATACGGGAGCACGTGCAGACGCTACCATGCGTCGCACCAACCCTCCCCATCCTCAGGTCGATGCCTCAACCCAAGCCGCTACGACGCAGACCCTTCTGCCGCCACCTGCCCGGTTTTCAGAGAATGCACTGCCTCCTGAGAGGGGCTGGGCATATGGGCCTATAGCTCAGTTGGTTAGAGCGCACCCCTGATAAGGGTGAGGTCAGAGGTCCGAATCCTCTTAGGCCCATCCCGCTATCCCTGGTGTGGATCCCATCCCCCATCGCCCGGTCCATGGCCTTCGATGAAACCGAACGAGCCGTCCGTGGTGTATACTCACCTGCAGTGATTGTGGGGGTTTAGCTCAGCTGGGAGAGCGCTTCCTTTGCACGGAAGAAGTCAGCGGTTCGAGTCCGCTAACCTCCACCACGACATCACCCCCGTACCCTGCCCGTGCCCCGCTTGAGACCGCACAATGACGCCGGACGATCGCCGGTTGGTATCGCAGCATAACCTGCCGCAGATCACGTTTCCACCGCAGTAGGAAGCGCACTGCGCAGAGCGAATACCTGTATTAATCCTGTGTCATCCGATACTATGCCTGGAGGCCTGTGCATGCTTCGCTCGTTTCTGTCTCTCATCACGGTCGCATTACTGCTGGGATCTGCCTCCTGCAGCAGGCGCGCCAGATTGAGCGGCGATCGTCCCGCGACCGATAAGCCGGTGATCGGAGTCTCCGTTCTTACCCTTGCCAACCCCTTCTTCAAGGTGATGGCGGACGCGATGCAGACCGAGGGCAAGAACTATGGCTACGAAGTAATCATTATGTCGGCGGATATGGACCCGGCGCTTCAGAAGGACCAGGTCAAGGACTTCATCACCAGGAAGGTCGCCGCTATCGTTCTTTGCCCTGCGGATTCCCGCTCGATCGGCACGGCTATCAAAGAGGCCAATGAAGGCGGAATACCGGTGTTCACGGCTGATATCGCCTGTCTTGATAAGAGCGCGAAGGTCGTCTCCCACATTGCCACCGACAACTACTCCGGCGGCAAGCTTGCCGGCGAGGCGCTCGCCGATCTGATCGGAGGCAGGGGGACCGTAGCGATCATCGATCACCCGGAGGTTGAGTCGGTGATCCTTCGAACCCGCGGCTTCCGAGAGGCGATCGCCACTCGATCCGGGATCACCATCATCGCCCAACTGCCCGGCGGGGGCATGAGGGATACAGCCTTCAAGACCGCCCAGGACATCCTCGAGAAGTATCCCGATCTTGACGGTATCTTTGCCATCAACGATCCCTCAGCGCTCGGCGCCGTGGCGGCGCTGGAGAAGGCGGGGCGCGTGGGACGCGTCAAAGTCGTCGGCTTTGACGGCCAACCCGAGGCCAAACGTGCGATCAAAGATGGGAAGATGCACGCGGACTCGATCCAGTACCCGGACAAGATCGGCAAGCTTGCCATCGAGACCGTAGCCCGCTACTTTGCAGGCGAGACGGTACCGCCGGAGACGCTGATCCCGACGGGTTTGTATGGCCGAACCGAAGCTGAGAACGACCCCGAGCTGAAGTGATCCGCCTCCGGCTATCGTCTCTCGGAATGCCGGCGGTGCTGATCGCGCTGTGCGCGTTCTTTACCTGGTCGACGTGGACCGTCGAGGCGGCGGCAGGCGAACGGGGCGGACGAGCCGCCGGGGCGCTCTGGGAATCGCGCCCGGATCCGTCGGGCAAAGCGTATGTCGTCGGTGGCCTTAATGACGAAAGCCGCGCCTTTGCCGAAGGCGTTCGAGAGTCGCTCAACGGTAGGGCCGAAGTCCACGTGATCCTGGGAACGCCGTCGGAAGCGCGAACGGCCCTCCTCGGGCTCGTCGGCAGGGGCAGTCCACCCCGAGCTATTCTAGCGACACCCGACGCCGGCGCATGGGCCATCTGGCCTGCACTACGCGCGGCCACGCCCGAGTTGCGGCCGCTCCGTCTCATCACACCGCCTCATCAAGGTCGCTCGGCGTTCCTATCGTCCACCAACCTGCGTAATGTCGCAGATCAGATCTCGGTCATCGCGATCCTCGCGGTTGGGATGACCCTTGTGATCATCACGGGCGGCATCGATCTCTCGGTGGGCAGTCTTGTGGCGCTCTCGGCTGTGGCTGCGGCATGGGTCATCCGTGCGTTCGGCGGCGAACGCGCCGGTATCGGGGCCATGGCGCTGGCCTCCCTCGCCTCGATCACGGCCGCCGGACTGATCGGGGCTCTCTCCGGCGGCGTGATCACCCGTTTCCGGGTGCCTCCGTTTATCGCCACCCTTGCGGTCATGCAGGTCGCCAGCGGTCTCGCCTTCATTGCCTCCGAAGGACAGACGATCTACGCCATGCCCCAGGCCTTCACGGATCTGGGGCGCGGGAATGCTCTCGCCGCCATGCCCAACGCCGTTTTGATCATGCTCACGCTCTATGCGGCCGCGCATCTTCTCATGAACCGCACGATCATGGGAAGGCGGATCTACGCCGTGGGGGGCAATCCGGAAGCGGCTCGCCTATCGGGTGTCCAGAACGCCCGCACCCTTCTCTTCGTCTATACCGTTTCCGGCCTGACCGCAGGCATCGGCGGAGTCATCACCGCCTCCCAGCTGAAGGCCGGCTCGCCCACGTATGGCGTCCTGTATGAGCTCTACGCCATTGCCGCCGTGGTCGTCGGCGGGACGAGCCTCTCCGGCGGGCAGGGACGCGTCTTCGGCACGCTGGTCGGGGCTTTCATCATCGCCGTTATCCGCAACGGCATGAACCTGATGAGCGTAGAACCCTACACTCAGAAGGTCATCCTCGGCCTCGTCATCCTCGGCGCGGTGCTCGTCGACCAGCTGAGGCGACGGCACTAGACGCCTCTCGCCGGCCTGCCCCGGGAGCGGATCGGCGACTCCGCCCCCGGGGGCTGGCGCTCTACTTCGCGCCCTTGATGTTGACCGACCAGAGTCGGCCCTCGCGGGCGCCGAACGTGAGGGTCGCTGCTTCGCCATCCGCCGGCAGCACGAACACAACCCGGTAGGTCCGCTCGACGCCCTTTCGGAACGAGTGTTCGGGTGCGGCGTCTCGCGTCGCATGCCGATAGACCAGAGGGTTCACGGTGTCGCCGTCGGCCAGTGTCGCCACATGCGAAGGAGGGTCGGCGCCTGTGACATCGAACATCGAGAGCTCTTCGCGACCGATCAGGGCCTTCGCCGTCAGCGTGCACACGAGGTACCGCTCGTCCTCGGACGTCTCGCGCTCCTCTGTCGGAGAAGCAGGCTGAATGGCTGCCCTGTCGAGGCGAAGAGCGAACCCACCGGAGGTGAAGTACTTCCCGAGCTCGGCCGTGGGCATCTCCAGGGCGACTGCGCCGGACGTGTCCTTGGGATCGCGGAGACCGGCCGGCAACCCTTCAATGACGTTCTTCGGATCCCCTGCCTCTCCGGCTTCAGCCTTCGTGGCGCCTGCGACATAGTATCGGATCACCTGCTCTTTGGTCGATCGGCGCGGCCGGTTGACCATGATTTTGACGATCCTGGCGTCGTCCGGGATCATCATGGCGAAGCGCAGAGGGTCCTTGAGCTCCCGCTGTCCCAGGCCCTGGCCTGGTCGGAGAGTCATCTCGACCCTCCCCGAGCCCGTGCTCTCCCGCATGACGTTGCTCATGCGCGTGTAGGTATTGCCTGCGGAGTCGACGAGGGTGATGAAGTCGTCGAGACTGAACCAGTTGTCCTCAGGGCTGGCGTTCTTGATGGCGAGGTCCAGAACGATGAGCTTCTGATTGGGTTGCGCGACGGCAGCGTCCAGGCAGTCGAACGGCTCGATCGTGTACCGTGCGCCAAGCAGCGCCATGTTGAACCCGTTGGATAGCGAGTAGACGACACCGAACTGCCCGTTGACGCCTGCCAGCTGGCCCTGTCCCTTGACTTGATTAGACCTGGGACGCTGGGCTGGTTTCTTTGCCTTCTGGGCGAAGGTCGAGGACGAGAGCGGCACTGCGACCGCGACTACTAGTAGTCGAGCGATGGTGCGTACTACAGTACGAGAGATCATCGAGGATCACTCCTTGGAGATTGTGGGCATCAACGACCGCGTCCGATGGAATGTGGCGATGCCTGAGAGGACCGTGTCCTTACCGCGGGATCGATGGCATCGGCAATCACAGCGCCCATGGGAGCAGTGACATCATACTCCGATGTGCCTGGGAATCCGCATCCCGGCCCGTTCGGTTGGCGCATGAATCCCGGTACACTTAAGAACGTCTCAGCGGTAGGATCTGCGTACCGTCATGGCGCAGACGGCGCTTGAAGCCGCGGCGCAGAACAGGAGTGGCATGTGGCCCAGGGCCTAGGAGGCAACATCCAGCGCTTGATGCATCTGTTCCTCCCAAAGGAGGAGGAGTTCTTCAAGCTCTTCTACGAGATGAGCGACCACGCGCATCGAGCGGCTCAGCTGCTCCATGAGCTCTATACAGGCCATCCGAATCCCGAAGAAATCCGTGACCAGGTATCCGATCTGGAGCATCAGGTCGACGATCTCCGCCACGAATGCACCAGCCGTCTGAACCGGACCTTCGTTACGCCGATCATGTTCGATCGTCAGGATATCATCGACGTCGCCGATGAACTCGATAACGTGGTCGACTTCATCCGGGCCGCCGCCGATCGTTCTGTCCTCTATAACGTCCGGACAATCCCCCCCTCAGTGGGCGAACTCGCCGCGATCCTGGTTGAAGTAACCGGTTGCCTTCGAGACGGCGTCGCCCTGCTCCCCAAGCTTCGCGATTCGAATGTCGACTTCGTAAAAGAGGTGAATACTCTCGAAAACAAAGGTGATGTAGTTCTGAAACAGGGCCTCGCCGCCTTGTTCAGGGACGAACAGGATCCCATCGAGATACTCAAATGGAAAGAGATCCTCGACTATGTCGAGGAGGCGATTGACCACACGGAAGATACCGTCAACAGTATAGAAGCAGCCCTGGTCAAGAACTCGTGACACCCCGCGTCAGAATGATCCATCAGAGGTGTGCCTGAGATGGATGGCTGGGTAATAGCCGTTGTCGTCCTCGCCCTAGCGTTCGAATATGTCAATGGTTTCCACGATGCAGCGAACGCGATCGCGACCTCCGTCCTAACCCGTGCGCTCACCATCCGATCCGCCGTCATCCTGTGCGCTGGACTGAACTTCGTCGGCGCCCTGACAAGCACCGCAGTCGCGACCACGATGGGCAAAGGGCTGGTCGACCCTCAGAACGTAACCCATCAGATCGTCATCGCTGCGCTGATCGGCGCGATTGTATGGGATCTGATCACGTGGTACTGGGGACTGCCGACGAGCTCCACCCACGCGCTCATCGGAGGAATCATCGGCGCCGTCACGGCATCCCGAGGATTCCATATGCTCCATCTTGCGGGGACCGTCAAGGTATTGATCGGGCTTGTGCTATCGCCGATAGTCGGCATCGTCGGAAGCACGATCATGATGATCTCGTTCCTCTGGATCTTCGGCCGGATGGCCCCGGGCAAGATGAATCGCAGGTTCCGACTGATTCAGATCGGATCGGCGGGGCTCATGGCCCTTAGCCACGGCTCGAATGATGGCCAGAAGTCGATGGGCGTCATCGCGATGGCGCTCTTCAGCGCTTCTGCAACGGCATCAGCCGGTCAGGACTTCCATATCCCGTTCTGGGTTATGATCTCCTGTGCGGCCGCCATGGGCCTTGGCTCCGGCGCCGGAGGATGGAGGATCATCAAGACCGTGGGCCGGAAGGTGATGGAGCTGCAGCCGATCCATGGATGCGTGGCCGAGTTCAGCGCGGCGACCATCATCCTAGCCGCCAGCCATTTCGGCGCGCCGATCTCCACCACGCACACGATCTCGTCGACGATCATGGGCGTCGGACTGTCGCGGCGACTGAGCGCGGTCCGATGGAAGGTGGTCGCCAACGTGGTCCTTGCCTGGCTCCTCACGCTGCCAGCATCCGCGCTCATCGGTTACGTAGCCGCCAAGCTCCTCCAATAGCCTGCGTACCGGCCGTACGCTCGGACTCAGCACAACAGTCACGCGCTGCGTCGGTCGAGTTCTCGTTGCCTCCGTTCACGCTCTCGCGCCGAGATCGGGGCCGCCAGATGCCTGCGCAGTGTCGCGGTGTCGACATCGGCCACCGCTCGGGTACGCGTCAGTTCCGCAAGGCTGACCCGGGGTTCAGGACCTGGCGTCCCTACGGCATTCATACCCGCCTGAACCGTGCCGCCCTGACGTACCCGACAATGTGCGCCCGGCCGCTCGGCGGACAGGAACCTCTCCGCAAAGCCCGGCTCCTCCAGGCGCACATCGAGCTTGGCGCAGGGGATACGGGGCGCCGTCACCTCCAGGATCGTCTCGCCGATTTGGACGAGGTCGCCCGCGCATAGGCTCGCCGATTCGAGATCGCTGATGGTCAGGTTCTCTCCGAATGCGCCCGGCGGCAGCGCCCGCCTGAGCTCCGATTCCCACCAGGCGTAGTCCGCCGTCCCGTAGAGGTAGACGGCCTGATCCGGGCCGCCGTGATTCCGTTGATCGACGATCGTATCGCCGTCAAGGCCGTCTGCCGTAACGATCACCGGTTCGGCGACCGACGCCTTCCAGATTCCGGTCGCGCATTCGGTCGATCCCAGGCGCATGCTTCTGGGCGTGCCGATGTTGACGCTGACGACGATCATGCCTGACCTCCGTGGATCCGGGCCGACATCGAGGACCAGCGCCTAACGCCGGTAATAGGGCAGACGCCAGGGCGAGCGATATCGGACGCCGACGAGCTCGTCCGCCTTACGATCGTTCACGACCTTCTCGTTCCGCGGATCCCAGAGGATTCGTGCGTTCGATCGGAGCGCGAGGTTGCCCAGATGGGCGACAGTGGAGACGAAATGCCCGAGCTCGAGGTGCTCCACCGGATCCTGTCGCGAACGCATGCAGTCGAGGAAGTTTCGGACATGCGCGGGCCGCGCATCCGGGCTGCCGGGATACCGGGCCGATTTGACGGTCTCCTTCTTCGGCTCCGAGATCACCTCCCAGCCGCCGTCATCCAGGATCAGGGTGCCCTCGGTCCCGCTGAACCACATGCCCCAGGGACGGTTGTTCATCCCGACGCCGCATTGCACCTGGTGCTCCCAGATAAGCGCATAGTGGGGAAAATCGTACACCGCGATCTGCGTGTCGGGCGTTTCGGAGTTATCATCGAGCACGTACTTGCCGCCCGAACTGCTCACCGACTTCGGCGGCTCCATCCCCATCGCCCAGAGAACCACGTTGATGAGATGGACCCCCCAGTCGGTCATCAGCCCGCCCGCGTAGTCCCAGAACCAGCGGAAGTTGAAGTGGAACCGGTTGGGGTTGAAAGGCCGCAGGCGCGCAGGCCCCAGCCACATGTCATAGTCCGCATCTGCGGGCGGCTTCTCGTCCGGCGGATTCCCGATCCCGCCCAGCCAATCATGGTACGCCCAGCATCGGACGAAACGGATCTTGCCCAGCGCACCGGACTGGATGAACTCGACGGCCCGGGCGCAATGCTCGCTGCTCCGCCACTGCGTGCCCATCTGCACCACCCGTTTGTGCTCGCGCATCGCGCGAACCATCGCCCGCCCCTCGGCGATGGAGGTGGCCAGCGGCTTCTCGACATACACATCGAGGCCTGCCTGACAGGCCATCACCGTCGGCAGAGCGTGCCAGTGGTCGGGCGTGGCAACGATGACGGCGTCCAGGTCCTTGCGATCCAGCACCCTCCGGAAGTCCCGAACCATATCCGGCTTCGAGCCCCGAATCTCCTCCACCATGACCTGGGCTCGGGCCGCCTGGCGGTCGTCGACATCGCAGACGATGGGACAGTCGACCTCCTTGTTGACAAGGAACGTGGCCAGATCGGTTCGGCCCTGCCCGCCGGAACCGATCAAGCCCACGCGGACCCGATCGTTCGCCCCGAGGATGCGTCCCGCCGACAGCGCGGCCGGGGACAGTGATACCGCGAACGCCGCGCCGCCCGCCCGGACGCCCGCTCCGATCAGCTCCCGTCTCGTCCAGTCCTCCATCATCGCCACCTCACGTTGGTTCTCGGATCGGACTTCGGCGCTCGATGTCGGATTCCTGCCCGAATGCGCTTTCGAAGCCCGCCCACAGCGCGCCGAAAACCGTATTGCATCCGCCTAACCTATTGATGCTATCGGATATGCCGTAATGTGGTATAATCCCATCGTTACGGTGCGGGGTGGAGCAGTCTGGTAGCTCGTCGGGCTCATAACCCGAAGGTCGCAGGTTCGAGTCCTGCCCCCGCTCCCAAACTCGGGGCCGCGCGGCGTTCATGCCGGGCGGCCTTTTCCTTCAGGCGGTTGCCGCGATACCGGCTGATAGGCCGGTGCGAAGGAACTGCCCGGCACGGCGTCGTACCTATCCTACCAACCGGACGGATGGAGCGAACATCGGCGTTCGCGGTCGCTCAGCCAGACTGCACGAATGCGCCCGACGGCTGCCGGACGGTCCTGAGGAGGGTGTCATTGGACGAACGATCTACGAAGGTGGCGCGGCGCGATCTGTTGCGGTCCGGCATCGGCCTCGCGTCGGGCGCCGCCTTTCTGTTGGCCGGTCGGCCTCTCATGGGCCAGGCTGCCTCCGATCAGGCGCTGATCGACCGAGCATTCCAGGCGCAAGCCTCGCAAGACTACGCCACAGCTGAGACGATCTTCCGCAGGCTCCTCCGGGCTGGGCGGACCGACGAGTTCATCATGCGCGGTCTGGCATGGAACCTGAGCCGCCAGTGGAAGCACGCGGAGGCCATCGCGGCGTCGCTGGACAACAACCGGCGCAACCCGTGTGCGTGGAGCGTCGCACAGGTGTGCGAGGCCTATGTCAACGCCGGCGACTATGAGAACGGGGCGAAGTGGCTTCGGTTCGCGAAGCAGAACGAGACCGCATGGGGCGATGCACGGCCCGCATTCGAGAGTGCGATCGAGGTGGTCGCCGCGAAGACGTTCGTCGTCGAATATACGCTCGATCCCGCAGTGCTGGCCAACATAGCGTTCCTGCCGAAAGGCGACTTCCTGTGCCCGCTGCCGATCCCCGACCTGCCATACCAGACCTCCAGCTACGAAGTCGAGGGAGCGCTGTCAACACGGGAGGAGACCCGGGCGGGGAACCTCTGCCTCCGCGTGACGCCGGACGGAGGGCGACGGGCGACCGTCCGATGCACGGTCCGACTGAAGCCGATGAGCTATCGGTCGCGAGTGCGCGACTTCTCCCTGACGGACATACCGAGCTCCGTCGCTCCGCTCGCCAGATCGACCCGGAACGTCGAGATCGAACACCCGACCGTGAAAGCGTTGGCTGCTGAGCTGAAGGCGACAAGCGCGATCACAACCATCGAGAACATCTGCGCCTGGGATCACAGCAACCTGAAGTTCGATCCGCGAGCCGACGGGGCGACGTTGGGCGGGGGCTCCGTTGCAGCGCTGAAGCGAAAGACCGGCCACTGTGAAGGCGTTACATCCGGCGCGGTTGCGCTCTTGCGAGCCTGCGGGGTGCCGGCCAGGTTCGTCCGCGGCTATGGAGCCGTCGCCGGCGCGTCGGGCACGCCGACAATGCACACCTGGACCGAGTTCTATGTGCCGGGCGCAGGATGGATTCAGTGGGACGGGGAGAACGCACCGTTCGCGGTTCCGGCCAAAATCTGCATCGGCTGCTTCCGCTACACGAGCCCGTATGCAGCGCCCGGAAGCGGTGATGCCGAGACGAGGGACCTGTGGAACTTCGAGGCCGTCCTCTTCCCGCCTGGCACGGCGGTGGGCCGCAGCGGCAATGTCCGCTTCCGTCGTGTGTCCATGGAGCTGTAGCCACCGGACGGTCCAGCTCGCAGGTGCGCCTGCCCGAGGGCCCTGCAGGAGGATCCCTTGTTCAGCAGAAAACAAGACGCCTATCACGGTACGGTGGGATAACCGATGGTGGCCGCAGGCCTGGCCGGGCTGCTCCTCGCCTATAGCAATGGCGCCAACGACATGCACAAGGGCGTCGCTACGCTCATCGGCAGCGGAACCGCCGATCTGCGGAGAGCCCTCGGCTGGGCGATCGCCACGACACTGGCCGGATCGACCGCCTCCATCGTACTGGCGACGGGCCTCGCCGAGACCTTCAGCGGTCGGGGGCTCGTGGCCGACGCGGTAGCCAGCGACCCTGCTTTTCTTCTAGCCGTCAGCCTCGGCGCCGCTCTGACGGTCCTTCTGGCCACGAGGTTCGGCCTGCCCGTCTCGACGACCCATGCGCTGGCCGGTTCGCTCGTTGGAGCGGGACTGATGGCGACCGGTGGACAGATTCGCTGGTCCTCTCTCGCCGGATCGTTCGTCGTTCCGCTCGTCGCAAGCCCCTGCCTTGCGATCAGCCTCACTCTGGCTCTATACCCCGCCATCCTGGCCATTCGTCGAGGACTCGGCGTGTCGGGGACGGACTGCGTCTGCATCGGGCCGGGCACGGATACGACCATCGGTGCATCGGGAGGCGCGGCCGTTATCGCTCGGACCGGGGCCGTCATCGAGACCGGCCATATCGATGAGTGCTCCGAACGACTGGGAGGCGGTATGGTCGGCCTCCGAGCCTCGGCGGCGGTGAACGCGCTCCACTACCTGAGCGGAGGCGCCGTGAGCTTCGCGAGAGGCCTGAACGACACCCCGAAGATGGCGACGATCCTCCTCGCATCTCGCGCCCTCGCGCCGGAAGGCGGGTTCGCGCTGGTCGCGGCGTCCATGGCGGCCGGCGGCCTGCTGAATGCCCGCAGGGTTGGCGAGACCATGGCCACGAAGATCACAGGGATGAGCCCGGGGTAGGGCCTGACCGCCAACGTTGTGACCGCCTTCCTGGTGATCCTCGCCAGCCGGATGGGTCTCCCCGTCTCGACGACCCATGTGTCCGTTGGGGCTCTCTTCGGCATCGGCCTCCTGACGCGCACGGCTCGGCCCGGCGTCATCGCGTCCATCCTCGCCGCGTGGGTGACGACTCTGCCGCTGGGGATGGCCTGCGCTGCCGCGGCGCACGGTATACTGCGCCACATCCTCTGAACGGCTGGGAGCAGACCGCCATGCCTGATAGGATCGTTGTCAACGGGGTTGAGTACGCATCCATCGACGAGATGCCTCCGCATGTCCGCTCGGCCTACGAGCAGGCGATGGTCCGTCTGCCGGATACCGATCGTGACGGGACGCCCGATGTGCTCCAGTGCGGCTCGCCCTCGTCGGTGCAGATCACAACCGAGACGAAGTACACGGTCAACGGCGTCGAGTATGCCTCGTTCGATGCGATGCCACCCGAGATCCGTGCCATCGTCCGAAGGGCCGAGCGGGGGGGCGATCTCCGGCCCGGGGATCCGGCGCCACTGCTCGCCCCGCGTCGACCCGGTCTGCGGCTATCATGCGGCGCCTGCCTCGCGCTGGCAGCGATCGCAGTTGCCGCCCCATCGCTCGGGCGCCGAAAACCTTCGGATACTCGCTCACAAGCCGCAGCAGCGCAGCCGATGGGCGGGCAATGGCATCCGGCTCACGGTATGAGGCTTGGCCGCCCATCCGCTCCAGATCAGGCCTGTTGTCAACGGGTGTATGCGAGCCCGGCCGAACTCCGCTTCACTCTCGACGCCCCGTAGGATCTGCGGCCCTTTCGGGTTCGCCATCGGCCCTGCTGCCTCATTGGGTAGGAGGCGAACGCCTCTGCGCCGAATCGGATGGTACCGGAGGCGCCCATGACTGCAGACCATGAAGAGCTCCACGGCGATATCGCCGAGTACCAAACATCCGATCCCATCCCGGAGGTTTCATCCGATACATCGGTACGCCCTCACGGCAGCATTATCGATAATCGCGATGGCAACACCCTGCTCGCCCGGCTCGAACGAGCCACCGTTGGGGGCCGCGAACTCTCCATCGCTTCGGCGTTCTTCTCTCTCGAGGGCCTGGCAATGCTCGGTCCAACGCTCGCCAACTACGAGCGCATTCGCATCCTGTTCGGCGACGACGCCAGCGCCAGAGAGCGACAGAGCCTGCTCGCGCTCCTTCGAGACCGTTCCGATGCCGAGCTTCTCCAGCGACGGGCCACGGAGCCGACGCTAGCCGCATTGCGCCCGGCAGCCGAGCTCTTCGCCCGAGGCCGCGTCGAAGCCCGATGCTACACGGAGCGTAAGTTCCACGCCAAAGCGTATCTAATCACACGGCCCGATCTATACCCATCCGAACTCGGCATCCTCGGATCCGGCAACTTCACTCGCCCCGGCCTGACGCAGAATATCGAGCTCAACACCGAACTCACGCTCGAACAAACAGCACAGCTGCATGCATGGTATGAGGAACGCTGGGCCGAAGCCGAGCACGAAGTGGTGACGGACGCCCTGTACGGCGAAATCCTCCGACAGATCGAGCTGTACGACCCGTATCTGCTCTATCTAAAAGCGCTCCTTGCGTGGGGTTCACAACAGGTCGCGCCTGCTCTATCGGAACCGTCCGAAATCGTCCAGGCCCTCGACCCTCATCAGGAGCACGGGTTTCGTCGAGTTCTGAAGCTGATCGAGAGCCATCATGGATGTATGTTGTGCGACGGGGTCGGCCTCGGAAAGAGCTATATCGCTCTCGCGGTCATGGAGCGCTATTGCCGCGAAGGCCGGAATGTTCTCCTCATCGCCCCGAAAAGCATCCTCGATGCCAGCTGGTCGTACTATCTCTCCACGTATCTGGACGAATACCTCGACGGTTGGGGCGGCATCCGCGCCATCGCGACTACAGAACTCGGATTCGTCAGCGAAGAGAAAGCTGCGAAACAACGGAGTGCAGAAAGCCCCAACGTTCGCAAGCGTTGGGCGGACCTCCGGCGGTGGTCCCGGTCGGCGGATCTCGTGATCGTCGATGAGAGCCATAACTTCCGCACGCAGGCGGCCAACCGCTACGGCAACCTGCTCCGCCTGCTCAGACCGCATCAGTCCCGACGCAAGAACATCCTCCTCCTATCCGCGACGCCGATCAACACGTCGTACATCGACCTGGCCAACCAGCTTGCGCTGATCGCTGGCGATTCTGGGCGCGTTGCGGGTTGGAGCGCTCCGCAGCTGCGCAAGCTTGCCGCGGGGCTCGATGATCGGAGCAGCCAGAGAGGAAATCTCACCATGGCCTCCCTCCAGTTATCCAGCACCCCTGATCAGCACCTGAACCGAGTACTCGAAACCGTTCTGATTCAACGGAGCAGAAAGACCGTCGAAGGCCTGGCCCGATCGGTGGGCAAGGAGGTCCGCTTCCCCACCCGCAACGATCCCAGGACGCTAGAGATCGTAATCGGCGACGAGCACCCCGCCTATCGGGATCTGATTGATCTCGCCAGGCGCTTGTTCGAGCCGACAGCCTCGTACATCAGCGATCTACAGGCCAAACGGAAGAATCGACGGAACCGATCCTACAGCCGGCGGCAGCCCTCCGCCCAAAAGGGGATCAAGTTCGCCGCGTACCTCACGGAGCAATATCGAAGGACACCGGAACGAGCCGAGAAAGCCGAGCACGATGAGGCGTATCTCGCGGGACTGGTTTTCGTCAACGCCCTCAAACAGCTGGAGAGCAGCCCTGCGGCCTTTCAGGGCATCCTGCAGAGCCTCGGCCTCGGGCTGCTCGCCCGGCTCAGGCACGTTTTCGGCGACGAGACGCGCACCGTGAGCGAGGAACATCAGGAATGGATCCGGATGCCCATCGAGCCCACGGTCGCCGCCGTCGATCCGAACGGAGACAATGATACGGCTGAATCCGAGGACCTCGACGAGATCCAGATCTCCGGCGGGTCCCTGGACGCGTCGGGCGACGAGACCGACGCATGGCTGACCGACGCCGTCCGTTCCCGCGCCCTCGGCCGAAAGCTGGCGGCATTCCAGGAGCCGGAGTACGATACCAGCCGCTGGCGCGCCGACATCGAAGACGATCTGCAGCTGCTTCGGGAGATCCATACCGCAACAATCAAGGCCCGTAGAAACCCCGATCCGAAACTCCTGCAGGTCCTCAAGGCGATCAGAGAGATCGTCGATCGCGGACAACGCCTCCTCATTTTCACCCAATCCCGACGTACGGCCGAGTACCTCGAACGGGAACTGCGCGAGCAGCTCATATCCGAGGCGGTTGCCCGCATCGATTCCCACGTCGTTCACGCACGCCAGGCGATCATCCACGCATTCTGCCCCAACTACAACCCTCGGCCCGCCCCGTGGCCCCCGTCGGTACCCGAACGCCTCGATATTCTGATCTCCACCGATGTCCTCTCCGAAGGAGTCAACCTTCAGGACGCGGACGTCATCCTTTCGTACGACATCCACTGGAATCCCGTCCGTCTGATCCAGCGCATCGGTCGAGTCGATCGGCGCATCGATCCCGAACGAACCCCGCCCGATCACCGCTTCGACATCATCAATGTCCTGCCCCCAGAGGAAATCGATGGGATCATCGGATTGGTGAGCAGCGTCGAAGACCGGACCATCAAGATCAGCCGCACCCTCGGCCTCGACGTCTCCTTTTTCAAGACGACCGACCCGGCCGGCAACCTGAAGGAGTTCAACGCCCAGGCGGACGGCGACACCTCCCCGCTCGAAGAAGCCCACAACACCTATGCTCGTCTGATAGCCCACCCGCTCCCCGAAGAACACGCGGCGGCGGTAGAGCGCATCCCGCCGGGGGCGTTTGGCGCCTGGGTGGAGGCCCCGGAGGACGGCGTATTCGCGATGTTTACGCTTCAGGCAGACGACACCAGAGAGAGCCTCGATCGCTTCGAGGATCTGATCGGAAAGGTGATCCTGGCGGCCTATCTGGACGGAGAGGGAATCACCACCGACCCGGGAGCCATACTGACCATTCTCTCCAGGACCGTTCCTAACGTACGATCGGCCCTCCCGACCGATGAAACGCGCCTGAGCCGAATCCTCGCCAGCATTCGCGATCATATCCGCAGCGAATACGCGAGCCGCGAGATGCCAGGGATCATCCGACTCCGGCTGGAATGCTGGATGGAGTGGAGAAAATCGTGAAACCGATCACCGAAGACGATCTTGGAGCCATCTGCAACCGTGAAACGCTGTTCGGTTTCCTCGCAAAGACACTCAACTGGCCTACGAAGTCCGAGGACACCTTCACCTACCGATTGGAGACGAATGATACCGGCTCCGACGCGAACGTCACCCAGATCGTCCCGTTTACGGGCGCGGACCCCTATCGAATCTACCTGGTGGAAACCGAATCGCCCATCCGCCGATCACTGCTCCGCGAATCGCTTCGAAAGGTTCGTGCGTACCTGCGCCAATCCGGACGCCTTGAGGATACGGTTCTGGAAAGGCTCCTCTTTATCTGCGTCGGCAAGGGCTATGCCGAGATCCGGTTCGTCCGTTTCACCCAGAAGGAACGGGGCCAACCCCGCATTCAGTCCTTTGACTGGGAGAGCGCCCGTACGCGCGAGACCCGGACCGTTCGGGAACTCTGCCTGCCCGCCCTCCGTCTCGGCCGCGACCGAACCGGCTCGATCGTCTGGGGCGTCGAACGGTGGGACCGCGCCTGGGACGTCGAAGCCGTATCCTCCGAGTTCTTCTCCGAATATCGGAGAGTCTTCAACCTCGTCGAAGAGATGATCGACGGGTGTACGGGCGATCGAAGGCTCTTTACGCAGCGCCTCTTCAATCGGCTGCTGTTCATCCACTTCCTCTCTCGCAAGGGATGGCTCAGCTACGATGGAGACCGGAACTACCTGAACGCCCTCTATCAGGCCGCGATCGAGAACGGCGAGAACGTCTACGCCGATCGGCTCTACTGGGTCTTCTTCCACGGACTGGGCAATCCCGAGGACAGTCGGATCACCCATTCCCTCGAAGGGCTTCGAAAGAAACGGGGCGATGTCCCCTTCCTCAATGGAGGCCTGTTCGATCTGGCCGACAGGGACGATGAGCAGGGCTCGGTGACGATCCCCAACGAGGCCTTTGAGCATATCATCGAGGGGCTGTTCGGCCGCTTCCACTTCACGATCATCGAAAGCGCGCCGATGGACGAAGAAGTCGCCGTCGATCCGGAGATGCTGGGCAAAGTCTTCGAGGAGCTGGTCACAGGCCGTCACGATAAGGGCGCCTACTACACGCCCAAGCCCATCGTCTCGTTCATGTGCAGAGAGGCGCTCAAAGGCTATCTCGCAGCCGCCTGTCCTCGGGAAACGGATTCCGCCATCGCCGCCTTCGTCGACGAGCACGATCCGGCCAACCTCAGCAATCCCGAGTTCGTGCTGGATAAGCTCCGTAGCGTCACCGTATGCGATCCCGCGTGCGGCAGCGGGGCCTATCTCCTGGGGATGCTGCACGAGCTGGTGGAGCTCCGTGCCGCCCTCTTCGCGGCCCATCAGATCGGCCCTTCGGAGGCCTACGCCCGGAAACTGGAGATCATCCAGAAGAACCTCTACGGTGTCGACAACGACCCCTTCGCCATCAACGTCGCGCGCCTCAGGCTCTGGCTATCCCTCAGCGTCGAGTTCGACGGCGATACCCCGCCGCCCCTGCCCAATCTCGACTTCAAGATCGAGGAGGGGAACAGCCTCATCGGCCCCACGCCGGCGCAGGTCCTCCACGGGCCCATGATCGCGGAATACGAGCAGGCCAAGGCCGAATACGCGCGGACCAGCGACGGCGAGGCCAAGAAAACCCTCCATCGCGCCATCGACCTCCTCAAGACTCAGATCCTGGAGTGGTGCGACAGGCCGGAGACAACCACAGCGTTTGACTGGCAGGTGGAGTTCGCCGAGGTCTTCGTGCGCAGCGGATTCGATATCATCATCGCCAATCCTCCCTACGTCCGGCAGGAGCGGCTCGGATCCCTCAAAGCCGAGCTCAAGGCCCTGTTCCCTGAGGTCCATACGGGGCAGGCCGACCTCTACTGCTATTTCTATGCAAGGGCCGTCCGGCTGCTCAGGCCGGGCGGCTTTCTCGCCTTCATCTCCAGCAACAAGTGGTTTCGCGCCGCCTACGGAGCGAAGCTCCGGGAGTACATGGCGCACCACGCGACGATCCTCGGCGTCACCGACTTCGGCGAGCTGCCCGTGTTCAATGCCGCCACGTTCCCCATGATCTGCCTTGCGCGCAGGAAAACCGTCGCCGAGATCCAGCAGGACCTGAGCTCGGAGCCGATCTACACTCAGGTGACGTCCCTCGATCCGCCCTACCCCGACGTTGCCGCGCTCGTCGCCGCCGGCGGCGTGCGGCTCCCGGCCCGGGCGATCCAGAAGGACGTCTGGCTGTTGACCGGCGGGACCGAGATCGACCGTATTCAGCAGATGGAGCGGGCCGGGGTCCCCCTGGGCGAGTACGTTGACAACCGGATCTACTACGGCATTAAGACCGGCTTCAACCAGGCGTTCGTCATCGACGGCGCGAAACGGGCCGAGCTGATCGCGGAGGACCCCGCAAGCGCCGAGATCATCAAACCCCTCGCTAAGGGGGACGACATCCGAAGGTGGCACATACGCGGGAAAGACCGGTGGCTGATCGTGACGAAGGTCGGTGTCGACATCGCGCGGTATCCCGCCATCCTGCGTCATCTCCAACAGTGGCAGCCCCAGCTTGAGCGTCGTTGGGACAAGGGAGACCACTGGTACGAGCTTCGCGCCTGCGCCTACTACGCCGTCTTCGACGAGCCGAAGATCGTATATCCGGAGATAGCGATGGAACGGCGTTTCACTATCGATACAAATGGCCTGTACCCGTTGAAAACCTGTTTCTCACTCCCCGGAGCCGATCGATATCTTCTGTGTGTCCTCAACTCAGCCCCTGCTTGGTTCTATCTCGGCAGTCCGGCCTGTTGCTCAGTTCTTGGCGATGCTGGCAATCGCGGTCGTCTCACCCTCCAGGAAGTGTTCATGGAAAAGCTCCCCATCCCGATGGCTTCAGACACGGACCGCGCGACGCTGGCCGCGCTGGCGCAGAAGTGCCTCGACGCACGGGCCGCCGACGCTGACGCCGACGTGAGCGCGTGGGAGCGGGAGATC
>JAANMX010002504.1_pt1 | contig 18028 bp, 15 predicted proteins | sample 7279681 | NCBI WGS metagenome assembly JAANMX01 (sample SAMN14094542, study PRJNA606508) | bioreactor metagenome | isolation source: A lab-scale SPAN reactor treating ammonium-rich wastewater day 351 | place: Ireland: Galway | collected 2018-01-01
CTGGGTGCGCGCGGCCTGGCCAGCGGCTATCCGAAGCTGGCGGTGGATGCCGGCGGGGCGTGGCTGGTGTGGACGGACGCGGCCGAAGGCGTGGCGCAGCTGAAGGGCGCGCGGGTCGCGCGCTAGCTAGGTATTGTGCGAACTTGGTCGGCCACGGCGCGTCACTTCTCCTTGCGCCAGTTCACCGACGCGCGGTTTTCGATGGTGGACGACTCAATCTGGATATCGAAGCCCTTGCGCAACAGGTATTTCAGCGTGACCACCTGGCCGGTGCCGAGCAGCGACACGCCGTAGCTGACGTAGAGTTTTGGCGACAGGTATTTGCCGATGCCCAGCACCTCTGCGCCGAGTGCGCGCGAGGTGCTCACGCCGGCATCGTCCAGGCCGATGCGCGAGCCCAGCTGCGCGGTGAGCAGGCCCACGCCGGCGTTGAGCGCGGACTTGGCGACGTCGAGCTGCTGCATTTCGCGGCTGCTCAGGCTGGGCAGCGGACGGCCCAGGGTGAGGTAAGCCAGCGCTTCCGACTGGCTCATCGCCGGGTTCGACCAGACCCTGGCCTCCGGCGCGGAGGCGCGGCCGCTCACCTGCACGCCGGCGATGACCGCGCCGATCTCGCGCTGGGCGCGGATGTCCAGCAGCGGATCGCCGGCCAGCGTATTCGACCAGAGCAACCGGCCGCGGGTGATGCGCAGGTCCTGGCCGTAGGCGCGATAGCGGCCGCCGACCTCGAGCGCGCCGGTGGCGCGTAGTTCGCTGCCGGGCGGCTGGCGCATGCGCAGGCGGCCGCCCAGGGTGCCGGCCAGGCCGTAACCGTCGACGCGCACCCGCTCGCCCAGCGTGACCGCCACGTCCAGGTCGAGCAGCAGCGGCACCGCGGCGGCGCGCAGCGGATCGGCCGGATCCAGCACCACCACGTCGGGTGAGGGCGAGACGCCCATGTCCAGGCGCTCCAGGTGCAGCTCGGCCTCCGGTACCGCCAGCGTGCCGCGCACCTGCAGCGGCGCGCCGGCGCGATAGCGCACCGTGATGTCGGGCGAAGCGAGGATGCGTACCTGGCGGGTGTCGGCCAGCAACACGTCACTGCCGCGCAAGTTGAGCTGCAGCGGGGTGGCATCGTCCAGCCAGCCCAGGCTGCCGTCGATGCGCAGCGCGCCCTTGCCGGTACCTAGGCTGCCGTCGATCAGCGCGCTGCCGTCCTCGCGCGCCTGCAGGCGCACGTCGCCACCCTGCACCGCGATGCCCAGCGCCGGCAGCTCGGTGGCGAAGCCGTGCAGGCGGCCGTTGCCGCCCAGCAGCGGGCGCGCGCGGGTGCCGGCCAGGTGCAGGTCCAGATCCAGACTGCCGGCCGGCTGCACGATGTCGGGCGAGAACAGCTCCAGCCAGCCGAGTTCGCGCAGGTTGACCTTCAGCGTGCCGGCCAGCGGCGCGTAGTCGTCCCAGCCGGTGGCGACGTGGGCGTCGACGTGGCCGCCCTGCGCGAGTGCGCTGGCAAGGGTGGCGTCGATGCGCTGCGGATCGAAGCGCGCGTCGAGTTTCAGGTCGCGATAACCGAGCAGGTCGCGGCGCGCGCGTGCGCCGTTGCGCAGCCCGCCGCTGGCCGAGCTGATGCTGGCGGTGGCGCGCCAGGCATTGCCTTGCGGGCGCAGCTGCGCGTCGAGCTCCAGCTTGCCGTCGAAGGCCCACTGCCGGCCATCCTCGCGCTTGGGCAGCCAGTCCGCGGCCAGCGCCAGCGGCAGGTCGTTGCCGTGCAGGTCGAGACCGCGCCGCGGCCAGTCGGCGCTGGCGCACAACGCACCGCCCAGCGCGGACTGCAGGCAGGTGGAGGAGAGCGTGCCGTTGCGGCCGTCCCAGGCCCACGTCGCCGGCTGTTGCAGCGCCCACGTTGCCGCGGTGGCGGGACTGAGCGTCAACGAGGCAAGATTGCCCTGCCAGCGCGCGCCTTGCTTCCGCGCGCTGCCGGTCAGCGCCAGCGCGGCGCTGTCGTTGCCGGCCTGCACGTCGAAGCGCAGCTGCTCCACCGCACCGTGCAGCGCGGCGCGCAGGCGGGTGAGTGGAACGCCGGCCTGCACGCCGCCGGCATCGACCAGCAGCGCGCCGTCGCCGCGCCGCCACGGCAGCGTGCCGCTGGCCTGCAGCCGCTCGGCGCGGTAGTCGCCGAAGGCGAGGTCGCTGCCGGCAAGCGCCATCGCGACATCCGGCGCATTGCGTGCGCCGCGCAGTTTCAGCGTGCCGCGCAGCACGCCCTTGCCGCCCGGCAGCAGGTCGTCGAGATGCAGCGGCGCGAATGTCGCATCCACGGCGATGACATCGGCCATGCGGCCTTTTGCCTCGATGCGGCTGCCGCCCAGCGCCAGCGCGATGTCGCCGGCATAGGCCGCGCCGTCGATGTCGACGCTGGCGCGCCCGGACAGCGCGCGGCCGCGCAGTTTGCCCCCGAGTCCGCGCGCATCGAGGTGGGCCAGCAGGCCCTTGTCGTCGCGCAGGCTGCCGTTGCTGCGCAGTGCGCCGTGGAGTGCGCCCGGCCAGTCCGGCGCGAAGTAGCCGGGGTCGAAGCCGGCCAGCCGGGCCTGCGCCTGCCATTGCAGCGCCGGCGTCCATGCCAGCGTGCCGCTGGCGTCCAGCCGGCCCTGCGGCATCGTCGCGCGCAGGGTGTCGAAGCGCATGCCGTCGCGATTGCCGCTGCCGGTCAGATCGACCGTGGCGCGGTCGTCGCCGCGCTGCAGCCGCGCCTGGCCTTTCACGGCCCAGCGCTCGAGGCTGCCGGCCAGGCCCAGATCGGCGTCGCCGCCGATCGCGGTGGCACCGTCGCTGCTCGTCCAGCGCAGCCTGCGCGCGTTCAGCGCCAGCTTCAGCGCGGTGTTGCCAGGATCGCGCAGGTCGGCCATGCCATTGGCGACGATGCGCCCGCCCAGCGTCTCCACCGCCAGCGGCTGCAGCTGCAAGCGCTGGTCCTGCAGCCGCAGCTTCGACGGCAGCACCGCGAGACGGAAGTCGCCGTGCTGCAGCTCGCCCTGCAGCCGGGCGTCGCCGCCGGTGCCGCTGGCATCGAGCTTGAAGCGCAGCGGCACGCCGGCAGCGCCGCCGGCCAGCAGGCCGGGATCGAGCGCGTCGCTGCCGGCGTCCAGCTGCCAGCGCGGTGCGTCCTGGTTGCCGGACAGCATCAGCGTGGCGCGCAGCGGCGCGGGCACGCGGCCGGCCACGGCAACGACCATCCGCGACAGCTCGCCGCGCGCCACCAGCCCCAGCCGCGGCGCGGTCTGCCCGGCCGGTGCCGGCAGCACCGCGGTGGCCAGCAGGTCGCTGCGGTAATTTTTTCCGGGTGCGTAGTCGCCGTGCAGGGTGAAGCGGCCGCGGTCGCTGTCCATCGCCAGTCGTTCGATGTGCAGGCTGCCGCTGCGCGCATCCAGTCCGCCGCGTGCGCACCGGATGGCGATGACCGGCGCGCGGTCCTGCAGCACGCGGAAATCGTCGATGCGGATCGCGTCGGCGCGCAAGTTCAGCGGCAGCGCGATCTGCGGCAGCACCTCTGGCCAGGTCGGCAGTTCGAACGGCGTGTCGCTGCGCGGCAGGTCGAGGGTCGCGCCGCTCACGGCCAGCACGTCCAGCCGCAGGCTGCGGCCCAGCAGCGGCCAGATCGCCGGGTCGAGCGCCACGGTCTTGGCGTCGAAGGTGATCGTGCCCATCGCGCAGCGGGCCTGCGGTGTCGGCACGCAGTCGGGGTCGCGCTGGCGCGGCATCGAAAAATGCACGCCGTGCAGGCGCAGCGGCCCCGCCAGCGGGCCTTCCACGCGCTGCCAGGTCAGCACGGTGCCGGCCGGCAGCTGCGCGACGATCTGTCGCAGCAGGACATCACGCCCGGGCAGGGTGGCCAGCAGCCAGTAGAGCGCCGCCGCCAATGCCAGCGCCAGCCCGCCGATGACGATGCCTGCGCGCGTCAGGATGTTCCGCCAGCGCCGCCACCCGCTCACAGGTCGGCACCGATGTTGAGGTGCAGGGTGATCGGCGAATCGGGCGAATTCAGCCCGCGCGCGATGTCGATCCGCACCGGCCCCACCGGCGAGCGCCAGCGCAGGCCGATGCCGACGCCGGTGTGCAGGTCGGCGTCGCGGCCTTCGAACGCGCTGCCGGTATCCACGAATACCGCCGCGCCCCACGGGCCGCGGATGTAGCGTTCGTATTCCAGGCTGGCGGTGACCACGTTGGGCGCGCCGGTGAAATAGTCGCCGCCGCCGGTGGCGATGCGCGGGCCGATCTCGTGCCAGCCATAGCCGCGCACGCTGCGGTCGCCGCCGGCGTAGTAGCGCAGGCTGGGCGGCAGATCCAGCACGTCGGCGGTGAAGGTGTGGCCCAGCTCGCCGCGGGCCAGCAGCCGGCTGTCGGCATCGAAGCCGTGGAACCACTGCACGCTGGCGTGCAGCTGGGTGAAGGTGGCCTTGCCGTCGGCGCCGCCCTTGCCGCCACGCAAGGTCAGGGTGCCGCCGCCGCCGCGGCGCGGCGCCATGCGTTCGTCCACGTCGATGTATTCCGCGCGCAGCGAGGGATAGACGAAGCTGGCGTACTGGAAGGTGGGTGTCGGTCGGGTCAGGCTGGCATAAGCCCAGCGCTCGCGCAGCAGGTGCAGCGCGGCGACCAGGTTGAGGTGCTCGCTGTATTGGCCGCTGCGGCTGGCGACGAACTCCAGCCGTCGGCTGTCGACGTAGCTGGTCTGCTCGTCCGCGGCCTGCAGGCTGGCGGTGTACCAGCCGTCCAGCCAGGCGAAGGCGGGGATGCGGTACTGCAGGGTCGCGGTCTTGCGCTTTTCCGCCCAGTCCAGCTGCGCCAGCGCCTTGTGCCCGCGCGCATTGAGGTAGCGCCGCTCCACCCCCGCGCTGATGCCGGCACCGCTGAGCGTGCCGTAGCTGGCACCCCAGCTGTAGATGCTGCGCTTGGCCGGGGTCAGCTGCACGTCCACCGGCACCTGTTTGTCGACGCCCGGTTCCGGCGCGGCCTGCACGTCGACCAGACCGAAATAGTCCAGCGCCACCAGCGATTTGCGCAGGCGCTCGAGTTCGGTCTGGTCGAACGGCTGGCCCGGCGACCACGGCACCAGCTTGTCGAGCAGGCGCGCATTGATGACGGGCGCGGGCGTCTGGGTGAAACGCGCTTCGCCCAGCGTGTGGCGCGCGCCGCTGTCCCAGCGCAGGTCGATGTCGGCGGCCTGCTGCGCGCGCGTCACCTCCACCCGGTGGTTGGCCAGCACGGCGTCGAAATAGCCGTGGTTGGCCAGCGCCAGCGCCACCTTCGCCTTGCCGGTTTCGTAGTGCTGGTGGTCGAGGATCTCGCCGGTGCGTGGCTGGAAGGCGGCCAGCGCGGCGACCACGCTGACGTCATCGCTGGCCGGGCCGTCAACGCCGAGATCGAAGCCGCGCACCCGCACCGGCTCGCCCGGCTGGATGTCGATCGTCACGGTCAGGGTGCGGTCGCTGCCATCATTGCCATCGCCATCATCCGCAACCTCGTCAGCATCATCGGCGGTGCGTGACGCATCATCGCTGTTCGTGCCAGCGGCGGCGGGCCGATCGCTGCGCTCCACGCTGATCGTCGGCGAGTAGTAGCCGAACGGCTCCAGCGCGCTTCTTGCTTCATTCTCCGCCACCCGCAGCAGATGCCCCAGCCGGCGCGCGCGCAGATCCCGATCCAGCTCGTCGCTCAGCGACAGCGCGCTGCGCACGTTGGCTTCCATCGCCTCGTCGTGCAGACCTTTGATCTCCACTTTATGCACCTTGATCGCCCAGGCGGGCGTGGTGGCCAACAGGCAGGCGAGCAACAGGGGCAGGCGCAGGTGGACGGCAGGCATCGCCGCAGGATACCGGGGACGCATCAACGAGGAATTAACCCGCGCGTGGTGGTGCATTGGTCGCGGCTGAAGCCGCTCCTGCAAAAACCTGCATCTCCGTTGTAGGAGCGGCTTCAGCCACGACCGGCGCAATCAAACCGACAGATGCTCGATCGCCGCCACGCTGCCCAGCCGGTGGGCCAGGCGCTGCAGCAGCGCCAGCCGGTTGGCGCGCACGGCCAGCTCGTCGGCGTTGACCATCACCACGTCGAAGAAGGCGTCCACCGGCGCGCGCAGGGCGGCCAGCCGGGTCAGCACGCTGACGTAATCACCCTGCGCCAGCGCGTGACCGGTCTCGGCGAAGACGGCTTCCACCGCTTCGGCCAGCGCCAGCTCGGCGGGTTCGCGCAGCAGCGTCGCGTCCGCCATCACCGGGATGTCGATGTCGGCCTTCTTGAGGATGTTGCCGATGCGCTTGTTGGCGGCAGCCAGCGCGGCGGCTTCCGGCAGCTGCGCGAAGGTGCCGATGGCGTCGAGGCGGCGATCGAAGTCGTACAGCGAGGCCGGCTTCAGTTCGGCCACGGCGTTGAAGTGCGAAGCCGGGACGCCCTTGTCGGCGTAGTAGCCGCGCAGGCGGTCGAGGATGAAGTCGTAGAGTTCGTCGGCATCGGCCTGCACGCTCTTCGCGGCCAGCGCTTGGTTCGTCTTGGCGAGCAGCGCCTTCAGGTCGAGATCGAACCCGCTCTCGATGATCGTCCGCGCCAGCCCCAGCGCATTGCGCCGCAGCGCGAACGGGTCCTTGTTGCCGGTCGGCTTCAGGCCCGCGGCGAAGCCGCCGGCCAGGGTGTCCAGCCGTTCGGCGATCGCCAGCACCTTGCCCAGTTTTGATGCGGCAATGTCGTCGGCGGCGAAGCGCGGGCGGTAGGCCTCGTCGATGGCCAGCGCCACGTCATCGTTTTCGCCCGCGCGCTGCGCGTAGTAGCGACCGGCGATGCCCTGCAGCTCCGGGAACTCGTTGACCATGCGGCTTTGCAGGTCGTTCTTGGCCAGCTGCGCGGCGCGCTTCGCCTGCGCCGGGTCGGCGCCGACCTGCACGGCAATCGTTTCCGCCAGCGCGGCCACGCGCGCCACCTTGTCGGCCACGCTGCCCAGCTTGGCCTGGTAGGTCACGCTCGCAAGGCCATCGCCCATCGATGCGAGGCCCTGCTTCAGGTCCTCGTCGAAGAAGAACTTGGCATCGCTGAAGCGCGGGCGGATCACCCGCTCGTAGCCCTTGCGGATTTCCGCAGGATCTTTCGATTCGATGTTGGCGATGCCGATGAAGTGCTCGGTCAGCCGGCCCTGCGCATCCAGCACCGGGAAGAACTTCTGGTTGGCCTCCATCGTCTCGACCAGCGCTTCCTGCGGCACCGTCAGGAACTCGCGTTCGAACGCGCAGGCCACGGCCACCGGCCATTCGTTGAGGCAGTTCACCTGTTCGAGATTGCCTTCGTCGATGCGCGCGCTGCCACCGGCGGCCTGCGCCGCGCGCTGCACTTCCGCGACGATGCGCGCGCGGCGCGCGTCGGGATCAACCAGCACGAAGGCATCGCGCATCGCCTGCACGTAGTCCTGCGGCTGGGCGATGGCGACCGCGCCCGGTGCGTGGAAGCGATGGCCGCGCGACTGGCGGCCGGCGCGGATGCCCAGCGCCTCCACGCCGGCCACGGTGCCGCCGAGCAGCGCCACCAGCCAGTGCAGCGGCCGGGCGAAGCCGTAGGCGTGGTCGCCCCAGCGCATCGGCTTGGGAATGGGCATCGCGGCCAGCGCCTCGTCCAGCACGCCTTGCAGCAGGTCGATGGTCAGCGCCCCCGGCGTCACCGCGCGGTGGACGAAGCGCTCGCCCTTGGCATCGGCGGTTTTTTCCAGCCGCGTCCAGTCGATGCCGGCCTTGGCGGCGAACCCCTGCAGCGCCTTGGTCGGCTGGCCGTCGGCGTCCAGCGCGATGTTGAGATAGGGGCCGAGGATTTCGGATTTCTGTTCGGGTTGTTCGATCGCCACGCCCGGCAGCAGCACCGCCAGCCGGCGCGGCGAATGCAGCGGTTTGGCGTCGCCGCGTTCGATGGCCACGCCGCGCTTGTCCAGCGCCGCGATCACGCCGTCGAAGAAGGCCTGCGCCAGGCCCGGCAGCGCCTTGACCGGCAGCTCTTCGGTGCCGAGTTCGATCAGGAGGGGTTGCATCGTGGTCATGTCGTGGCTCTTTGTGCTTTTTCCTTCTCCCTCCGGGAGAAGGTGCCCGAAGGGCGGATGAGGGTTCGGCTTGGTGGCTGCGGTCATGGGGCTGTGCCGCTTCGGCGTACCCTCACCCCAACGCCTCTCCCGGTGGGAGTGGGGCTTCAAGCGGGTTGTTTCTTCAACCCCGGAAACCCGAGCTTCTCCCGCTGCGCGTAATAGCTTTCCGCCACCGCCTGCGCCAGCTTGCGCACGCGCAGGATGTAGCGCTGGCGTTCGGTGACGCTGATCGCGCGGCGCGCGTCCAGCAGGTTGAAGCTGTGGCTGGCCTTGGTGACCTGCTCGTAGGCCGGCAGCGGCAGGCCGGCTTCGACCAGCTTCATTGCCTCGGCCTCGCAGGCGTCGAAGCGGTGGAACATCTCCGCCACGTCGGCGTGTTCGAAGTTGTAGGTGCTCTGCTCCACCTCGTTCTGGTGGTAGACGTCGCCATAGGTGACCGGCAGCCCGTCGGGGCCATACGTCCACACCAGGTCATAGACGTTGTCGCAGTTCTGCAGGTACATGCACAGGCGTTCGAGGCCGTAGGTGATCTCGCCCAGCACCGGCCGGCATTCCAGTCCGCCGGCCTGCTGGAAGTAGGTGAACTGGGTCACCTCCATGCCGTTCAGCCAGACCTCCCAGCCCAGCCCCCAGGCCCCCAGCGTCGGCGATTCCCAGTTGTCCTCGACCAGCCGCAGGTCGTGCACCAGCGGGTCGATGCCGAGGCTTTTCAGCGAATCGAAATACAGCTCGACGATATTGTCGGGCGACGGCTTCATCACCACTTGGTACTGGTAATAGCGCTGCAGGCGGTTGGGGTTCTCGCCGTAGCGGCCATCGGTGGGGCGACGCGAAGGCTGCACGTAGGCGGCGTTCCACGGTTCCGGGCCGAGTGCGCGCAGGAAGGTGGCCGGGTGGAAGGTGCCGGCCCCGACTTCGAGGTCGAGCGGCTGGATCAGCACGCAGCCCTGCTGCGCCCAGTAGGCGTTGAGGCGGGTGACGAGTTGCTGGAAGGTGATCGGGACGGCCATGTCGGGCTGGGAAATGCGGGGTAGCGGATTAGTATAGGGGTGCCACTCTTGCTCCCTCCCTTTCGCGTAGCGAAGGGGAGGGCTGGGGGAGGGGTGCCTTTCCGCCGCCAAGAGCCAACCTCCTCCCAGCCTCCCCCTTGCGCTGCGCGCAAAGGGGAGGGGTAGAAGCACAATGCAGCCCTTTCTCATCCTCGAAACCGGCCAGCCCGCAGCCTCGATGCGCCGCCACGGCAGCTTCGCCCACTGGATTCGGGTGGCCGCCGGGCTGCAACGCGACGAAGCGGTGGTGGTGGATGTCCAGCGCGGCGACGCATTGCCCGGCCGCGACGGTTTCGCCGGCGTGATCGTGACCGGCTCGGCGGCGATGGTCACCGAACGCCACGACTGGAGCGAACGCAGCGCCGGCTGGCTGCGCGAGGCCGCGCATGCCGGGCTGCCGCTGCTGGGCATCTGCTACGGCCACCAGCTGATCGCGCACGCGCTGGGCGGCCGCGTGGATGACAACCCCAACGGCCGCGAGATGGGCACGGTCTGCATCGACCTGCATCCGCAGGCGCAGGATGATCCGCTGTTCACCGGCCTGCCGACGCGCTTTGCCGCCCAGGCCACCCACCTGCAGAGCGTGCTGCAGCCGCCGCCGGGTGCCACCGTGCTGGCCCGCAACGCACACGACGGCTGCCACGCTTTCCGTTGGGGCGATGCGGCCTGGGGCCTGCAGTTCCATCCCGAGTTCAGCGCCATGCACATGCGTGGCTATATCCACGCCCGCAGCGACGCGCTGGCCCGCGAAGGTCGCTGCGGCAAGCGGCTGGCCCGCGAGGTTGGAGCCGCCCCGCACGCGCGCGAAATCCTGCGCCGGTTCGTCCGCCGCGCACGGCGCTGAGGCGGCGCTCCGGTATCCTGTGCGCATCGATTCCGGGGCGCAGCATGGACATTCGCAGATTGCCGGCCAGCCAGGGGCTGGTGTGGTTCCGTCAGACCATCGACCTGGGTGCGAGGAATCCGCGCGCGGTGTTCGGGGCCGCGGCGCTGGCGATCGTCGCGCTGTACGCCGCCGTGGCCTTGGCACTGGCCTTGCTGCTGGGGCTGGGCAAGGGGCTGGACGATAAACCGGGCCTCGGCCTGCTGGCGGGGGTGGCGCTGGCGGTGACGCTGGCGATCATGGTGCTGGTGCCGATCCTGCTGGGTGGCTTGATGCACGTGATCCGGGAAGTGGAGGCCGGACGTCCGGCGCGCGCGCGCGATGTGTTCGTGCCGCTGCGCACGACCGCAGGCCGACAGCTGGCGCTGCTGGGCCTGATCCAGCTGGGGATCGCGGTGGTCGGTGGCGTGCTGCTGGTGGCGCTGGCTGGTAGTGATTACTGGCGCGACTACCTGCAGGCGATGCAGGCGGCGATGCAGGGCGTGCCGCCGGTGATGCCGCAGCCGGCTCATCCGGGGCTGATGTTCCTGCTGCAACTGGTGTTCAACTATTTCAGCTATGCGCTGATGCTGTTCGCGATCCCGCTGATGTTGTTCTCCGGCAACGGACTGGCCGATGCGCTGCGCAATGCGCTGCGCGCTTCGGTGCGCAACGTCGGTGCCAACCTGCTGGCCGGCGCGCTGTTCGTCGGCGCGCTGGTGCTGGCGGCGGTGGTGGTGGCGCTGCTGGCCAGCCTGCTGGCGGTGCTGGGCAGCGCCCTCCATCCGGCGCTGGGCGCGCTGCTGATGATGCTGACCATGCTCGGCTTCGCCGGGGTGGTGCTAGTGCTGGTGGTGGGCGCGGCCTACCTCGCCTGGCGCGATACCTTCGGCGATGCCGGCGTGCCGCCGTCGGTGCCCGCGCAGGTGCACGGCTTCGAAGCCTGAGTTCCCGCGTCCGCGGCTCAGGCGCGGGCGTCGTCCTGACGAGGCGACATGGCCAGCGCCGCGGCGATGATGCCGGCCTCGTACAGCAGGTACATCGGCGCCATCATCAGCAGCATCGACAGGCCGTCGCCAGGGGTGATGAGCATGGCCACCACGGCAATGCCGATCACGGCATAGCCACGGCCCTGGCGCAGCTGGGCCGGGGTGACCCAGCCGAACGTGGCGCACAGGGTGATCGCCACCGGCAATTCGAAGCCCAGCCCCGAGGCCAGCGCGATCACCGCCACGAAATCCAGATAGCGCGCGATGTCGGGCATCATTGCCACCGCCTCCGGGCGGGTGAAGGCGATGAAGCGGAACATCGCCGGCAGCAGCACGTAATACGCGAACGCGCAGCCGGCATAGAACAGCAGGATCGACGACACCAGCATCGGTGCGGCCAGCCGTTTTTCGCGGCGGTAAAGCCCGGGCGCGATGAAGGCCCACAGCTGGTACAGCAGCACCGGTGCGGCCAGCAGCACGGCCACGTACAGCGCCAGCCGCAGCGGGGTGGAGAACGGCGTCAGCGGGTCGGTGGCGATCAGCTGGCTGCCGGCCGGCAGCGTGGCCAGCAGCGGCTTGGCCAGCAGCGCGTACAGCGGGTTGCTGAAGAAGGCGGCCACCCCGAACGCCATCAGCACGGCCACCACGCCCTTGACCAGCCGGGCGCGCAATTCCAGCAGGTGGGCGATCAGCGGACGCTCGTCGTGGTGGCCGTCGGGTTCGGTCATTGCCCGGGCCGGTCGCTGACGGTGGGCGCAGCGGAGGTCTGCGGCGCATCTGCCGGAGGCGCATCCAGCTGCACGCCCTGTTGCACCTCCTGCAATGCCTGGCGGGTCTCGTCCAAGCTGCGCTTGAGCTCTTCGTTGGCGAGCTCCCGTTCCAGCTCATTCTTCATCGCGAACCACTGCGCGCGCGCCTTGCGCACCCACAGGCCGACGAAGCGCGCGGCCTTGGGCAGGCGTTCCGGGCCAAGCACCAGCAAGGCGATGGCACCCAGGATCACCAGCTCGGGAAAGCTGACCTCGAACATCGCCGCATCCGGTCGCGCGCAGCGCTCAGGGATCCTGCCGCGAGGCGTCGCGCTGCTGCTCCGGGTTCACCTGGGCTGCATCGTCCCGCGCGTCGCTGCGCAGCTGCGGCGGCGGGGTCTCCGCGTCGGGTTCCTGCACGCCCTTCTTGAACTCGCGCACGCCCTTGCCGAGTTCACGCATGCCGGAGGTCAGTCGCTTGGTGCCGAAGATCAGCAGCACGATGACCAGCAGGATGAGGAGTTCGCGCCAACCGATCATGGCCATCACTTCGCAGGGCTAAGGGAACGCAAGAATACCGCAGGGCCGGGGGCTCAGTTGTCCAGCGGGGTGGTGGTGGCCGGGTTGCCGGCCTCCAGCGGTTGCACGCTGGAGGCGGCCGGCGTGGGTGCCGCCGGCGTGGCGGGCGCGGCGGCCGCGCGGCGCGCATAGCGGGCGGCGGCGGCGGCTTCCTCCAGCGCGTCGCGGAAGGCGACGATGGCGGCCGAGGGCGGCTGCGGTGCGCGGCCTTCGAAGATCATCCTCGGGGTCACTCCGGCACCGTAGGCGGTACTGTTGGCACCGTTGTCGATCGACAGCACCGCGCCGTCCAGCGCCACCCCGGCAAACAGCCCGCGCGCGCGCGACCACGACCAGATCTCGGCCTTCAGCGCGCCGTCGGTGGCGGCGGCGGCGTTGCGGCCGACCGGACCGGCGGCCACCCCGGCATCCGCGCCCAGAGTGATCTTGCCGTTGACCAGGTTATCCAGCCCGCGCTCGCTGCGGAACACCAGGATCACGTCGGCCGACTGCACGCCGGCCTGCAGGCCGAAGCTGGCGCCGGCCAGCTTCACGAACACCGGGTTGGACCAACTGCCGTCGGCGGTCTTGGTCGCCATCAGGCCGAGGCCGCGGCGGCCGCCGATCATGAAGCCGGCCTTGATGGTGTCGGGCACCACGACAATCGCCTTGGCATCGTCCAGCAGGCGATCCGGGATCGACGCTTCGGGGATGGCCTGGATCTGCCGCACCACCCGCACCGCGTCTTCGGCGCGCACGTCCTCGCGTGCACCCGCAGCGACGGCACCGGCAGCCAGCAGCACGGCAAGGGCAAGGGTGAGGCGTCGCGGGGTCGCAGTCATCGTGGTCTCCGTGGTCTGCGTGAAAGGCGGGGGAAACCGCATCGTGGCGCGGCGGGCATGAATCGATATTAAGTCAGCGCATGGTACGCGGGCGGCCATGCGATCCTATGCGCATGCCGATGTCCCACGATTCCGCCCCGGCGCTGGTGCTGGTCAATCTCGGAACCCCGGCGGCGCCGACCGCCGCGGCGGTTCGCCGCTACCTCGCGCAGTTCCTGCACGACCGCCGCGTGGTCCAGCTGAACCGCTGGCTGTGGTGCCCGTTGCTGCACTGCGTGATCCTGCCGCTGCGCAGCCCGAAGGTGGCGCGCAAGTACGCGCAGATCTGGATGGCGGGCGGTTCGCCGCTGGCGGTGCATACCGCCGCGCTGGCCGAAGCGGTGGCCGTGCGGCTGCCGGAGCGGCGGGTGGTGCAGGCGATGCGCTACGGCGAACCATCCCTGCGCACGGTGCTGGACGGCCTGCGCGCCGAGGGCGTGCGGCGGGTGCGGGTGCTGCCGCTGTATCCGCAGCACTCCACCACCACCACCGCCAGCGTCGCCGACGCGGTGGCCGCGGCCGCGACCGGCCTGCAGGTCGAGCTGCTGCACGACTATCACGCCGATGCCGGCTGGGCCACGGCGGTGGCCGGCTCGATCCGCGCGCACTGGGCCGCGCACGGCCGCGGCGAGCGCCTGCTGCTGTCGTTCCACGGCATTCCGCGGCGGCTGGTGGATGGTGGCGACCCGTACGCCGACCAGTGCGAGGGCAGCGCGCGCGCAATTGCCGAAGCGCTGAGCATTGCGCGCGAGGAACTGCTGCTGACCTTCCAGTCGCGCTTCGGCCGCGAGCGCTGGCTGGAGCCGTACACCCTGCCGACGCTGGAAGCGCTGGCGCGCGAGGGCGTGCACCGGGTCGACGTGGTCTGCCCCGGTTTCGCGGTGGACTGCCTGGAAACGCTGGAGGAGATCGCGGTGGAAAATGCCGCCGCCTTCCGCGCCGCCGGTGGCGAAGCGCTGCGCTACATCCCCTGCCTGAATGCCGACGCCGCCCATGCCGACGCGCTGGCCGCGTTGGCCCGGGCCGAACCCGGCTGGCACTGAAGATGCGCGACGACGGCTTCGACATCGCCCTGGGCCGGCTGGCCGCGCTGCGCAACGACGGTCGCGGGCCGCGCGTGCTCGCCCTGCACGGCTGGCTGGACAACGCCGCCAGCTTCCTGCCGATGGCACCGTACCTGCGCGGCTTCGACCTGGTGGCGCTGGACCTGCCCGGCCATGGCCGCAGCGCGCATCTGCCGCCCGGCGCGGAGTATTCCTTCAGCGTCGCCATCGCCGCGGTGCTGGACGCCGCCGATGCGCTGGGCTGGGATCGCTTCCACCTGCTCGGGCATTCGATGGGCGCGGGCATCGCCAGCATGGTGGCCGCCGCCTGTCCGGAGCGGATCGAGCGGCTGGCGGTGATCGAAATGCTGGGCGCGCTGGCGGAAGTGCCGGAACACACCGCGGCGCGGATGCGCGAAGCGGTGGCGGCGCAGCGGCGGGTGGCGGACAAGCGCCTGCGCGTGTTCCCCGACGTCGACACCGCGGTGCGCGCGCGCCTGCATGCCAGTCGCGTGCCCGGCAGCGGCCTGGACGAAGCGCTGCTGCGCCTGCTGGTGGAGCGCGGCGTGCGCCCGGTCGACGGCGGCTACACCTGGAGCAGCGACCCGCGCCTGACCCTGCCCAGCCTCAGCCGGCTGACCGAAGCGCAGATCGACGACCTGCTGGCCGGCATCGCCTGCCCGACCTTGGTGCTGTTCGCCGAACCGGCCCAGCCCTATTTCCCCGACGCGCAGCGCCGTCGCCGGGTGGCGCTGCTGCCGAAGGGGCGCTTGCTGGCGATGCCGGGTGGCCACCACCTGCACATGCAGCAGCCGGAGGCGGTGGCCGGCGCGATCCGCGAATTCCTGATGTCGCGATGAAACTGCGACAGGCAGGCGCTTATTCGTCGGTGCCGGTGCGGATGGCGACCTGGGTGCCGCCCTCTTCGGCCTTGAGCAGCTGGTAGAACACCTGCCGCTTGTCCTTGCTGTAGGCCAGGCTGCTGCCGTCGCCAGTCTGCATCGCCATCTCGCGCTTCCAGCCGCCATCCTGCATCGCCTTGTCGGTGGCGGCATGCACGGCGGCCATGCCGGCCGCGGTGGTCAGGTTGACCATCTGCGCGCCGCCAAGCTCCATCGCGCTGGCCACCTTGTGCCCGTCCGGCAGGTAAATGTCGGAGGGGAAACCCGCCGGCAGCGGCACGCTGCCGCCGTCTTCGGCGGTGGTCACCTTCAGATCGCCCTGCTCGGTCTTGATGGTCACGGCATTGCCGTCCTTGTCCACCTTCATGCCGGAGGCTTTTTCCATGGTGGCTTCGACGGCGGCGTCCTGCGCTTTCTTGCAGGCGGGCAATGCGGCGATCGCCGCGATCAAGGCGAGCGCCAGCAGGCGGCGGCGGGTGTTGGTCATGGCCAAGGGGCTTCCCCGATGTTGTCGTTATCGAAGAATCACGTAATCCACACCCTCAATCGGCCAGCAGCTGCCGCAATCGGCCTTTCAGTGCGCGTCCTTCGTTGCGCAGGAAATCGCGTTCGTCGCGCCATGCCGGGAAACGCGCCTCCACCGCGGCCCAGAAGCGCGGCGAGTGGTCGGCGTGCAGCAGGTGGCAAAGCTCGTGCACCAGCACGTATTCGAACGCCGTCGGCGGTGCCAGCAGCAGTGCCAGATCCAGCGCCAGGCTGCCGTCCGGGGCCAGCGAGCCCCACAGCGACGAGGTGCGCTTGAACACGATGCGGCGCGGCGTGCGCGGCAGGCCGGCCAGGTATTTCGGCAGCCAGCGCCCGGTGTCGGCGCGGCCCTGGGCCTCGTAGAAATCCTTCAGCGCGCGCCGCAGCGCGGCGTCGCCGGCATGGGCGGGAGCGATGAAGCGCAGCCCGGCATCATCGTCGAACTCCAGCCGGGTGGCGCGTCCGCCCGCCCAGCGCAGCGGTAGTTCGATGCCGCGCAGGGGCAGTGCGGCAGTGGCGTCGCGAACCAGCCCGCTGCCCGCGGCATCCGCCTGCCTGTCCAGCTGCGCGGCCAGCCAGTGGCGGTGCTCGTGCAGGAAACGCTCGCTGGACAGGAGGCTGGCGCGCAATGGCAACGTCAGCCGCGCGCCGCGCTCATCGACGGAAAGTTTGAGTCGCCGTGCACGCGGATCGCGCACGCGCAGCACGACGATGCGGCGACCGTCGTCCAGCAGGAAGGGGAGGCTGTCGCGCAGAACCGCCGGTGCTTTCGGTGCAAGGCGGATGGGTGGCAGCAGGCGGAACAGGGAGCGCATGCCGCCAGTGTAGAGCGTCGTCTGCCGCGCCACCGAACCGACGTGTCCGCGGGCGCAGGCTCGGCTACAGCAGCGATTCCTCGACGCCGGTGCGGCGGCTGCGCTGGATCAGCCAGGACACGCCCAGCAGATCCTTGATGCCGACGATGGCGCGGCCGAGGTTGTTGTACTTCGACACCCCGGCGGTGCGGTGGCGGTGGTTGACCGGCACGCTCACGGTCTGCCAGCCGGCGCGCTGCATCAGCGCCGGCAGGTAGCGGTGCATGTGGTCGAAGTAGGGCAGGTCGAGGAAGGCGTCGCGTTCGAACAGCTTGATCCCGCAGCCGGTGTCGGGGGTGGCGTCGCGCAGCATCCGGCTGCGGATCGCATTGGCCCATTTCGATGCCCAGCGCTTGCTGCCGGAATCCTGCCGGTGGACCCGCCAGCCGGCGAACAACTTCACGTCGCCGCTGGCGGTATCGCGTTGTTCCAGCAGCTTGGGGATGTCGGCCGGGTCGTTCTGGCCGTCGCCGTCCAGCGTGGCGATCCACGGCGCGCGCGCCGCCTTCACGCCGTTGCGCACGGCGGTGCTCTGGCCGGCATTGCGCAAATGGCGGACGACGCGCAGTTCCGGCGTCGCCGCCTGCAGCTCGTGCAGGCGCTGCAGGGTGGCGTCGCGCGAGGTGTCGTCGACGTAGATGATCTCGAAGGCGATCCGCCCGCGCAGCGCGGCCAGGATCTCGCCGACCAGCGGGGCGACGTTGTCTTCCTCGTCGTGCACGGGGACGACGACGGAAAGTTGCGGCGATCCGCTCATGCGCGCTGTGCCCTCACGACCGGTTGCGCAGCCGCTCCAGCACGCCGTCCAGCGCGTCGAGGTTGGCGTAGTGGATCACCAGCCGGCCCTTGTTGCCGCGACCGTTGAGCACATTGACCTTGCTGCCCAGCGTCTCCGACAGCTCGCGCTCCAGCGCGGCGATGTCGGCCTGCGGCGGCTTGGTCTTGGTGGCGGATTTCTTCGGTTCCACCGGCACCTTGCCGGCGGCGATCTGCTGCACGCGGTGTTCGACCTGGCGCACCGACCAGCCTTCCTCGGCGGCCTGCCGTGCCAGCGCCACCGCCATCGGTTCGGCCAGCGGCAGCAGCGCGCGCGCGTGACCCATTTCGATCGCGCCGGTCTGCACCAGCACGCGCACCGCTTCCGGCAGCTCCAGCAGGCGCAGCAGGTTGGAGACGGCGGCGCGCGAGCGGCCCACCGCTTCGGCGGCGGCGGCATGGGTCAGGTCGAACTCGTCGATCAGCCGCTGCAGCGCCTGCGCCTCTTCCAGCGGGTTGAGATCCTCGCGCTGGATGTTCTCGATCAGCGCCATCGCCACCACGGTGCGGTCGTCGACCTCGCGCACCACCACCGGCACTTCGCGCAGGCCCGCGCGCTGGGAGGCGCGCCAGCGGCGCTCGCCGGCGATGATCTCGTAGGTGCGGCCGCCCTTGCCGTCGGCGCCGATGCGCTCGCGCACCACGATCGGCTGGATCACGCCCTGCGCGCGGATCGAGGATGCAAGCTCCTCGAGCTTGGCGTCGTCCATGGTG
>JAANMX010002509.1_pt1 | contig 18020 bp, 10 predicted proteins | sample 7279681 | NCBI WGS metagenome assembly JAANMX01 (sample SAMN14094542, study PRJNA606508) | bioreactor metagenome | isolation source: A lab-scale SPAN reactor treating ammonium-rich wastewater day 351 | place: Ireland: Galway | collected 2018-01-01
AGGGGAGCCTGGAGCACGGGGCCTCGGCTGCCGGGTGGCGTGACGAGCGGTTTCATCTCAGAACTTCCACTGACTGCCACCTCAGCAGAAGAGGATGGGCAGACGCCTGAAAAGATCCATACAGATGCAATCAGGGGTAGAACCCAGAGGAAGGGTGGTCGTGCACGAAAATCCACCATATTTTTTACTGGTAGCATGGCTTCCCTGGATTTGCAATGGATTTGAAGATTTATGATCGAATCAATCGTAATCAAAGTCAGATCCGGAGTTCTTTTTTCCAAGAATTCCACCTTTGCCTTCCTCAAAAAAACAGGGGTGAAGAGGTAGATAATTCTATGAAAAAAAGTTTTTATAAAAAAAAGTTGATATGACGCACAACCTCGGCGTATAATAATTTCCGTTATCGGGGGAACACCTCAGAATCCTGTTGTTCTTTCATCATCCCCCAGAGGAGCAGGGGGCTCCTCGACTCGCCTCATTCTATCGGGAAGAAGTGGAATATCTATGATGGATCGTTGCATCCTTACGTTCCTTGCGGTGGCTGGTGTGCTCATCCTCAGGCCGGGTGCCCTTCATGCAGAAGAGTCATATGTCCTGCTGGATCGTCCCCAGTACATCAAACGCATCGCGATGGACCTCCTTGGCGGACGGCCCTCCCTGACGGATTTGCAGACACCCGATGCCGATATTCCATCCCTGGTGGATCATTACATGGCAACAGAAGCCTTCGCAGACCGGTTGCTGTGGTTCGCCAATGACATCTTCCTGACCCGGTTTGCTGAAGTCGAATACTTCAGAGACTCTTATGATTATTATGATGAACATACCCGTTTCGATGTGGCCAGGGCAGTGGGAGAAGAACCCTTGCGCCTGTTTCAGCATATTGTTCTGAATGATCTGATTCTGCTGATACTGAACAATAAGCGTGCCGCCCTTCTTTACGAAATCGAGGAGGCGGCCATTGTTTGCGACAAAGTCCGGCCGCACCTGCGAAGCTCGGATCCCGACCACGATAGTGTCAAACCGCGAGAGGTCGCCCGTTGCGAGGTCTTTCTCTTCCAGCATTGTGACCGGCAGTCCAAGACGTTTGATCGCGGCCGGAACAGCGTCGCCGCTTCCCATAATGTAGCCAACGCGGACTGATGCAACTTTCAGATCCAGCACCTCTGTTGCAACCGTTGCGGTCGTATAGCGTCGATGCGTTTGGATGTGCGGATAGGCGATCTCCTGCATCGATTGATCAAAGGTCTGGCCGCCAACCTTTGCATTGACGGTAACGTCATATTTACCGACCTTTGCACCGGCAGGCACCGTTACATCAAACGCGACCGCGGTCTTTTCATTCTTTGCCGCAAGGTCAAAGTCCGCCGACGCCGGTGTAGCCGTCCAACCTGCAGGAAGTACCAGGCTTACGGTGCCCTTCGTTTCTCGCGGAGCCTGATTCGTGACCGAGACAACGATGTGTTGCTTCTGCTCTTTCGCGGCCGCTGGAATTATCAGAAGGTTCGTGTCAGGTGCGACCGTAACAAGCGGCACGACGTTAAGATCACGCCGGAGTTCGCCGCGGATGTCATCAGCAAAGCGATATTCGACGGGCTGAACCGCAGTGATATCGACACCGCCGATCGTCATCGTAACTGATGCGGTCACGAGCCTGTGTTGAAAGGGCGCGTTCTTGACGGCGTCGGCAGCACTCCAATCGAAGGTGAAATTATGCCGTGGCTTCTCGAGCCAGTAAGGCTGCGTCGGCGTTGCGTTAGATGCGGCGGTCATCTTGAAATATGACGCGGCATCCGCCTTTTCCGGCCTGAAGAAGAATGAATTCCCTGCCGGCTTTGGTTCCGAAGCAGCTTCAACCTTCCAGCCCGACGGCGTGTTTAGTGTTACATTCTTGACTGCCGCTGCCTTTCCGAAAATTTTCACGGATACACCGGTCGAGTCACCGGCAACGATCGTGTCAGTGTCGCTAAGGGCGTCCACGACCACGCCCGCAGCGAGTTGGAGAGCATGCGCGAATTCTTGTTCCTTCTCCGCGATCAAAGCCTTTGCATATGGATTCTGGGTGGCGTCCTTTGCTGCACGCGCCTGAGTAACACCAGCCGCGAGAACCGGAACTATCTTCTCCGGGCTGTATGCATTGTATTCATCAAGAGCCTTCTTTGCTGTCGCTTGAAGGGCGGCAAGCTTCTCAGCTAGTCCGGGTTCATTGTCGTCCGCTATTTTCGCGATTCCCGTGATCGATGTGTCGATACCTTCGAAGATATCGTTCTCCGGAGTGCTCGTCTTCACCTTCGAATCGAGCAGCTTCTCTCCCGAGAACTGATCGCCGCGACGCTCGATCGTCCCCATTTCCTGTGTCTTATGCTGGCTGCGCCCTTCGCTTGCGATCTCAGCATAAGAACGTCCGATCAGCGGATCAAAATGCCCGGTATCGACCGTTACGGAAACTTTCTCACCGGCCGGGGCCGTAAAGCCCTGGCCCATATAGAGCTTCTTCGCCTGCCACGGCAGCAAGCCCTCCTTTATCTGTTCCGGGAACTGGTTTGGGTCCGCGGCAGCCTTATAGGCAAGCGGTGTCAGGTAGCCGGCAAGCTGGTGCTGGCCGTGGCCGTCCGCCGGTGTGCCCGAAAAACGCGAAATGATGATGAGCGGGCGGAATGTGCGGATGGCACGGACCATCTCCCCGAGAGTCGGTTGTTCGCCCCAAATTCGCGTTGCCTCCGCACGTGTCTTCGAGAAGCCATAGTCCATCACGTTCGTGAACATCTGCTGGCCGCCGTCAAGCCTTCGAGCCTGCAAGAGTTCTTCCGTGCGAATGACACCGAGGGGTTCAAAAAGTTCTGGGCCGATGACGTTCTGGCCGCCTTCGCCGCGATTCAATGCCAGATAGACGGTACGGGCATTCTCACCTCGCGCCAAAAACGCGATCAGGTTTGAATCTTCATCGTCAGGATGTGCGCCTGTGTGCATCGCGCTTGCGGTCGTCTGCAAACGCTTGAGCTGCTGTCCAAGACCGATCGCTCCCATATCGTAAACGGGCCGAACCTGCGCGCGTGCAGTTGGCACATTCAAGAAAGCCAAAACGAACAGCAATGAGAGAACAGTAATTTTCCTAAACGTCGACAACATCAATTCCTCCTCTATCAGTAAGGCTGATCAGGTAACCGGAGACCACCGTGACCAAGCAACCAATGACGTTAAACCACAAAAACTCAATATCCGTGAAATGACTCGCAACCCATACGGACGAGATACCAAATAGCAGGCCGAAGAAAGCACCGCGGGCACGAGCTCTTTTCACAGCAAATGCGAGAACGAAGACTCCTAGAAGAGAGCCGTAGAAAAACGAGCCGAACTTATTAACAACCTCAATGAGCGAACCGATATTCGTCGCGTACGTGGCGACGAAGCAGGCGAAGATGCCCCAAACGAACGTCGCGATCCTGCCAAAGAATACGTATTGGCGATCGGTCCCGTCCTTCTTGAAATGCCGTCGATAGAAGTCGATCGTCGTTGCGGTCGCAAGGGCGTTGAGCTCGGCAGAGATCGATGACATCGCCGCGGCAAAAATTGCAGCAATGATCAAGCCGACGACACCCATCGGCATATTCTGAACAACGAAGGTCGGGAAGACGTAGTTGACGTCATTGAAGCTCTCGTTCTTCGTTGCGCTTTTCACATAGTCGACCGCGTTCTTTCGCGAGGCGTTAAAGGCTTTGTCCGCCGCAAGGTATTCCTGTCGTGTTGCGTCAGTGCGATCCTTTAGAAAATGTTCCGCAGCCTGTTCGCGCTGCTGATGAGCCGTGTCGAATTCGCCCTTGAGCGTTTGATATTGAGCTGTTTGGGCTACCTTGCCCACCTCGACCTGGTTAAAGATCATCGGTGGAGCCGTGAACTGATAGAACACGAACACCAGGACACCAACGAGCAGTATCATGAACTGCATCGGGATCTTGAGGAACGCACTCATCAGCAGAGATGTTCTGCCTTCAGACACCGATTTTGCTGTCAAGAAACGCTGCACCTGGCTTTGATCGCAACCGAAGTAGGAAAGGAAGAGGAACAGGCCGCCGATCATCCCTGACCATAGCGTGTATTTTTCCTTTAGATCGAAGCTTAGGCTTACAGTCGTCAGCTTTCCTGTCGCACCCGCAAGTGTGAGTCCATCGGCAAACGAAACCCCCGACGGGAACTGCGAAATGATGACGAACATGCAAACGGAAAGGCCGAAGAAGATGACGAACATCTGCTTAACGTCCGTCCAGGTTACGGCCTGCACGCCGCCGACCATAGTATAGATCGTAGTCGAGAGCCCGATGACGAAGATGGTTGTCACTTCATGCCAACCGAGTACGATCGAGAGAATGACGGACGGTGCCGCAATAATGACGCCAACACCAAGCCCACGCGAGATAAGGAAAAAGAAGCTGGTCAGGCTGCGCACCTTTGCGTCAAAACGCCGCTCAAGGTATTCGTATGCGGTGTAAACGTTCGCCCGGTAAAAGAATGGTACAGCCGTTATGCAAAGAATGATCATTGCAAGCGGCAGCCCGTAATAGAACTGGATAAAGCGCATTCCGTCCGAATACGCCTGGCCGGTCGTGCCGACAAGCGTTATCGCGGAAAGTTGCGTCGCCATTACCGAAAGCCCGACCGCCCACCACGGCAGGCTCCGATTTGCGAGAAAATAGCCTTCTACGTTCCCGCTGTGCTTTGTCATACGAATGCCATCCCAGATGACATAGGCGAGATATGCAACAACGACTGCCCAATCCAAAGATCTCATTATTTTTTAGCTGGAAAAATAGTACGTAAAGGCCTGCAGAAGCCCGATCACGACGACAGTCGTCACAATTACAGCGAAATAGACCTTGTACCACCAAGCGTCGGGCATCTCGACCGGTGGTTCTTCAGGCTTAGTTGTATGCTTCATCGCTAGTGTGGAAAAGGATCAAAACAAATTCGCCGGAGTTCTACATTCATAAAACTCCGGCGAATCATATACTTCGTTAGAAGCGGAACTTGAGGCCGATCTGGAACTGACGGGCGTCAAGCGAGGTTACCGGACGAGTGGTCGTGCTGGGTAGCGGACCTGTCGGATTTCCAAGTGCATCTGTCGTAACCGTAAGGCTGTTGATCTGATAGATGCTGTTAATGTTGAACACGTTCACGAATTCACCGAAAACCTCGAGGCGAAACCGCTCGGTGAACGGGATGAACCGCGAGTAACGGAAATCAACGTTGAACTGCTTCGGCGTCACGCCCGAATTGCGGGTGATCCCGACCGGGTTGTCGGTTCCATTGAATCCATCGTGGTTTATGTCCGTAGCGGCAACGATGTTGTACCGTTCGCCGCTGTTGGCCGTGGCAATGATTCCGAACTGATTATTGTTCAGAATGTAATTCCATACCTTGTTCTCGAAGTGGAAGTCCGGACGGCCGACAAAGCTCAACACGAACGTGTGACGCTGGTCAGCAAGAGACGGGCCGTAGTCACGGTGACGGTTTGTCGGATCCTGCTGGACGAGTCCGCCTGCCTGTGTTGCAACCAGGTTCTGCTCCGGTGCGTCATCCATCGATTTCGAGAGCGTATAGTTCGCGCTGAACTGATAGCCCTTCGAGAATCGCTTATTCAGCTGAGCTGTGAACGCATTGTAGTTAGAGTTGCCCGAAGCCTCCGCAAGAAGGATGTCGTTGAAACGGGGGTCCATTCTTGTAGCGGCACTGACCGTGTCGCTATAGATCGGACGGCCATCCGCGAGAGTTCCAACCGGGTTAATACGGTTTACGCTTCGGTAGATCGGGATATGCCGCCCGCTCGAATGAATGTAACCCACCGTGACTGAGAGATCTTCGGTCAATGCCTGCTCGAGCTGGACATTACCGTGTATCGCGTACATATTCTCAAAATCAGATGCGATACCAGTGATGTTCTGCCGTGGTGGCGTACCGGTCGAAACATTGTTCGGGAATCCCGGGGCTCCCGGCAATGCAGGGTTCGTGAACGACACGGTGAACGATTTTGGACTGCCATTAGCCTGAAGCGCTCGCTGATACATATCCAGGTAGACCGTATCGTAGTAGATACCTACGCTCGCACGGATAACGGTCGGACGGTTGCCGTCTCTGACCCCGTAAACCAAGCCAAGTCTCGGCGCAAAGTTATTCTTATCGACCTTGAAGTGCCGCGACGGTTCATAGACCGCCATGGAGTCCGCCTTCGGAATATTGTAAAGGTCGTAACGAACTCCGTAGTTGAGCTTCAGCTTTCGCGTGATCTTCCAATCATCCTGAGCAAAAAAGTTGTAGAACGTGCTGTTGAATTTGATGTTTGTATCACCAAATATCTGATCGAAACGGGTGTACGCGAAAGGATTTGCACCCGTATTGGCAGCAACATAATTCGCAATACTTGAGAACGTATAGCGAACAAATGAGTTCGAGCGGCGTGTGTCCGCAATATGATTGAACCCGAACCCAACCTTCACGACGTGGTCGCCGTTCGTCCATGTCAAGTTGTCCTGAGCCTGATTTGTGATCTCAAGCGGCGCGATCGTATCGGCATTCTCAGGGGCTCCAAAGTTCGCAACACCGGTGATCACAATACTCGGCCCAGTGCCCGAATGACTGTTTGCTACGTTTCGCGAATCACGCTTTGCATACTGATATCGGAACTCATTTAGGAAATTCGATCCGAATGTCGAAACAAGTTGGAGGCCGACAGAATAAGATTTGTCGAGGAAGTCGATACTTCGCTCAAGCGTGGTCAGTCCACCACCGATATTGTCGGGCGAAATGTTCTTAAAATAATTGAACCGGCCGCTCAACCGATTGTTCGTATTCAGCTGTGCGTCGGTTCTAAAAATGAAGAAGTTTACCTTTTGAGCGGCAGGGATAGCGGTTGGGAAGGCAGAAGCTGGAACGCCAGCGGCGATCAACGCCTGTTGGTTCGCGGGAGTGACCGTAATAACACGCTGCGGCTCGCCACCGAGATCACGCTGCACCCATTCATAACCGCCATAAAAATGCCAGCGATCCTTAATGATCGGCCCGCCGATCGAACCGGTGATGTCATCGACCTTGGTCTCCGGCTTCATAGCGGTCGGCGACGTATTGAACGGCCGCGAAGACATCGGTGTTCGACGGAAACGGTAACTCGCCTCTCCATGGAACGAGTTCGTTCCCGACGGGGTGATCGCATTCATGATCAGACCCGGCGTGTTGCCGAATTCCGGTGCGAAACCATTCGTAACAAGCTGTACTTCACTAATGAAGGTGTCCGAGATCGGCATCAAACGAATACCGCCGCGGTCCTGCTGGGTATTGTTGTTACCATCGAGCTGATAGTTCGTACGGCGCGTGTAACCATTCGCGTTGATACGCGGAACACCAAACTCAGCATTCGGTCGGCCGGTAACGTTCGCCTGTAGCAGAGCGTAGTTATAAGGGTTGCGGGAAACAAGCGGAAGATTCTCAACCTCGCGTGCATTCATTACGCGTCCGAGGTCGATCTTTGCCGAATCTGCGATCGGCGCATCAGCGTTGACCGTAACGGTAGCCGACACATCACCGACTTCCAGAACTCCGTTCACCGAGGCCGTCTGACCGGTCGTCAACGTAATGCCTTCGCGAACAAGGCGTTTAAAGTTCGGTGCTTCAACCGTAACCTGATACGTACCAAGCGGAAGGAGCGGTGCGCGATAAACACCCGAACCGTCGGTCGTAACCGTTCGTGAGGTACCGGTCTGGGTGTTTTTGATGACGACCGTTGCATTCGGAACAGCAGCACCGGAACTGTCGGTGATCGTTCCCTCGATCTGACCGTTGAGTGCCTGAGATTGTGCCTGCGCATTGTATGCAGTGCCGATCGTAAAGACACCGACGAGCAGACAGTAGAAGAAGATTCTAATGGCGATTCTTGCCTGTTTCATATTAGGAGGCTTCCTTTTAAAAGATCTAAATTTTCTGCAAGGCTACGGAGCAGCTTTAGTGCTCCTCAGAAAGGGCAATTGAAAGCTGGTCATCGAGCCTAAACCGATTCAAAATTTCCGTGAAAGTTGCTTTGAACGTTTCAAGATATATTCGTTCATCTATAGCTATACCTAATATGGTGTATAGTTCGCAACCCCGGAACCTATCAAAAACCATTATCTTTACAATACTTTACAAATCTGCCATCACCCAAATAGGTGAGACACGAATTCCGCGGCTTCCGGTCTCGACGAGAAAAGCCCGCGAGCGATCGCGGGCCATGAAAGTGTGTGGGAGATATTTATGTGGGAGATAGCTTGCAGCCGTCAATACCTTACTCAGCTACGGCCATTTCCTTCGCCTTCTTTTCGCGCTTGATGCCGCCTATCTGAACAAGCTCCTCACCCTTGATCTGGTTCTTGTCCATCACCATCTGCTGATAAAGTTTTCGCATCATCTGCATCTCCTCAGCAGCGGTTTTCGGTCCTTCCATGTGCGGCTTATTCGGCCGAGTAAGATCCACTGCGTTCAGTTTGAGATCGTGCTCGGTCGAATCAAGTTCGACGTGCTTGCCTCGAGCAAACACCTCGTGGCGGCCATGATCTTTATACCATTTTGCAACGGTAGCGTTCTGGTGCATATTCTCGATTATGTTACGCCAGCCAATGCCAGTGTTATAAGCACAGAACGAGATCTCGCCTTCTTGCGTACCGTACGGAATGATGCACATTTCCGTGCGGCGGAAGTCATAGTTAAAGAGATCCTGGAACCACATTCCCGCAATGAAGAGGAAGTTCCACGGATCCTGACGGCGTTTCTTGACGTCCTCAATTGTACGATCCGGACCGACTTTGCCATAGTCCTTGCCTGAAAGCCCGAACGACTTATCGAACTTCTTAAGGATCGCGCCAAGCGTTAGGCTATGCGGTGCACCGTAAGGGTTATAGTTCTTCAGCAAAGCAAGGCCCATCATAATATTCGAGAACCATTTACCACGATTCGTATCGGAGATGTGCTGCATATCCTTTACAAGACCCTGGATGTTCAAGAATTGCGGAACCGGTGCCATATCGCCCGTTTCCTTATTGATCATAACGGCCGTGCCAACGCCGCAGTTCGGGTGGCACCCGCAGGAAACCTGTCCCCAATCTGCATCTTCACCGTGAACAACGTCCGCAAAATCCGCAAAAGCTCCCATCAGCGACAGCGGGAACCAGTCACGCGTCGGTTCGGTGATGCCGAGCTGTTTCTTCACGTCGAGCGCCATGTGCGAGAGCGTGTAACGCTGCTGGAGACGACGTTGCTCGGTGATATGCTCATCGCGGCCAGTGAACGACACCGGCTGAAATGCAATGAACGAGATCTTTTTGGGATTCTCCATTGCGAAGCGGATGATCGAACCGACCTGATCGTTATTGATACCGTTAACAAGGGTCGTAACGAGGATGATATCGACGCCGGCTTCGTGGAGGTTGTTGATCGCACGAAGTTTTACGTCAAAAAGGTTGCCGATCTGACGGTGCGAGTTCGCGTCGTTGCCGATGCCGTCGAACTGCAGATAAACGAAACGAAGGCCCGCTTCCGCAGCTTCGCGGCAGAATTCTTTGGATTTTGCAAATTCGATACCGTTTGTCGCCGCCTGCACTGAATTGTAGCCGACCTTTCGCGCGTACCGGATCGCGTCAAGAAAATGCGGACTGATCGTCGGTTCGCCGCCAGAATACTGAACGGACATCTGCCGACGCGGCTTGATGGAGATCGCGTTGTCGAGGATCTCCCTTACATCCTCCATCGACAGCTCGTGAACGAAACCGACCTGATTCGCGTCCATAAAACACGGATCGCACATCATATTGCATCGGTTGGTCAAGTCAACGGTAAGAACCGCACCGCGGCCATACTTAACCGACGACGAACCGTGATTATGAAGCTTTTCATCGTTATGAGCCTCCATATCGCGACCCGGGAAAAGCGACTCAACGTGCTTGAGGAAGTTGGCGTCGATAGCCATCATATCCTCGATCTTGCCATGGGTCGGACACTCTTTGATCATCCAAACCTCGTTGTTGCGTTCAATGATCTGAGCTTTGATCTCACCAACCTTTTCATTGACAAGCATCGAGACATCCCGCTCACCGGAAAGAATGGCTTCACGTGCCTCAATGACACACTGCGGACAAAGTGAATCAGTCGTGCGCGGGAATCCGAGCACCGGTTTCGTCTTCTGCCAAGACTTCAAGATCGGCTTGTCCGCCCATTTTGGGGTGAACGATGGATTTGGTTTGTACTTATTAACACTCCGGACGGCATTAAATGCCGCCCCTGCAACGAAGCTCAGGCCTTTTTCAACGTGTTTGATGGGTCTCATAAAATTTGTTTGCTTTTCTCCAAAAAGCGGAACTAAAGACTATTGCGCATGCCTAAAAATGGCGAAAGATTGTGCTCAAACTAGCACTTTCTAGACACATATTTGTGCAAATATCGTGCCGAAGCACCAATCAACCATTCTCGATTGTAAACCCCTGAAACTAAAGGGTTTATGCCAGCCTCCAGAGGAGTCCCGCACAGGCTCACCGCGACACACAAAGCCGATAGCCAAATATTGCGTGTATCTGAATGATACACAAAAAGGCTAAGCGGGTACTTCCGGGCGCCTGGCGCTTAACAACTCGGTCAACTTGAACGAAGCCCCGCTTAAGGCGATTAAAACTCTACCTCACATTACCCACTGTAACCCTATGCGAATATTGAAGATAAAAAAACTTAAAAAAGGACTTTACAAGCGCATAAAGCTATGTTACATTTTCAAGCACTTCAAGGGATAACACCAGGACAACTAAAAACAGGAACGCTCTTGAGGGGCCGGGGTACCGGCATAACTTCCCAATGTCGATCAAGTTTGGAACTTCCGGTTGGAGAGCGGTCATCGCCGATGAATTCACATTCGCGAATGTCCGAAATGTAACCGAAGCGATCTGTAGATATTTGAAAAATGAACCCGGATCTCGCTGTCGCCTGATCGTCGGCCACGACACGAGATTCATGGGAGAAAAATTCTCGGACGTTGCGGCTGAAATGATCGCGGCAAAAGGGCTAAAAGTACTTCGATGCGATCATCCGGTGCCGACGCCTACAGTAGCTCATGCGATCAGATCACTTAAGACTGATGGAGCGATGAATTTTACTGCGTCGCACAACCCACCGGAATATCAGGGAATAAAGTTTTCGACGCCTGATGGAGCTCCTGCACTGCCCGAAGTGACCAATAAGATCGAGGCGGCCTTAGGCGATGCCGACCCGGTCCCGGACGAGGATGGTGGCAGTATCGAGGGTCTTGATCCGAGACAAGCCTATCTCGATGATCTCGCAACAAAGATCAATTTTGATGCGATCGAGAAGGCGGGAGGCAAATTCGTTTACGACCCGCTGTGGGGAACGGGTCGCGGCTATTTGAATAAGGCCCTTGCCGATCGCGGAGTGTCGGTCGAAACGCTGCACGACTGGCGAGATGTTACTTTTGGTGGCCAGGCACCGGAGCCCGGCGAAGAACATTTGAGCGACCTCAAGGCGGCTATCAAAAGCTCCGAGGCAACACTAGGCCTTGCGACCGACGGCGATAGCGATCGATTTGGAGTTATCGCACACGATGGTACGTTCATTACACCGAACGAACTTATTGCTCTTTTGACAGACTATTTGGTCGAAACTCGCGGATGGAAGCTTGGAGTGGCACGCAGCGTTGCTACTTCGCACTTAGTAGATAGGGTTGCGAAAGATCGCGGGATCAAGGTTTTTGAAACGCCGGTTGGATTCAAGTATATCGGCGCATTGATAAATAAGGACGAGATCATCCTCGGCGGCGAAGAATCCGCGGGACTTACGATCAGAGGCCATTACCCTGAAAAGGACGGGATTCTCGCTTGTCTTCTTGCGGTTGAGGCCGTTGCCGTCAGGCAGACGCCTTTGGTCGAACAGCTCAAACAGCTTTGGAACCGCGTCGGAAGGCTGTATTCAGGGCGGATCGGCATAAAGCTTAGTGACGAGGTCGCAGTTAAGCTGAAAGAAAAGCTTGCGGAGGACCCAACAGAATTTGCAGGCCGAAAGGTGCTGAGCACAGACAGGATCGACGGCGTCCAGTTCAGGTTTGAAAATGACACTTGGATCCTTTTGAGGCCGTCAGGCACAGAACCGGTGGTTCGAATCTACGCCGAGGCTGAATCCGATGATGATGTCGGCAAACTTTTAGAAGAAGGAAAGAAGTACCTTTTAGGTTAGATCGGGAAAAATGACAGGGCAACGCAACACGACCAAGGACAAAACCGCGACAGCAAAACGGCAGCGACCGTTCTGGGTTTCAGCGCTTGTCGTCATTATCCTAACCGGCACTCTCTTTGTCGCGATCACATATCGGTCCTTCTCAGCGGTTACAGCTGAAGTTCGTGAGAATGAGCAGCTAAACTCGATGATCCAAAATTTGACGGACGAGAATCTTCAGTTGCAGGACGAGATCCACAGTTTGAAGACCGATCCGAAAGTTATTGAACGCGAGGCAAAACGCCTCGGCATCGCGGTGAAAGACCTCGATGCGAAGACTCAAGTTCCAGTACCGGCGAAGTGAGAAGCGGAGAATTGCTTAGCTGGTCCTTTCCTGCCCTTTGACAATCTGCCTTTTGCCTATCTGCTCCGCACGGCCTACAGTATTCCCATTCAGCTTTACTTTGCGGCTTCTTGATCCCCGAAAATCGAGAAGCCGCTTTCCTTTCTCAGCTGAGCAAATCAATCCACGCGATCTCGTGACCTTCGCCGTCGTTTTGTTTCACGAGTTCCGCCAAGGTAAGCAAAGATCATTACGATGAGGTGGGCTGCGAACCAGATATTGTCATAGCCCATATTCTGGTAAATATAGATCAGAATGAGCACGCGCGGCACGAACATTCCGAGCAGAATATCAGCCCATTGCGGAACGGTATTGGCCGGGAATATCTGCGGGTAAACCAGCAAATAGACGACCATGACGATCCGCGGAAAGAAGAGCGAAAACAGTAAGAAGTAAAAGTCCACGATCTTTCTTACTCTGCAACGATTCCGGCCGCAAAGTGTCTATCAGCAAAAAAGGAGCCACTTGCTCCGAATATTAGTGTCATTTTCTTTCGATTTCGGATTATAATCAAGCAAATTCTCGCAGGCCGTTCGTTCTATTGGTTGACCAATACCAGGGCGTTGAGCCCGATCTCTTGCAGATATGAAAAGACTTTTAACCGTCGCAGCATTTTGCTTTGTACTACTTCTCGTCGAAGCCGCTTTTTTGGTCAACCATTCGTCGGCAAAAACTGATGTGGTCGGCCAACTATTGCAGCTTCCCGCTCCACCACCGCCAAACCCGCTGGTCGTGCGGCCAATTTACACCGAGAGCGAGGCAAAGGCGGAACCGCCGTCTGATGATGCGCCGATCTCTGAACTCTGGGCATTTTGGTCAAGTGTGAGTATTCCGGCGAGGTCTCTCGGATATCGCCCGAAAATGTCGGATAAGACTTTTCAGCGTCTAAAGGCAAGGGTCGACCGCGATCCTAACGAAATAACGTCGATCCTCAGTGCATTTGACGACAGTGAAAGGTCGTACGAACTTGTAAAAAAAGCCTTTGACACGCTGACCGCGAATGAAAAGATCGAAGAAGGGCCACTCTCTGATATCCGTGAATGGCTAGTGAATCACAGCCCGTACTTCACCGAAGAACTCCTCGAACGCGCTCGCACAACAAAAGATACAGCCACCTATGTCGAGAATCAGGAAGAGCTGCTCCAACTGACGCGATTCGATTTTGAAAAAGCGCGCCCACTGATCGACGAGATGTATGCGCGGGATGAAGATAAAGCCACGCACGTGCTTGCCCGCTGGGCACTCTATCGACACGCGATCGAAACGGGCTCATCTCTTGATGCGGACCGTTATCGCGATGAATTAAAAGCGATCGTCGAGAATAAGGAATTGCGTGCACCTTTGCGCGACCTTGCAATGGATGCTCTGGTTACGGAACCTGAGTGGCCGGGACGCGAGGAGTGGTATCTTTCCCTTTTCCAGGACAAAACCCTACAGGACCTCGGAGGCTACACCGGCCTGACCACGCTTATAAATGTGTCGCCGCCGGGAAAATATGCCCCACAAATGCTCGACCTTCTCAATTCGGGTGATCCCGTTGTCCGTGCCGCGGCGGTAAAGAACTTGCTCATTAAGATCGAGTTCGCAAAACCTGAGGTAGTGCGGGCGCTGCTTCCGTGGCTTGAGGATCCAAAATGGGCTGACGACAGCACTGGAAATGCGCGGGCCGCAATAATAAAGGCTCTTCAAAAAGTAAAACTCCCGGAAAGCGTCCCGGCTTTGATCAGATCGCTTCACGAGAGAAATCCGAACGCGGTCGTAGGCAAAGGATCGGCCTCTGCAAACGCTTCTGCCGCTGCCGCGGCCAACGCCACCGCGACGGCAGCGCGCGCGATGGCAAATGCGGCTAACGCAATGGCAAATGCTTACGTAGTGGGAAATGCGAACGCGTATACAGCAAACGTTGCCACTAGCTATGGAGAGGATAACCTCTATCCATTTCGAGACGATGCGATCGAAGCTCTTGGATTCCAAGGCCAGATTCAAGCGGGTCCGCCGCTTCGAAGGCTTCTCTCCTCACCGACAACTAGTTACGAGCGCTCTCGTTTACTCAAGGCCCTCATCCAGGTCAAAGGCTTTTCGGTTCCCGAGCAACTCGACGCTCTAGAATCGTCCGCTCGCAGGGATCAGGTTGACAGCGACTCGACTTCGATAACAACCGAGTGGACAAGCGAACCAAAGGTCGCGACACCGGCTCAGATAAAATCGGCTTTGACCCTGCAGCTCATTCAGGAACCTTCACTGGTTACCGAAGAGCTTGCCACAGCCGTTGTGGCACGCATTGACGCTCTTGAGACCCGAGAGCCGCTCGTCGCCCAACAGTTGCGAAAGACAGCGCTCGATTGGGTACTACCTCCGATCGATTCGATGGCGATCCGGGACATCAAACGCGGCATTGCGGATCAAGAGGAAGTTCTACGCGTGCTGGCTCGCCGTAAAGACCTGGTAGAGAAGAATGCGAGTGAAATCTCAGACCTTCGGAGCGGTCCGCCACTCGCGGTGGCAGTTGGTGCGTGCACACTCGGAGATGCAGGCGGGTATGAAGCCATCCTTAACGGCGCGGATGCAAGCGCCAAGCGAGCTCTTTTTGCCTGTGCTCGCCTAGTACGCGCTCAACTACCGCTTGCAAAGGTTTTTGCGGTCGCAAAGGGACCAGACAAACTCCTGTCCACCGCCGCAGTAGCCTACCTGGAAAGCGAAGACTCACCCGAATCGCGTCAGGTAGTGCTCTCTCTCTTTCCCAACGAAGCAAAGGTCCTTGGTTCGACAACCGCTTTCAAAGTCAGCGAATCCGAACCAGAACTCTCGCCATGGTTGTCCCAGTTGTACACGGCCGGGGACGAGAGCCTTCAATATTACAGCACCTACGTCGGCGGCGAGGATAGCTTGATGGCGATCGAAAAGCGCCTTCAAAAGGAAGTAAAGGAAGACGACACGCTCATCGGCATCTATGGGTACGATTCGAATTACGTACGCATTTACAAAGATCGCGTCATCTACTCTTGGGAGGAAGACGAGTCCAGATATAAAGAGCGGCCGCTCGAACCGGCGGAGTTCGATTACTTAAAACAGTATCTCGCCCAAAATCGCGTTGATACGCTGCCGCCGTTCCTCGAGTGTTTTGGAGATTATTGCGAGGCGAAGGAGCTTCTGATGCTTAGCCGTGCAGGCGGCCGACGCGTATTCATGACCGGCGAACCCGGCGAATTCTTTAAAGGCCTAGATAAATACTTTGAGGAAGTTAAAAAGCGCCCCGGAACCGTTAAGTATGCTCTAAGCCGCGAGGTGCCCGGCCTCGATCTGATGCTTGCCGATGAAAATTTTACTGCCTATACGGTTTGGAAGGAAGGCGATGACCTTCGCGTCGCCGTCAGCGATAACGCCGTTCGCGAACAGGTCGATAAGGACGTCGAAGAGATCGCTAAACACCCGACCGGCGACGACTCAAAGGCGGCGTGGCAAGTTTCGGCGGAGCTCGCTGAAAAGCGAAAGTATGATGGCTATTCATGGAGACATATTTCAAATGGTTCGCTCGGCGGTGTCGTTTCACAGCCAGCCGGCATCGAGTACATCCCAACGAATGACGGACTCGCGGGTGAGATCACTCAAGAACAATGGAAAGCCCGCATCGGCACGACCGAGTATCGTTCAGGCGACGGCATTTACAGAATAAGCGGTGGCCGCTCGGAAAAACTCGCCTCTGGACCATTCAACACGCCGATGGTTACGCCGGACGGCAAATGGGTCGTTGCCTACAAAGGATGGGAATCTGCGGAAAGCCAGGGCGGTTTGCGAAGGATCAATACCGCTACTAAGAAGGAATACGTCATTTCCGGAGTTGAAAATTATGATGCGTATCGTCCTGCCGCGTATCTGCCCAACTTGAAACGTATGCTTCTCGGGATAAATAACGAGTATGACGCTGAGGTCCAAGCTGAAAACCTGATCCTTCTCGATCCAGAGACAGGACTCTCAACGCCTGCAGCGGGAGAATTCCGCCCGTTGGCACAGCAGACCTTCAGGCCGCTGCAACGTGGATCCGTACCGGGGACATTTTGGGCCGCGCTTCCGAACAGCGAAAAGAATTCGACCGATGTAGGCGTGTACGACGCTCGGACATTTAGGTTCAAGAACGTGCTGACGATCCCGAAGATAGTATTCGACAGCATGGCAATGTGGGTCGATGAAGCCGGTGGTTTGGTGTATTTCGTTTACAAAGGGCAGCTTCTACGGCTCCCGCTGAGGCCGTTACCTGCCAGCCCGAAATAGTTTTGGGCTTTGCGAACTTGCCTGAGAGCCTAGAAACGCGCTTTAATGATTGTTTGCCTTTCAGGAGAGGGGCGAAATAGGGCCTTGCCCGAAACACCTTTTGCCGAAAAGGAGGTGAGAAAAGAAATGGCAACTGTAATAGTAAATAATAACGAATCGATCGAGTCGGCTCTTCGCCGATTCAAACGAAAGGTCATTAGCGAAGAGATCATTAAGGACTTCAAGAAGCATTCTCACTTCATTCCGCCTGGTCAAAAAGCAAAGCTGAAGTCGGCAAATGCGCGTAAACGTAATCGCCGCCGCTTCCGTACGCAGCGTCCCGCAACAACAACGCCGCGTCCGGCACCAGCTCGGTAAACAGCGATCTGAATTTTTGCGAAAAGTGGAAAAGTGCACCTTTGGTCGCTTTTTCACTTTTTGATTTCTACAGCTCGAAAAATGACAAAACCGCGAATTCTCATCACGAATGACGACGGCATTCACGCCGAAGGCATTAAAGCCCTCGAGGCAGCACTTGCTCCTATAGGCGAGGTCTTTGTCGTCGCACCGGAGGCTGAGATGAGCGGTGCCTCGCATAGCCTGACGCTCGCCCGTCCGTTGAGAATTCGGCGAATAGATGATCATCACTGGACGGTTGACGGCACACCGACCGATTGCGTCGTAATGGCGTTGAACAAGATCCTTCCACCGGATATGCCGCCGGACATTTGCTGTTCGGGGATCAATCACGGGCCTAATCTCGGAGACGATGCGAGCTACTCTGGAACGGTTGCCGGAGCGATGGAGGCGACGATCCTCGGTATTCCAGGCATCGCATTTAGCCTCGCAGTTTCTCGCGACCCTGATTTTGGGGAGTCGGTAAACGTCGCCGCGTCGATCACCGAAAAAGCTTTGAGCATAGGCTTGCCCATGGGGACTCTGCTTAATGTAAATATCCCACGCGGCCTACCGACCGGAACCCGCATCACAACACAAGGTTTTAAGACCGCTCGGCCGGTGATCGGTAACAGCTTGGGCGTGACGTGTTGCCACTCGGGGCGACAGAAACCGTTACGGATGACAAACACGCGTGCCCTGCGTGCTCCGCCGGTGCCGTCGGAGTCACCACCGCCGACCTGCTTGA
>JAANMX010002512.1_pt1 | contig 18007 bp, 17 predicted proteins | sample 7279681 | NCBI WGS metagenome assembly JAANMX01 (sample SAMN14094542, study PRJNA606508) | bioreactor metagenome | isolation source: A lab-scale SPAN reactor treating ammonium-rich wastewater day 351 | place: Ireland: Galway | collected 2018-01-01
AAATGATCCTTCCGCAGACGCTTCAAACCGGCAACCGCGAGGAACGTCGCATCGACGGCCTTGGCGCCCATCTTCTCAATGCGCGTCTCCACGTTACCGCGAAGGGGCGCGACCTTAAGGTCAGGTCGCATGGCCAAAAGAAATGCCTGACGCCTCGGACTGGAGGTCCCTACAACAGATCCCCTTGGAAGATCTTTATAGTTTTGAGCAATATTGGACAAAAACGCATCCCGCGCGTCTTCGCGCGGCAACATGCAGGGGATCGTGAGATCGGGCGGCAAAAACGCATCCAGATCCTTCATGGAATGAACCGCGAGATCGACCTGCCCCTTCAAAAGGGCCTCCTGAATCTCCTTCGCAAACAGAGCCTTCCCCCCCTCGCCCTGCGGCAACGGCGCCTCGCCCTGCGAAGCCTGCCAGTCGCCTGACGTTTTGATGGGCACGATCTGGGTCTTGAGCCCCGGCAGTACGGAATGAAGCCTTAACTCAACCATCTGCGCCTGCAACAACGCCAGCGGCGAACCGCGCGTCCCGATCCTTAAGGTAACTTTGCTTTCTGGTTTGACAGCCATCGTGCCGCGCTCTACTTCTGTGTTTATGATCGTTCTGGGCATCGAAACAAGCTGCGACGAAACCGCCGCCGCCATTGTAACAGATAAAAGAGACATACTCTCTAACGTCGTACTGCGTCAACTCGAAGAGCACGCGGTCTTCGGCGGCGTGGTCCCCGAAATCGCCGCCCGCGCTCACATCGACCACCTCGACAACACAATCCGTATCGCTCTCGAGCAGGCCAATTTAAGGCCAAATATGGTCGGCGCTGTCGCTGCAACCTGCGGCCCGGGGCTGATTGGCGGCGTACTGGTTGGCATGATGACGGCCAAGGCCATGGCTTCGGCTTTGAAGGTGCCCTTCATCGCCGTCAACCACTTGGAGGCCCATGCCCTCACCCCGCGCCTGACCAGCGACCTAGAATTCCCTTACCTGATTCTCCTAGTCTCTGGCGGCCACACCCAAATCCTGGTCGCCGAAGGGGTTGGCCAATACAAACGCTGGGGAACCACACTGGATGACGCCGCGGGCGAGTGCTTCGACAAATCGGCCAAGCTCATGGGCCTGCCTTATCCCGGCGGCCCCAACATCGAACGTATGGCAAATAACACGAAAGACGCCAAACAGGCGCTTGAGCAATTCCCGCTGCCCCGCCCGATGCAGCATCACAAAAATTATGACTTCTCCTTCTCCGGCCTTAAATCGGCTGTGCGCAGCCATGTCGAGTCTCTCTCCAGCGCATCCATGGTCGATAAGGATATAGAAAATTTGTGCTTTTCGCTTCAAATGGCCATCTCAGAAACGCTTGCGAGCCGATGCGCCCGCGCGATCGAAAAATTCAAGGCGGCATACGGACCGCAAACCCTGAACCCCACCCTTGTCGTCTCGGGAGGCGTATCCGCCAATCAAACAATTCGCAAAACTCTGGAAAATCTCTGTGCCAAAGCCGGCTTCCGCCTCTCGGCCCCGCCGCCTGATCTCTGCACCGACAATGCCGCGATGGTCGCCTGGGTGGGCGTCGAGCGCCTGCGCCTCGGCCTGACGGATCCCCTCACCTTCAAGGCCCGCCCGCGCTGGCCCCTTGACCCCGCCGCCGAACCGCGCCACGGTGCTGGAGTGAAGGCCTGAAATGACCCGCGCCGCCCTTACCCAAGACCTCATACCCGGTCTGGAGCGGAAAGGCTTTAAGACCCTGCCCCTCGATACAGAAGACAGAAAAAGCGCAGAAATCAAAAACGCCTTCCCCTTCGGACGCATGATCAGAACAACAGGCCAGGATATCCACCTGCTCGAAATACAGCTCGACAAGCACAACCCGCAAAAATTCCGCATTAATTTCGGCAAAGCGCCAATCGGCGGCATAAACCACCCGCACACAGGACACATCGAAGCCAAAGATATCTGGGTGCATTACCTGCCTGAATATTACGAGGCCTATGCATGGCCGCTCTTCCGGGTTTGGCTGAATTCCGATGCGGAGAAACTCTGGCCGCACATCTTGCACCAGATCGACGACGCTTTGGAGCGCGGTACGATCGGGCGCTTCGTCCGCCGGATTAAGGCGTACGCGTCGCCAACCCCTTGACCCCCGGCTCTCTGCCAGCCATTGTAGAATCATGAAGAAAATCAGCATCATCGGCTCCGGCGCATGGGGAACGGCCCTCGCACAAGTCGCGGCGCAAAACCATGATAACGTCGCCCTGTGGGCCCGCCGCCCCGAACTGGCCGAGATTATCAATCAAACCCATGAGAATACGGAAAATCTTCCCGGGATCGCACTAAACCCTTCAATCCGAGCCACGAGCGACCTTGCGCAAGCCGCGAAGGCCGAAATCCTGTTCCTTGTGACCCCGGCGCAATCCATGCGCGCCGTACTCAACGACATCGCACAAAGCGCCCGGCACACCCACACCCTCGTCCTCTGCTCCAAGGGAATTGAGATCGAAACCGGCCTTCTGATGAGCGACGTAGCCCGCGAAATCATGCCCAGAAGCCCCGTCTGCATCCTGAGCGGGCCTAACTTCGCGCGTGAAATCGCCCTCGGCCAGCCCGCCGCCGCCACGCTGGCCAGCGCAGACAGCGCCATCGCAACCCAAATCCAGAAGGAAATCGGCTCCGCCCGCTTCCGCCCTTACGTCTCCGACGACATAACAGGCGTACAGATCGCCGGCGCCCTCAAAAACGTCATCGCCCTCGCCGCCGGCAGCGCACAGGGTCTGGGCTTCGGCGAAAGCACCCGCGCCAGCCTGATCACCCGCGGCATGGCCGAAATCGTCCGCCTCGGCTGCGCCATGGGCGCACAACCGCAGACTTTCCTCGGCCTGTCGGGCATGGGCGACCTCATGCTCACCTGCTCCTCAGCGCAATCACGCAATTTTTCTCTGGGCGTAGCGCTCGGCCGGGGAGAAAAGCTCGAAGACCTCAGCAAAAACAGCCGCGCCGTAACCGAAGGCGTCCACACCGCCGCCGCCGGTCTGTCCCTCGCCGCCCGCCACAAGGTCGAGATGCCGATCGCACGCGCCGTGCACCAATGCCTCAATGAAGGGCGAAGACTTGACGATGCGATCAAAGAAATGTTGAATCGCCCGGTCGGCGAAGAATAAATCAAGAATCGAACGAGGGACGAGCATGGCCTACTGGCTTCTGAAATCAGAACCCTACAAATTTTCATGGGACCAGCAATGCGAAAAGGGCGAAGGACGCTGGGAAAAGCGCGTCCGTAACTTTCAGGCCCGCAACAACCTGCAAGCCATGAAAAAGGGCGATAGGGCATTCTTCTACCATTCCAACGAGGGTAAGGAAATCGTCGGAATCGTGGAAATTACGGGCGAATCCTACCCCGACCCGGACGACGAGACCGGAACCTTCGTAACCGTGAACGTTAAGCCGTTGAAACCTCTGCCAAAGCCCGTAACGCTGCAAACACTGAAGGCCCACGACACGCTGAAAAACATGAAAGTGGTCAAGCAGGTCCGCCTGTCGGTTTCGCCCGTCACGGCCGAAGAGTGGAAAACGGTCTGCACACTCGGCGGCCTCAAAGGCTAATTTAGGAACGAACAGGAGAGCAACGTGTCCGAAGAAATCTTTTCGCCGTCACCGGAAATTCTCAAAAGAGCAAACATTTCCAAAGACGATTACGTGGAAATGTACGAACGCTCCATCAACGAACCGGACGCCTTCTGGGCCGAGATGGCCGAACGGCTCGATTGGTTTAAAAAACCGACCATCATCAAAAACACAAGCTTCACCTCGCCCGTCTCCATAAAATGGTACGAGGATGGCATCCTGAACGCCTGTTACAACTGCGTGGACAGACACCTGCCGGAAAAAGAGAACTCGACGGCCATCATCTGGGAAGGCAACGACCCCCACGAGCATAAAAAGATCACCTACGGCGAATTGAAAGATGAAGTCTGCAAGCTCGCCAACGCGCTCAAGGCCAGAGGCGTCAAAAAGGGCGACCGCGTTACAATTTACATGCCCATGATCCCCGAAGCCCTCTACGCCATGCTGGCCTGCGCCCGGATCGGCGCGATCCACTCGGTGGTGTTCGGCGGGTTCTCACCCGAATCGCTCAAGGGCCGGATTCTGGATTGCCGCTCCAACGTCATCATTACCGCCGACGAGGGCCGCCGGGGCAACAAGACCATCCCGCTGAAGGCCAACGTCGATGAGGCCGTTAAATCCTGCATCAACGTCAATACGGTGCTCGTCTATCGCCTCACGGGCGGCGAGGTGAACTGGAACCCTAAGACCGATGTCTGGTGGCACGATCTTGTGGACGTACAGAAAACCGATTGCCCGTGCGAAAAAATGAACGCGGAAGACCCGCTTTTCATCCTCTACACCTCCGGCTCGACCGGCCAGCCCAAGGGCGTCTTGCACACCACCGGGGGCTATATGGTGTTCGTCTCGCTGACCCATGAAATTGTCTTCGACTACCAGCAAGGCGAGGTCTATTGGTGCACCGCCGACATCGGCTGGGTCACGGGCCATTCCTATATCGTCTACGGCCCGCTCGCCAATGGCGCGATCACGCTGATGTTCGAAGGCGTGCCCAACTACCCTGACACGTCCCGGTTCTGGCAAGTTGTAGACAAGCACAAGGTGAACATCTTTTATACCGCTCCGACCGCCATCCGCGCCCTGCTCTATTACGGCGACGAACCCGTAAAAAAGGCCAGCCGAAAATCCCTGCGCATCCTCGGCACGGTTGGCGAACCGATCAACCACGAGGCATGGCTCTGGTACTACAACGTGGTGGGCGATAAGCGCTGCCCGGTCATAGACACATGGTGGCAGACGGAAACCGGCGGGCATCTCCTGACCCCCCTCGCCTGCTTCGATCTGAAACCCGGCTCGGCGACCAAGCCGTTCTTCGGCGTCACACCCGTCATCGTGGACGGCCAGGGGAAACCGCTTGAAGGCGCAGCCGAGGGTGCGCTCTGCATCGCCGACTCATGGCCAGGCCAGATGCGTACCGTCTTCGGTGACCATAAACGCTTCGAGCAGACCTATTTCTCCGCCTACCCCGGCCTGTATTTCTCAGGCGATGGCGCGCGCCGGGATGAAGACGGCGATTACTGGATCACCGGACGCATCGACGACGTTCTGAACGTCTCCGGCCACCGCATGGGCACCGCCGAAATCGAAAGCGCGATCAACGAACACCATCATGTGGCTGAAAGCGCGGTCGTCGGCTATCCTCATGACATTAAAGGGCAAGGCATCTTCGCCTTCGTGATCCTGACCGAGGGGACGATCGTAGGAAGCGAAATCAAAACCGAGATCATCAAAACGGTGCGGCAAATCATCGGCCCCATCGCCACCCCGGATATCATCCTGATCTGCAAGGGCCTTCCAAAGACCCGCTCGGGCAAGATCATGCGCCGTATTCTGCGCAAGATCGCCGCGAACGAATTCGAAAATATGGGCGACACCTCCACCCTCGCCGACCCCTCGGTCGTCGAGGATCTCATCGCCCTGAAAAAAACCCTGTAAGCTGACCTGAGGAAAAAGACATGAGTGAAAACAAACCCCATATAGCCGCCCGCCAATCGGCCCCCGTAGAGCTGGAGGAAGGAAAGAACTACTGGTTCTGCATGTGCGGCCTGTCCAAAAAACAGCCCTTCTGCGATGGCTCCCACACCGGCACGGCTTTCGAGCCGCTGAAATTCAAGGCGGAAAAAACCGGCAAGGCCTGGCTCTGCCAGTGCAAACACTCCGGCAAAAAGCCGTTCTGCGACGGCACGCATTCAAAACTGCCTGTTGAATAGCAAAAAACCCGCCAACAAGGCGGGTTTTTCCAATCTGTGCCAAAAAAACCAGATATCAGGCCATCCCGAGCGCGGATTTATAAAGCTCCAGCAACTCGTCGGACTCCTTACGCTTCTGCTCGTCTACCTTGCGCAGCGATACGATCTTGCGGATAGTCTTAACGTCGAACCCGACACCTTTCGCCTCCGCATATATTTCTTTTAGATCCTCGGTCAGAGCCGCCTTCTCCTCCTCAAGCCGCTCTATACGGTCGATAAAGGATTGCAGCCTTTGTGCGCCGATCCCGGCAACATCGCCCTGCGAAACGTCGTTCTTATTCGCCGCCTTCTTTTTCACGGCCACCTCGGGCACATCAATCTCGTCTTCATCGTCGCTAACGGCATAGCTCGAAGCGTTGTCAGCCATAATCAGTAACTCCTGTCATCAAGTGAAATGAACACGCGCGATTGTAGCGTATAAACAAACACGGGCGAGCGATTTTTAAGCGCTTTCAACAAAAAAATACAGACATAACCGCGGAAACGCCAACGGAAGAGCGACCCACTCAACCGCCCTTGGGCTTGATCAGCTTCACGTTGAAGGATTCGATCAGCAAGCCATGCTGATTATCCATGCCTTCAGGGAGCTTTGGAAGCTCGGAGCTTTTAACGCGCCCCACCTGAACGGTAACATACATGCTCTGGGTAATCGTATCGCCGTCTTTTACAAGCCTGTAATCCGTTGCGCCCTTCGCCACATAAGTAACCATAATCCGCGTCTTATACAGCCAGCGGTAACGCCCCTCAACATCCGCCTCGTTCATGATCAGGGGGATTTCCTCGACGAAAGAATTGATATCGTAACGCCCTGTTTCAAGGGTTTTGATAAAATTGCTTTCTTTGAGAAACTTAAGATACTCGGCCTTAGAGGTTTCATTAAAAAGCAGGACTTTCTGCTTGTATTGATCCTTGTAATGATCGGCCTCAAAGGACATCAGATCGGGCAAAACATTCTCAATCCACTTCGCGACATCGGCGCTCGGGCGGTGACGGATATGGAGGGGAGTAGAGTTCTCCGGCAACCCATCCTCAACGCTAGGGGCCGCAATAACGGCGTTTTCGTCGGCGAACTCAGCCATGCCCGTTTGAGAAGGGTCAGGCTTTTGTTGCTTCAAGGAAGGAAAGAAAAACTCAAGCCAGCTGTCGGCGGCATGCGCAGGAGCAGGAGAAGAGAAACCCAGAGCAAAGGCAACAAAACCGAGCAGAAACGAGCGTTTTATAGACATCCTGTGATACTTTTTAGTGTTTTCCATAGTGCCGAACAACACACGACTACTAATTTGAACATAAACTGCTTATTTATGTCTAGCCCGAACAGGGCAACAAGCGCTTTTCTATGCAAAAAAATGGCTGCGTCAAAGCCTTGGGCAAAACGAAAAGACTGGACTTTTGACCGGGAAAATCCAATTTTAGGCCATGACCTCACGTAAGGACGATCTAGAGAAGAACTCATTGGGCGGAAAAATCGCCCGTTACGGGCGCGTATCGGGCACTATGGCGGGCCTCGCCGCACGCCTGGCCGGGGAAAGATACTTCGGCATAAAGATCGAACGTGAAGAACACGCCCGCAAACTTGTGGAATCACTGGGCAATCTCAAAGGCCCTCTGATGAAAGTCGGACAAATTCTGGCCACCATTCCCGAGGCCCTGCCCCCCGAATATGCCCGTACGTTCCAACAACTGCAATCGAATGCCCCACCGATGGGCTGGCCGTTCGTGCGCCGTCGGATGAAGGCCGAGTTGGGCCCAGATTGGGAAAAGAAATTCAAAAAGTTTGAGAAGGAAGCCGCCGCCGCTGCAAGTCTGGGGCAGGTTCATAAAGCGATAGACCACAAAGACCGCCTGCTAGCCTGCAAACTTCAATACCCCGATATGCAATCCGCGATTGATGCCGACCTTAATCAATTGAAAATAATCTTTTCGATCTATGAGCGCTACGACAAGGCTATCAAAACCACCCATATTCATAAGGAATTGTCCGAACGCCTCAGAGAAGAGTTGGACTACGAGCTCGAAGGCCGACATTGCCGCCTGTATGATTATATGCTTCGGGATGAAAAGGACGTACACATACCCGAAGTCGTCGGAGAGCTTTCGACGGCGCGTCTGCTGACGAGCACATGGCTGGAGGGTGAGAAGATTCTGAATTTCGTGGACTCGGACACCAAAACCCGTAATCAAATCGCGCTGAATATGTTCCGGGCATGGTACGTCCCGCTCTATAATTACGGCGTTATCCACGGCGACCCGCATCTGGGGAACTACACAATCCGCAAGGATTTATCGGTCAACCTTCTGGATTTCGGCTGCGTACGCGTCTTTCCGCCGAAATTTGTCGGGGGTGTGATCAACCTCTATAAGGCTTTGATGAACAACGATAACGATCTGGCCGTTCACGCTTATGAAACATGGGGCTTCAATAACCTCAGTAAGGAGCAGATCGAAACCCTGAATATCTGGGCCAACTTCCTCTACGGCCCGGTGATGGAGGATACGGTCCGGCCCATCGGCGAGATCACAAACGGCGTATATGGGCGCGAAACAGCAGAAGTCGTGCACAAAAAACTGCGTGAAGTGGGCGGCGTCAATGTGCCCCGGGAGTTCGTGTTCATGGACCGCGCAGCGCTCGGTTTGGGCTCCGTATTTCTTCATCTTAAGGCCGAAATCAACTGGTACCGCCTCTTTAATGAATTGATCGAAGGTTTTGACGAAAAAAAGCTCGCCAAGACGCAAAAAGAGGCTCTGAACAAGTTCGGCGTGCCCTTGCAACACTAGCGCATCCCTAAATTTATTTTTTGCCAGTATCCTTCGGTCTTGCTATGAACAAGCTGAATGAAAACAAAATAACGAGAACGGGGACAAAGATGTCCAGATTCATCGCTCAGATTATCTTGGTACCGCTCTGTCTAATGGGCCTCCTTGCGCCTGCGCACGGCTTCTTTTTCAGCTCCAGCGGCCCCGACCCCAGTCTGGAAGCGACCAGAGGATTGGCGGCAGAACTTAAGGACCGAACGGGAACCGTGTGGAACGAAATCGACAAACACGTTGATCTGCTTCTGAAATATCACCACGCGCTCCAGCAGCTAACCCCTGAGCAAGCCAACGCCCTGACCGAACAGGATCTGGCAAAACAGATGGAACTGCATGTTCAATGGGGCAAAAAATTCACAGAACTGCGCGACTTTCTGGGTGAAGAATACGGGCTTTTCATCGAAAAGGTGAAAACCACAGAGATGAAGCAGAACTTCAAGGACGCTGTCGTCAAACACTATGACGGCGCGTTTCGCGATGCGGCCCGCGACAACATGTACCCCTATCTTAACGGAATGGAAAACATCAATCAGTCGCTGTTCGATACCTACAAAATGATAAGCCTGATGAAATTTCCGCAAAAGTCCTCTGGCAAAAAACCGGAAGATTTAAACGCCGAGCGGCTCAGCCTTCTCAAAGGCGCGATTTCGGAAGAAACAATCGAAAAGATCAAGGCGCACAGGCGCGCCTTTCTTGATTTTTTGGCCGGATTCCAGTTTAACCCGCTGGATGACAACGCCGTGTTCAAAGCGGCCATGGGCTTCTTCGCCCGCGATGAAAAGCTGACAAAAGAACTACAGGAGAATTTTACAAAGACGTATTTCAAGGATGATGCCTACAAGGCAGAAGCCAATATGAAGTTCTACACCGCGAACGCCTTGAACACGCAATTGCCGGGAGCGCTTCCTAAGGCATCCGCGGAAGCTCTGGTCAACTATGCCGAATATGATATTGAGGTCCTCAAAAGACTCGCTTATGGAAGCACGGGTGATAACACGAAATCTTGCCTGATTTTTGCTGAGGCCAAGGAATTTGTCGGTGTGGATTTCAATCAGATATTAAATAACTACTATTTTCAGGAAGCGCCTTGGAGTGTGACCGGACTGTTCAAAGCCGCAAATGATGTCGTGGCCTCCTCAATGACCGCCCCGGCAGATTTTTCAGCCGGACGGGAACAGGCTGAACAGCTTCTGGATCTGGGTAAAAAAAGTGCTCTGGCCAGTGTGAAGAAAAACACCCTGTTCAAAAAACTTACGCAGAAAAATAAATTCAGCCCGCGCCGTTTTTGCTTCCTGCGCTACACGGTCCTTGAGGAATTGCTCAAGCTCCCTTCCCCCGCACGCGAAGATACTCTGAGACTGCTTTATCTTGAAGACCTTGAAAAAAGAATGAAAAACATTCAGGCAGCAGCAGGAAAAAAATAGCCGCTCACGCCGGCTTGTAAAACACAAAGAAAGCGCCAAGAACGATAAACGCGAACCCAACGAGATGGTTCCAGTGCACAGGCTCGCCCAGATAAAGCAGGGAAAACGCGACGAAAACACCGAGCGTTAAAACCTCCTGAATAGTCTTGAGTTCAGCCGCCGAGAACACACCGTGCCCCATGCGGTTCGCGGGCACCTGCAAACAATATTCGAAGAACGCGATCCCCCAGCTTATGAAGATGACGATAATCAGCGGCGCGGCCTTGTACTTCAGATGCCCATACCATGCGAAGGTCATGAAAATATTCGAAAGCAGCAAAAGAAAGATCGTAAGCGCGGGCGTAAGAAACGAAGCAGGCATGGTAAGCCCCCATTGAAGAATATCCGTCAAATCTAACACAGCTTCGAAAAACGGATATCCGCGTGACACCTACACCGTGAATATTATGAACAGGCTTGTAATTAGAATTTCTGTGTCTCGATTGGGCGGAGCTGTACCGGCTCACCAATGGGCGAGGCCTGGAGCCTCAGGGAGCGATTCAAGGGTGTTTCCAGCGGTTCGAGCGTCGGAGCATCAACATGGATCGGCTGGATGTAAGGAAGAGAGATCAGAGGATGCGTCCAATTCCTAAAGGTGCCGGTCAGATTGTCCGCGCGCGGCAGAGCCGAACGATGATCATCGCCTGCAAAGCGCGCGGTAACATCGGGATAATTTAATCTGACCGCATTAATAATCTGCTCATCCATATAGGTTCGTCCGGGATCGTTCAAATAACGCGTAATCTCCGCGTGTTCCTGAGGTTCGATCCCTTGCCCGCATTGCAAACGCTCAAAAGCGTTGGCGATGAAAGTGTACTGGTAGGTATCCGTTATATTCACTGAAGTGCCGTCAAGCGGAAGATAGTGGTGCTCCAGACGGCCCGGAATAAAGCTCTGCGGAATGGGCGGCATAGTAAAGGAGAAGCCGGCCAAATGGCCGCCGTTGACCGAAGATTCGAGAACGGGCGCCTCTGAGAGCGCAACCCTCTGCTGCGAAGACGTCTCTAACGCCTCGGTCTGCGCAGGAGAGGCTGCCTGACGTGGCACAAAAACACCAGAAAGATAGTCGCGCATGACTTCGGGATTGTTCAGCAAAGCTTCCCGCGCCGCGTCGCGGGCCTTCATGTTGTCCCAAGCGCCCGTAAGGCTGTACCAGGGCGCATCCAAGGCCTGCGCCCTTACAAACTCCTGAATCAGCGGATGCTGCCCGGGGCTATTGTTGAACTTGGCGGTCGAATCGACGATCTCAAGCAACTGATCGTTCGTCAAAAGCGAGGCCAAAGCCCGCGCCCCCTGAGGATTCGACAAAAGGCGGTCGAACTCGGTTTGGAATCGTGCTTGCGCCTGATCAACAACCGTTTGAGCGGCCTTCACATCCGGCATGCCAGTAATCGCCAAATGTGCGCCCAAGCCACCCGCTGCGCCTTGGCTTAATGCCATGGACCAGGCAGGGGGCCTGTGAGAATCGTAGGTGCGCGAATAGTCCTGCCGCGCCTGCATGACACCCTGCTTCGCCTCGATCAGCGCCCGCAACTCCGGAGCCGCTTGCGAAGGATCGTCAGGAATCGTCCGGAACGTGTTATCGCCGATCTCTCCACGAACGGAAGACCCGGAATAAATCGACGGCGAGAGCATCTCGTGAATGTCCTGCGGCAGTTGATGCCGGTCGGAAAACTCTTGAAAACGGTTATGCGCAATACTTTCGACGATAAATGTACCGGGGATCGCCAACACGGTCGGATCGGCGGCCTGCGCGGTGAGCATCGTTCCGACATCGTCCATCATGGCGCGGTAATCGGCATGGGCGGCATCGGACAAACGCCCTGAGGCGTGCAGCTGATCGGCAATATCTAAAACGGCTGCATTCGCGGCGCTCGTCAGGCCGACCGCAAGTCCGGTCGTCACAACCGCCGTAACAACGCCCGCCTTGGAAAAGTTTAGACCTATACGCCCGGCTTTTGCGGTTCTCGCCAGCGTTGCCAGATCGCCCATAGTATTGAGCGCGTCGGCGGCATGAGCCGCGTCAGCCGCGAGCCCCGTCGCGCGAGCTGCATCCGGCAGTGGCGAACGCGCCATATTCTCCAGCGCCCGCGCAACATTCGCGCGCGTCGCCTCGTCCATCTGGTTGAACCGTTCGGCGAACATTTGCAGGGCCGTTGCACCGTCCTCACCGAAAGCCATCTCTTTCGTAGCCGAAAGATCGCGAATGGCGGCCACCACGGCGGGGTCCTGAATTTGCTCCAAAGCCTCGGCGTTGAGACGTGAGGGCACCAGATCAAACGCCTGCCCCTGCTCGCGCGAAAAACCAACCAGAATTCTGGCGGCGTCGTCCACAGACTCATACGGCACGTTAGCGGTCCCGGTGACGCGCCCGTCTTGAAGGGCGGCAATCAACTGGCTCTTGGTGCTTGCCACAGCCGGGCCTTGCACGGAATGTGCAGACTGATGAGCCCGCACGAGCGCATCGTACCCACCCTCGGTGATAACCGCGTTGGCAGGTTTGTTGAGCTCAAAAAACTGCTCCGCCAGACGGGCACGCTCGGCCTCAGGCAGATTGTCGAACGTATGCTGGATCAACTCCCGCCCGTTGACTTCCGTGACGACGTTCGTCCGCTGGTCCCAGAAGAACATCTGCGATGGCCGGCCTGCGGAATCGGTCTGGGCGACATAACCGCGCCCGTAATCCAAGCCGGCCCGAAGACCATTAACCCGGTCGATTGTGGCGGCATGGGCGGCATAATCTGCGCTGACCCCGGTTCTGGACAAATTCTGACTTCCCGAATACTGGGCAGCGGCTCTGACCCCGGGATCGTTCGCAAGGGTGGTACGCCAAGTGTTCGGGTTGGCCCGGACATTGTCAACGACGCCCTGCACCCGATTCAGCGCCGCATCACGCGTAACAGAATTGTCGAACTGAACCAGCGAACGGCCCATATCGCGCTGCACTCTGAGCTTAGCGTCCCGGAAACCTTCAAGAGAAGACGGATAACGATGAATCGTGCCAAAATCACCGCTGTTATCCAGCGGATTGATAATCAGACGCGTGTTGTCTGTCCGGTTGAAAAGCTGGATGGTCCCGTTCCGCTCGACAAACCCCTCGGTGGCCGGATCGGTGAGCATACGCCTCATGTAATCTTTAAGGTCTTCCGGCGTATTGATGTGAAGATCCGGCCCCAGATTTCGGGCTGCTGCCCCGGCTCGCACCTCTGTGGAAGCGGCATTTGTCGTATCGCGGAAGGACCGAACGCCGTCCATGTGCCTCTGCGCGTCAAGGCCTTCGCCGTGCTTCGCGAATCCATGCCCGCGAGCGAGATACTCAAGAAGCAGATCAAGTGTGAAATCTTCAGGTCTGGTTGGCATCCCGGGCCCGCCAATCAAACTTCGGGTGGGCCGATATAAGTCGGAGCGGCTAGCCCGACCTGACGGATATTGTCAACCATACTGCGCGAAACATCAAGCTCGACACCTTCCGCAACGCCGTCATACCCCATGAACTGCCAGGTGCTGGCCACGCCATAAAGCTGCCAAAAACCCGTGCGCGGCAGGACCAGAGGCTCGGTATCACTTGCGGACTGCGCCGCGATAACTTCGCGCAAATCGCGAAGAGCGCCAAAATCAACGGGAGAGTGCGAATCGTAATCGACCTGCTTGGTTGCAAGGCTCTTATCGATAAACTCGACAAGCTGTGCGCGCTCCTCAAGGGTGGCATCTAGCGCGACATCGCCGTGATCCGTGTACGTACGGAACTTCATGGATAACGCCCCACCCTCTGGATTTAATTTTTTTACACCCATATTCACCACCCGACTTTTGCAATCATAATACACACCTGAGCGTTAACGGTCAAAAGGACTCTGAAATACAGAAAAAAAGCCCAGAAAAAGCTTTAAAACCGTGCCCTCCTAGCCTCAGTCCGGCCCGGGCTGGGTCAGATGATCGGTCGGCATGTCGTAAAACTGGGAATCGATCACGAACTTGTTGATGTTCGGGTGGCTGCTCGCCCACTGGCTGAACGGGAGGTTGATCACGAATTGGCTGTCCATGACATAAAGGCCCGAAGACGGCATCGTTTTAAGGTGCTTGGATTGGAAATAACCGTCCGGTATGACCTGCTCCACCGGCATGGAATCCGATCCGTAGGACACAATCACCTTCGCGCCCGTTTCTTTAAGCTTCCTCGCCCAAATACCTTGATCCCAGTGCCTCGAACTCAATTCGTGGTGCCCTAACTGCTCAACGCCCATCACAAAGGAGTCGCGCAAGGTGCCATGCGTGTTTTCATACTCAAAACGGTCCATTTTATGGGGAATATTACAGAGCATCACGATATCCGCCTCCACTCCCGCTTCGGCGAGAAAATCGCGCCCGCCAAAAACATCGGCCTTGTTCATGACCTCCAGCGCGATCTCCTCGTCGGAGACGACCGGCAGTCCGGTGTCGCGCAGCGGCTGTAGCCCGAATCGGAACAAGTTTCTGTCAACCATCGAAAGGCCGCCGTCCGGCCCCCTCACCGCGCCGACCATCAAAACCTTCTGCAACGCAGGGATATCGATCAGCGGACCGCCGCCGCCCCCGGTGCTATTGCTGAAATGTTGGTTCATGAAACTCACCCGCCTTTTGGCAATTCTACAGGGGAAATTTTAACTTTTTCCACCCTCTTAAGCTGGAATTTAGCGCGAATCCCCCTATAATTCCAGAAAATCAGGTAAATCCATGAAAGAATATCTCGACCTTTTGCGCCATGTCCTTGAAAACGGCGCCGTTAAAGACGACCGCACAGGCACCGGGACGCGCTCCGTCTTCGGCTATCAGATGCGTTTTGACCTGTCTGAGGGGTTCCCGCTGGTCACCACCAAAAAATGCCATCTCCGCTCAATTATCTATGAACTCCTGTGGTTCCTGAGGGGCGACACCAACATCAAATACCTTAAAGACAACGGCGTCAGCATCTGGGACGAGTGGGCCGATGAAAACGGCGATCTCGGCCCTGTCTATGGCCATCAGTGGCGCAGCTGGCCCACGGCGGACGGAAGAACGATCGACCAGATCGCGAACGTCGTTGAACGCATCAAAACCAACCCCGACGACCGCCGCCTGATCGTCTCCGCCTGGAACGTCGGCGAGATCGGCAAAATGGCGTTGCCCCCCTGCCACTGCCTGTTCCAGTTTTACGTGGCCGACGGAAAACTCTCCTGCCAGCTTTACCAGCGCAGCGCGGATATCTTCCTCGGAGTACCGTTTAATATTTCCTCTTACGCCTTGTTGACCCTGATGGTCGCGCAGGTCACGGGCCTCAAACCCGGCGATTTCGTGCATACGTTCGGTGATGCCCACCTTTACCTCAACCACACGGATCAGGCCAAACTGCAGCTCAGCCGAACGCCCTACAAACGGCCCGAAATGCACCTCAACCCGCATGTCAAAAGCCTCTTTGACTTCAAATTTGAAGATTTTGAGCTTGTCGGATACGAAGCACACCCGCATATTAAGGCGCCGGTAGCGGTGTAAGGTTTCTTCGAGGGAGCATTGAGTAACGATGATCACAAAAATCAGCATAATCGCGGCCATGGCCAAAAACCGGACCATCGGCATCAACAACAAGCTGCCGTGGAATATCCCCGAAGATCTTGCCTATTTCAAAGAAGTCACGATGGGCAAACCTCTCGTGATGGGCCGCAAGACCTTTGAATCGATTCTCGACCAGTTGGGCAAACCTCTTCCGGGGCGCACGAATATCGTCGTCAGCGAATCCGGATTCCGCGCCGGAAACACGATGGTCATCAACAGCTTCGACAAGGCCGTCCAAGAGGCCCGAAAAATCGCCAAAGACGCCGGGTATGAGGAAATGTTCGTCATCGGCGGCCGGCAGCTATACGAACAGGCCCTGCGCGTCGCCGACCGCATTTACCTGACCGAAATCCATGAGGAATTTGACGGCGACGCCTTCTTCCCCAAACTCGGCCCGGAATGGCGTGAAGTCTCGCGCAAGGACCGCAACGACACCGAACCGCCGATCAGCTTTGTCGTGCTTGAACGCCCTTAAGTTTCTCGGCAATCGCCCGGTAAGCCTGCGCCGCCCGGCTTTGCGGCTGCGCGATGACGATCGGCACCCCCTCGTCGGCCTGAAGGCGGATATCCCGCTCCAGCGGAATGGCCCCAAGGAACGGAACGCCGAGCGCCCGCGCCTCGTCTTCCGCGCCGCCATGCCCAAAAATATGTTCCTCATGCCCGCAGTTTGAGCAGACATGCGTGCTCATATTCTCAACAACGCCCAGAATCGGCACATTGGTCTTGCCGAACATCGCCACCGCCCGGCGCGCGTCGATCAGCGCGATATCCTGCGGCGTGGAGACGATCACCGCGCCCGTCACCGGAACCTTCTGCGCCAGCGTCAACTGCACGTCGCCCGTCCCGGGCGGCAGGTCGATAATCAGATAATCAAGCTCCGGCGTTTCTGGCGAAGCCCACGCCACGTCCCGCACCATCTGGTAAAGCGCGGTCTGCACCATCGGCCCGCGCCAGACCAGCGCGTTCCCAGCCTCCACCATGAAACCGATGGACATGATCTTCATATTATATTTCTGAAACGGGATCAGTTTCCGCTGCGAATCCAGCGCGGGCTTGTAATCTCCCGACCCCGTCATGGTCGGCACTGACGGCCCGTAAATATCCGCGTCCAACAAGCCGATCTTCAAACCTTCACCGGATTGCGGATTCGCAAGCGCCGCCGCAAGGTTGACCGCCACCGTGGACTTCCCGACACCGCCCTTCCCCGACGCGACGACGATCACCGCCTTCGCGGGAACCTCAAGCCGGGGATTTTTCGCCATCCCGTGCGGATCAAACGCCTCTTTCTGCGCTTTCTTCTCCGCCGTCAGAACCGCCGTCACCTTGGTCACGCCGGGAACCTTCGCAACGACGCGCTCTGCCTCCTGCCGCAGCCCTTCCAGCTGCGCCCCGCGTGCCGGATCGACCTCCAGCAAGAAAAACACCGCCCCATCCGCGCCGATCTGGATTCCCTGCGCAATACCCCCGCTCACGAGATCGCGCCCGGTTTCCATATCAACAACCGTGCGCAAAGCTTGAATAATTCTGTCTTTATCGACGTGCGCCATACTGTTCTTTTGTGTCTCTGAATGCTTGCTTTCCAAGGAAAAAGAGCTATTGTTATAGCGCTTACAAACAACGATATAAAGACCTGACGAACATGTCCGAAGATCAAGGCCCGGGCCGTAAAAGAAAAAACCCCTGGAGCAACGACAATCCCGGAAACCGTAACGACGGACCGCGCAATAACGGCCCGTGGGGCGGCGGCGGCGGTGGGCAGGGCGGCGGCTCGAACGAGCCCCCCGATCTCGACGAATTGATCCGCCGCGCACAAAAAGGCTTGCAGGATGTCGTTCCTTTCGATATCGGCCCGCTTGGTCTGGGCGGCCTCATTCTTCTGATCCTCACCATGCTCTGGCTGGCCAGTGGCCTTTACATCTTGTACCCCGGCGAACACGGCGTGATTCAGCGTTTCGGCGCGTGGAGCGAAACCAAAACCTCCGAAGGTCTGGGCTATCGCCTTCCCTATCCCATCGAGACTATGACCAAGGTCAACGTCACGGAATTGCGCCGCATGTCCATCGGCTATGCTGAAGGCGCGACCGAGGCGCGTCAGGACCCTCAGGCCTCGACCGAAAGCCAGATGCTGACTGCCGACCGTAATATTGTCACCCTCCAGATGGGCCTGCAATGGAACATCAAATCGGCCGAAGATTATACCTTCAACATCCGCGACCCCGACCAGACCATCAAGAAGGTTGCCGAAAGCGCGATTCGCGAAGTCGTTGGACAGACGAACATGTTCCCGATCATCACCAC
>JAANMX010002513.1_pt1 | contig 18005 bp, 12 predicted proteins | sample 7279681 | NCBI WGS metagenome assembly JAANMX01 (sample SAMN14094542, study PRJNA606508) | bioreactor metagenome | isolation source: A lab-scale SPAN reactor treating ammonium-rich wastewater day 351 | place: Ireland: Galway | collected 2018-01-01
AAAATGCCGGAATGTAAGGAAGATCACTCCAAAGAAGCCTACGGTCGCGGCAACTATGTAAAGATTGAGCTGCGTAACCGCCTTGAGAATGACACCGGCCATCAATCCCCCGAGTACGTTCATTACGGCCGCGTCCAGGAGGTTTGCCTTCCAGTGGAACCAAATGCTTTTCTTCGTTTTTATCGCCGCAAATATCGAAACGATCGCTGAATTGATCGCAAAAAGAGTGATCGTGATGGTCAAGAGGAGCCATATGAGGCTCGTAAAGTCGTTCCTTGCAACAACTTGGTCGAGCGGTCCGAAGAGAAAGATCGCTGTATGGTAGGCCGCGAAAACACCGATCGGAGCAGCCAATACATTGATCGCCATCGTCTTCCAGCGAAGCTCGGTACCGCGCAAACGAAGATTGATCGCTCCGGCGGCAACTTCGGCCAATGCAAGCAGTATTGTAATGCTACCCCCGTAAAGCAGCATTGAGAGAATGGTCAGTGCGTCTGACAGCGTCAAATGGACGTTCGTTCGGGGCAACTGGATCCTTAGCCAACAGGCCGAAAAGATCGTGAGCAAACCCAAAGCAATAAATCCACCGTCCAAATTCCGCAGCGGATCGTTTTGGAGAGCCCAGCCTATCGCGATGGCCGAGATAGGAATTAGACTAGCTAGATAGATATTTATGAGCTTGTCCTGTTGTTCCATTTGCGGAGGAAAAGATGCCGGAAAATGTACGAACTTCGAGGGATCGACAAAAAAATGGAGGGAACTCCGTAGGTCTGACAGCGAAGCAGAGTGACTGCTCGTCTTGAAAAGAATATAGGAAAATATGCCCGAAATCAATAAAAAAATATGGGCCGCAGCGTGTTTGGTCGATCCTGCAAAGAACTTGTCACAACTCGAGCGTCGGCGGTGTATTGAATGTAGAAAGCGGGATTTTCGCAACTTGGCTAGGTGATCTATGACTTGGATATACACGATCTTATTTTCCGGACTGATCTTTGCTACGCAGCCTGAAACTGCGTCAAAGGCTCCGATAACTCTCTCACCGGTCTCGATCTCGATACCGCAGGATGGCGACATTACGGAGCGGGTCGATAATACCTACCCATTGAGTGCAGAAGGCCGTGTCTCTATCTCGAACATCAACGGCCGCATTGAGCTCGAAGGCTGGGATAAAGAGGAAGCGGCTCTGGTGGTCGAGAAGACCGGGCCGAACAAAGAAATGCTCGACAGCGTTAAGGTGATCGTCGATTCAGATAGGGATCACTTCAGATTGAGGACAGAACACCAGGATTGGACGCGTTCAATGGGTTCGAACGCGAAACGTCAGGTCCAGGTCTCTATCAAGATGAAACTTCCTCGTCGAGCTGTTTTGGACGAGATCGAGAGCGTCAACGGAGACATTGCGATCTCGAATTTTGAAAACTCCGTAAATGCATCATGTGTCAACGGCAGCGTTTCCATCAACCGTCTGAAAGGCAGAGCAACTGCCTCGACAGTCAACGGATCGATCGCTGCCGACTACGGCCAGTTGGATGCCCGAACACAGGTCGAGCTCTCGAGTGTAAACGGTCCGGTGAAGATCATTATTCCTACCGACTCGGACGTAACGCTCAAGGGCGAGACCTTGAATGGCGGAATTACCACCGATTTTGGATTAGCGGTCCGGAAAGCAAACTTTGTCGGCCATAGCCTCCATTCAAGACTTGGCGGAGGCTCTGCAAACGTGAAGGTCGAGAGTGTGAATGGACCGCTTTTCATCGGCCATCCGAACGACGGACGGTCGCCGGCACCTGTGACGGATCTCTTATCGGCAAACGAAACCGACGACGATGACGGCAGCATTACACATCCGCGTCGCATTAGCACTCGCGTAATGTCCGCAGAGGCCGCGAAAGCGGTCGCCGAGGCAAACCGTCAGTCGGCCAAGGCCATGAAGGAGGCTTTAAAGACCGCTCAAAAAGAGACTGAACAAGCGGTCATTGTTAGCGGCCCGCTTATTGAGCGATCGGTCAAAGAGGCTCTCGACGCGGCACGCGAGCAGATCAGAATGGCCGACATCGGAAAAGCCGCGGCTAGGGAGGCAAAACGCGCGTTGCGGGTCTCGGCCAAAATGCGGGTTTTCTCAAATGGGTTCGATAACGAACGCATTTTTGGCGCTGACCCCGCAATTTCCCGCCATTCGAAGAGCTTTACTGTCAAGGGCACCCCGGATGTGACGATTGTGGCCCCGGGGTGCGCCGTCAATATTGTAGGCACTGACGAATCTGTCGTCCGATATGCCGTTCGTGAGATCAGGTCGGCGAGAGAGGATTCGGCGATCGAGGTGAAAGACAAGGCAGACTCGGATTCGGTTCAGATCAATGTCAGCGGCTACGATAGCGAGCCTTGGCGCGTTCGAGTAGATGTTTTTGTCCCACGCAAGAGCAACCTAAAGGTAACAACCGACGGCGAGATCAGGGTCGACGGCGTTTCCGGGACTCTCGATCTAAAGGGCTACGACGATTCGATAACGCTGCACGACTCGGATGGCAAGCTCCTCGTCGCATCCTCGGCGGGCCGGATACGCGCTGTAGGCTTCCGGGGCGATGTTAAGGCGCAAACCGAATCGGGCACGGTTGACCTGGAAGGTGAATTTGGTCAGCTGACGGCCATGTCAGATCTTGGGGACATCGTGGTTACGGTCGGGTCGAATTTTTCAGGGCAGTTCAGCGCTACAGATGAGCCGATCCAATTCGATGGCCTGACAGCGACCCGCGTCGGCACGGACGAAGATAGTTTTGTGTACAAGATCGGCAATGGCGGGCCGAACTACCTATTGCAGACCGATGGAAACATCATAGTTCGGAATTCAGACTCTTTGTTAAGTATGAAGTAAGGGTCTGAGAAGAATTTCGAGTGTCGGCGGGCGCCATTTCGAGCGTTCGCCTTTTCCTTTTTGAAACTTTATGCTCAAAATTTGCGTTTTGGCTGATAGTTGCCGCGAGGTCCCGCCCGTGAGTACTCCAATTCTTTAATGAAGCACGCTTTTTTTGCAGCTATTTGTGTATTTGCAGCCGCCGTTTCGATCGCGGCTCAATCTGCTCCGACGCCCACGGCGACACCGGCGCGAGGATCGTCAGAGATACCGATTCTGCCGCTGGAGAAGACGCGCGAGGTTTCGATCCCGAAGGTAAGCCTTCCGCCTACGATTGACGGCAACCTCGATGATGAGGCTTGGAAGTCTGCTGCGGTGTTCAAGGATTTCTATCAAACTCAACCTGGCAACAACATCGCACCGTCAAAGCCGACCGAGGTATATATGGCGTACGACGAGCACTACCTTTACGTCGCCTTCAAATGCTGGGACGATCGCGACAAGATCCAAGCGACGGTTGCAAAAAGAGACGATGTTTTTGGTGAGGATAATGTACGGATCTGGCTCGATACGTACAACGATCAGCGTCGTGCCTATCTCCTGGGTTTCAATCCGCTCGGTATTCAGCAGGATGGAATCTTAACCGAAGGCTCGATGGGACCTGATTTCTCGGTCGACATCGTAATGGAATCCAAAGGGGCCATCCACGATTGGGGCTGGGCCGTCGAAGCAAAGATACCGTTCAAATCGCTTCGATATGCATCTGCAAAGAAGCGGGTTTGGGGATTCAATGTCGCCAGGAACATCAATCGGTTCAATGACGAGATGGACCAATGGCTTCCGAATGACCGAAACATTTCGGGCACGCTTATTAAGCATGGACGCATCTCCGGCCTTGACGAGATCAAGTACGAGCGGACGCTTGAGGTCGTCCCGAGCGTCACGCTAAGCCAAACGAGTGAACGCGTCGCCGACAGGTTTCAGGCTAGCGGCCGAATCGTCAACAAGCCGATCAAGCCGGATATTGGCGTGAACTTAAAGTTCACACTTACGCCGAATATAACCTTCGACGCTGCGATCAATCCTGACTATGCCGAGATCGAAGCAGATGCCCCGGTCGTTTCCGCAAACCGGCGTTTTCCGATCTTTTTCGAGGAGAAGCGGCCGTTCTTTCTTGAAGGAAAGGAGATATTCGACTCTTCGCTGTCGGCCTTTTATTCTCGGACGATCGTCGATCCGGACTTTGCCGCAAAACTGACAGGAAAAACCGGCAAGACCACTTTTGGTTTCTTAGCGGCGTCCGACAATGCTCCGGGCAACTATTCCGAAGATGAGCGGACTGCTAATCGCGAATGCTTGATCCGTCAGCAGGCAGACCCGACAGTTGTTTGCCCGATCGATCAATTTCTCGATAAGAATGCTCTGTTCGGGGTGCTCAGGCTAAAACGTGATTTCGGCGAGAGCAACTATATCGGCTTTTTTGGCACTGCGAGGACGTTCCCAAAGAACCGAAACTTTGTCGGCGGCTTTGACGGGCGATACAAATTGGACGACGCCACGATCTTTAGCTTTCAGGTCCTCGGCAGCCATTCTCGAAAGGTGTACTACTTGCCGGAACTTGATCGGTCGGATTACCGGACCGGCAACGGATTTGCATACGACGTCAATTTCGACCAGACGAAAGACACGACCGGCTGGACGATCGGACTGAGCGGAAAGTCGCCCTTTTACCGATCGGACGCGGGCTTTACCAACAGGATCGACACGAACAATGTCTTTGCCGCAAACCGTTGGAGTACAAAGTCGCGGAGTGAGGCGACATTGATCCGCCTTAACTGGCGGCAGAGCGCGAGTTATACCTATGACTGGTCCGGAAGAGTGCAGGAGGCAAATCTTGAAACAAGCATCGAGACGCAGCTCCAAGGCAATCTTTCGCTCAGCGCAGAGGTTGGCCTTGGTTACGAGCATCTTTACGAAGAAGAATTCGGCCCGAAGCGTTCCGTGCCGCGGGCGATCAGTGGTGCCTTCTTCGGTGCACCCGAACGACACGCGCTTCAACCGGCGATAAGCTTCAGTGTTAGTAAGCAGATCAATTCAAGGCTGTCATTCAACGGCGGAGCGCGATTCAGCTGGAATCGATTCGATTATGATTTCGGTGCAGGAAACCGCTACGGCCGTGTCAGCCCCGCATACATCGCGTGGGTGCAAGGCGGTATGTCCGGTCCGTATCCTGCCCTCGATCCCGGCCGCGGATCTTCGCGAAGTATTGAGTTCGGGGTGAATTACAGACCCATTAACGCCCTTCGCTTCTCACTCGATTACTCTAATGACCGCTTACGCCGGAACGATACCGATGGACTTGCCTTCGAGTCGAACCTGTTTACCCTTCATTCGACGTATCAATTCACGCGCTTTACTTTCCTGCGAACACGGGTCGACTACGATTCTCTCGATCGGAACGTAAAGGGGCAGGTCTTGTTCGGGTGGACGCCAAACCCGGGAACGGCTTTTTACGTCGGATATAACGACGACTTCAACTACGACGGCTACAATCGCTTCACAGACATACAGCAGCCTGGATTCGAACGGAATGGCCGCACCGTCTTTATCCGAATGTCATATCTATTCCGAAGGAGCTTCTAGCACCCGTCCTTAACAGCATTGTGGCAATCTCGAGCCGTCCACCGCCGGACGGCTTTTCTGTATGCTTAATCAGTTGCATGCGGAAATTTTAAGCAAATGGATAAAAAGTTCTTGTAATGGATGATAAAATCTTGTATAAACTAATGAGAAGTCTGCATTTCTGCCATTTCAGGCAACGTTAGGAGCAAATATGAAATTAAACATTCGCATAGTAATTCTCGGATTGTGCGTAATTCTCACAAGTGCTGGTCTTGCCGTTGCCCAGCAGTCCGCAAACCTGAATATCGCCCTCCAGCGGGGTTATCGCACCGGCTATTCCGACGGTTATATGGCCGGATATCGCGATACGATCGATAACCAAACAAGAGATTTCAAACGCCACAGCGAGTTCATAAAAGCTGACCGTGCGTTCAACAAAGAGTATGGGCCGATCGAAGATTACCGCGACGGCTATCAGCAGGGCTTTGAGAGCGGCTATTCAACCGGATTCGAAAAACGTTCATTCGAATCGACGCTTCCGGCTGAGATACACCGCCGTGGAGTGACGGCTGCGACAAAGCCCGTCGAGGCACCGCAAACCACAACAACCACTTCGGCTTCGACGTCGAACACCGAGAACACAGTTGCGCAAAGGACCGAGGCACCGGTTACGCCGCATTACACGGGCGACCCGAACGCTGTCATCATCATTCCGCGTGATACCGAGCTTCTCCTCGAGCTCCAGCAGCCTCTATCGACGGAAACGAACCGCGAAGGCGATAAGTTTCTTGCAAAGATCGTCTCTCCATCGGAGATCGCGGGTGCCATCGTTGAAGGCCGCGTAAGCAAGATCGTCAAGCCCGGCCGCATCAAACGTCGTTCACAGATGACGCTCTCGTTCGATCGTATCGTGATCAGCGACCAGCGCTGGTCGAATTTTGCCGCCACTCTGGTCGAAGTGATGCCGGTCAAGGGCGACAACATCAAGACCGTTGATAATGAAGGAACCGCGATCGGCAAATCATCGCTGAAGAGCGATGGCATCAAGGTCGGAGCTTCGACCGGTGCGGGGCTTGTTACGGGTGCGATCATCGCCGGGCCGGTCGGTGCAGGTGTTGGTGCAGCCGTCGGTGCAGCGTTCGGAGTTGGTGCCGTCGTAATTGAACGCGGCAAGCAAATAAAACTGAACGAGAATCAACAGATCCGGATCAAAACCTCTTACGAAACACAGATCCGTTAGGCTTTAATCCACCCTCCTGTCCAATACGAAGCTGTCCGGACGCTCATCCCGGCCAGCTTCTTTTTTTGTTTGCGAACTAGAGCCGACTCAGCCCTATAGTGTTTGCCATGCAACCGGCACATCATCGAGGAGGCCCCCTCCTTGCTGAATGAATACTCATTCAGTATAATGCGCCTACTGTGAAGCCGAGCCTTACAAAGAGTGCTCTCGGCCGATGAACTTTCAAAAATATGCTTATAAAAAAGGCTGCTGTACTTGGGGCCGGCACAATGGGTGCCGCTATTGCCGCCCATCTTTCGAATGCAGGTGTGCTGACTCTGCTTCTTGACATCGCTCCGAGCGAACTCTTGCCGGCGGAGGAGGCTCGCGGGCTCTCGCTTGAGTCTCCGCAGGTTCGCAACCGCATTGTCAATTCTCTGTTTGATGCTGCGAAGAAGCTCAAACCGGCTCCGTTCATGTCAACCGCTAATGCTTCGCTCATCACGCTCGGCAATTTCTCGGACGATATAGCAAAGCTCAGCGATTGTGATCTCGTTATCGAAGCGGTCGTCGAAAATCTGGATATCAAGCACAAGCTTTTTGCCGAGGTGGACAAATTCCGCAAGCCAACTGCGGTGATCGCGTCGAACACAAGCGGCATCCCGATCGACGCGATCGCAGAGCCGTTCTCGGACGATTTCAAAGAGCATTTTGTTGGAATTCATTTCTTCAACCCGCCGCGGTATATGAAGCTCGTTGAGCTGATCCCGGGCAAGAAGACGAGCGGCGAGATCTCTTGCGGTATTGCGGGTTTCCTTGATCAGCGTTTGGGAAAAGGAGTTGTACCGGCAAAGGACAGGCCGAATTTTATTGCAAACCGCATCGGAACGTTCGGAATGATGGCAACGGTTCACGAGATGATCGCTATGGGTTTTACGCCCACCGAGGTCGATCAGATGACCGGCAAAGCGATCGGCCACGCAAAATCTGCGACGTTCCGCACATCGGACCTTGTCGGCCTGGACGTTCTCGCACACGTGAACAACAATCTCTATCCTGCGATTCCTGAGGACGAAGACCGTGATGTCTTTAAGCTGCCGGATGTGATCGAAAGAATGCTTGCCGCAAAGATCTTAGGCGACAAGACAGGCGGCGGATTCTTCAAGAAATCGAAGGATGCGGAAGGGAAACGCACGATCCTCGAGCTCGATCTTGCGACTCTCGAATACAAACAGCAGGAGAAGGCGAAGTTCTCGTCGATCGAGGCTGCAAAACAGATCGAAGACCTTCCGAACCGCATCAACGCACTCGTGTGGGGCGAGGATCGCGTCGGCGAATTCCTTTGGAAAACGATCTCGCGTATGTCGCGATACTCGGCGAATCGCATTCCTGAGATCGCGGATTCGATCGTAGAGATCGATAACGCGATCAAATGGGGCTTCGGCTGGGAGATCGGCGTGTTCGAAACGTGGGATGCGATAGGCCTCGAGCGGTCGGTCGAGCGTATGAGAAGCGAAGGTGCCTCAATTCCTGAGAATATCGAGAAGATGCTCGCTTCGGGTGCGACGTCCTTTTACAAACGCGCGAACGGCGAAACTGAGTATTACGACCTCGTGAACGGTGGCTACAAAAAAGTTCCGTCGCGTCCCGGTGTGCTTATCCTAAAGGACGTAAAGGACCGCACCGGCGTCATAAGATCGAATGCCGGCGCATCCCTTATCGACATTGGCGATGGCGTCGCGTGTCTTGAATTTCATTCGAAGATGAACTCGCTCGGTGCCGATACGGTCGGGTTGATGCACACCGCGATCGACGAGGTCGAGAAAAACCACGTCGGCCTGGTCATCGGCAATCAAGGCGGCAATTTTTCGGCCGGCGCGAATCTGATGCTGCTCCTGCTCGCTGCACAGGAAGAGGAGTGGGACGACATCGAAATGATGATCCGCGGCCTGCAGAGAGCCGTGATGCGTATGCGATATTCGGCAAAACCTGTCGTAACCGCGCCGTATGGGCTGACGCTTGGCGGCGGCTGCGAGATCACTTTGCACGGCAATCGCGTGCGCGCCTCAGCGGAAACATACATCGGGCTTGTCGAGGTCGGTGTTGGCGTGATCCCCGCAGGCGGCGGGACGAAAGAAATGGCAATGCGGGCCGGCGACGCGTGGGCAAAGACGCCTGATGCAGATCCACTCGCTTTCTTGAAGAAGACATTCGAGACGATCGGAACGGGAAAGGTCGCAACCTCCGCTCAGGAAGCTCGCGAACTCGGCTTCCTGGGGCCTTGCGATTCGATCTCGATGAACGGCGACCGGTTGATCCAGGATGCGAAGCAGGAGGTTCTGAATCTCGCCGCGAGTGGCTTTGTCGCTCCGGTTGAGCGAAATGACGTAAATGTTTTTGGTGAATCGGCAGAGTCTGCGATGAAACTCGCGATACATATGATGAATCGCGGGGGCTATATTTCCGAGCACGACAAGGTCATCGGCGGCAAACTCGCTCATATCCTCGCCGGTGGTTCGATCAATCACCGCACACAGGTCTCGGAGCAGTACCTGCTGGATCTCGAGCGCGAGGCTTTCCTTTCGCTGTGCGGTATGCGAAAAACTCAGGAGCGGATCGCGGCGATGCTAAAGACCGGCAAACCGCTACGGAATTGATGAAAGAATATTCGGTCGTAAAGGTCGTAAGACTGCACACTGCGAACAGGCGGTTCGATGGCACCGAGGGCGTTAAGCGGGCACCACAAATTGGTGATGTCGGCACGATAGTTTATCTCGAGGGGAGTCTGATAATTGTCGAGTGCGTTGACAAGGAAGGGCTGACGACCTGGCTGGCGGATTTTGACAGGACCGAACTTGAGGTTTTGACGTTGGGAGAGCCTATGGACGAACGGATCGATCCGATTATTTCTGAATTAGAGAAGCTCGCTGAAGATGCGAAGGCGACGTTCGGTTCGCTCTCGCTCGAACAGCTCAATTGGAAGCCCGATGCAGCATCATGGAGCGTTGCGCAATGCCTGGATCATCTGATCCGGACAAACGAAAGTATGACCGCGGCGGTGCGGGCAAAGCTCAACGGTGAGGGAAGTTCGTTCTTTGAAAAATATTCGCCATTTTCCGGATTCTTCGGCTCGTATCTTAAGAAGTTCATGGTGAACGACTCGAAGAAGGCCAAGGCACCGTCGACCGAGATCGTTCCGCCCAGCGATATCGATGGCGAGATCGTAAATAGATTTTGCGATGAACAAGAAAAAACGATACGTGTGATAACGGACGCTGGGAGATTTGATCCGAAAAAGACCATTCTCACCTCGCCATTCCTGCGGATAATGACGTACTCGCTTGGTGATGCGATCGACATCCTCGTTGAGCATGAGAAGCGTCATTTTCGGCAAGCGCAAAGGGTCATTGCCTCGCCCGGATTCCCAGCCGATACGGAGGCGAACGCGTGAGGCCGCACTCTATTGGATATTTCTTTTGCTCTGATACCGGTGTATGAAGCGTTGTCCTTGGGCGAAGAACGATCTCGCCGTTCACTATCACGATACGGAATGGGGCGTGCCTGTTCATGACGACAGGTTGTTCTTTGAGTTCTTGATTCTCGAAGGTGCGCAGGCCGGATTGAGTTGGGACACGATACTCGCAAAGCGTGAGAACTATCGCAGGGCGTTTGCCAATTTCGAGCCTGCGAAGGTCGCGCGTTTTTCCGACGCGAAACTTGAGAAGCTGCTGCTTGACCCCGGCATCATCCGCAACCGCCTGAAGATTTTCTCCGCCGTCACTAATGCAAAAGCGTTCATCGCCGTGCAGAAGGAATTCGGGTCGTTCGATAAGTACGTGTGGGATTTTGTCGGCGGCAAGTCGATCAACGGAAAACGCAAGACGATCTCGGATGTACCGGCAAGGACCGACATCTCAGATGCTCTCTCAAAAGACTTGCGAAAACGTGGCTTTAAATTTGTCGGTTCGACCATTATGTATGCATTCATGCAGGCAACAGGACTGGTCAACGACCACCTGACGACGTGCTTTCAATATAAAGACATCGCCCGCGAAACACGCAATACACACCAAAAGTAGCAAGTTTGTTTTCGTGTTTTTTCGTGTGTTTTGCGGGGCAGAATTTGTGGACTACCCGATAACAGCAGCGATCAGATTCCTGCGAGAACGAAAAGTTGATTTCGTGCCGCGGCTTTATGACTACGTCGAGAAGGGCGGTACGCGAGAATCGGCGCGCCAGTTGGGTGTGGATGAACACGCTGTCGTCAAAACGCTGATCTTTGAAACTAATGAGAAGAAGCCGCTGATCGTCCTTATGCACGGCGATCGAGAGGTTTCAACGAAGATGCTGGCTCGCTACCTGCAGGTAAAGACGGTGGTCCCCGGGACGGCAGAACGCGCGGCGAAGCTCACCGGCTATCAGTTTGGCGGCACTTCGCCATTCGGTACTCGTACAAAAATACCGATCTATGTCGAGTTTTCGATCCTGGAACTCGAACGTATCTACATCAACGGCGGCAAACGCGGCTTCCTGGTTGAGATCGATCCGAAGGTGATCCGCGATGTCCTCGCCGTCGAAGCGGTCGAGGTGGGGATCTGAATCAGGTACTTTCTTGCCGGCTACTGAGCTAGCGAAGCAAGCTCTTTCTTTGCGTCCGCGTTTTTAGGGTCGGATGCAAGGGCCTCGTTAAAGGCCTTTATCGCCTCGGCCTTTTTGCCTTGAGCTTTGTAGACCTTTCCTTTCTGAACCGAGAGTGCGGCGTAAGGCCCGCCCTTTTCAAGTGCGGCCACGTCGGCAAGCGCAAGGTCGAACTTCTTAAGGCCAATGTAGGTCGCGATGCGTTCGAAGCGCGCAGTGTCCGAAACAAAAGGTTCGGCCCTGTCCACTCCGGCAGTGCAGTCCTTGAGTGCTGCGGAAAAGTTTCCCTTCAGATTGTAGTATTCGCAGCGCGCCTCGAGAGATGCGGCATCTTTCGGATCGATCTTTAGCGCGGCGTTCAGGTCAGAGATGGCTTTGTCAATCATGCCGTGCTTCATCAGGAATCTCGCCCGCATAATGTACCCGAATGAACTATTAGGCCGGAGTCGAACGCAGGTATCCAGATCGACGAGTGCCTCGGCGTTCTTGCCCGCTAGTTCGAATAGCTCGGCGCGCGAGAAATAGACCATCGAATTGTCAGGCTTTAGCTCGATCGCCTTGGAGAGGTCAGCGATCGCAAAAAGATACTCTTTCGCCTCGCGGTAGGCCTTTGCTCGACTCTCATATGCGGTCGCGTCTTTCGGGTCGACCAGAATTGCTTTCGAGAATTCGAAGATCGCCGGCTGATCCTTCTTCTGCGCTACATATAGCGAACCGCGTACCGAATAGGCGTGTGCGTTATATTTGTTGGCAGCAAGGGCTTCTAGGACCAACGAGAGGACCTGTTGATCGAACTTTTCGAGCTCGGCCGGCTTTGCCTTGTTCATCACGGCCACAGCCCGATTGACAAGAGCGGTGTTTGCCGCGAGGGACAGTTCGAGCGACTTCTTTTCTGCAGCGGCCGAAGGCTTTCTCGGCGAGGTCAGGTCAGACATTTCCTTTGCCTGCACAAGGAGTGTAGTAAGACGGGCCTTTAACTGCGGAGCCAGCCTCAGAGCACGTTCCAAGTCGCTGATGGCATTCCGGTACTCGCCGTTTTGATAATATGCGTTCGCGCGATAGTAGAGTAGATCAACAGCGTTACTATTGATCGAGATAACCGTTGTCAGCTCTCGGATCGCGTCGGGCCATTTCAGCAGCTCGGAGTATGCGATCGCTTTGCCGGTAGAGGCGACCCCTGCATTCTCCCCCTTTGCCGCCTCGCAGGAAATCAGCGCTGCCTCAAAGTTCTTTGCCCTGACGTCAGACTGGCATTTGAGTATAAGGGACTGGGCGAAAGTACCGCCTGCAAGAAAGTGTGTTAGGGAGGCCGCTATGAGCAAGGTAAAACGCAAATGTATCTTCATGGGTGATATTGGATGAATCATTCCGGTGGTTTTATCGACTGAAAAGTCAAGAGTATCCACATTTTCCCAGAAATCGCCGCAGAATCACAAGTGTCACGTACAAAAGGCGAAGCCGGTTTACTGGCCTTGAAATCTTGCATTATCATTGATCCCATGAAAAAATGAATGAACGCTCACTCATTGTCGGTATACGTTTTCCGATTGGGCGGCAGTTTACAAAAAGAGTCAAAGATCCGAGGCCGAACCTGACCTGTCGGGTGTTGTTAGCGAGATTATGAAAGAAGCAGTAATTGTATCGGCGGTGCGGACCGCCGTGGGAAAGGCACCGAAGGGCACATTACGGAACACGCGTCCGGATGATCTCGCGGCCGTCGCGATCAAGGAAGCTGTTGCACGAGCAAAAGGCCTTGATATGGCAGAGATCGAGGACGTGATAATGGGCTGCGCATTTCCGGAGGCCGAGCAGGGAATGAATGTCGCACGGACCGCCATGATCGCCGCGGGCCTGCCCGTAGAAACTTCAGCAATGACCGTCAACCGCTATTGCTCGTCCGGTTTGCAGACGATCGCCCTCGCGGCCGATCGGATCGCGACAGGCGGTGCCGATGTTATCGTCGCCGGAGGCCTCGAGACGATGTCGATGATCCCGATGGGCGGCAATGCGTTCCGTCCGAATCCGCGCCTTGCCGATACATATCCTGATTACTACTTGAATATGGGCCTGACTGCGGAGAACCTTGCGAAAAAATACGAGATCACGCGTGAACAGGCTGATGAATTCTCCTTGAATTCGCACAAGAAAGCTGCCGCGGCGATCAATGCCGGAAATTTTAAAGACGAGATCGTATCGGTGAGCGTTGACGTCGATGAATTTGACGAAAAGGGCCGCGTCCGGCGAAAGGTTGTTGTTTTTGAGCAGGACGAGGGCGTTCGGTTCGACGCCACGCCCGAAGGCTTTGCGAAGCTGAAGCCTGTCTTCCACGCAAAAGGCACCGTGACTGCCGGGAATTCGTCGCAGATGTCGGACGGTGCGGCCGCCGCGGTCGTTATGTCGGCTGACAAGGCGAAGGAACTTGGGCTGACACCGATGGCAAGATTCGTATCTTACGCTACGGCAGGTTGTCTTCCCGAAGAAATGGGCATCGGGCCGGTGTATGCGATTCCAAAGGCGTTGAAGCTGGCGGGCCTCACGCTCGATCAGATCGACGTGATCGAGCTGAACGAAGCCTTTGCAGTACAGGGCCTTTCGGTCATGAAGGTGCTTGAAATGGATCCGTCGAAGGTGAACGTCAACGGCGGAGCCGTCGCGCTCGGCCATCCGCTCGGCTGCACCGGCGCAAAGCTGACCGCAACATTGCTCCAGGAGCTAAAACGCCGAAATGCTCGCTACGGAATGGTCACAATGTGCGTCGGCGGCGGCATGGGCGCGGCCGGCATCTTCGAGCGATTGGGCTAGCGGACGGGCTCGGTTAAAGGGCTATGTCGTTAAAGATTAAGTTCGCCGTGAGTTGAAACCTTGCGGAGGCTTTGGCGAACCTCATTGCGGGATGTTGACTCTCGATACTACAACAGCAATTCCGAAGGCTATCATCAAAAAAGCGATGATCAATGCGAGTTGCTTTAGGATCAAGCGGAGTCCCGTTTCGCGAAACAGGCGATAGGTGAAGAAAAACGAATACGTGAGGTAGATCCCGATATCAGTCGCAACTAGGACAGTTCCGGAGATGTCGGGCCGATCGATAATGAAGGGAGCGAGGATCAGCCTCAGCAGAAGCGTGTAGATGAAAGTCTGAGCTGTAAAATATCCGGCGGCGACAATATTTTCAACGAGGTTTAAACCCGACCGACGAAATACACCCCACCAAACAACTCCCCAAAATGCCACGGCGATCAGATCAAGTATCTGAGATCTTTCTTCCCATCAAGTAATCACGTTACAAGACCGGTTTGTGGATTTCAAGACTCTCGGGCTGTCGCTATTGACTGAATGAGCATTCATTCAGTATAATTCCTGCAATTCAAATGTGAGGTGTGCACACGGTATGGAAGCGAGAATGAACAAGGAATATATGAAGGGCGGCGAGTTTTTGATCGCAGAACAGACTACGGGCGAGGTGTTTACGCCGGAGGAGTTTTCGGAAGAGCAGCGGATGATCGGCGATACGACGCGCGAATTCGTTGATAACGAAGTTCGTCCGAACCTCGAAGCTCTTGAGCAGCACAAATGGGAAACTGCCCGCGACCTTCTAAAAAAAGGCGGCGAGCTTGGGATCCTTGGTGCGACGATTCCCGAGGAATACGGCGGGCTTGGACTCGACCAAACCTCCGGCGCGTTGATCGCGGAGATGATGGGCCGCGCCGGCGGATTCGGCACGACGTACGGCGCACAAACATCTATCGGCGTGCTGCCGCTGCTGTATTTTGCGTCCGACGAGTTAAAGAAAAAATGGATCCCGGGAATTATTTCGGGCGAGATCGTTACTGCGTACTGCCTTACAGAAAGCGGTTCTGGTTCGGATGCTCTCGGGGCAAAAACAACTGCGAAGCTGACTGAAGACGGCCAGCATTACGTTCTCAACGGCGAAAAGATGTTCATCACGAACGGCAGTTTCGCCGACGTCTATATCGTCTTTGCGAAGGTCGATGGCGAGAAGGATAAATTCTCGGCATTCGTTGTCGAGAGAAGCGAAAACTGCCGTCCCGGAGCCGAAGAACACAAGATGGGCATCAAAGCCTCATCGACCACGCCGCTCATTTTGTCCGACGCGAAAGTTCCGGTCTCGAATCTCATCGGCAACATTGGCGATGGTGCAAAGATCGCGTTCAACATTTTGAATGTCGGCCGGTTTAAACTCGGTGCTTCGGTCGTTGGCGGCGCGAAGCTTGCGATTCACGACGCAGTTCGCTATTCGAACGAACGCGAACAATTCAAGCAGAAGATCTCGACGTTCGGTGCCATTCAACACAAGCTTGCCGAGATGGCGATACGCACATGGGTCGCTGAATCGATCACATATCGCACGGTCGGGCTTATCGACGCGCTTATCGGCGACGGTGCCGACAACGCGAAAAAGATGCAGTCGATCGAGGAGTACGCGGTCGAATCTTCTATCAACAAGGTCGCCTGCAGCGAGGCGCTCGACTTCGTCGTTGACGAGATGGTCCAGATCTACGGCGGTTACGGCTATTCGGCTGATTATCCTGCCGAAAAAGCCTATCGGGATTCGCGCATCAACCGCATTTTCGAAGGCACGAATGAGATCAACCGTATGCTTATTCCAGGACAATTGGTAAAGCGTGCGATGAAGGGCAAGCTCGGCCTATTGCCCGCCGCAATGGCTCTTCAGAAGGAGATACTCGAACCGCAGATGACCTTCGACGAGGACGATACGCCGCTCGCACGCGAGGCAAAACTTGCCGCAAACGCAAAGAAGGTTGCATTGATGGTGCTCGGAACTGCCGCTCAAAAGTATATGGCTTCGTTAAAGGACGAGCAGGAGGTCTTGCTTAGCGCGGCAAACATCATCATCGAGGCGTATCAGATGGAATCGGCGGTCCTCCGTGCGAAGAAGCTTGTCGCAAAAGGCGGGCTTACCGGGGCACGTGCCGAGGATATAGCGGCAGTATTTTGTAATGATGCGATCCAGCGGGTCGAGATGACTGCTCGCAACACGATCTCCGCTTTAGCCGAGGGTGACGATGCGCGTGTTCTGCTTACGGCCTTAAAACGCTGTACGAAGAACAATTCGCCGATCAACACCATCGAGGCTCGACGCCGGATTGCGAAGGTTTTGATCGACGCGAACACTTACGCGTTCTAGCTAAGAATCTGCACCGTATTTTGAGTGAAGAAAAAGGCCGCAAGCCGGAGAGTCATCCGCTTGCGGCCTTGCTCAATTCGATCCAAAGGATCATTGAGAACACACGATACCGCTTAATACCTAGGGTAGTATTGTGAGTAGTAACGACGCTTCTTCGGGTTGATCTTGTAGGTGTATAGTGCGGAACCGCCTGCACCCGCCGCTGCACCGATCAAAGCGCCTTTTTTCCCGCCGATCAGGCCGCCGAGCAAAGCCCCCGCACCGGTGCCGATGCCGATATTGATCAGGTTGCGATGACGCCGATAGAAGCTTGGTTTCTTATAGACGTATGAGGTCGTCCGACGCGGGGTGTAGCGTCTTGTCTGCGCCGAAGCAGTCCCTGCAAGCATCGGAACCGAGATCGCCATCATTGCCATCATCACAAATGTTGAAATGTATTTTTTCATTGCTCTAGTCTCCCTTTTTTGTGTTTCTTTCGAGAGAAGCCGGGGCGACCTCATCCCTTTCGCAATGGTAGAGAGCAAGCCCTGTGCCACTGACCCTAAGTTATTGCGAGTAAATAAATAATGGTGCTAACGATCGTGATCTTCGGGGCTGCGGCAGACGATATCGTAACCGCTGAGCGACCGAAATGGTATGGCTTGGCTATCCGAAGGCGTCGCCTATGCCTCGTGCATCGCTGCTGTTATAGTATTGCGTAGCGAACGAGATCATTTCTGCAACCAACCAATAGAACTGTGAAACTCCTGCACGATCGATGCTGAAGAACGAAATTCCCGAGCTTTGCCTATATTTTGACCTCGAATGGGTGCCTGACGCTGCTGGCGCACGGCGTTTGTTCGAGCTGCCGCCTGAGACGACCGAGCTCGAGGCAATGCAGGCTTTGTGGGAACACTCGGCGCAATACAACGCGGAGACGAACCCGCGTCCGTTCTTAAAATATATGTTCTCGCGTGTGGTCTCGATCGCGTTCCTCGCACGTCGCGTTGTGTACCGCGAAGAAGGCCGTGGCATCGAATTCCGACTCGGTTCATTTCCGGAATTGCCTGCCGCGGTCGAGGATGCTTCAGAGGCAGAGATCATCGAGAAATTCTTGAACAGCGTCGGCCGCCGAAAGCCGCAGCTCGTCGGATACAATTCCGTCGATTCGGACCTGCAGGTGCTCATCCAACGCGGAATGATAAACGAGGTCACTGCTCCCGGCTTTAACAAGCGTCCGGAAAAACCGTGGGATGGCGATGATTATTTCGACGGCCGGAACAGCGAGGGACACCTCGACATCCTAAAGCGTTTCTCGTACGACCGCTCAATGCAGCCGAAGCTCGACGAGCTGGCAAAATTCTGCGGTTTTCCTGGCAAGATCGATGTGCATGGTGATCAGGTCACGGATCTTTGGCTTGCCGGCGATCTGAATTCGATCGTCGAATACAATCAGACGGACGCTCTGAATACGTATCTCGTGTGGCTGCGAATGGTGTATTTTTGCGGCAAGCTGAATGAAGAGGAAT
>JAANMX010002521.1_pt1 | contig 17964 bp, 20 predicted proteins | sample 7279681 | NCBI WGS metagenome assembly JAANMX01 (sample SAMN14094542, study PRJNA606508) | bioreactor metagenome | isolation source: A lab-scale SPAN reactor treating ammonium-rich wastewater day 351 | place: Ireland: Galway | collected 2018-01-01
TCCGTTGTCTTGATCTGCGGCCATTGCCAAGGTCTGCTGCTTCATCTGCGGATAACGTTTGACCCCTCTCAATGGTGGACCTTAATCAGCGTTGCCCTAGACTGCAGCCTCGCTTTTCATCCACCCCGTTTTTGCAGGAGAAATGCCATGAAGCTTGACGATTTGCAGTCCGATGTCAGTGCCTTGCTGCCCGGTCGCAGTACCGAGGCCGGTGCCACGCGCCGCACCGCCCTGCAGGCGGCCCTGGGCGTGGGCTACGCGGCAGCGGCCGCGCCGCTGATGGCGCAGACCGCCATCGCCACGCCTGCCGACGGGCTGGACGCCGGAACGATCCAGTACAGCGTGGGGGGCTTCAGCGTGCCTGCCTACCGCGCTGCGCCTGCGGGCAAGACGGGGCTGCCCGTGGTGCTGGTCATTCAGGAGATTTTTGGCGTGCATGAATACATCGCCGATACCTGCCGCCGCTTTGCGCGTGCGGGCTATCTGGCGATTGCGCCGCAGCTGTATGCGCGCCAGGGCGACCCATCGGGCTACACCGAGATCGCCAAGCTCATGGCTGAAGTCGTCTCCAAGGTGCCCGATGCCCAGGTGCTGGCCGACCTGGACGGCGCCGTGCAGTGGGCCACCGCCCACGGTGGCGATGCCGCGCGCATCGGCATCACCGGCTTTTGCTGGGGCGGGCGCATCACCTGGCTGTATGCCGCGCACGGCCCGGTCAAGGCAGGGGTGGCCTGGTATGGCCGCCTGGTGGGCGAGGCCACGGCCAACACACCCCGGCACCCACTGGACATTGCCGCCACGCTCAAGGCGCCGGTGCTGGGCCTGTATGGCGAAAAAGATGGTGGCATACCCCTTGACACGGTTGATAAGATGAAAGCAGCCTTGGCCGGTGGTTCTGCCGCCGCCAAGGCATCGGAGTTCGTGGTCTACCCCGACGCACCGCATGCCTTCCATGCCGATTACCGCCCCAGCTACCGCAAGGGCCCGGCAGAAGACGGCTGGCAGCGGGCGTTGGCGTGGTTCAAAAAGCACGGCGTGGCCTGACCACTGCACGCTCATCGCCAAAGCCGCCTGGTGTTTGCCGGGCGGCTTTTTTGGTGGGCGAAGGCCGTGTATTTTTAGGTTAAAAACGCCTGAAAGCCTTACAGAGAAAGCGCTAGTAGCTATGGTTTTGTTTGCAATCATCGTGGCCACCCTGGCCACGGGCATCGGCAGCGTGTGGGTGGCAGCGCTGCTCATGCGGGTCGGCCTGGGAGGGCGGGAGGGCACGCAGCACCTGCTCAGCCTGGCTGCGGGCGCCCTGCTGGCCACGGCCTTCATGCACCTGCTGCCCGAGGCGTTCGAAAGCCAGGCCGGCGCGCACGACCTGTTTGCCACGCTGCTGGTGGGCCTGGTGTTCTTCTTTCTGCTCGACAAGGCCGAGCTATGGCACCACGGCCATGAGCACAACCACGGCGCGCACGGCGGCGAGGCGCATGCCCCTGCGGATCACGACCATGATCACGGCCACGCACACGCCGGTCACGCCCATGCGCATGACCACGGCCCGCGCCCGGCGGGCGGCTGGTCGCTGCTGGCGGGCGACAGCGTGCACTGCTTTGGCGACGGTGTGCTGATCGCCTCGGCCTTCGTGGCCGACCTGCGCCTGGGTATCGTGGCGGCCGTGTCGGTGCTCGCGCACGAGGTGCCGCACCACATCGGCGACCTGGCGGTGCTGCAGCAAACCAGTGCGAGCCGGCGCATGGCGCTGGTCAAGGTGTCGCTGGCCGGCGCAGTGACGGCCATCGGCGGACTGGTGGGCTATTTTCTGGTGGCGCAGCTGCACGACTGGCTGCCGTACTTCCTGGCAGTGGCGTCGAGCAGCTTCATTTACGTGGCGCTGGCCGACCTGATCCCGCAACTGCAAAAACGCCTGAGCGCGCGCGAAACCACGTTCCAGATCCTCTGGCTGGGGGGGGGGATGGGCGTGGTGGTGTTGTTGAGCGGCCTGGCGCACGCGCACTGACAACGCCATGCCACACCCTTGTGGGGCAGTCCTGTGCTCAGAGGGGCGGGCCCCCCGGGCTGGCGATGGCAATGAAGGTCTCCATGGCGGGCGATACCAGTTCTGCATGCCACGCCAACACCCCGACGGTGGGGTGTTCAAGTCCCTGCAGGGGCACGAAGCGCGCCCCGGTGATCCCCGCGCGCGCCATGGAGGCTGGCACCAGCCCCACCCCCATGCCCGAGGCTACGAGCGCCACCACGGTCAGCCACTGGCGGGCGGCGTGCCGCGTCTGCGGGTGGATGCCGGCGCGGTGCAGCAGGGCGATCACGTTGTCGTGGTTGGCCGGTGCCACCTCGCGCGAGAACATCACGAAGGTTTCGTCGGCCAGTGTGCGCAGATCGATGCGGGCGGCCCCGGCCAGCGGGTGGGCGTCGGGCAGGCAGCACATGAAGTGGTCGTCGGCCAGCGGCACGCTGCGCAGCCGCGCCGGCACGGCACTGGTATTGATGAAGCCCACATGGATCTGGCGGTGAAGCAGGGCCTCGATCTGTTCGCTCGACGACATCTCGCGCAGGTTCACTTCCATGCCGGGGGCCTGCGCGTGGAAGGCCCGCACGATGCGCGGCATGTCGCGGTACACCATGGAGCCGGTGAAGCCGACGTCCAGCCGCCCCCGCTGCCCGCCAGCCACGGCACGGGCGGTCTCGCCGGCCTGGGCCACGCGGTCGAGCACGAGCCGCACCTCGGCCAGGTAGGCGCGGCCCGCGGGCGTCAGCTCCACATGCTTGCTGTTGCGCTCGAACAGCCGCACGCCCAGCTCGTCCTCCAGCGCCTTGATGCCCGAGCTCAGCGGCGGCTGGGTGATGGCCAGCCGCTCGGCGGCGCGGCCGAAATGCAGTTCTTCGGCCAGCACGGAGAAGTAGCGCAGCAGGTGCAGTTTCATGCCCGGCATGATGCCTCAGCGCCCGCGCGTACGCCGGGCCCCGGCGCTCAATACGATTTGGGCAGGCCCAGCACCTTCTCGGCGATGAAGCACAGGATAAGCTGCGGGCTCACGGGCGCCAGGCGCGGAATCCAGGCTTCGCGCAGGTAGCGCTCGACGTGGTATTCCTTGGCGTAGCCCATGCCGCCGTGCGTGAAGATGGCGTTCTCGCAGGCGCGGTAGCAGGCCTCGGCCGCGAGGTACTTGGCGCTGTTGGCCTCGGCGCCGCAGGGCAGGTGCTGGTCGTAGAGCCACGCGGCCTTCTGCACCATCAGGTGGGCCGCTTCCAGTTCCATCCACGACTTGGCCAGCGGGTGCTGGATGCCCTGGTTCTGGCCGATGGGGCGGCCGAACACCTCGCGCTCGCTGGCGTAGAGGGCGCCGCGCCGCAGCGCCGCGCGGCCCAGGCCCACGGCCTCGCTGGCGATCAGGATGCGCTCGGGGTTGAGCCCGTGCAGGATATAGCTGAAGCCCTTGCCTTCCTCGCCCACGCGGTCTTCGACCGGGATGCGCAGGCCGTCGATGAAGACCTGGTTGGAGTCCACGCACTTGCGGCCCAGCTTGTCGATCTCGCGCACCTCCACGGTGCTGCGGTCGAGGTCGGTGTAGAACAGGCTCAGGCCTTCGGTGCCCTGACAGTCCTCGGCGGGCGTGGTGCGCGCCAGCAGCAGGATCTTGTTGGCCACCTGGGCCGTGCTGATCCACACCTTCTGGCCATGCACGACGTAGTGGTCGCCCTCGCGCACCGCGCGGGTCTTGAGCTTGAGGGTGTTGAGGCCGGTGTTGGGTTCGGTGACGCCGAAGCAGGCGCGGTCGCGGCCCTGGATCAGCGGCGGCAGCCAGCGCTTTTTTTGCTCGTCCGTGCCGAACACCACGACCGGGTGCAGGCCGAAGATGTTCATGTGCACCGCCGATGCGCCCGACAGGCCGGCGCCCGTGGCTGAAATGGTGTGCATCATCAGCGCCGCCTCGCTGATGCCCAGGCCCGCGCCGCCGTAGGCTTCGGGCATGGCGATGCCCAGCCAGCCCGAGTCGGCGAGGGCGCGGTGGAAGTCGTCCGGGAAGCCGCCTTCGGTGTCTTTGCGCAGCCAGTAGTCGGCGTCGAACGGGGCGCAGACGCGCTCGATGGCGTCACGGATCTGCTCCTGGTCGGGGGTCAGGGCGAAATTCATGCGGTGGCTCCGGCGGGGGGGGCGGGGCGGATCACCTTGTCGGGCGATTCGCCATAGGGCGGGCTGTAGATCACCAGCAGCTTGACCGGGGTGTCGCTGGTCACCGTGAACACATGCATCTGGTCGGCGGGGAAGAAGCAGGTGTCGCCCGGCACCATGTCGAACACCTGGCCGGCCACTTCGGCACGGGCCGTGCCTTCGAGCAGGTAGCAGGCCTGCTCGATGCCGGGGTGGGCGTGGGGCAGGGCGCCGCCGCCCTTGTGCAGCGTACCCAGCAGCACTTCCATCTGCTTGGCGCCCACGGTCTCGGGGCCAATGAGGCGCTGGTTGTGCGTTTGATGGTGGTTGGCGGGTTGGTAGGCGGGCACGTCGGCGGCGCGCACCAGGTAGCTGGGGTTCATGGCGGGGCTCCTGTCAGGCGGTGATGGGTTCGGTGGCGCTGCAGGCCCCCTGGGCCAGCAGCGCCTCGATGCGTTCGGGCGGGTAGCCGGCCTCGGCCAGCAGCGCGCGCGTGTGCTCGCCCAGGCGCGGGGCCGGGGTTTGCTCGCGCGCGGGTGGCGTGGCCGACCAGCGGGTGGGGTGGGCCAGGGTGTGCAGCGGGCCTTCGCTGGGGTGCAGGGTTTCGCGCACAAAACCGGTGGCACGCAGCTGTGGGTTGGTCAGCAGGTCGGCTGGGCTGTTCATGGGCATGTTGGGCACGTCGGCGGCGTCGAGCAGGGTGCGCCATTCGGCGGTGGTGCGTGTGCGCATCAGGCGAGCCACCTCGGCGTACACGTCGTCAATATGGGCGGCGCGGGCGCTGTGCGTGGCAAAGCGCGGGTCCAGCGCCAGGCCCTCGGATTCGCCAATGGCGGCGAAGAAGCTGCGCCAGTGTTTGTCGTTGTAGATCAGCACGCATAGCATGCCGTCGCGGGTGGCGTAGGGCTTGCGGTGCGGGGTCAGCAGTCGGGCGTAGCCTGGGTCACCGCGCGGCGGCTCAAAGCTCAGGCCCGCCATATGATCGCCCAGGACGAACTGCGCCATGGCCTCGAACATGGGCACCACAATGGCCTGGCCTTGGCCCGTCTGGCTGCGCGCGTACAGCGCGGCGGTCACCGCATACACCGCATGGAGCCCGGTCACGCGGTCGGACAGCGTGGTGGGCGCGTAGCAGGGCTCGGCGGCGCCGTAGGTTTGCATCAGCCAGGGAATGCCGGTGGCGCCCTGGATCAAGTCGTCGTAGGCGGGGCGGGCAGCGTCGGGGCCGTCCTGGTCGAAGCCGCAGCAGCTCACGTGGATGATGCGCGGGTTGCGCGCCCGCACGGCCTCGTAGTCCAGCCCCAGCCGGGCCAGGGCTTGCGGGCGCACGTTGCTGATGAGCACGTCGCAGTCCTCGGCCAGGCGCAGCGCGGCCTCGCGGCCCTCGGCGTGCTTGAGGTCGAGCACGATGCTGCGCTTGCCCGCGTTGGCATGCAGGAAGATGTGGCCCATGCCGGGGTGCACCATGGGGCCCACATGGCGCATGTTGTCGCCCTCGGGTGTCTCCACCTTGATGACCTCGGCGCCGAGCTGGGCCAGGATCTGGGTGGCGAACGGCCCCATGATGACCGAGGTCAGGTCCAGGACCCGGACGCCCGCCAGCGGGCCGCCGTGGGACTGTGCTTGCGCGTTGCTCATGGGTTCATTCCGCGCGGATGCCCGCCTGCTTGATGAGCGAACCCCAGTGGTTGAGCTGGTCGGCCACGTAGCGGGCGAACTCGTCCGGCGTCTTGCTCGGCCACACCTGGAAGCCGATCTGGCTGAGCTTGTCCTGCAGGTCCTTGTCGGCCAGCACCGCCTGCAGTTCGCTGTTGAGCCGCTCGACCACGGCGGGCGGCAGGCCGGCCGGGCCGAAGATGCCGTTCCAGGAGGTCAGCGCGAAGCCCTGGACTGTCTGGCCGATGGGAGGAATGCCGGGCAGCAGAGGGGAAGGTTCGGCGGTGGTGATGCCTAGCGTGCGCACTTTGTCGGTCTTGATCATGCCCATGCCCGAGCCCAGATCCACCACATAGAGCTGCACTTGCCCGCCCACCAGATCGGTCATGGCCTGGGGGCTGGACTTGTAGGGAATGCCCAGCATGTCCATACCGGTGATGCGCCGGATCGTCTCGGACGCCACCAGCGAAGTGCTGTTGGGCGTGGCGTAGCTGAGCTTGCCGGGGTGGGACTTGCCATAGTCGATCAATTCCTTCAGGGACTTGGCGGGCACCGCTGGATGCACCGCCAGGGCGAAAGGCAGTTCGCCCACGCGGGCGATCGGGGTGAAGTCCTTGATCGGGTCGTACTTCAGGTTGCTGTACAGGCTGGGGTTGGCCGAGTGGGACGTGTTGGTCGTCATGAACAGCGTGTAGCCGTCGGGCTTGGCCTTGGCCACGAACTGCGCGCCTATCTGGGCGCTGGCGCCGGGCTTGTTGTCGATCACCACGGGCTGCTTGAGCCGGTCCGACAGCTTCTGGCCCACGGCACGCGCGACCGAGTCGGTGCCGCTGCCGGCCGCAAAGGGCACGACCAGGGTTATGGGCGCGGAAGGATAGCCTTGGGCGTGCGCCAGGCCGGCGCTGAACGCCAGGCACAGCAGGGCGGGGATGAAAGGGATGCGTTGCATGGTGTGTCTCCGTGTCAGGTTGGGACCTCTCGGTAGGAGGGCTGGGCGCTATCTTGGAACCGCAATCGATTCGAGTCCAATTGAATCGGTGGACTGATCAATATGTTTTGCGAATCGTTGGCGGAGCCGAGCCGAGGCGCACGTCCTCCTGCGCGATGGCGCATGCGGTGGCGGCAAGAAATGCCGTCGGGCCAAGCCTGATGGGGACCCTCCGTGGCCGGGTGCCAGCCTGGAGCGGTGTTCCGGCGGTCGCCGCGCCGGTTCAGCGGCCGAGCGCGAAGACCACGGGGGGGTGCTTGTCGGGCGCCTCGGGGCGCTGGCGCCACTGCTGCACGCTCTGGCTGCGGATGTGGGCGCTCTCCAGCGTCAGGCCACTGGCCAGCGCCAGGCGGGTGCCTGGCTGCAGGGTCTGCAGCAGCGCCTGGAGCAGGGCGGCGTTGCGGTAGGGCGTTTCGATGAAGAGCTGCGTCTGGCCGGTCTTGAGCGCCAGCGATTCGAGCGTGCGGATGCGCTGGGCGCGCTCGTCGGCGTCCTGCGGCAGGTAGCCGACGAAGGCAAAGTTCTGCCCGTTCAGGCCGCTGGCCGCCAGGGCCAGCAACAACGACACCGGCCCCACCAGGGGCACCACGTTCAACCCCAGATCGTGCGCGGCGCGCACCACCGAGCCGCCAGGGTCGGCCACGGCGGGCATGCCGGCTTCGCTGACCAGGCCGATGTCGTGCCCGGCCAGGGCTGCTGCGAGCAGGGGGCGGGCGTCGAACACCGGCGCACCCTTGCCGCCGTGGTCGCCCTTTTTGTGCACCTCGCGCGGCAGTTCGGTGATCTGTTGCTCTTGCAGCGACAGCGCCAGCGGGTGCGTGGCGTCCACGCGCTTGAGGTAGGCGCGCGTGCTTTTGGCGTTCTCGCAGATCCAGTGCGTCAGCCGAGCCGCCGTGGCCAGGGTGCCGGTGGGCAGTACCTCCTGCAGCGGGGTCTGGGTGGCGCAGCCGAAATCCAGGGGGGCGGGCACCAGGTAAAGGCGGCCTCGTGCCGGGGTGGGGGTGTTCATGGCAGCGTCAGCCCGGCGGCGCGCAGCATGCGGCAGGTGCGGATCAGCGGCAGGCCGACGAGGGCCGTGGGGTCGTCGCTGACGATGGCGTCGAGCAGGCTGATGCCCAGGCCCTCGCTCTTGGCGCTGCCGGCGCAGTCGTAGGGTTGCTCAGCGTGCAGATAGCGCTCGATCTCGTCGTCAGCCAGCGTGCGAAAGCGCACTTCGACCGGGGCCAGGTCCACCCGCTCGAAGCCGGTGGCCTGGCACACCACGGCCAGAGCGGTCTGGAACACCACGGTGTGGTCGCTCATCAGGCGCAGCTGAGCCACGGCGCGCTCGTGCGTGCCGGGCTTGCCCAGGGCGTGGCCGGCCAGGTCGGCTACCTGGTCGGAGCCGATCACCACCGCATCCGGGTGCAGGGCCGCCACGGCGCGGGCCTTGGCCAGCGCCAGACGCAGGGCCAGGGCGCGCGGGGCCTCGCCGGGCAGGGGGGTTTCGTCCACTTCGGGTGCGGTGACGGTGAAGGGCAGGTTCAGGCGCTGCAGCAATTCGCGCCGGTAGCGGGAGGTCGAGCCCAAAACCAGGGTTCTCGGCATGGGGAGGGGTTGATGCATGCCTTGATTCTCTTACACTGCGCACATGACCAAGGAATTCAACCCCGACCGGCTTGACGCCAAGGCCTTCGTGCAGGCAGGAGCACGTCTGGCGGGGCACGATTCCCTGCTGAAGTACGAGCGCCTGGCGCAAGAGGCCAAAGGCCTGCACCCTGACCTGCGCGTGGACTGGGAGGCCCAGGGCGAGTGGCGGGCCGAGGCCGGTACCGATGGCGGCCAGATGTGGATGCACCTGCAGGTGCAGGCGACCTTTCCCATGGTCTGCCAGCGCTGCCTGGGGCCGGTGGATGTGCCGCTGCAGTTCAACCGTTCGTTTCGCTTCGTTGCCGATGAAGCCACGGCCGAGGCGCTGGACGACGAGGTCGAGGAAGACCTGCTGGCGCTGAGCCGCGAGTTCGATCTGCACGAGCTGATCGAGGACGAGCTGCTCATGACCCTGCCAGTGGTGCCGCGCCACGACGAGTGCCCGACCCAGGTGCCCATGGCGTCGAGCGACGAGGATTTCGAGGCGGCCGAAGCCGAGCGCCCCAACCCGTTTGCTGCCCTGGCCAGCCTGCGTGTGGGTAAGTCAGATAAATAAATCGCTTTGGGCTATAATCGAGGGCTTCGCGCGAATCCCCTCGTGTCTTTTAATGGGCTGATCGCGTTTTTACCAACCCCCTTTTCAAGACCAGGAGCCAACCATGGCCGTTCAGCAAAACAAGAAATCCCCGTCCAAGCGCGGCATGCACCGCTCGCACAACGCCTTGAATGTGCCCGGCATCGCTGTCGAGCCCACCACCGGCGAAATTCATATGCGCCACCACATCAGCCCCAACGGTTTCTACCGCGGCCGTCAGGTGCTGAAGAACAAGTCCGAAGCCTGACACCCGTCAGAGGTCAAGACCCCGGGGCCCGTTGCTACTTGCCTGTAGCACGGGCCTTTGTCATGCGTGTTTCAAACGCTTCACCAGGCCCATCCAGCGGCCAGAACCTTACTCCATGATCACACTGGCTGTTGACTGCATGGGCGGCGATCACGGCCCCCATGTGACGCTGGCGGCATGCCGCCACTTTCTTGACGCGCATCCCGAGGCCCACCTGCTGATGGTCGGCCTGCCCGATGCGCTCAAGGGCTTTGCCCATGACCGCGCCACGCTGGTGCATGCCAGCGAGGTGGTCGCCATGGACGACCCGATCGAGGTGGCCCTGCGCCGCAAGAAGGATTCGTCCATGCGCGTGGCCATCCAGCAGGTCAAGGACGGCGCGGCGGCAGCGGCCGTGTCGGCCGGCAACACCGGGGCTCTGATGGCCATCGCGCGCTATGTGCTCAAGACGCTCGACGGTATCGACCGGCCTGCCATTGCCTACCCGCTGCCCAATGCCAAGGGGGGCTCCACCACGGTGCTGGACCTGGGGGCCAACGTCGATTGCAACGAGCGCCACCTGCTCGAGTTTGCCGTGATGGGCTCCGCACTCGACTCCGTGCTCAAGGGCAATGAGCAGCCCACAGTGGGGCTGCTGAATATCGGCGCCGAGGCCATCAAGGGCAGTGAAGTCATCAAAAAAGCCGGCGAACTGCTGCGTTCTGCCGCCAACTCCGGCAATTTGAATTTTGTGGGCAACGTCGAGGGCAACGATATCTTCAAGGGCACGACGGACATCGTGGTGTGCGATGGCTTCGTTGGCAACGTCGCCCTCAAGACCAGCGAGGGCCTGGCTGCCATGGTCGGCGCTTTCCTCAAACAGGAATTCTCGCGCAATATTTTCACGAAAATTGCAGCCATCATTGCTTATCCGGTGCTATCTGCATTCAAAAAGCGCGTGGATTACCGTCGTTACAACGGCGCGGCGCTGCTCGGTTTGCGCGGCCTGGTGTTCAAGAGCCATGGCTCGGCCGACGAGATGGCTTTTGAGACGGCTTTGAACCGGGCGTATGATGCAGCCCGCAACAACCTGCTGGACCGTGTCCGCCTCCGCATCGCCAGCGCAGCGCCCTTTTTGCTGCCTCCCGATGCCGCCGCCAACAGCGGCATGGCGCCAGCGCCACAGTAATGAAACGCTATTCCCGTATTACCGGCACCGGCAGCCACCTGCCGCCGCGCCGGGTGACGAATGCCGACCTGGTGGCCGAACTGGCCGGCCGGGGCATCGAGACCTCCAATGAATGGATCGTGGAGCGCACGGGCATCCAGGCGCGCCATTTCGCCGCTTCCGATGTGGCCTGCAGCGACATGGCCCTGGACGCTTCGCGCCATGCCTTGCAGGCGGCCGGTCTGGATGCGCAGGACATTGATCTGATCATCGTTGCCACGTCCACGCCGGACATGGTGTTCCCGTCCACGGCCTGCATCCTGCAGAACAAGCTGGGCGCCATCGGTTGCCCGGCGTTTGATGTGCAGGCTGTGTGCAGCGGCTTTGTGTATGCGCTTACGGTGGCCGACGCGATGATCCGCGCCGGCACCGCCAGGCGCGCCCTGGTGGTGGGCTCCGAAATTTTCAGCCGCCTGCTCGACTTCAACGACCGCACCACCTGCGTGCTGTTCGGCGACGGCGCGGGTGCCGTGGTGCTCGAAGCCTCGGACGAGCCGGGCATCCTGTCCACCGATCTGCACGCCGATGGCCGCCATGTGGGCATCCTGTGCGTGCCGGGCCATGTCTCGGGCGGGCAGGTCAGCGGCTTGCCGTTGCTCACCATGGACGGCCCGGCCGTCTTCAAGCTGGCCGTGGGGGTGCTGGAGAGCGCCGCGCGCGCCACGCTCGAGAAGGCCGGTCTGACCGAAGCCGACATCGACTGGCTGGTGCCGCACCAGGCCAACATCCGCATCATGCAGGGCACGGCGCGCAAGCTCAAATTGCCGGTGGACAAGATGGTCGTCACCGTCGATCAGCATGGCAACACCTCGGCGGCATCGATCCCGCTGGCGCTGGACCATGCGGTGCGCGCAGGCCAGATCACCCCGGACCAGACCGTGCTGCTCGAAGGCGTGGGCGGCGGCTTCACCTGGGGCGCGGTGCTCCTGAAAATGTAGCTTCTGGCGCTTTATGGATAAGCGCTAGAGCCTGATTTCATTCATATTTTTAATAAGTGCAATGAAGAACTTCGCATTTGTCTTTCCGGGTCAGGGCTCGCAGTCCGTGGGAATGCTTGATGGCTGGGGCAACCACCCTGCCGTGGTGCAGACCCTGCAGGAGGCGTCGGACGCCCTGGGCGAAGACATGGGTCTTCTGATCCAGCAAGGCCCCAAGGAGGCGCTGGCCCTGACCACGAACACCCAGCCGGTGATGCTGGTTGCGGGCGTGGCGGCCTGGCGCGTGTGGCGTGCCGAGGGCGGCGCGCTGCCGGCCGCTGTGGCGGGACACTCGCTCGGTGAATACTCGGCGCTGGTGGCGTCTGGCGTGCTCACGCTGGCCCAGGCGGCGCCGCTGGTGCGCCTGCGCGCCGCTGCCATGCAGGAAGCCGTTCCCGTGGGCGCCGGCGCCATGGCGGCCATTCTGGGGCTGGATGCTGCAAAAGTGATAGCTGGCTGCGCAGAAGTGACAGCCGCCATGGGCCAAAATGGCACTGAAGTGGTCGAGGCCGTGAATTTCAACGATCCGGCGCAGACCGTGATCGCCGGCAGCAAGGCCGCCGTCGAGAAGGCCTGTGAAGCCCTCAAGGCCGCAGGCGCCAAGCGCGCTCTGCCCCTGCCGGTGTCGGCACCGTTCCATTCCAGCCTGATGAAGCCCGCCGCCGAGAAGCTGCGCGCGGCCCTGGCCGCCACCGCGCTAGCGGCGCCGCAGATTCCGGTGCTCAACAATATTGATGTGTCCGTGCAGCAGGACGCCGACGCCATCCGCGACGCGCTTTACCGCCAGGCCTTCGGACCCGTGCGCTGGGTGGAGTGCGTGCAGGCCCTCAAGGGCCGGGGCATCACCCACCTTGTCGAGTGCGGCCCGGGCAAGGTGCTCATGGGCCTGACCAAGCGCATCGACGCAGAACTGACCGGCGCGGCCCTGTACGACCCCGCCACCTTGAATGAAGTGAAGGAACTGCTGGCATGAGCGAAACCACTGCAACCCCCACCGTCGCGCTGGTCACTGGCGCCTCGCGCGGCATTGGCGCCGCCATCGCGCTGGAGCTGGCCGCGCGCGGCCACCAGGTCATCGGTACGGCCACCACCGACGAGGGCGCGGCGCGCATCACCCAGGCGTTGTCGGCCTTCCCAGGCTGCCGGGGTGCCAACCTCAATGTGACCGACGCTGCCGCCGTCGAGGCGCTGATCGACAGCATCGTCAAGGGCCAGGGCGGCCTGCATGTGCTGGTGAACAATGCCGGCATCACGCGTGACCAACTGGCCATGCGCATGAAGGACGAGGACTGGGATGCCGTGCTGGACACCAACCTCAAAGCCGTGTTCCGCGTCAGCCGAGCCGCCATCAAGCCCATGATGAAGCAGCGCTATGGCCGCATCATCAGCATCACCAGCGTGGTCGGCGCCTCGGGCAACCCGGGCCAGGCCAACTACGCTGCCGCCAAGGCTGGCGTGGCCGGCATGACGCGTGCGCTGGCGCGTGAGCTGGGTAGCCGCAACGTGACCGTGAACTGCGTGGCGCCTGGTTTCATCCAGACCGACATGACGGCCGAGCTGTCTGAAGAGCAGCACAAGGCCCTGCAATCGCAGATCCCGCTGGGCCACATGGGGCAGCCCTCGGACATCGCCCATGCGGTGGCCTACCTTGCTTCGCGCGAGGCCGGTTACGTGACGGGCCAGGAATTGCATGTCAATGGCGGCATGTATATGTAATTGACGAAAAATCACGCCGGTTCATCCGTGCGGCGGGCGGTTTAGGGGTGCTCTCTTAAACGGCTAGAATCGCGGATCCATTCACAACCCCCAGAGGGAAACCATGAGCGATATCGAAGCACGTGTCAAAAAAATCATTGCCGAACAACTCGGCGTTGAAGAGTCTCAAGTCACCAACGAAAAGGCCTTCGTGGCCGACCTGGGTGCCGACTCGCTCGACACGGTGGAACTGGTGATGGCGCTGGAAGACGAATTCGGCATCGAGATTCCCGACGAAGACGCCGAGAAAATCACGACGGTGCAAAACGCCATCGACTACGCCACCTCCCACCCGAAGGCCTGAACGGCGCGCCTGGCGCCTTCTCTTCAGCGATCAGCACAAGGTTTTAACGCATGAGCCGTCGTCGCGTTGTCGTGACCGGCCTGGGTTGCATCAGCCCCGTGGGAAACACGGTGCAGGACGCCTGGGCCAATATCCTTGCCGGTCAGTCCGGCATTGACCTCATCACCAAGTTCGATACGTCGAACTTTTCCTGCAAGATTGCAGGGGAGGTCAAGGGGTTTGATCTGGAGTCGTACATCAGCGCCAAGGATGCGCGCGCGATGGACTCCTTCATTCATTTCGGCATCGCGGCGGCCGCACAGGCCGTGCACGATGCCGGCCTGCCCACGGGCGATGCGCTGACCGACGAGCTGGCCACCCGCATTGGCTGCGTGATCGGCTCGGGGATCGGTGGCTTGCCACTGATCGAAAACACCCACGCCGAATTCGTCAGCCGCGGGGCCCGGCGGATCACCCCATTTTTCGTGCCGGCGTCCATCATCAATATGGTCGCCGGGCATGTGTCCATGCGTTTCGGCTTCAAGGGGCCGAATCTGGCCGTTGTCACGGCCTGCACCACGGGCCTGCACTGCATCGGTGAGGCCGGTCGCATGATCGAATACGGCGATGCCGATGTGGTCATCGCCGGGGGCGCCGAAGCCACGGTGTCGCCGCTGGGCATTGGCGGCTTTGCCGCGATGCGCGCGCTCTCCACCCGCAACGACGACCCCAAGGCCGCCTCGCGCCCCTGGGACAAGGACCGCGACGGCTTCGTGCTGGGCGAGGGTGCCGGTGTCGTGGTGGTCGAGGAATACGAACACGCCAAGGCGCGTGGCGCCAAAATTTATGCGGAACTGAGCGGCTACGGCATGAGCGCCGACGCCGGCCACATGACCGCGCCCAACATGGACGGCCCGCGCCGCGCCATGCTGGCTGCCTTGCGCAACGCCGGCATCAATGCCGATGAGGTGGCCTACCTCAATGCACACGGCACGTCCACGCCGCTGGGCGATGTCAACGAGACCAATGCCATCAAGGCGGCCTTCGGCGACCACGCGCACAAGATGGTGGTGAGTTCGACCAAGTCCATGACCGGCCACCTGCTGGGCGGGGCGGGCGGCATCGAAAGCATCTTCACGATCCTCGCGCTCTACCACCAGAAGGTTCCCCCGACCATCAACCTGGACAACCAGGACCCCGAGTGCGACCTCGACTACTGCGCCAACACGGCGCGGGACATGAAGATGGATGTCGCGATCAAGAACAACTTCGGCTTTGGTGGCACCAACGGCACGCTGGTGTTCCGGCGCGTCTGAGTTGCCTCGGCGCACGTTGCGGCCGTTGACCGCCTGCGTCCGCCGCGTGTCGCGGGTTCTGCGTGGCGGTTCGCTGTGACCGCTCTTCCTTCGCGTTACCGCGCTCCGGCGGTCCAGTACCCGACGTCAGGGCGTTCGGTCTGGCTCGGCGCAGCGCTGGCGCTGGGGTCGACGGCAGGATTTGCGGTATTGCTTGCCTGGTGCTGGTTGGGCGCATCGGCGCAGCCCGCCTGGATGGTGGGGGCCGCCTTTGTGCTGTGGCTGGTGGCGTCGGGCGTGGCCTGGCGCTTCTGGTCGGGCCTTCCTGCAGGAACCCTGGCCTGGGATGGCCAGGTCTGGACCTTGCAGTGCGTGCCGCAGACCATGCTGCGCGGCGCCCTGACCGTTGATCTGGATCTGCAGCGCCGCATGGCGGTGCGCCTAGCTGCCACTGATGGATCGACCCGTTGGCTCTGGCTGGAGCAGAACCTTGAGCCCTTGCGCTGGGGAGATCTGCGCCGTGCGGTATATTCGCGCCCCGGGCACAGCGTTGCAGGCGCCCCCGAACAGGCTTCAGAGGGCGCTGGCCCGGTGTGACCCCATTTTTCATGACCGCAATTCCACCCGCCACACCCCTTGACGAATCACCGGCCCAGCAGACTGACCTTCAGCTTGTGGAGCGGACGGTGGCGGGCGACTTGCGCGCCTACGATCTGCTCGTCATCAAATACCAGCGCCGCATTGAACGGCTGATTGGGCGCATGGTGCGCGATACGGATCTGGTCCAGGATATTGCCCAGGAAACGTTCTTGCGGGCCTTTCGGGCGTTGCACCAGTTTCGCGGAGATGCCCAGTTCTATACATGGCTCTACCGCATTGCGGTGAACACGGCCAAGAAATTCTTGATGGACCTCAAGCGTGATCCGCTGATCTATGAGGGGGCCATGCGCAGCGACGATGACGAGAATGAAACTTCCCGCATCGGGCAAGAACTAACCAACGACGAAACACCTGAAACAGTGCTGGCGGCCCGGGAAATAGCGACGGCAGTCAACGCGGCCATGGAGGCGCTGCCCGACGATTTGCGGCAGGCCGTCACGCTGCGGGAAATTGAAGGCTTGAGCTATGAGGAAATCGCCACGGTCATGGCGTGCCCGATCGGGACAGTGCGTTCGCGCATCTTTCGGGCCCGGGAAGCCATTTCGGCCCGGGTGCGTCCGCTGCTGGAAAACCGCACGGGCAAGCGCTGGTAGCAAGTCAGGTATGCGAAACGTCGGGTTTGGAATTGGCAGGTGACACCATGAATGATGATCTGAAAAAACGCGAACTGCTCTCGGCTCTGGCGGACGGCCCGTTGGAGGGCGACGAACTGGCGCAGGCCCTGCAATTTGCCGCACAGGATGAGGGGCGTGAGACATGGCAGATGTACCACCTGGTGGGTGATGTCATGCGCTCTGCCGAGCTGGCGCGCCCGGACCACGGAAGCGCTTTCCTTGCGAATTTGCATCAGAAGATGGCCCAGGAGCCCGTGCGTTCGCTGCCGCCAGCGCAGTTGCCCGATGCATCGCGGCAAGCTCTGCCGGCGCAGGCGGCCAACGATTCGGTGTTCCGCTGGAAGATGGTGGCGGGTTTTGCATCGCTGGCGGCGGTGGCCGCCATGGGCTGGAATGCCTTGGGGCATCTGCAAGGGGAATCCGCAGGCCCCCAGTTGGCTGCCGCACCGGCCGCGGCGCCTGTGCAGGTGGCAGCTACCGGCAATCCGGACACGCAAGTGATGATCCGGGATCCACGCCTGGATGAGTTGCTGGCGGCGCACAAGCAGTACAGCGGTACGACGGCCCTGCAGATGCCGGCAGGTTTCTTGCGCAACGCCAATTTTGACTCCCCTGCGCGTTAGTACAACCCTTCTTTCCAGTGGGTCGGGCCCTTGTTGGCCCTGGCGGCGGCCCTATTTGTTTCGGCAGGAATCGCATCGCCGCCAGGATCGGGCTGCGCAGCGCCCACGGTGCCATGCCGGGTGGCTAGCCCACCCCCGGTGGGTCGGACCGGCAAGTCCTGGGTTTTCTGTCGGCGCATGGAACCAAATCTGCCGCAGCATTTCTCAAAGCACGTTCCTCGAACGCAATGTGAACACGAACTCTTGAAAGGTCGGAGATGAAAAAGAACGATTGGACGAGGTGGTCTTGGGGTGGGTTGGCGGGTGCGCTCTCGCTGGCTCTGGGCGCCACCATGGCATTGCCTGCGGTAGCGCAGGTGCCGGCACAGACGCCGCCAGCTTCGGTACGCGGATTGCCTGACTTTACCGATCTGGTGGAGCAGGTCGGGCCCTCGGTCGTGAACATTCGCACCATGGAAAAGATGGCGGCCCGCGGGGGCATGAACGGGATGGACGAAGAGATGCTTGAGTTCTTCAAGCGTTTTGGTGTGCCCATTCCGAATCTGCCCCGGCAGCCAAGGCCGCAGCGTCCCAATCAGGAAGACGATCAGCCGCGGGGTGTCGGATCGGGGTTCATCGTCAGTGCTGATGGGTATGTCATGACCAATGCCCATGTGGTCGATGGCGCCGATGAGGTGATTGTCACGCTGACGGACAAGCGGGAATTCAAGGCCAAGATCGTGGGAACGGACAAGCGTACCGACGTGGCGGTGGTCAAGATCGAGGCCAGTGGCCTGCCTGCGGTGCGGATTGGTGACATCAACCGGTTGCGTGTGGGCGAGTGGGTCATGGCCATTGGCTCGCCCTTTGGCCTGGAAAACACGGTGACTGCAGGTATCGTGAGTGCCAAGCAGCGGGATACGGGCGACTATTTGCCGTTCATCCAGACCGATGTCGCCATCAATCCCGGCAACTCGGGAGGTCCGCTGATCAACATGCGCGGCGAAGTGGTGGGGATCAACAGCCAGATTTATTCGCGCTCGGGCGGGTTCATGGGCATCTCGTTCGCCATTCCGATTGACGAAGCCATGCGCGTCAGCGAGCAGCTGCGCGCGAGTGGGCGCGTGACGCGGGGGCGCATTGGTGTGCAGATCGGGCAGGTGACGCGCGATGTGGCGGAATCCCTGGGCCTGGGCAAGCAGCAGGGAGCGTTGGTGACTGGCGTGGAAGCCGGGTCGCCTGCCGAGAAGGCGGGGATTGAGGCGGGTGACATCATCACGCGCTTCGATGGCAAGGC
>JAANMX010002523.1_pt1 | contig 17938 bp, 7 predicted proteins | sample 7279681 | NCBI WGS metagenome assembly JAANMX01 (sample SAMN14094542, study PRJNA606508) | bioreactor metagenome | isolation source: A lab-scale SPAN reactor treating ammonium-rich wastewater day 351 | place: Ireland: Galway | collected 2018-01-01
GGGCGTAGCGCTGGTCGTTGCCGTCGGGCTGGCCGCGGTCGGTGACGGCGTGTGGATTGACGTCGCTGTCGTTGTCGCAGTGAGTGTCGGCGTGGGTGTCGCCGTAGGGTTGGGTGGGGTGAAGGCGTTGCCCGGTGTGCCCAAGTCGTCAGCAGAGCCGGGCCAGAGGGCAAAGGCCGTCAGCCAGACAGGAATAGGGCCAAAGGTGACCCGCTCCAGACTCTTGCCAGCAGTGACCCGCAGACCGGAGTCCCCGCCCCAGACCACCCGGTCCACTTCGTTTCCGTCCGGGTGCAGGAGAAGAATCTCGTCCGCGCCGTTGGCGAGGGAGAATTCTGTGTAGACGTATGCAATCGTCACGCCGCCGTTGAGAGATGGGTTGGCATTGCGCCCCAAAACTGCATACTCGTCCGGGTCGATGAAGAGGTCAGCGCCGATTGTATGGCTGTCGTCGTCCAAATCGGCCAGCGTCCACCCTTTCAGATTTACCCGCTCCGACCCCGCATTGTGGAGTTCGATCCACTCGCCGTTGGCATCGGAGACCGCGCCGGGATCGGCCAGGAACTCGGAGAGGAAAATGGCTGCGTTGTCACTTCCGCCCGGCTCAGAGGTGGGCGTTGATGATGGGGTGTGGGATGCTGTGACGGTGAGCGTAGCGCTGGTCGTTGCCGTCGGGCTGGCCGCGGTCGGTGACGGCGTGTGGATTGACGTCGCTGTCGTTGTCGCAGTGAGCGTCGGTGTGGGTGTCGCCGTAGGGTTGGGTGGGGTGAAGACGTGGCCCGGTGTGCCCAAGTCACCGGCGGAGCCGGGCCAGGCGGTGAAGGCCGTGGCCCAATCCGAAGATGGAAAAGTGATTCGTTCCAGACTCTTGCCCGCTGTGATCTTCAGTTCACCGGCGTCTCCCCAAATCACCCGATCGACTATCTGCCCGTCGGGCCACTTGAGAACGATTTCCTCGTCTGAATTGGCAAGTTGCAATCCTGTATAGGTGTAATCGCTACGTACACCGCCATTAATATTGAAATCACCTTTGCGGCTCAGGACAACATAGCCACCGGCCTGAATAGTCAGATCGGCTCCAATGGTATGAGTATGGGCGGCGCTGCCCAAATCAGCCAGAACCCAACCGCTGATGTTCACCGCTTGTAATCCCGCATTGTACAACTCTATCCACTCGCCGTCGCTGTCAGAGACGGCGTTGGGATCTGCCAGGAATTCGCTGATATAAATGTGGGCCGAATAGGTCGCTGTCGGTATAACCGTCGGCGTAGCTGTGGGCGTGGGCGGCGGCCCATCTGGCGGAGCCGTGGGCGGCGGTGTTGGCGTAGCCGAAGGTGTATCTGTTGTCGTCGGCGTCGGTGTCCAGGTTGGCGTCGGTGTAGCTGTGGGTGTTTCAGTGGAGGTCGGTGTCTGGGTTGCTGTCGATGTATCTGTATGGGTCGGTGTGATCGACGGCGTGTCGGTCGGCGTTATGGTCGGCGTTTCTGTGGGAGTAAGTGTTTCTGTGGGAGTAGGTGTTTCTGTGGGGGTAGGTGTAACCGTCAGGGTATCCGTTGCAGTGGCAGTGGGAGAATCGGTGGCTGTCGGTGTGGCCGATGGTATTCCCGTCGGCGTTTCCGTGGCCGTTGGTGTGCTGGTGTCAGTTGGTGTCAGGACAGGTGTTGCCGTCTCGGTCGGCGTGGCAGAGGGTGTGTCTGTGTGGGTGAGCGTAAAGGTCGGTGTCTCTGTGGGTGTGGGCGAGGGTGTATCCGTATGCGTCTCTGTTGGGGTCGGCGTGGAATTGTCGGGGCAGAGTTTTGTGGCCGAACTGCTGTTACGAGGATTGGGCGACCCAGGCACAAAGTCAGCAGAATTGTTGTCTGTATCTGTACAGCCATCATTCAGACGGATGGCAGCAGTCGTGTTGCTCAATCCAGATGCATAAAATGTTTCATATTCGCTGGCAGAAGCGCCATATCCGATCTTATCCACTTCCACGCCATCGCTGGATATGAGTCGCACTTTGCCGGCAGTGGCACTCATTGCTCTATTACCGGTGACGTCCGCGCTGGGCAGCGAAATTCCACTACCCCCACTACCTGCTGCCTGTTGAATCAAAAGATAACTGTTGGCCTGAATTGTCCGATTACCCAAAGCATTTTCCTGCCAGTTAGCGTCGGCTCCCGCAGCGGCATATTGAATCGACCAGCCGGTCAGATCGACCGGGTTCGAGCTGGCATTAAACAATTCGATGAAGTCATTCAAATAGGGCGCGCCACTATTCCCCCCACCGCCATAGACCTGACTGATACGCACAGAAGAAGACCCAACCGCGTGGACCGGGGCAACAACGCGCAACTTCAGGCCAGGTGACCACAGAAGGAGGCTAACAAGCAAGAACGAAATCGTTCGTCGGAAACGAGCGAAACGGCCACGCCAGTACATAGGGGTCGCTCTAATGGAGAGGATAAAACGGATTGCGACGAGCCAGGGGATGCTCGCGACAGTAGATGGCAAGAGTACTTCAGTACTATACAACTAAATTAAGAGAATGTCAAGTGTCGGTCAAAAAAAAGCCAAACAAATATGCACTTCCAATCCAAATAAAATGCACCCCAATTGGGTGCATTTTATCTGTTTGAATTCTGTGGTTATCCCATAAGGTGGCGCAGCCACGATTTGCGTGTCGAAACGTGAAGACGTGAAACGTGAGATCAGGTGACGACACCTTACGTTTCGCCTTTCAGTTGGTTGGCCGACCGACTAACGCTTGTGCCTTATACTCGACACGGGCATAAACTGACATTTTGTCACCTTGTCACCCGGTCATTTTGTCACCTTGTCAGGTATAGTTCCTCGCTGGTACGGAATAGCGCCCCAGCCGGTCATAGCGCCTATCTGCGGTTGCGGTTCTTCCGGGGCTTCTCCTCCCGGGCAAAACGCTGTTCCAGCCAGGCCCGCAAAAGAACAGGCCGCAACTGCCGCCAGTTGCCCTCCAGCGCATCTGTCTGGTCGCCGCTGGCAAGGGTGCGCTGCTGGGGGGCAAAACGGAAACTTACATAGATATCTGTGATGCGCTGGATAAAGGGCGCGCCCGCGGGCAATTCCCGAACCAGAATGGCCGAACGCTCATAGGGTGTCAGCCCGGTCTGGGTTGCCAGACGCAAGCGCTCTGCCCATTCGAGCAGCCGTTCATAGACCAGTGCGGGCGGATCGATCACAAAATTGTCTGGCCCTTGCCAAACCCGGCGGCGCAACAGCCACCAGCCGCCCGCCAGAGCAGCCAGGGTGAGCAGCACCGTCGTCACAATCCACTGGGTGGAAGGACGAAAGCCGGTCTCCCCGCCAAACCCTTCCTGAAACTCTGGCGGCAGGTCTTCAAGAGGATTCATTCCCGGCTCAAAAAAGCTATCTTGCTCCGTCGAATCGAACTCATCCGGCGCGCCGGGGATGCTGCTTGGCTCTGGCAGGTCGGCGCCGGAAGGGCGCTCCAGCGCGCTTTCGCCAGCGGTCGGCTCGAATTCAACCCAACCGTAGCCAGGAAAATAGACCTCTACCCACGTGTGCGCGTCCCGCTCGGTGATGACGTAAATGCCTGTCTCTTCGTCGAGCAGCCCCTCGGCATAGCCACTGACCGTGCGGGCTGGTATGCCCTGGCTGCGCAGCATCGCGGCCATTGCCGAGGCGTAGTAGTCACAATAGCCCCGCCGAATCTCGAAAAGGAAGTACTCCAGGGGGTCCTGATCCGTCTGGGGCGCTTCGATAGCCTCGTCGTAGGCATAGCCGCGCAGAAAACGCTCCACCCGCTTCGCCCTGTCGTAGACAGAATCCTCCGGGTTGCCGATAATCTCTGCGGCCAGGGCTGCCACCCGGGGCGAAAAATCGTCGGGCAGTTGCAGATAGCGGGATGTAATCGCCGCGGGATAGTCCAGCGATGCCTCGCGCAGTGCCCGCTCGGTAATGTCCGTCAGGTTGCTCACGGCAGTATAGCTGTCGCCCACATCCAGCACACCCCGGGATCGGATATACGTCAACTCATTTTCTGCCTCTGTGCTCGCTGCGGTCGCTTCCGGATCGCCCAACACGGGCATAAAGGATCCCACAAAGGGAGCCGAGAGCCGCTGGACATCCGGCGCGGCCAGCAGCACCCCGCCTGTGGAGGAGAGCAGTGTAACCGTCTGGGTCAGGGGTTTGCGCAGACTCCATTGGATATGGGGAACTTCCTCATTTTCTGCGAATTCTGTCTCGATCTCGGAATTGTTGAACCATTGACGACCAGAGAACTCGTCAAATGTGACCGCGCGCCAGTAGCGCCCTTTGGCTGTGGCTACCTGAAAGACGGCCCGATCCGTTACACTGCGTGCGCCGCCCAAAGAAAGGGTACGGGTAAAACCAGTAGCCACCAGACGTTCCTGACGGTTCAGCCCCTCGTAGAGCCGGTTGAACTCCTGGGTGGTCTCCTCCCAGCGCTGGTTGACCGGGGCCAACATCCGGTGAAACCAGGCATTGCGCCCCAGGCTGGGTACCACAAAGGCAATGCCGATGATCACAAGGGTATAGACCACACCGGTCCGCATAAAGTCAAAGGCGATGTCCTGGCTGAAGGTGATGCGGAAGGTGCGCCAGCGCTGGCGGTTGATAATCAGATTTGTCCAGGCCAGCAACAGCAGGGCGATGATACAGAAGGCCACCAGAAAGCCGGTGACGGGATTGGGGGCATAATAGGTGTTGACCAGCAGGGCAACCGCCGCCATCACAACCCCGCGCCAGACGTAGCCGTGGCGGAAGACCGTCCACGCGCCCAGATAGGCCAGCCACCAGACCAGAAAGCTGATCTCCAACACAAAAATATAATTGTCATTGCTGGCGTTGTTGTTCAGGGCTGCCTGCACCCACTCCAACCAGCGCTCCAACAAAAAGTAAGCCCTGGCCTGAAGTTCGGGAACCCCGTGATCGATAAAGAGCGCCACCCGACGTTCCTGGCCCACAATCCCCGTCATCAGATAAAAGACCCAGGCCAGCCCCGTAGCCAGACTGTGGGAAAGCATAAAAAAGCCATCGAAACGGCTATAGGCCATCAGCGTTCCCAGCACCAACGCACCCAGGACAACGGGCACCAGCAACCCCATATCCGCCACCCAGCCCGCAGAGTCCAGAGAAATCGCCAGGAGAAAATAGAGCAGACCCAGCAATAGAAACGTGACGCTGCGCCCTTCCCGGAAGAAGACGGGATCACCAACCGCCCCTTCTGCCTCTGGCTGGATAGAGACCCGGCTGCTGTTGGTGGAAAGGGTGCGCGGGGAGACCGCGCCGACATTGCCGGCTGCGCTTGCAGGCAAAGGACGTCGTGGATTGATCAGTTCTCTGGATCGGCTCATAGCAGCAGTATAGAAGGGACTGGGCCTGAAGGTTGGCAAGCCCACTTACCAATGGAAGGCTATTATAATAGCAACCAGAGGATTCCAGCCAACGCGAAAAGCAGAAGCATTGCCAGGACGCCGGCGATCAGCAGCCGAAGGAGGGAGACCGATTGGCTGACAAGGGCCAATGGCTGGGGTGAATCGGTTAGCTGCACTGACCAGAGCCGACGCGCATCTATCCCTGCCTGGGCCGAAGCAGCCAGAGCCACATCGACCCGACTCCCCGCGGCCAGGGCCTGCCAGCGTTCGGCCTCCTGCCGGTGGGTAATGGCGGAAAGCTCGCCCCGGATGCGCTCCTCTGTCGAATCGGTGCGCTCCATCGCCAGGCTATCCCTGGCCAGGCTGGCCCCAATCCCATTCCACTGATCGGCCACCGGGCGGAGATCGAGGGAATAGTGGATCGTCGTCGTCTGCCAGATCAGATGGCCTGTACTCCCCTTTTCCGCTTCTGCATTGACCAGCAGGGTGCGCAGCAGCGCCCAATGGGTGTTCTGGGGCGTGGCCTGCACAAGCGCCACCCGTTCATTTGTCGTGAGGGTATTTACGGTAACCGTGCAGCGTTCCCCGTCGAAGCTGATCTGCGCCCGGCCTGGGGGCAGAGAGAGCGCACCCCAGGCCAGCCCAATCTGCTCCACCTGGCGGCGTGCCTCGTCCTGGCGTCCGGGGATGGCCGCTGCCACGCCTTTCAGCTCTACGCCCTCCGGGTGAATGGTCAGGCTGAAATCCCAGCGGACAAAGAGCGCCTGCCGCTCCGCACCGGGCAGCAGGGCGTCCATTGCCAGGGAGGGGCCGGCCAGGGCCAGCGCGGCGTCGGCATCCCTCTGGCTCAGAAATTGCAGCGCCTGCTCCAGGAGCAACAAGCGGCGTTCCTCGGCCAGTTGGTCGGGATCGACAACACCATCGGGCAGAGCGGCCAGCCGCTCCAGCAGGCCAAGCGCGGCGGGCCAATCCTTGCGCTGTTGGGCCTGGCGGCTTTGCAGACGCAGACCGTCGGCCAGCCAGCCCACCACTTCCCGTCTTGCGGCGACAGCTTCGCCCGGAAAATAGGCCAGCGCGGCCTCGGCTTCGGCGACCATCAACTCCACATAGGCGGGATCGACACGGCCATCCGCTCCGATACTGCGGCTGCGATAGAGGGCGGCCAGGGCCTGATGCAGCGCTGCCACACTTTGGGCTGCTGCGCCGCTCTCCCCCACCCCGGGCAGACCATCCGCATAGGCGCTCAAGGCCTGGTCATAAAAGCGCTCCCGATTGCCGGCATTCCCGGCTGCGCCCGCGTACAGGTTGCGATAGATATTGCCCAGGGCAAGCGAATCCGTGGCGGCTGGCTGTTGCCCAATTCGTTGACGGATGGCCTGAATCTCTTGCCAGCGCGCAGGGTGGATGAGTTGCCAGCGCACGGGCTGGTCGGGAAAGGCAGCTTCGCTGAGCCATTGCAGCCGGTTGCCTGTGTAGCTCCAACCCGCTGGTTCTACGGTCAGCCAACTGTCTGGGCCCAGGGGGCCAGAGCCGGAATCGTCAAGTGTCAGTGTGATTCGCCAACTGGTCACTTGCCCCGGCCACACATCCAGCTCACTGGCCGGATAGACGAAAGCGGGGAGATCGACAGCCCCAAAACGCAGGGTATAGCGCAGAAGCAGGCTGCGCCGCGCGTCTGGCCCAAAGCCGATCTGGGCTGTCTGTTGCAGCCCGTTGCCAGTGGGTTGCAGGGCCAGGGGCTGTCCGTCGCTTTCCAGCGCCAGGGCATCGGGGAGAAGCAGAGAGACCGGTTGCGTCACAGAAGGGCCATTCACCTGCACCAGAAGAGTACTGTCAGCCGTTTGGGGATTGTGCAGCCGGTAACTGGCGGCAATATCCATTCGCAGGGAGTGATCCCCCTCTATCGAAACCCGGACATCTACCGTGTGGGTGAGCAGTTCGACAGGGGTATCGCCGAGTGGTAAAAGAAGCAGATGGCTTTGGGTAGCCTGGATATTCTGGACGGCCAGGGTCGTGGCTATCTTTGCTCCTGGCAAGCCTGTCAGTAGACAGGTCCAGACAACCGCCAGCGCCAGGCAAAAACGCCGGATAGTTGCATTTATAGGGTGCATCTGGTATTGTGACATTGGATTGATGCCCATCAATGATTGAGTATCTGCGGTTGGGTATCTGCCGGCAAGAGTGGTCAACGAGCATCGTAGCTGCCAGCGGGATTGTGAGACCCCGGCCCCTAGGAGGGCTTGACAGATTTATGGTCAGGTTGCTAATGAAGTGGGATATAAAATCGGGCCGGGAACAGCCCTATTTTGAGTTTGTGATGCGAGAGTTCGCGCCGGGTCTGATGCAATTGGGCATCGAACCGGCCGAAGTCTGGTATACCATCTATGGTAACGGGCCGCAAATGCTGACCATTGGCGAAGTGAGCAATCTGGAAAGGCTGCACGCCATTCTGCAAAGTGGCAATTGGAAAAAACTCCAGGCCAAACTGCTGCTCTATGTCACAAACTATAGCCATAGAATTGTCGAACATAACAGCCGAACCTTCCAAATGTAGCCGTCTGGTTGGGAGAAATCCTGAAGTCGGGTAGGATAGAGAGAGATGCTGGCAAAAGCATCTCTTTTTTTTTGGTAACTGGGCAAGCTTTGGGTGCGTCGCACCGGAGTAGTAACCTTTTTTGGGTTGAATCGGTCGTTCTCTATAGCCACCCGACGAAGAAGTGTAAGGTCGTCAGTCAACATTTGTCAGCGAATGGCAAGCGGTTTTCATATCGTTGTGTGGTATTTTTACAATCGTATGGATCTTCTTTCTAAGGTGTTTTTGTTATCGACAGAAATGAAAAATGTTTGACAAACTTGCCTATCCCATAGGGGGGTATGAAATGCGGAAAACATCCGGGCAGCTATCTACGGCTCAGAAATTGCAGCAGGCCACCTACTCGTCTGTGCCGATGGCGCAGATTGTTTGGTTGCGTCAACGAAATGAGCTGGATAGTAAATCCGAAAATCTGTATGCGCAATTGCAGAACCAGGGCTTTTCTCTGGTGACTGTGGATGCTTTTGAGATTACAAGTCAGCAATTGTTGGACGCGGATCTAATCCTTGTGAATGCCTTTGGCCAGGTAGATGGGATGGTGGAAACAATTGTTTCCCGTGTCCGTTTCGAGAGTCGGGTGCCGTTGATTATGCTGACCGATGGCTATTCCACCGAACAATTGGTAACCGCTTTGACCGCAGGCGCAGACGCCATCTGGTCACTGAATACCCCAATCGAGCTGCTGCTTGCCCGTTGCAAGGCGCTGTTGCGTCGCTGGCCCCCAGCTGACCGTTGAGCCGCCGTCTGGGAGGGACACGGCAATTTCCCGCTCGTCTCTCTCAAAGGTATCACGACATTGTACTCTCTTTCAAACCTGCGCGGTTCGTTGCGTGGGGTATTTTTATTGCCAGCCGACGAGCTTCCCCCCCCACTTACTTCTTCTTTCTTCTGAGCCTATTCCCCTGCATTTTGGTCCTGCCCGTCGGATATAGCCATCCCCATCTCACTCCGCCGTTCAATATCTGACAGAGGCTATTCGCTCTGTTCAGTACAACTTTCCTACCCTACGGACGGCCAAAGTACTATAGGTCTCCCGTTACGCGGCTGTTACACTTTGGGCGTGAATAGTCACGTATATTTGTCACAGAGATAGTGATTATCGGACATTGCGTAGAATCGTGCGACCAGAGAACGGAGAAATAGAATGGCTTTATATGTGCGTGAACTTGAAGACGCTGAATGGATGGATCTGGAAGCGATGTTGGAAGATAAGGACGGTGACGTTCCCATCCAGCGGGTGATGATCGTCGTGCTCTCGGCCCAGGGACACCGGGTGCAGGAGATAAGCCGGGAGGTTGATCTGCATCCGATCAATGTGCGTAAGTGGATCCACCGTTTCAACGCAGAAGGGATGGATGGCCTGCGCAGCGGCAAATCCCCAGGGCGTCCGCCGGTCTTTACCGACGAACAGCGGGATGAAATCGTCGCCCTTGCGAATGGTGATCCGCGCAAGCTGGGGCTGCCTTTTGCCCAGTGGTCGTTGCAGCGCATGCGCAAATATCTGATGGACAAAGAGATCGTTGAGCAGATCAGTGTCGAAACCATCCGCCAGGTGCTGCGATCCAACGGGGTGTGCCACCGAATGTTGGGCGGCTGGAGCAAAGAAACCAAATCCAACCCCGCTCTGCGCACAACCCGACAGCGTACTCAATCTGCAGGCATCCGTAGTTTTAGTGGGCGCTATTCGTCCTACTATGCAAATCCGTAAAACCCCCCGGAAATACATTTTTAGCTCTGTGACAAAACAGACAAGGGCCGATCCATTCACTGGATCGGCCCTTGCGCATTCTGGCGTAATTAGAATCGCAAGAAGTGTGGGTTACAATAGATCGAACAGGATTTATTGGATAGACGAAGGGAATACATTTTAGATGGAGATTCTACGCCTGAATCGAATTGTGGGCCGTCTGGCGGTGCAGATGCTGCTGATCCTGGCGCTGCTGCCTATGCCGGTGGCGCGCCTGGCCGCCGAGGAGAATGTAGCGGGGGCAGCCGAGCCTCTCGGTATCGCTGCGCCGGTTGTATCCGTGGGCGCATCTGCCTCGCCTTCCTTTCTCGCGGCGGGTGGGCTTGTCACCTATCGGATCACCGGTGTCAACAGCGGGGACAGCAGCGCGTCCAACTTTCGGGTTGCCTTTACATTGCCTTCGGGGTTTGTCTACCGTTCCGGCAGCAGCCAGCTATCCATCAACGATGCGCTGATCAGTTCGGCCAACCCCAGCATCAGCGGGCGCACCCTCACTTTTTCGGCTGTGCCTCTGCCTGCGCGCCGCAACGATTCCTATTTTGGCGTGAATACATTTGTGCAGGAGCGCTGTGGCAACCAAAAATATCTGGACTGGCAACTGGACAGAGCCGCGTCTCTGGTGGGTTGGCATGGCTACGTCAAGCAGATGTTTTATGGCATTCAGCCCCAAACCCAGGACCCCCAGCAGTGCTGGATCGATTTTGTGAACGGGGCCTATGACCGGGGGCTGCAACCGATTATCCGTTTGCAGGGTACATTCAATGGCAATCATTGGGAGAAACCAGCCGATATTGGGGGGATGGCCGCGGCCTTTAAGCGAATGGTGCAAGGGCTGCCCAAACGGGATGGTTTTAAGCTCTACATACAAATCTGGAATGAGCCAAATCTGAATGTGGAGTGGAGCGGCCAGGCCAACCCCCGGGAGTATGGCCTGTTGCTTGTGGAAGCGGCCAACGCCATCCGCAGCATCGGTGATAGCCGGGTGGTGCTTATGAATGGCCCTCTCAGCCCTGGCGGCAATATCAGCCCCCTTACCTTTAATTATCAAATGTTCCGGGATGTGCCGGCCAGCCTGTGGGCCTGGGATGTGTGGGGCACCCACCCCTACCCGGCCAACCACCCGCCAGAGTACAACATCCATCGGGATACGGCCACCTATCCCCAATTGACAATTGATTCCTACCAGCGGGAGGTGGAGCAGATCGCGGCCTGGGGGCGCAAGGGCATTAAAGTAATGCTCAGCGAGACGGGCTATGAGCTGTGGAACAATACCTTTGGCTGGGAAGGCTATCCCGCGGTGGATGAAGGGCTGCGGGCTGACTATATGCTGCGCGCCTTTCGGGATTACTGGAAAGGCTGGGCTGAAATCATCGGTGTGGCCCCCTATCAGTTGAGCGACCCCACCTCTGTCTGGGCCAATTGGAACTGGATTGACGGCAACGGCGATACCTATGGAAATCCCCGTCCCCAATATGTAAAAGTGCGGGATAACGTAGACAAAGGCGATCCCTTTGCTGGCAGCCGGGTGGATGTTGTGTTTCAGGCCTGGAGCAGCAGTGTCAGCGGCGAACATTACGCCACCCTGAGCGCGTCTGCATCCAATACAGCCATCAGCGGCAACGGCCCCGCCGCGCCGGTTACCATTCGCTCTTCCTCATCGACCGCGACGCCCACCTTCACACCGGGGCCCACCCGCACATCCACACCCACCCGCACGCCTGGCCCGCCGCCCACGGCTACACCGACCAGAACGGCCACGCCCACCCATACGCAAACGGCGCTGCCGACCCAAACACTGACAGCGACGGCGACAGCTACACCGACGGATACCAGTACGCCCACCAGCACGGGTACAGCGACAGATACCAGCACACCCACGGGTACACCCACTGCCACCCATACCCCCAGCGAAACGCCAACGGTGACGCCGACTGCTACCCACACGGCAACCGAAACCCCGACACCGACGGCTACTTTGACCAGCAGCCCGACGGCTTCGCCCACCGCCAGCGATACGGCCACGGCCACGGCCACCCAGACAGCCACCTCAACCGCCACGCCGACAGCGACAGCCACAACAGACCCGACGATTGTCGCCCAGACAACGGCCACGGAAACGCCCACCGCAAGGGCTACTTCAACCGAGACACCGACGGCCACGCCCACGGCTACGGAGACGCCAACCGAGACAGCCACACCCACTGAGACTGCTACATCTACGCCCACAGAGACCGACACACCGACGGCTACGTGGACGGCCATCCCAAGCCATACGCCGACCTCTACGGAAACCCCCATAGGGGGCGGAACACCCACACCGTCGCCGACGGTCACGGCCAGCCCAACACCAGCCGTCGCCGCGACGCCAACAGAGACGCCAACCGCCACTTCGACCGATACACCCGGGCTGACTGCGACGGCCACGCCCACCGCGACGTCTACGGGTACACCTACCTTCACGCCAACGCCGGTTGCCACCATCGAATTGGGTGTATTGGCTGTGGTCTCTGTGGGCCAGCAGCCCCACGGCGTGACGGTGGACAGCACAAACCGGCGGGTATACATTGCCAACCACCGCAGCAACAGTGTCACTGTGCTGGATGCGGACAGCCTGGAAGTGCTGGACAGCATCAGCCTGGGCGATGTCGTGGGGTTGAACGGTCTGGCTGTGATGACCAAAACCCAACAGATTTTTGTAGCGGCCAAATTCTCGAATAATCTGACCGCAGTGGAGAGCGCAAGCCCCGGGCCCCGCACAATCCTCTGGCGTGCGCCCACGGGCAACCAGCCCGACGGCGTAGCCCTGCACAGCCAACTGCCCCTGGCCTATGTAGCCAACTTTGGCAGCAACACACTGACAGCCGTCAATCTGGAAGATGGCGAGAAACTGGACGTGCCAGCGGGTGGGCAGCCCAGCTTTCTGGTCTTCGATCCGCTGAGCGAACGGCTCTTTGTGTCGAATCATCTGGACGGCTCGTTGAGCGTCTTTGATTGGCAGGGAATTGAGCAGCGCCCCCGGATGAATCTGGGCCAGGGGTCCTACGGATTGGCCTTTGACCCCAGACTGCGCCGTATTTATATGGCGAACATTGACAGCAAGACTATCAGTGTCCTGGAATTGGACGAGGCTGGGGAGCCGACATTTCTGCGCAATATCCAAATGAACTGTAATCCGTGGAATGTGGGGGTGAATGAGGCCAACGGCCACGTCTTTGCCATCTGCACCCAGGAACAGCGGGTACACATCTACGAACCGAACGATTTTGTCTACGTGGGCTGGTTGCCCACAGGTCGGGGCCCGGGGGAGGGTATCGCCTTCGATCCTGTAACGCGCCGCATCTTCATCACCAACGCCGAAGATGATAGCGTGACCGTCATTGCCCAGGGCGGCCCGGCGCTGGGGCCGACGCCCACCCCCGGCGCGACCCCAACCCCCGCCCCCACAGGGCCGCCCGTCTGCCCCGCGGTGGCCGACGTTCACGAGCCGGACAACGGGCCGGATCAGGCCCGACCCCTGGCGCTGGACGATCTTTCGGCTGGGGGCACGCTTCATCAGCCGGGCGAGGCGGACTGGTTCCGGCTGGAGATGCCTGTCTTGCAGCCCCAGCCAGCCTATCTCTTTTCTGCTGATGTGACCGATGCCAATCTGCTGGTGCGGATGGAACTCTTCGAGGCCGACGGCGCGACGCTCCTGACCACCGGCTTTGGACAGGTGCTGCTTTCCACACCCCAGGGGGGCGGTATCTTCTACCTGCGGGTGAGCAACAGCAGCGCCTATGCGGACTGTAACAGCAGCTACAACCTGACAGCAGAAGAGTTCATCTTCAGTGAAAATCTCTGGCTGCCCCAGGTGGTTGGAGGAGGCGCAGAGGAGAGGCTGGTGGCCGGGTCCCACTCCGCGCCCCGGGTGGCGCAACAATTGCCCTATACAGCCAATGCGTTGGCCGTCCGGGCAGATACGCTTTATCTGGCGGACGGGGAGACAGTGCGCAGCCAGGGGATGGACGGCGCCCTGGGCTGGCAGACCCCCGGTGTGGCACGTCCTCAACAGCTATTGGCCGGTACAGCCAATCTCTACATCAGCGGCTGGGGGAAGGCAGAGCGAGCGGGCTGGATTCCCCTGAACCCGGACCCCGGCGCGGCAGACATATCAGCGCTGCCGGGATCGGTTATCTTTTTAGATCCGGCCAGCGGTGGGGTGCGTGGCCGAATTGATGGGTTGGATCGTCCCAGCGGTCTGGCCGAGAATGGGGCTGGCCTGTGGATTGCCGAGACTGGGGGCAAACGTCTGCTTCTCGCCGATAGCCGCAACGGGCAGATTGCCCGCCGTATAGAACTGGACGAAGCGCCGTATGTGTTGGAAGCCGTCACCGACGGTCTCTTCGTGACCCTGCCCGGCGGCAATCGGGTAATTTTTGTGGAAAACGCCGGGACGATCCGTTGGCAGACGGAGCTGGATGGATTGGGTCTGCCCCAGGACATAGCCTATGACGCCCGGCGCAACCGGCTGTACGTTCTCTACCTGTTGGCCCCCCGCTTTGGGCAGGTGGCTGTATTGGATGGGACGAGTGGTGAACGGCTGACGACGATTGAGCCGACGCTGAGTCGTCCTTTGCGCGCCGCTCAGGCCCTGGCGGTAGACCCCACCAGCGACCGGCTGTTGATCAGCACATTCCAGGGCGTCGAGCAGTTTGGTCTGACTGATTTGCAGCCCGCCGGGCGCTTGAGCGGCGGCTGGTTTGCGGGGCCATTCAGCTTTGCGATGCAAGACAGAGCAAACACAGTCTGGTCCATTGATGGCCGACAGGGAACAGTGCAACTGATCCGCTGATAGTGTACGCGTAGATAGACTGGCAAAAAGAGCGAGGGATGCCCATCGGGTGTCCCTCGCTCTTTTTGTGCAGACAGACCGGGAAGGTGAGCGCTCTTAAGCGCTATTCCACGAAAATAGGTATCTAAAACTCTGTAGTACACAAAGCATATTCAAACGTATGCGGTTTCCGAGAATAATAGTGAATGATAACAACTAAACGATAGTTATATTTACTTACAATACTGTAAATAATTTTCAAAAATGATGTAGCTGCTCACCCCTTCTCAACCTCCCCCAAAGTGGGGGGTGGGATGGCTGAACAGGTAGCACCGAAGAGTAACTAACCAGCGAAGTTCTTATTTCTGTGCAAGAGCTTTGATCTGTCTGACGCTGGCTTGTCCAGGCTAGGGTTTCGCAGGATGAATTTTATGTATTCCCGCTTTGATCAAAAAATTCCGCTACGGCGAATTCTCTCATCGATTCTCGGTCTGCTCCTGGTTGTTCATTTTGTCCGGGGCATTGGCGCCGCCAACCTGCCTGCGGTACAGACATTTTTTGTCCCGTTGCCCGAGCAACAGACCCAAACCTCCCTGACTGGAATTGACACCCAAAACCGGGTGGGTTCGGTGATGGAGAGTGTAATTTCGATTGTTGCCACAGGCAGCGGCACAGTCGTCTATTACGACCACTGGGAAGATGGCTACGAATTGGACATAGCCAACCCCACCCAATCGACAACGCTGATTTGGGGTGACGGCAACACGGCCAACGGCAACGCCGCGACCGTCTGCGGCACAACCTGCACCGGTGATGTAATCAACGCGGGCGATGTCATCGCCCTGCGCAACAACGTGAGCCTGCCCCGCAATAGCGGAACGATTCTCTACGACGGGCGAGACAAAGTGGGCACGACCCAGGCTGTCTCTGTGACCAGAGCCGAGTGGGCTGTGGAGCCGGGGACTGTCCTGGCCGGTGCGGTCGAGGTGCTGCCGGCTGCCAAATTTGGCGCTGTCTACGAAATGCCTGTGGGCGAAAATCTCGCCTCCAACCAGATGTTTGAATACACCGCCCTCTTTGTGATGGCCGCCAGCAACGGCACAGCCTGTACTTTCAAAGGTGTGGGCTTTACGCTGGATGCAGGCCAGAACTATCATAGAGCCGGCGGCGTCAACGCCGGGGACCGGCTCATCTGTGACAAACCCGTGCAGGCCCACCTCATTACCGGCGATGTGGGGTCGAGCTACGAATCCCGCTGGTTTACACTTGTGCCCGACGCCCAGTGGAGCAGCAGCTACTTTGCCCCGGTGGGTACAACCGATGCAGCGAACCCAGCGGATGTCTGGATTTACAACCCCAACGATTCCGCGGCCATCGCTGTAACTGTGGAGACCCTGGGTGGGTCCAGCACCGTCAATGTGAACGCCAACAGTGCGGTGCGGGTGGAAATGGCGGCTAATTCCGGGGCGCATCTCTTCACAAGCAGCGGCGCCCCGTTTTTCGCGATTGGCACTATCGACAGCGACCAGAGCGGCGCAGCCAACCAAGCCTACGATTGGGGTTACAGCCTTGTCCCCGAAAGCAATCTGACCCAAATGGCGGTGGTGGGCTGGGGGCCAGGTAGCAGCGACGGGACCCAGAATGGCAGCCCCATTTGGGTGATGGCGTCCAAAGCCACAACCGTTTATGTAGACTACGACGGTCGCGATACCACTTGCCCCAATACAATCGCTGGGAACTGCTACGATGTTGCCCTGAGTCTGTCCGCCTTGCAGTCCCGCACCATTTACGACCCCAGCGGCGACAAAGACCAGACGGGTATGCGCCTTTTCACGGTGGATGGCACACTGATCACAGGCGCATGGGGTCAGGATCCGGCCGTTGCAAAACCCGGAAATCCGTTTCTGGATATGGGTACTACGGTTCTGCCCTTTCCCCGCGCTGTGTTGGAAAAAACCGCGGGGTTGCTGTCCGATAACGACGGGGATGGCAAAGTCGATCCATTTGTGGATACAATGGTATTTACGATTACATTGCGCAATTCTGGTGTTGTGCCGGTGAGCAATGTGGTTGTCAGCGACACACTCTCCGCCAATCTCACTTATGTCAACGGCACGGCGAAGATGAACGGAGCAGCCCTGAGCGACGATTTTGTCGGGGCCACCCGTTTCCCACTGGACGAAGGGGGCATTGTTATCAACAGCCTGGATGTGGACGAATCGGCTGTGTTCGTCTACAGCACGACTGTGGGAAATACGGGTCAGGTATCGAACTCAGCCCAGTCCACCTATGGCTTCCAGACTCTGTCAGTGCAATTGGATGTGCCGGTGGATCAGGGCAATCTGACTGCGTGCGCCGTGGACTTTATTACGGGGCTTGGCGGCGCTTCGGCCACGGTCTATCTGGCAAACGGGACCGTCTTCGTGCGACTGACCGACGGCGACAAGAACAGCAGCGGCGGTCAGGATACGGTGCAGGTGAGCGTGCGCAACCCGACCAATAACGACCGGGAAACCGTCACCCTGACCGAGACGACCGGCAGCAGTGGCGTCTTTGAGGGCAGCTTGCCCTCGTCCACCACCGGCGGCCAGAGTGTAGAGGACGGGACACTCTATGCGCAGGCAGGTCAGAGCCTGGGTGTCAGCTTCACCGACACCCAGTGTGGCGATAGCTGCACAGATGCCACGCCGCCTGTCTTCACCGTGCCGAGCCAGATGAAAGTTCTCTATCTGAGCGAGAATGGCTCCGGCAGTCTGGCTCAGAACCTGGACCGCATCGACCCGATGGCAACTGGCGACAACACAACTTCCCAATCACCCGTCCTGACCGCGCTCAGTACATCCACAATTGTTGCCGCCACGACGACTTCGGGTTCCAGCGCCTCGGTAGCCAGTGGAGGAACGTTGTCATTTTCCCATACTCCCGGCACAGGTTCCAACCGGCTGCTTCTGGTTGCAGTATCAATCGGGAATACGGGCGTAAGCGATGAAACAGCTCCGGGCACCGTGACAGGGGTCACGTTTGGCGGGACCCCAATGACGCTGGTCAACACCGTTCACAGTGGATTCGCTGTGCGCTCATATATTTACCGGTTGATCAACCCCACCGCCAGTCCTTCGGCGAATATTGTAATCACCGTCGGGTCCAAGACCTCTGGCGTGATCGCTTCGGCGACGACCTTCACTGGGGTGCATCAAACTACCCCGCTGGGTACACCAGCAAGTTTTACGAGCAATGCCTATACTATTTCTGGCACTGTAGCCTCCGCCGCAGGTGAGTTGGTCTATTCGACAGCGGCAGTTGATGAATACCCTAGTACACCCCGGCGTAAATAGACCAATAGTTCCTGCTCCCCGCTGGCCCATGACCAGCGACAGTTCCCCTCTTGGCAGCACCGGGTTCGTGACCCG
>JAANMX010002526.1_pt1 | contig 17930 bp, 17 predicted proteins | sample 7279681 | NCBI WGS metagenome assembly JAANMX01 (sample SAMN14094542, study PRJNA606508) | bioreactor metagenome | isolation source: A lab-scale SPAN reactor treating ammonium-rich wastewater day 351 | place: Ireland: Galway | collected 2018-01-01
GCGGTCTGCGGCGTTGCAAATCCTCGCCATAGCTAGCGCTATGTCTGTGGTTTGCGCCTTGCAGCCCATCCCGATCCGCATCCCGCACCCCTTCGCGCGGAGATCGTGAACACGTTCTAAAAGCGTGTGGGTGCCAACGATGGATTGAAGTACGTCATGCCAGCCAGACAGCCCGATGCGTTTGTTGTCAGCTGGAAGGCTTTGCAATGTGATAGGGAAACACCAGAGTGAAGCAGGTGTGCCCCTGCCCCGAGCTTGCTGTGACACTGCCGCCGTGGGCTTCGGCGATGGCGCGCGTGATGGCCAGGCCCAAGCCTGATCCGTCGGTATCCGTGTGGGCTCTTGACGCATCGGCGCGGTAGAAGCGGTCGAACAGCCGGGGCAGAGTCTTGGCATCGATGTCGGCACCGGTGTTCTCCACCGTCACTGTCGTGGCCTGTGCTGTGGCGGCGATGCGGATGGTGACATCCCCAGCCTCGGGTGCGTGGCGCAGGGCGTTGGACAGCAGGTTGCTGACCGCACGGCGGAACATCAGGCGGTCACCTTCGATCTCGCCATCCCCCTCCACGCGCAGCCGGATGTGCTTTTCCTCGGCCACGGCCTCGTAGAAGTCGAGCAGCGCCAGTGCGTCCTGGCGGGCAGAAAACCGCTCCTTGTGCGGCAGGTCCACGCCGCGCGCGGTCTTGGCCAACAGCAGCATGTCGGACACCATGCGCGCCAGCCGCTCGAACTCCTCGGCGTTCGAGGCGAGGATGTCGCGGTAGGTGGCGGCATCGCGCCGGGCGGCCAGGGCCACCTGCGTCTGCGTCAGAAGATTGCTGATGGGAGTGCGCAGTTCGTGCGCGAGGTCTGACGCGAAATCGGTCAAGCGCTGAAAGTCCTCCTGCAGGCGATCCAGCATGCGGTTCAGCGCTTGCGCCAGGTCGGCCATCTCCACGGGCACGGCCTGCACGGGCATGCGCTCGCCGAGCTTCTGGCCCGTCACCCTGGCGGCCCGTGACTTCATGTCGCGCAGCGGTGCCAGCCCCTGGCGCGCCGCGAGCCACGAGAGCAGGCCGCAGAGGGCGATGGCGACGAGCACATACAAGGCTAGGTCGCGCCGCAGGCCGTCGAGAAACTGCGTGTGGTGTTCCGTATCCGCGGCGATCCAGACGCTAAGGGGGGCGGGGGAGTAGGCCGGGGCCGCCTTGAAGGCCAGCGTATGGAACCGGGCATTGCCGTGGTGCCACACCCCAAATGTCGGACCTTCACCGGTGTGCAGGGCTTCCTCGCCGTGCATCGGGGGAGAGAGCCCCTGGGACTGAAAGACCACGAAACCTTGCCCGTCCTGCACCAGGGCGTAGAGGCCATGGTGGTAGCTCAGCGCCTCGCCCAATCGCCCACGGGCATCGTCCGCCGAGTTGGCATTGCGCAGAAGGTCCTCGATCAGGCGTTGCTTGTTTTGCAGCGCCATCCGGTCAAGCTCGACGAAATGCCGCTCGGACTCCACCAGAAACAAGGCACCCAGCCCCAGCACCACCGACGCTGCCACCGCAGTGAAGAGCAGGGTCAGGCGCTGCGTCAGCGGCAAACGGCCCCAACGAACCCGGCACATCCCCTATTCCTCCAGCGGTACGTCGAGCACATAGCCCATGCCGCGCACGGTCTGGAGCAGCTTGACCGCGTGGCCCTCATCAATCTTCACGCGCAGGCGGCGCATCGCCACCTCGATGACGTTGGTGTCGCTGTCAAAGTTCATGTCCCACACCTGCGATGCGATCAGGGAGCGTGGCAACACTTCACCGTGGCGACGCATCAGCAGTTCCAGCAGGCCGAATTCCTTGGCCGTCAGATCCACGCGCCTGCCGTTTCGGGATACCCGGCGGCGCAGCAAATCCAGTTCCAGGTCGGCCACTCGCAGCACGGTGCTCTCGTTGCCTGCGTGGCCGCGCCGCAGAATGATCCGCACCCTGGCCAGCAATTCGGCAAACGAGAATGGCTTGACAAGGTAGTCGTCGGCGCCGAGTTCCAGTCCTTTGACGCGGTCCTCCACTTGATCGCGTGCGGTCAGGAACAGCACGGGCATTTGCAGGCCGCGCTCGCGCAGCGATTGCAGCACCTGCCAGCCGTTCAACCCGGGCAGCATGACATCCAAGACCACGAGGTCGTAAGCACCGTGCAAAGCCATGTGCAGCCCATCGGTGCCATGGGGCACCAGGTCCGCGACATACCCAGCCTCGCTCAGGCCCTGGCGCAAATACTCGCCCGTCTTGGGCTCGTCTTCGACGATCAATATCTTCACCCGCATGCTCCATTAAAGGTTCCCGCGTAAGTGTGCCGCGTTGGAGAGGTACCAACACGAAGCTGACAAGAATGTAATGTTGCCAACATCTTGCTGAAAGGGCGGCTTTTTCAAAATCTCCAGCATGAGATTAGAAATGCTTTCAGAGGAGACCATGGCCCATTCCCATCACCAGCCACTCTTCAGGGCCCTGTTGCCTTGGACACTGGGGTTGTTCGCAGGAGCGGCTTTTGCACAAGCCCCGGCAGATAGCGAAGCCCCCCAGCCCTCACTGCCGACGAAGCTGCAGTACTCGTCCCCCATCGGTGCCTACCAGGCCTATGCGGATCAGCAGGTGCAATCTTGGCGTGAAGCCAATGATCACGTGGGCCAAATCGGTGGCTGGCGTGCCTATGCTAAGGAAGCCAGGTCGGGCCAGCCTGCGCCCGCCAAAGGCGTTGCGCCCGCCAGCGATCCGCATATCGATCATCACAAAGGAGACACGCCATGACGGGTTTGCGTGCCACTCCTATCAAGCTGACGCTGTCCGCCCTGGGGCTGGCGGTGCTGACCGGGTGTGCCAGTGTCAGCCTGGATCAGAACATTGGTCGAGTCAACGCCGAAGCGGGCAGCTTCACCGAAGGCAAACTCGCCTTGGCCCGCACCCAGGAGGAGCGCAACCAGCGTGCGCAGGCCGCTCAAGCCTTGCTGGCGCAGCCCCTGGAACAGAAAGATGCCGTCCAGTTGACCTTGGTGAACAGCCCATCCCTGCAGGCCCTGCTGGCGCAAGGATGGGCGAATTCGGCCGCTGCTGCCCAGGTAGGGCGGATTGCCAACCCCATTTTCAGTTTTGAGCGCATGACGGCCGGTAGCGAGCTGGAATTGGGGCGTGCGCTTTCCTTTGGCCTGTTGGATCTGGTGACCTTGCCGACCCGCTACGGTGTCGCCACTCGCAGAATCGAGCAATCGCAATTACGTTTGATCAGCGACGTGGTGGACCATGTCACGCGCGTGCGCCAAGCTTGGGTGCGGGCCGTGGCCGCGCAGCAGATGCTCCAATATGCCAAGCAGGTCTATGACAGTGCCGAAGCGGGTGCCGAACTGGCCAAGCGCATGCAGAGCGTGGGCAACTTCAACCGCATTGCCCGCGCACGCGAACAGGCTTTTTATGCCGATGCTGCCACGCAACTGAGCACGGCCCAACACCAAGCCACGGCCAGCCGGGAAGAGCTGGTGCGCCTGCTGGGGCTCAATGAGCGCCAAGCGCAGGCGCTGCAGCTGCCCGAACGGCTGCCCGATCTTCCCCAACAAGCACTGGATCCGCAGGCGGTTGGTGCACTGGCGACCCAGGCACGCCTGGACATTCGCCTGGCACAGACTGCGTTGGAGGGTGCCGCCAAGGCCCAGGGGCTGAACATGGTGACTAGCTTCACCGATATCGAGCTGACCGGGCGGCGCAACACGACATTGGACAATGCCGCGGGCTCCCGCTCTACGGCACGCGGCTGGGAAATCGATATGCGCCTGCCCATTTTTGACTGGGGCAGCATGCAGCGTGACGCGATGAACGCCCAAACGCTGATGGCTGCCAATCAACTCGAAGCCACGGTGCGCTCTGCGGGATCGAGCCTACGCGAAAGCTATTCGGCCTACCGAACTGCCTACGACGTGGCGCGGCATTACCGCGACGAAGTGGTGCCGGTGCGCAAGGTGATCGCCGAGGAAAACCAGCTTCGCTACAACGGCATGCTGATCAGCGTCTTCGAACTGCTGGCCGATGCACGCGACCAGGTCGCTACGGTCACGGCGGCATTGGACGCACAGCAGCAATTTTGGCTGGCCGATGTTGCCTTGCAGGCATCCGTAATGGGGCGCCCCAGCAACACCAGCTTATCCATCCCATCCAGCCCGCCCAGCGGCGGCGATGCCCGCCATTGATGCAGAGACGATTGCCATGACATCCAGAAGAGATTTTTTCAAGTTTGCCGGTATTGCAGGCGGTGCCATCGCAACCAGTGCAGTCAGCCAGGTCGCCATGGCGGCTTTGCCCGAGCCCGTCATTCAGACCAGTCCGAACACCATGGCCCCCTTGGTTCCGAGCTCGGGTCGTCCCTATAACCCTGTGGTCACGCTCAATGGCTGGACACTGCCGTGGCGCATGAACCAAGGTGTCAAGGAGTTCCACCTGGTGGCCGAACCCGTGGTGCGAGAAATAGCACCGGGCATGAAGGCCCACCTGTGGGGCTACAACGGCCAGAGCCCCGGCCCAACCATCGAGGTCGTCGAGGGGGACCGCGTGCGCATCTTCGTGACCAACCATTTGCCCGAGCACACCAGCGTCCATTGGCACGGCCAACGCCTGCCCAACGGTATGGATGGCGTATCCGGTCTGACGCAGCCGGCCATTCCCGCCGGAAAGACCTTTGTCTACGAGTTCGTGGCACGCCGCCCCGGCACCTTCATGTACCACCCGCACGGCGATGAGATGGTGCAGATCGCTATGGGCATGATGGGCTTCTGGGTCACACACCCGAAGGCCCAGCACCCGTTGATCGACGAGGTGCAGCGAGACTTCTGCTTCCTGCTCAGTGCGTACGACATCGAGCCCGGTGCCGCCACACCCAAAGTCGCGGAGATGACGGATTTCAATCTGTGGACTTGGAACAGCCGTATTTTTCCGGGCATCGACTCCTTGAATGTCCGCCTCAATGACAAGGTGCGCATTCGCATGGGCAACCTCACCATGACCAATCACCCGATGCACCTGCATGGCCACGAGTTTGTTGTCACGGGCACCGATGGCGGCCCCGTGCCCAAAAGCGCACGTTGGCCGGAGGTGACCACCGACGTGGCGGTGGGCCAGATGCGCCAGATCGAGTTCGTGGCCGACGAGGAAGGCGACTGGGCGTTCCACTGCCACAAGAGCCACCACACCATGAACGCCATGGGGCACGAGATTCCCACGCTGATCGGCGTGGACCACAGCGGCTTGGCCAAGAAAGTCAATCAGCTGATTCCGGATTACATGGTCATGGGCGAACGCGGCATGGCCGACATGGCTGAGATGGAAATGCCGATCCCCGACAACACGATCCCCATGATGACCGGTGAAGGCCCGTTCGGCTCCGTGGAGATGGGCGGCATGTTCAGCGTACTCAAGGTACGCCGCAACCAAAAACCGGGCAACTACCAGGATCCGGGCTGGTTTAAGCATCCTGCCGGCACGGTGGCACATGAATACACCGGCCCCATCGCCAAGCCAGCACGTTTCAGCGCCGAGGGCGGTCAGTCCATGCCGCGCGTGCACAAGCCCGCAGCATCGTCCGAAGTCAAGGTGCGCAAGCCCACTGCGCATGGCGAGCATTGAGCCTTTGTTTCATCTTCAACACGAGAACACCCATGAAATTCACACGATCCACTATTGCGCAACTCTTTGCCATGGCTGCACTGGCCACATCGGGAGCGGCTTTCGCCAGCGGCAGCCATGCAGGCGGCCACGGCCATGACGAGGGGGGCGAGACGGCCATTGGCAAGCCCGGCATCGCTGCCCAGGCCAGCCGCACCATCACCATCGAAATGAGCGACAAGATGCGCTTTACGCCCTCCGACCTGACGGTCAAAAAGGGCGAGACCGTGCGTTTAATCGTTCAGAACACGGGACAGCTCAAGCACGAACTGAGCCTTGGCACCCAGGAGGAACTGATGGAACACCTGGAGCAGATGAAAAAATTCCCCGGCATGGAGCACGACGAGCCCGGCAAGATCACCCTGGAGCCGGGCAAGCAGGGCGAGATCGTTTGGCAGTTCACCAAGGCGGGTGTCGTCGATTTTGCCTGCCTGCTACCGGGCCACTACGAAGCCGGCATGAAGGGCACCATCAACGTGAATCGCAAATAGCGCCTTGCAACCTCCACCCCAGCCATGGCTGAACTGATACCACATTGACGAAGAGAACACCATGAACACCACCCAACGCATCCTCCTCATCTCCACCCTGGCCATGGGCGTTGCTTTGCCAATGGCGGGCTATGCCCAAACCAGCCCCAATCCCAGCCAGGTGGCCGCGCCCGCATCGGACTCTATGACCGACGGCGAGGTCAAGAAGATTGATCCGGACAACGGCAAGGTCACCCTCAAACATGGGGACATCAAGAGCCTGGACATGCCGGGCATGACCATGGTCTTCACCGTGCGCGACAAGGGCCAGCTCACCAAACTCAAGCCTGGCGACAAGGTGCAATTCATGGCCGTCCAGGAAGGCGGAAAGATGATCGTCACCGACATCCAGCCCGCGCGCTGAGCAGAGTCACCACCGCATCATGCCGCTGGACGCGGCCCCTTCGGCGCAGGCTGCAGTACCACCAACGCAGGCCATGAACCTCGGACATGCTGGCTGCGATGTTTATTTAGAGTGGGCCGGCAATTGCGCGGCAAATTGCAAGTCGGCCCAGGTTTGGGCTTTGTATTTTTTGGGCTGGCTGGTGCGCAGCAAAAAGCTCGGGTCGTAGCTGACGGCGGCTGCATGGCCAGCCAGATCAAAGCGCTGCTGGCGCAGTTGGCCCACGGGCTCATGGCGGGCCAAAACGGTTTGCGCCACTTTTTGCCCCAGCAGAAGCACCCGCGCGGGTTGCACTGTTTGCAGGGTGTGGGCCAGCTGTGCGGGCAAGGGCTGCCAATCGACCGGGGCCAGGCTGCCCGCCATCTCGGCCGCCATGGGCAGGCCGCCGGGGCGCTGCAGCACGGCCAGCCACACCTGCGGGTGCTGGTGCAGGTCCAGGGCGCGCAGCATTTTGTCCAGCAAATCGCCCACCGCCCCAGCCAAAGGGGTGGTGGGGTGGGTGCTTTCCAACAAAATCAACCACGGCCCGCCGCTGGCCGGGCCACTGGCATCGGGGTACAGGTGGACGGCCGGGGCCAGTTGCCAGACTTCGGCCGCCTGCGCTGGGGCCACGGCAGCCACCGGGGTGGCTGGGGTGACCGTGGGGGCTGGGGCCCCACGCGGGGTCGGCACTGGCCGGGCCGGGCGCGGGCCCGCTGGTGCAGATTGCGATTGCGGCGACTGTGACTGTGACTGCGGCAGGCTGGGCGCAGTGCCCGCCACAGCAGGCAGCGGCGCTGCGGTGTGGGGCGCAGGCTTGAGTGCTGAACGCGTGGCCTGCGCCGTTGGCACCGGGGCGGCAGGTGCCACGGCTTCGGGCACCCACAGGGTGATGCCCATGGCCTCCAGCATGGCCAGGCGGCGGGCATCCAGGGCCAGGCTCATGGTGTGCCTCCGGCCTGGTCTTTGCACAGGTCTTTGTACATCAGCACGGCGGCTTCGCGCACGCCGGGGCCGACGGGGTAATAGTCTTTGCGCTGTCCAACGGCGACAAACCCGGCACCTTCGTACAGGCTGCGGGCGCGGGCATTGCTGCTGCGCACTTCCAGCCACAGGGTGTGCGCGGCCACCTGCCGCGCCCACTCGTGCAGGGCGTGCAAAAGGCAGCGGCCATGGCCCAGGCCTTGGTGCTGGGGGGCGACGCTGAGCGAGAGCAAATGCACCTCATCGAGCGCCTGCATGGCGACAAAAAACCCAAGCACCTCGCCATGGCGCACCAGCATGGCACCGTGGTAGCCGCTGGCCAATGCGTCGGCAAATTGGCGCTGCGTCCAGGGGTGGGCCTGGGCGGCGGCATCGACAGCGGCAACGGCGGGCAGCCACTGCGCCGCCATGGGCAGCAATTGCGTGGGGGCTTGGCAGTCGAGCATGCCTTAAGCGCCTGCCGCGCGGGCGGCCAGGCGTTCGGCCGTGGTTTGGGCCACTTTGTCGCGGATGTACAAGGGCAGGGCCTGGCTAGCCGGGCGCAGCCCCCCGGCGGCGATCAAGGCGGGGGCCAGTTGCAGCAAGGCGGTGGCGCTGGGCAAGGCCAGGTGGTGGGTGCGGGTGGGGGCCAAATCGGCATACACCGCCTGGGCATTGCCCACGACCACCGCTTCGCTGGGCACCTGCACTGCGCCGGGGGCGCTCAGGGCGATGCCGGACAGGGCCTGCCACTGCCCGCTGCTGCGCTGGTAGTGGTAATGGGCGCTGTACACCTCGCCCATGCGGGCATCAAGCACGGCCAGCACATTAGCGCAACCATGCGTTTGGTAGGCGGTGTGGGCCACGGCCAGCAGGCTGCACACGGGCAAGACGGGCACTTGGCTGCCAAAGGCCAGCCCCTGGGCCACGGCGCAGGCGGTGCGCAGGCCGGTAAAAGCGCCGGGGCCTTGTCCAAAAACAATAGCTGTAAGCGCTTGTGGGGTAAGCGATAAGGCCGATAAACCTTCTAATATTTTAGGGATGAGCGTGCCCGACGCTTGGGGCCCACCGCCGCCTTGCCACTGCCACAGGGCATCCCCGCGCTGCACGGCGATGGTGGTTTGGTCGGTACTGGTGTCAAAAGCAAGCAAATCCATAGGGCAGCGATTATCGGTCAGGCACTTGGCCCGTTCTACACTTGCGGCCATGTTGAAAAAAATTGTCTCCTGCGCCGCTTTGGCGCTGACGGTGTGGGTGGCCCCGGTGCAGGCCCAGGATGCGCTCTCGACCTTGCCCCGCACGGTGCAAGCGGCGCTTAAACGCGCACAGATTCCGGCCGATGCGCTCTCTGTGTTTGTCGCCCCGGCCCCGCCGGGCCAAGCCCCGCGCCTGGACTGGCAAAGCACCGCGCCGCGCAATCCGGCCTCGGTGATGAAGCTGGTGACCACCTATGCGGCCCTGGACCAATTGGGGCCGGCGTTTGTGTGGCGCACCCCCTTGTACCTGGATGGGGTGATCGACAACGGCGCGTTTCGTGGCACGGTGTACATCCGGGGGGCGGGCGACCCCAAGCTGGTGTCGGAGCGGTTGTGGTTGCTGCTGGGGCGCTTGTCGGGCCTGGGGGTGCGCGTCATCGTCGGCGACATCGTGCTCGATCGCACAGCGTTTGCCCTGGCACCGCACGATCCGGGCGCTTTTGATGGCGAACCCTTTCGCCCTTACAACGTGGGCCCCGATGCGCTCTTGATCAACTACAACAGCCAGGTGCTGGGCTTTCTCCCCGACCCTGGGGCGGGGGTGGCCCGCATCCATTACGAGCTGCCCCTGGCCGGGGTGGCGCTGCCCAGCACCGTGCCGCTGGCCCCGGCGGGCAGCGCCTGTGGCGACTGGCGTGCGCAATTGCAAGCCAATTGGAGCCAGCCCCAACAGGTGCAGCTTGCCGGCACCTACCCCGCCAGCTGCGGCGATAAAAATTGGCCCGTGGCCCTGCCCGAGCCCGAGCGCTTTGCCGCCAAAGCCATCGAAGGCATGTGGCGCGCCCTGGGCGGCCAGCTGACCGGCACGGTGCGCGATGGCCAAGTGCCCCCGGGCCTAAAACCAGCCTGGGAAAACCAATCGCCCGCCCTGGCCGAAGTGGTGCGCGATATCAATAAATACAGCAACAACGTCATGACCCAGCAATTGCTGCTCACGCTGGCCAAAGAGCGCACGGGCCAGGGCAGCTTTGAGTCCGCCCGTTTTCTGCTCACCCAATGGTGGCAACAGCGCTGGCCCAGCGCCCCCGTCCCCGAGGTGGACAACGGGGCCGGCTTAAGCCGCGCCGCGCAGGTGACCGCCGCAGGCCTGGGGCAGATGCTGCAAAGCGTGTGGGCCTCGCCGGTGATGTCGGAATTTATGGCCTCGCTGCCCATCGCTGGCACCGATGGCACGCTGCGCCGCAGCCAAGCCAATGCCAGTGCCCACCTTAAAACCGGCAGTCTGCGCGATGCCCGGGCCCTGGCCGGATTTGTCGATGGCCGCAGCGGCCAGCGCTATGTGCTGGTGGCCTTTATCAACCATGCCAATGCCGACAATGGCCGTCCGGTCATGGATGCTTTGGTCGATTGGGTTGCCCAAGATCAAGGGCGTTAGATCGTGAACACGTTCTGAGGGCGCAATCAAGGGTTTTCCCGGAAATTCGGCGGAATCAAAAAAACCCTCCGAGAGGCACAATCAAACGCTTCTCATCTGCTGTCCTTTGGAGGGTTTTGTTATGCAGCGACGTCGCTTTGTTTCCCTGGCTTGCCAAACTGCCATCGTGGGGGCCTGGCCGGCATGGGCGCTGCAGGCATCGGCCCAAGAGGGCACGACCCCAGGGCTCACCGACCAAGCCATCCACATTGCCAGCAGTGTGCCGCTGACGGGCACCTTGGTCGGTTTTGGCCAGGCTGTGCAAAAAGGCGCTGGCGCTGCCTTTGCCGAGATCAATGCCCAAGGCGGTATTTATGGCCGCCAAATTCGCCTCCACCTGGTGGACGATGGCTACGACCCCGAGCGCTCGGTGGCCAACATCAAAAGCATCATTCAAGAGCGCAAAGCCCTGGCCTTGCTCTCGTGCGTGGGCACGCCCAACAACACGGCCATCACTCCGCTGATTGAAGCGGCCGGCATTCCCCACGTGGCCCCGATTACCGGGGCGGCCTCGCTGCGCAAAGCCCAGCAATCGGTGTTTCACGTTCGCGCCGGTTACAGCGAAGAGGTGATCAGCCTGGTGCAGCGCTTGGTGGGCATGGGCCTCAAAGGCATTGCCGTGGTGTACCTGGACAACGGCTATGGCCGTGAGCTGCAAGGGGTGGCCGCCGCCGAATTGCAGCGCCTGGAGGCCACGCCCGCGGCCGAGCTGGCGCTGGAGGTGAAAGGGGACAACGCCAACGCAGTCCTGCAAGCGCTCAAGCAAGCCCGCCCCTCGGCGGTGTTGCTGCTCACGGCCGGTACGTCCTCGCTGGGCATGATTCAAGGCATCAAGCAACAGCTGCCGGGGGTGCTGATGGCGGGCTTGAGCTCCACCATCCAGGGGCTCAAGCTGGACGATGCCGCCAGCGGCATGGCTGTGACCACCATCGTGCCCGACCCGAACCGGGGCAAAAACGGCGTGGTGCGCAACTACCAAGCGGCCATGCAGGCGCAGGGGGAGCAAGAGTTTTCGCAGGGCTCTTTGGAGGCCTACATCAACGCCCACGTGCTGGCCTACGGCCTGCGCTTGGCGGGCAAAGAACCCACCCCTGCACGCGTGCGCGCGGCCTTGTCCAGCATTCGCAACTTTGATCTGGGCGGGTTTGTCGTCAGCTACGGGGCCACGCCCCCCTTCATTGGTTCGCGCTTTATTGAGCTGGGCATCATTGGCCGCAACGGGCGCTTTGTGGGTTAAGCCCACGCTTGCCAAGCGCGGCTGCACGCGGCTTTACAACCGCGCCTTAGCCTGCGGCAGCGGCCCGCTCCAGCCGGTCACGCACGCCTTCCCAGTCGGCGCTCTCGGGCGGGGTTTCCACCCAAATCAAGGGCACGCCCAGGGCATCCAAATCGCGCAAATCGCTGAACAACTGCTGGGCTGCGGCCAAGGCGTTGTGCGGCATGGCCCGCAGCGCAATGCCGGGCGCAGGGCTGGTCAGGGGGCTGCGGTGGTACACCGCCAAGGCCGGGGCCTCGCGCCCCAGCAGCTGCAGGGCGCTGCGCAGTTGCTCGGTGCCCATCAAGCGCACTTTGGCATTCGGGGCATAGTGGGCCAAAAGGGTGCCTGAGGCCCGTGGGGTATGCGCAGACAGCTCTTCTTTTGATAGAGGTCGTTGGCCGCACACCCGCGCAATATCGTCGCGCGTAATCGCCCCGGGGCGCAGCAGCACGGGCACGCCCCGGGTGCAGTCGATGATGGTCGATTCAATGCCAACCGCACAGGCACCGCCGTCCAGCACCAACAAATCATCGCCAAACTCACTGGCCACATGCGCCGCCGTGGTGGGGCTGATGCGGCCAAACTTGTTCGCGCTGGGCGCAGCCAGGCCCCAAATGGGCGGCTGGCGCTGCAGGCAGGCCTGCAGCAAAGCCTGGGCCACCGGGTGCGCCGGGCAGCGCAGGCCAATGGTGGCTTGCCCGCCCGTGGCGGCCTGGGCAATGCCCGGTCGGCAGGGCAGGATGAGGGTCAGCGGCCCGGGCCAGAAGGCCTCGATCAGCTGCTGGGCAAACACCGGGACGGCTTGGGCGTAGTGGGCCATGGCGGCGCTGGGGCCCTGGGGGTGCCCTTGGGCATCGGCCACATGCACGATCAGCGGGTGGTCGGCCGGGCGGCCCTTGGCCGCAAAAATGTGGGCCACGGCGCTGGGGTTGTCCGCATCGGCGGCCAAGCCGTACACGGTTTCGGTCGGCAAACCGATCAATTGGCCCTGGGCCAGCGCGTCGGCCGCGCGGGCAATGGTGTCGGGGTGGTGGCCGTCCAAAACCATGCTTAAAACGCCTCGATGCCCACAATGGCAGCCGCTTGCAGCGCGGTGGCGCGGGCCGCCTCGGCCGTGGTGGCCGTGATGTTCAGATGCCCCATCTTGCGGCCGCGTTGGGCCTGGGCCTTGCCGTACAGGTGCAGGTGGCAGCCGGGCAGCGCCAAGACTTGATCCCAGGCGGGGGTCTGGGCCGTGTCGCCATGCGTGAACCACAAATCGCCCAGCAGGTTGAGCATGATGCTCGCGCTGTGCAGGCGCGGCTGCACCAGCGGCAGGCCGGTCATGCAGCGCACTTGCAGCTCAAACTGCGACACATCGCAGCCGTTTTGGCTGTAATGGCCGCTGTTGTGCGGGCGCGGGGCGATTTCATTGACCACCAGGCTACCGTCTTGCAGCACAAAGAACTCGACGCACAGCACGCCTACATACTGCAAGCCTTCTGCTACCGATTTGGCAGCTGCCAGCGCTTGCTGGGCTTGGGCTAAAGGCAGATTTCCTTCATAAACCTCGGTCACGGCCAAAATGCCATCACGGTGCAGGTTGCGCTGCACCGGCAGGTGCACGATCTGGCCATCGCGGCCACGGGCGACGATGACGGAGCACTCGTGCGCCAGCGGCAGCATTTTTTCCAGCACGCAGGCCACGCGGCCCAGCTCGTCCCAGGCCTGGGCCAGTTCTTCCAGGGTCTTGACGCGCACCTGGCCCTTGCCGTCGTAGCCCATGCGGGCGGTTTTCAGAATGCCGGGCAGCAGGTCGGCGGGCACCGCCGCCAGTTGCTCGGGCGTTTCGATCACCGCGTGCGGCGCTACGGGCACGCCGCAGCGCACAAAGTGGGCCTTCTCGGCAGCGCGGTCTTGGGCAATGGCCACCGCCGACCCGGCGGGCGCGACCGGGAGGGTCTGCGCCAGCTGGTTCAGGCTGGCAGCGGGCACGTTTTCAAACTCGGTGGTGACGGCGGCGCAGACGCGGGCCAGCTCGGCCAGGCCTTGGGCATCGCTGTAGCCGCTGCGAATGTGCTGGTGGCTGATGCGCCCGGCGGGGCTGGTGGCATCGGGGTCGAGCACGGCGGTGAAGTAGCCCATGGCCTGCGCCGCGTGGGCAAACATGCGGCCCAGCTGGCCGCCCCCCAGTACGCCCAGCGTCGCGCCGGGCAGGATCACGGGCGTGGCATGGGCGCTCATGCGTTCACCGGCAAAGTCATGTTGCGCGCCGCTTCGGTCTGCTCGGCGCGGAAGGCATTGAGCTGGGCGCGCAGGGCCGGGTCTTCGTTGGCCAGCAGCGCCACGGCAAACAGCGCGGCATTGGCCGCCCCGGCCTGGCCAATGGCAAACGTGGCCACGGGCACGCCCTTGGGCATTTGCACGATGCTGTGCAGCGAATCCACGCCCTGCAGGTGGCGGCTGGCCACGGGCACGCCCAGCACGGGCACGGGGGTTTTGGCCGCGATCATGCCCGGCAGATGGGCTGCGCCGCCCGCGCCCGCAATGATGGCCTTGAGGCCACGCTCGGCGGCCGCTTCGGCGTAGCGGAACATATCGTCGGGCATGCGGTGGGCCGAGACCACCTGCGCCTCAAACGCGATACCGAATTGCTGGAGGATGGCAACGGCGTGCTGCATGGTGTCCCAGTCGCTGCTGGAGCCCATGACCACACCAATTTGGATGGCTGCTTGCATAGTGTGAAAGTAAAAAAGCGCGCCCAGGGCATCTAACGACGCTGAGCGCGCGTGCTGGCGCAGGGGAAGAACAACCGCCAAAGCGGCAAAGCCGCAGATTTTACGGCGCGATCGTCTTTTGCGGGGTCATGTGCTGGGACAGCCCACACCGTTCTGGGACGAGCGTGCCGCCCACCCCACCCACAGGCAGGCCAGCGCCAACTGTGCGCCCAGGGCCACCCAGGCCCAGGGGCGCGGCAAGGTGCCCGGTGGGGCCACATCGCCGACCAGCACCGCCAGGGGTTGCAGCGCTGCAGCAGCGGCGTTGCCCGCTGTGCCCAGGGCCAGCAGGGGCAGCACCAGGTTGATGACCAGCCAGGTCACGGTAAAGACGGCCACGGGCGATTTCCAGCGCTGGGCCTGCAGGGCAAAGCCGGTCAGGATCAGCCCCTCGCGCAGCAGTTGTGCGCAGGCCAGCAGCAGCCACCAGCCCACCGTGGTGGTGCTGGACTGGCTCCAGGCGATGGCCGAGGCCAGCAGCGCCAGCAGCCAGCTGATGGGCCACAGGGGCAGTGCCTGCCAAGCGTTGCGCCAGCGCCCCTGCTGCAGCCCCCACTGCACCTGATGCCAGGCGCGGGCATGGCCCGCCATGTGCTGCAGGCCGATGAAGGCGGTGGCCACCAAGGCCCAGCCCGCCAGGTGCGGCCACAGCGCGGCAGCCTGCGTGTGCCAGACCCCGGCGCTGGCCACCCCGGCCACCACCAGCCCCACGGGCCAGGCCCAGGGCAGGGTGGGCACATCCAGGCGCTCGCACAGCTGGCGCCACAGGGCCAGCAGGCCCAGTCCGCAGGCGGCAAGGCCCAGCACGTACGCCAAGCCCCAGTCGCCCAAGTCCCAGCCCCACCAGGGGTGGTGTTCGGGCGAGGGCAGGGCGCGCACCAGCCCCAGCACCAGGGGCAAGCCGATCAGCGCCAGCAGCCACAGGCTGCGCTGCTGCCACGGCCCGGCGTGCCAGCGCACCAGCACCGCATTCATGGCCCAGGCCTGGGCGGCCAAGCCCCACAGCACGGCCAGCATCAGCAGGTGCCAGGCGCGGTGTGCGCCCCACAGCAGCTCCCACACCGAGGCGGCCACGACGCTGGTCACGCCAAACAAGGCGGCATACAGCCAGGCGGGCACCGTGGCACCCAGCAGCTTGCCCCAGGCCATTTGCCAGGGGGTGAGGGCCGACAGGCGCTGCCAGTCCCAGGTGTGCTGGCGCACTTCCTCGCTCAGGCTGCGTGCGGCCAGCACGCTGGCGTACCCCGTGGTGCTGGCCCACAGGCCAAAGACTGCCGTCAGGCCCAGGCTGGCCAGGCGTTCATGGGCATCGGACAAAACCAAGGGCAGCGCCAGGATCAGGCTACACAGCAGCAGCGTCCACAGCGCCAGGCTGGGCCGCCAGTTAAGCCAGAGCTGGCGTTGAAATTCTGGATTGTTAAGCATGCGCGGACGGCCCTTCTACGGTGCGCTGGTAGCGCTGCTGCAAACTTTCGCGCTGGGGCACCAAGCTGGCCAGCGGCACGCCTTGTTGCACCCAGTGCGCCACCAGGGCGGCGCGTTGTTCTGCGGCCGTGGGCAGCCACAACAGCACCGGGGCATGGGGCGGCTGGCTTTGGATTTCCAGCCCTTGCAGGCAATCGAGCCACTGTGCGGTCAGCGGGGCGGCCAGCTCCAGCGCAAACAATTGCTGCTCGTCGGCTTCTTGACTGGCCCGGGTGGTGTGCAGCGGCCCGTGGTTTTCGATGCGGCCAGCGCGCAGCGCCAGAATGTGGGTGCAGTACTCGTCCAGCTCGCTCAGGATGTGGCTGGAGACGATCAGCGTCATGCCCTGGGCCTGCAGCTGGCGCATCAGCTGCGCCAAGCTGGCGCGGGCTTCGGGGTCGAGGCCGCTGGCTGGCTCGTCCAGCAGCAGCACGGCGGGTTGGTGAACGATGGCCTGCCCAATGGCCAAGCGCTGGCGCTGGCCGCGCGACAGTTGGCTGGGCAGGCGCTGCAGCAAGGCCAGCAAGTCCAGCTGCTGCGCCACCTGGGCCACCCGCGTCTGTGCCACGTGGGGGGCCAGACCCATGGCGCGGGCGGCATATTCCAGGCCTTGGGCCACTGTCAGGCGTTCGTACAGGCCAAAAAAATCGGACAGATAGCCCACATGCCGATGCACTTCGCGGGGGGCTTGCAGCACATCGACACCATGCACCACGATCTGGCCCGCAGCCGGGTGCTCCAGCCCGGCCAGGCAGCGCAGCAGGGTTGATTTGCCCGCCCCGTTGGGCCCGACCAGGGCGGTTACGCTGCCAGCGGCCATGTGCAGGTCAATACCGTCCAGGGCGCGGTGGCCGGGGTATTCAAAAATCAAACCCGCTACGTCGATCATGGCTGGGCTCTTTGCAATACAAAAGAGAGCTTCTTCCGTTTGTATTTATTAGGTTTCACAGTGAAAACACCTTAAAAATAACTATTTACAAGCGAAAGCAGCTTTTTTATTTACAGCGCCAGCAGGCGATCCATGGCCACACTCACCCGCACTTCCTTGTGCGGTACGGTGCCGGTGATTTTGTTGGTGGCCAGGGCGGTGTTGCGGGTCATGGGGTCGCATGGCATGCCGTCGCGGTTGAGAAACACGGCCACGATGGGGGTGGCGGCGTGGTCGCTGCGCCGAATTACTATGCCCGATTCCCCGCTGGCCAGGTGCACCCAGGCCCCTGGGGGGTAAATTCCCAGGGTTTTGACCAGTGCTGCGCCGGTTTCATCGACGGCCTTGGTTTCGTCGTAATAGCAGGCCTTCATGGCCGAGGTGACGGACATCGGTTCGCGCCCGACGCGCGGGGCAATGCGCGCACCGAACAAGTCGGCCCGCTGGATGAGCCGGGCCATTTGGCGGCCTGGGCTTTTTTGCGCCAATCGGCCGGGGTCGCGGTAGTGGTGAAATTTCACCGCCTCCAGCCACAAGGCATCCTGCACCCCCAAGCTCTTGAGCTTGAGCACCGAATGCTCGGAATGGTGGTCAATGGCCTTGGCTTGTTCGGCGCTCAAGGGGGTGCGCTGCAGGGCCAGATCGTCTTGCAATTGGGCCATGGCAATGTTCATGCTCAGGGCGGCTTTGCCCAGGGATTGCACTTGGGCCTCGGGCCAGGTGAGCGTTTCACGCGCCACCAGCATGGTGATGACGGCCACCAGCATGCCGTGGGTGGCGCTGTAAAAGCGCACCTCTTCGGCCGAGAGCTGCACCAGGGCCAGCAGGGCCGAGTCGGCATTGTTGGCGCTGTAATTGGCCAGGGCCGAAAACATGCGGTGAAAGCGCGGCAGAAAGGTTTCTGGATCGGGGTTGCGCATCAGCTGCGTCCAGTGCAGTTGCCAATCTTTCCAGCGCGGGTGGCGGGAGTTTTCTTCTTCGTTGTCGTCGTTTTTGGCCGTGGCCTGCAGCGTGGTCTCGGCAATGTCGCCCAGCTTTTTATCGCTGTGCAGCAAGGCCTGCAACTGGGCCAAATAGGCGCGGTAGGCATCTTCTGATTCGTCGGTGTCCACGTACAAGGTGTGGCCGCGCAAAATGAGTTTTTTCAGATCTTCTTGCGAATGGATCACAAATCCTTTGCCCGCTAGGAGGGTACCGCCCGTGCCGCGCAGGGCAAAGGGAATCGGTTGGCCAAAAGGAATACTGGACAGGTCCAGTTCAACGAGTTTCATAACACACAGGGGGAAAGACAGCGGCCCACAACGCAAGGATGG